>Ga0315904_10005097_pt1 | contig 18367 bp, 12 predicted proteins | sample LakEriMetagenome_6_FD_203529 | JGI IMG/M metagenome (GOLD analysis project Ga0315904, IMG submission 203529) | Freshwater fungal communities from buoy surface, Lake Erie, Ohio, United States - Buoy 12 MA120 | ecosystem: Environmental > Aquatic > Freshwater > Lake | place: USA: Lake Erie, Ohio...
GTGGCCATTGCCCTCGACATATACCAGGTGAATTTCGGAATTAAATTTTTTACCGATTTCTATACCTTTGTCAAGTGCAATATGCGAAGCTGTGGAGTGATCAAAACCAACAAGAATTTTTGTAAAATTTATTTCCATAGGCGGGGGTGTTTGTTATTTTCGAAGTACGTAAAAAAATGTTAAAATCCAATAGGATACATCAAAAAACCAATAGGTTATCTGCCCTTATCACCCTGCTTTTCTGCGGAGTGGCACTCATATACCCAAAAACAGCCCAAAGTCAGCATTATCGGGGCTTGTCTGTAGTCAACGACAAGCTGGCTTGGATGTCGGGGACAAAAGGTCACATTTTACGCACAGTGGATGGCGGACAGCATTGGGATACCTTTATTCCAACAGGCTATGCCAAAAAAGACTTTCGCGATATCCATGCCTGGGACGAAAAACACGCCGTAGCCATGAGTGCAGGCGACAGCAGTGTGCTGCTCGAAACCAAGGATGCAGGCCGTTCTTGGACCCTCTTATACACCGACCTACGGCCGGGGAGTTTTTTTGATGCGATTGACGTGCGCAAGAATGCCATACTGCTTGTGGGGGATGGGGTTTCGCCTCAAAATCCCTATGTGATTTATATTGACAAAAACCGCCAAATTCACAGCTTCAGCACCTATTATTTTACCGAAGTCAGCGAATTGTGGGCTTGGGGTTTCATGACCGATACTTTCAGCTTTTTCGCCGCATCGGGCACCAATGTGCAGTGGATTTCAGACAAGGAATTTCTCCTTATCCCTGTTGGACGCGATTCTACCTATTGCCTACAAGTGAAGCTCTCACGCCTCAATCCCGCGCCTAAGGCCAATCCGGAGGTTGACAAATCCGCTTTTTTGGAAATACACACAGCCTCTACCCTGCCTTTCCCCAAGCAAAAAGCAGGCGGTGCCTATAGCATGTGCTATGCAAATAAGCTCACCTTAGCCGTGGGAGGCAGCTTTTATACGCCCGATTCTACTGCGCAGGTAGCATTTTATCGTCGCGGACTCACAGGCCCATGGGAAGAAACCCAAGGTACGCTTGGCGGCTACCGCAGCTGCGTGTGTTACCACAAAGGCCGCGGGTTGTGGATTGCAACGGGACCCAATGGCACGGATGTTTCCCCTAACGGCCTTCGCTGGAAACCCAGCTCTAAGCAAGGCTATAATGTATGCGCAGCCAGTAAAAAGTATGTGTGGTTTGCAGGAAACAAAGGCAGTTGGAGCCGTGTTGATGTCAATTCCCTGGTTACGGTACAACCATAAATTTCACTGCGTATATTTGCCCGCAAATGTTTCTAACAGATAAGGAATTTTGGCTACAGTATTGGGAATCGCACCGCGCCGATGTGGTGGTACAAGTTCCAGAGAAAAATATGTTGGCTCCTATTTTTGAGCAAGTCATTCAGAAAAACCAGAGCAAAACCAGCTGCGAATTGGGCGGTTTTCCGGGCACTTACTCTATTTACTTGCGCAGAAAATACGGCTTAGAAACTACCTTGGTGGATTATGTTATCCATCCAGAAATATTGCAGGATGTGTTAAAGATCAATGCGCTGCAGCCCACGGATTTGGGTGTTATTGAAGCGGATATTTTTAATTATGAACCGCAGACTACCTATGACTTGGTCTTTTCTATAGGATTAATCGAGCATTTTGAATCTACCGAAAAGGTAATTTCCTTGCATATTCCCTACATAAAACCGGGTGGGAATTTGGTGATATTTTTACCCAATTTCCGCGGGATTAATGGCTGGTTTCAGCGCACCTTTGACCGAGACAATTACGACAAGCACAATATCAGCAGTATGGATGTGGATTTGCTTCGCAATATCTGCAACAATCTTGGTTTGCAGGATGTGCAGGTGCAGTGGTTTGGGCGTTTTGGAATTTGGCTGGAACGCGAACATGAAAAATCGTTGTTTGCGCGTATTTTGAAGAAAATTACATGGTTTGTAGGGAAGGTGATTTTTAAATTTATTCCAGTCGATAGTCGGTTGTTTTCGCCGTATATCGCGGTGGTAGGGAAACGGTAGAGATGCGATGCAACGCGGCAATTGAATAACCGTTTGATTGTGGCATGCACGATGCCGTAGAGACGCGATGCCTCGCGTCTCAGAAATTCCAGTATTCAAAATATTTCGTTACCATTTTAATTCTATCTATCACTTCATGTTGTCACTTTTTGGCATTGCCCAAAAAGTAACCAAAAAAGCTAGTCCTTCGGATAAAAAGCTTGAAAACCTGCAGCCCTGTTCAGTCTGATTCCTCTCGAAACAAAGGCTAGCGCAGAGATTTTAAACGCTTTGTCGGGGCTTTAATACGTGGGAAAGACGCGCACTGCAGCGCTATCTGCTGTTTCTCGACGCTGCGCGCACGAAATCCGCCTGCCCTTTGCTGCGGTTTTACTACGCTTTCCATCCGCAAAGGACAAACCTAACCAAGGTAAACGTACTTTAATCTCTGGGTTTGCATTTAATCCCCTTTGTATTGATTGTTAGATAAATATCAGTTCCTTGCCCTGAAAGGGCAGACACGATGTCGCAGAGACGCGATGCCTCGCGTCTCAGAAATTCACATTTCGCCCTAATTATTCTAGTCTGAAATGATCTTCAGGCCAATTCTCAGGATTATTGACAATATATTCTGTTATTCTTTCAAATGACATATATGAACGAATAATATGGTCATGATAACGGGATTGCCACTGAAAACCGGGGTTTACACCACGCGCTTTAATGGTGACGGACGACTTGAAACCACGCAGAATTGCGGCCAGGTTTTTGGATTGGGGACCGAATGCATTGGCTACATCAATATTGGATATTGGCGTTTGGCTTGGGATTTCTGAGACGCGAGGCATCGCGTCTCTACGGGTGCCGTTATTGGTATTAAATCCATTCTCACCAATTCCAATTATTGCATGAAAATGATCTGGCATGACCCCATACTCACCCATAAACAAATTCATATCCGGCCTCAATTCAAATGTTTTTTCCCATTCTGCCTTGACAATTTCCCCAATTTTGGACAACTGTATTTTACCATCTGCAATAACACCAAAATGAGGCAGGCGGTCTTGGGTATTGATGGTTATGAAATACATCGCCGCTGTGCCATAATCCCAATGGCGTAATCTTGCAGATTCCAGGCGGTATTTCCCTTTATATTTTTCCATTGGCCTACCTACTGCCTGTTTGCAATAGCAACCCGAAACACCAATATTATTTCTTGCTAAAAATATTGTATTTTAAAATACAATAAATAGCACGGAAGCCATCGCGCCAGCCGATTTTTTTACCTTCTTCATAGGTGCGGCCGTAATAACTGATTCCCACTTCGTAAATGCGAATGTTGGGGATGCGCGAAATGCGCGCCGTTACTTCTGGTTCGAAGCCAAAACGCTTCTCCTTCAAGGTTACATTCTGTATAATCTCACGGCGAAAAACCTTATAACAGGTCTCCATATCCGTTAAATTTAAATTGGTAAACATGTTTGACAAAAAGGTCAAAAATTTATTCCCAATAGAATGCCAGAAAAATAATATTCTATGTGGATTTCCACCCATAAAACGGCTGCCATACACAACATCCGCCACGCCATCCAGTAAAGGCCTCAACAATTGGTTGTACTCATTCGGATCATATTCCAAATCGGCATCCTGAATAATCAAAAATTCACCCGTAGCCGTGGCGATCCCCGTGTGCAAGGCGGCACCCTTGCCCTTGTTGACCTCATGCGCCACATAACGAATGTTGAAATCCGTGTTGCTGGCCATGTACTTCTGAATTGATTCCTCCGTGTGGTCCTTAGAACAATCGTTCACGATGATGACTTCCTTTTGCATCCCTCCAGGCAATTGTACCGCTTTGACCTTATCCAATATCAGGTGAATGGTATTCCCCTCATTATACGCCGGGATAACAATAGATAACACGTGGCTCATGGCTTGCAAAATAAGGGTAAAAGCAGCGTAAAAACGCAAATTCCCTCACAACTATCCCCTGCACTCCCCTATTTTTGCATCCTTGGAATCGGAAAAGCAGAAAATTGCCATTATCATCGGTGCCGGTCCGGCCGGACTTACCGCTGCGCTGGAGTTGCTGCGCCACACTTCCATCAAACCCATCGTGCTCGAAGCTTCGGACGATGTGGGTGGCATCAGCAAAACGGTAAATTATAAGGGCAACCGCATGGACATCGGCGGACACCGTTTCTTTTCCAAGTCGGATACTGTTATGCGCTGGTGGCTGGACCTATTTCCTGTTGAAAAAACTGCCGCAGGCTCTATTGCCATTCAGTACCAAAACAAACACACCACCATCGCCGCAGGGGAAGGTCCCGATCCTGAAAACACCGATAAGGTGATGTTGGTTCGCCAACGCCAATCGCGTATTTTTTACCTGCGTAAATTCTTTGATTATCCCATTAAATTATCGCTAAAAACCCTCCTTAATTTAGGGATTTTTCGCAGCATTAGCATCGTATTTTCGTATGTGTGGACGCGGCTTTTCCCGATACCTGAAGAAAAGAATTTAGAAGATTTTTTAATCAACCGTTTTGGCTTTACCCTATACCGCACATTCTTTAGAGATTACACCGAAAAAGTATGGGGGATTCCCTGCTCTGAAATTTCTGCAGAATGGGGCGCACAACGCATTAAAGGCGTAAGCATCTCCAAGGCCATTGCCCATGCCCTGCGCATTTCCGTGAGAAAAGATGCGGGAGGTATTGCTCAAAAAAATACCGAAACCAGTCTCATCGAAAAATTCCTGTACCCGAAATTGGGTCCCGGTCAGCTTTGGGAAGAGGTGGCACGCCAAATTGTAGAAAAAGGTGGCGAAATTCTCAAAGACCACAGCATTACAGGCCTGGAATTACAAAACAATCGCGTGCAAAAAGTATTTGTAAATCAAGGCGGAATTCCTATTGAATTTACTGGCGATTATTTCTTCTCTACCATGCCTGTTAAAGACCTCATTGCCGGCATCAAAGGCACGGTGCCACAGGCGGTGCGTAACATTGCAGATGGTTTACAGTACCGCGATTTTATTACGGTAGGCTTGTTGGTAAAAAAACTCAAAGTACATGGCAAAGGCAATACACGCATTCGCGACAACTGGATTTATATTCAAGAAAATGATGTGCAAATAGGCCGCCTACAAATATTCAACAATTGGAGTCCGTATTTGGTCGCGGATCCCAAGACCACCTGGCTGGGCTTGGAATATTTCTGCAATGAATACGACAAGCTTTGGCGCATGAACGACAAATCGCTTATTGAGTTTGCAGCCGAAGAACTGGTAAAAACGGGCATTATCGACGCGGCGGATGTGTTGGATGGCACAGTGGTGCGCATGCCCAAAACCTATCCAGCGTATTTCGGAACCTATGGTTCTTTTGATACATTGAGAACATTCACCGATTCTATAGAGAATTTATATTTGGTGGGCCGCAATGGCATGCACAAATACAACAACCAGGATCACAGCATGTTGACCGCGATTACTGCGGTGCAGAATATCAAACATGGGATTGCTTCGCGTGAGAATATTTGGTCCATCAATACGGAGATGGAATACCATGAAGAGAAATCGTAGAGACGCGATGCCTCGCGTCTCAATAGTTGACAGTTTATAGTTTAAAGTTGACAGTTGGCTTAGCGTTCACATTTTGGGCAGTTAGTCATTACAACGAAATCTAAATCAGGAGCCCCCGGGCTCCCCTGGTTCGGTCTTTAAGTAGCGCACGATGTCGTAGAGACGCGATGCCGTTAAAAAAGTTAGGAGTTGGGAGTGAGGAGTTGTCTTAACGGTCGCCATCTGGGCATTAAAGCAATAAAACAAAAATAAATAACACATATTTTCTAAACGACACGCTGTGTACGCGAATGTTTCGGGCTTGCACGATATCGTAGAGACGCGATGCCTCGCGTCTCAATAGTTGACAGTTGAGTTGACGTTCACCCTTTGGTCTTCACACATCTACAACGAAATCTAATTCGTGTTAATTCGTATCATTCGTGAAAATTCGTGTCTGCAGCTATAAACCGTCTCATCGGCGCTGCTCCTATATCTTCCTCAATCCTTGATACAACGCACAGAATAGCCGCCGCTGCTTTCGTGCCACTCGAAGGATGGATTCTTTTTGGAACGGATGACGAAACATTCCACATCGGGATAATTCCTGGGTTTGTTGGTAGACCACCAAATACCCAGGCTATGGATCCAACGGTAGCCCTGATTGGGGGTAATTATGGCAAAGGTGCGCACACCAGCCGGCATGGCATTAAAACCATAGCGGTCCACCCCATTCCCATTTTTTAACCAGCCTGAGGTGCTCTTCAACACATGCGCCACTTCGCCCCTTTCTCCGCCCAAAAATTCATGCAACAAATGCCATTCCATGCCTGAAGGAATATGCCAGCCCACAGGCGCCAAGCCGCGCGGATCGCTTACCGCATTAAAGTTGTACAACCGGCCATACACCGCCCCAATGCTGCTGTCGTTGTTATAATAACAGCAGGCAGGCAGCTTCTTTTTGGTGGCCAATTGCCAATCTGCTCTCGTTCGGGCTTGGAAAATGGTATCGCCATTGCGGAAGGTATCCACATTAAGGTTCTCGGCCATCCATGTTTGGGTACCGATGGTGACTTGTTTAAACACCTGCTGGGGTTTGGCAAGGGATTGCTTTGTATTCCACCCCATCGCCATGATAGAGCCGATGATCAGCGCGGGAAGAAGAAGAAAAAGGGGGTTAGATTTCATACGCTAACGATATATAACAGCTGAGAAAAAATAATTGTTTGGGGGATTTAATGTGGGATTCGTGCCTATTCCAATGTTATATTAAAATCAATAAGGGGCAACTTCAATTTGGTGCATGATTAGTTCAAATTCGTCATTAATGAGCCAGAGTATTGACGATGTATTATAGGCTTTGTATATTTGGATTTATTTCTATCCCATTGTAAATATGGAATTCAAAAAGTGTGAATACTGCAATGACTCTTTCGCGATTGATAAAATAAGAGCTCATAGGAAAATCTGTGACTCACGACAAAACCATGAAGTGTCAAAGAATATTGAAAAAGTAGATATAAATGAATTCACTAAGTCAATTAACTTAGTTCTTAAGTTGAATTCAAACCATCAAGTATGCTGTAAATTCTGCAATAAACAAATAAAACTCAAACAATACCTATCTCATTTATTAAAAAAACATTCTACAGAATCCCTGCTCATACAAACAATTAAATGCCCTAAATGCAACAGAAAAATAAAACCAGCCTTATTTAGGTCCCATATCAAATGGCATCTATATCCAAAAAATTTAGACCCTGCCCTAGTAGCCGCAAGAAAAATTAGGGAACAACGGAAATCACCTATGAGAGATGATGATTGGGAGTGGAAATTTAAACGGAAAGACAGAATAAAGTCAGTGATTTACACCCCGATGGGCAACAAAAAATAAACAGGTTTGAAATTTAAATGATGCTTTATTAATGCAAAGGGATACTACAAATTAATTCGATTCCATAATACTAAAATGCCATATTACTTGATAGATGGTTTACTTCTTTCGAATCAAAGTTTTAATGATTCATTCTATTTAATATCATTAGATTTACTCTAACTAATCAAATTAAATTCTCCGGAAAAATACTGTAATGCATTATTAATTTACGTAAAGTTGAAAGTAAAAAACTTATTATTTCTATGTACTTCCTCTTTAAAATCTGAAATAACAAAGGATTATTATTACAAATAAGTAAAAAAGTTATTAAATTTGAGGTTCGTTATCACATTATAACAATAGGATTTCAGCATCGAAAAAGTAAAGGAAAAAGGAAGTAATTATAAAATGCAGTTACAAGCAGGCTATTTATTAGAATCAGTTCGAGATGCACTCAACGCTTATGCAAAGCGGCATGAGAAGATACCTGCATTGCATGGCTTGTTAAGATCACTAAGCACATTTGAAGTTCAAACCGTTATTAATCTTGAAATACCGTCTAATCCACCATCCATATTTGCTGTTGCATCTAATATTATCACAAGAGGCTTGCCCACTTTGGCAAGTGTTCAGCTGGAAGAATACTTTGCTGACAAACTACTTGTAACACAAAGGCAGGATAATACAGCCAGAGGTAAAGTTGCTTTTCCTTTCGTGAATGTGAATGAAGATAATTCACACGGCCAGTCACTTTTCAAGGCATTACACACAATTGAACCAAGAGCAAAGAACAGAAGCCAGTGCCTCAAAGTAAGTGATGTTGACAGTAGTTTTGAACGCAGCTTTCTCCTAAAACTATTGCCTGAAAAACAGGCATACCTGGCCCAGCTTTTAGAAAAGCAAAGAACCCGTAGTTCTTTCACCCGTGACAACAATCAGGGAAGGGTAGATTTCAGCCTTGAAATACCTTACGATTTTACCAAGAGTAGAACCAACCGGTATAACAGTCAGGTACAGATTAAGCACCACAAGACTTATGTGATTGAGGTGGATGGTAAAAAGTTCCATACGGATTTACTGGATGACCTGAAAGATTTTGAAATTGCTCAGCTGTCTCGAAATATCAGCCACATCACTGAGGATAGAGTTTATAAAGATGTAGAAGAATTTATCCGAACGATTGAAGCAGAAGAATTTATACAACAGGCACAGGACAACTACAGCAATGAAGAATATTTATTGAGCAATCTTACTGCCTTGTGCCTTGCTCCCTTCGGTATTGCAAGGCTTCAAAGGTTAGTTCTGCAATACCTAATGGCTCATTATGATACGGCAATCACCAAGCAAAAGATAAAAATTGCTGTTGCAGAAAGAGACCTGCCCTGTGCAATGGCAGCATTTGATGACCTTTCGTTATTGCTCCATACCCTCAATGATTTAGCTCAAACACAAATTCATATCCCTGCATTCGAGGTGCAAGTTTTCACTTCGCCTGAATTCATGGACCATCCCCTGCATAACGGCAAATCAGTAGCTCCGCTTACTGCTTTAAATGCTGCGGATTTCGATCTTGTTATAGATATTTCGGTGTTGCGGAGATTGTCTGTTTTTAAAGATGATTTTCAGCCTTCGCATAATACAATTGTTATTCGCAATGCTCATTACATACACTATAAAACCAACACTGGAGTCATATCAGCACCTTCGGTGCAGTACCGACCATTGGTAAACCAATTGCAGAATGAAGTTTTTGAGCCTATTTCTGAAACATCAGAACTGCTTAAAAAACTATTGCAGGACATTTTCCGCAAACTCGATTTTCGGGTAGGTCAACTTCCTATCCTGAATCGGGCAGTTCAACTCAAGTCTGTAATCGGATTGTTGCCAACAGGTGGCGGTAAATCGCTTACCTATCAGTTGGCAGCCATCCTGCAACCCGGCACAACCATTGTGATTGATCCGATTCGTTCCTTGATGATTGACCAATACAATGGCTTGAAAGAACTAAGCATAGATAAATGTGAGTTTATAAACTCTACCCTTTCTACTGCCGAAAGAAATTTCAATCAACATGAATTATTGGCTAAAGGCCAGTTGCAGTTTTTGTTCGTTTCGCCTGAACGTTTTGTGATTGATGATTTCAGAAAAGCACTTGACAATGCACGGAAAGACGGACATTGTTTTGCGTATGCGGTGATTGATGAAGTGCATTGTGTTTCCGAGTGGGGGCATGATTTCAGAACACCATACTTGAACCTGGGCGACAATGCACAGGAATATTGCCTTACCTACAGCGGTAATTCAATTCCGCTTTTTGGGCTAACCGCAACTGCATCTTTTGATGTGTTGGCTGATATTGAAAGAGAGTTGAACATAAAGGAAGATGATGGCAATGCGGTGGTTCGTTTTGAAAATAGTGTAAGAGATGAAATCAACTACCTTGTAAAAGAAGTACCCAACACTTACGAAGGCTTGGATAATCTGACCGAGAAAGCCATCAAGGAGAGTATTGGTAAAAAGAAGCAGGATGCTATTTTTGGTTTAATAACCGACAAGCAAAAGGTGCTGCAAACCTTTAATCAGCCACCGGCAATTCAAGAAATAATTGAGCATTCTTTCAAAAATTATTTGCCCATTACCAAAAGGCAGGAATGGCTGCAAAAGGCAGGTAGCGAAACAGAAGCCCTGAAACAATATGAAGGCTTATTGTTTAACAAACTCCATATTTCCAACGATGCCTTTGCTGTGCAAACGAAGGATGAAACAACCCTTTATCAATATGGGCTGATTGTATTCATGCCACATAGGCAAGGTTGGTTAGGGATTAGAAATGGATATAATTCATACGGATTATATGACAATCCAGAATATATTATTATTGAAATTGAGGATGGTAAATCATTTCATTATTATGAAGATGAGACTTTAGGTTATTTTATGGGCAGTGGAGATGATGATAACTCTGAGAAGGTAGATGAAGAGTCTTTTTATCATCTGCAACGTTTCAAGGATAATGAGGAATCGGTAATGGTAGCTACTAAAGCGTTTGGCATGGGTATAGACAAGCCAAATGTGCGAATGACCATCCACATCAATATTCCACAGTCTATTGAATCATTTGTACAGGAAGCAGGTCGTGCCGGTCGTGATGGTAAGGTTTCAGCCTCCGTCATTCTGTTTAACAACGACCAGTTACGCATTACATCCAAGCCTAAAGAACCCTATCATCTAGATAAGGATGTACTAATGTACTTTCATAAGAACTCCTTTAAAGGCCAGGTGAAAGAAAGGGTAATGATTCATGAACTGAGAAGCAGAATTACTTACCCGAATACCAATAATCTCCAAATGCTCATTGACCAGCTCAATGACCTGTTTGGAACTGATGATGTGCAATTTGGCATAAAATTGGGAGGTCCCAATCATCGCAACCGCATATTCATTAATACTGTCAACGGAACAAGCATCGGCTATGTTTTTCTCGATAATCAAAACACAGGCATATACCACGATTTCGGTAACGATGCATTCTGTTACCAATTGGTTGATTGGTTAAAGACCAATCTGCCTTTCACCGCAATAGTTGGTGTTGATAATCTTAGGTCGTGGCTCGACCAGGTGGTAGTGAATACACAGCACCAAATGGGTTTGGAAAGAATATTGGCTGAAATGGCTACAGGAGATACAAAATCATTACCTGTTCCCTTTACCAACAGTTTCTATTCCAAGAGGGCAAAGTCTAAAATGTACTTTAACCTCAATCAGGAACATTTGCAAGAGGTAGTGACTACAGCGGCTATTAAGCAACTGATTGCCGCAAACCTTACTACACCCGCTTCTGTGGGCGGATTATTGAAGGATGCAGTTTTTGATGGCTTGGATTATCCCGACTTTATTGAATCGTTGAACATAGCAAATGAACAGGCAAAGCAGAAGCTCCTGAATTTGGAAGATGAGCAATCGTTGGAACTACAACGGGCTTATTTTATTCCCCGTAGTCAGGACGATACCGCCAAAGCTATTTACCGCTTGGTATCTATTGGCATCATTGGTTCTTATACCATCGACTATCAGAATAAGCTATACACCATCCAATTCACCAAAAAGACTGACCCGGATTATTACCGTTCATTGGAAGAATTGATTTCCCGATACACTTCTAAAAATGTGGCTAAAAGGGAAATAGAGAAACTAAAGAAGGCTGCCAACAAAGAGATAAAAGCAGGGAAAGCAACGGTTATCAGTAAGTGCCTTAAATACCTTACTGATTTTATCTACGGCAAGATCAAAGAAAAGCGTTTACAGGCCATTGATGATATGGTAAGGCTATGCCAAAACTCCATCAATATTGCCGACCCATTGGAGCAAAACAAGTATGTAAAAGATGAAATCTACTACTACTTCAATGCAAAGTATTCAAGACGCAAGTTCATAGAACGCACCCGCAGTGGCATTTTGGATGCTTCTATGCCCGATGATTTGGATGATGAATTGCCGGTAGATGAAACCATTGAAAAATACATTGACCTCGTTAGCAATGAAGAAACAGGTGAGTTTATCAGTAATAACAAACACCTGCGTGGTTCTGCCATGCGTATGCTACGCAGCAACCCCGATAAACCACAGTTCAGAATCCTGAAATCATTTGCATTGTTCATTCTGGCCGATACGGTAAGGGAACTAATCAATGAAGCCAAGCAGGAACTGGTAAGGGGCTTGATAGATTGGAAACATAATGAAGACCCTGACTTGAATGTACAAGCATTCATCATTCACTTTAAAAATATCGTTGCCGGCCATGTGCTCAACTATAATGTAGAAGAAGCATTTAGCGACATAGAAGATCACTATTACGCTTTGTACTACGCCACATGGACAGGCAATTTCAATAAACATTTTTTGACTCAACCATCATAATATATGGCATCACAGGAAGTACTAACAGCACTGGAATCACTGCACAGGGAAATTGAAAAATTAGAACCTGCTATTAAGCATGTAGAAACGGCACAGCAGGTTACTCAAACCGTAAAAGCAATTCCTCAAAAGCATGTGGAGTTGTTGCAGGAGGTAAAAAGCAACGATGCGAAGCATAAGGATGAATTAAAGAACCTGTTTGCAAAGGAGCTTTCCGGCTTTACAGAGGAAAACAAAAAACTGCAAAAAACAACCACCGAAATACAGCAACAGGTAAAGCTGGAGCAGGAGGCCCTTGCCAAGTTGAAAGAAACAGTACAGTCCTTTCACGAACGGGTGGAGAAAATCAATTTCCCTGAAAGATTAGACAAGCTGGATGCCAATGTAGCCGGTATTATGGCAGCCATACAATCGGTGCAAAGCCGTTTGGATGGTTTGGAACGTAATATTTCCGACCGCTTACGGGATATGCAGGATTACCAGAAAGCAACCCGTGCCACCCTCCAAAGCGGTTTGGAACAAACAAAAATAGCCTTGCAAACAGCAGTAGTTACAGCTGCCAAAAAACAGCAAACACTTACCTACATGACCTGGGCTCTGGTGGTGGTAGCCATCATCATCACATTTGTAAATATTAAATAAGGTAGACTGAATCGTTTGTGTTCAGAAGAAAGACCCCATTTGTTAGAAGGTCTAACTCCCCATTTTTAATTTCTACGGATACATTCATTTATTCTAGTTTTATTTTTTCAGCATTACACCTAACTCGCTTTTTAGCGCCACATTATAGCGCTTACTCATTTGCCGAGAGTTGTTTTGGCGTCATTGTATAACGTACTTTTTTACGGTTTCATTTCCCCCAAGCCTTCGCCCCTTCAGTCCCACTAAGGACTTAGCAGTATGGCTGGTAAGAATGCATGGGTGCGGGCTTGCCGTTCAAGTGCCAACACCTATACGCAGCAAACATAAGAAATGAAATAATACGGCGCTATCCCCAAAAACAGTGGTTTTTTAGAAAAAAACAGGGTGGCTAGTCGATTTTAGCCGATTACAATCGGGTAATGGGATAGGAAATGTAGCCTGCAGTGCGGGAATGGGAAATGAGACGGCCGGAAATGGAAAATGTTAACTAGATCTAAGCCATTTTCCGAAAGGGTGGATTGCATTTCCCAAATGCAGAAATCACAATAAAAAAATGCACCCCCTACTGCTCCTAAGACTCGATTACGGCGATGATAGGGGCTTGGGCAAAGATGGCCGAGTGTTCCAGTGGCAGTGTGGAGAGATAAAAAACTAAACGTTCAAACTCACAATCTCCTTAAGAAATCCGACTACATTTAACGTATCCTCAAAATATGTAGGATCCTCCTGCATCTTTCTCTCTATAATTTCAAACCCTCCCTTGGCATACCCTTCCATAATGTGAAGCAATTCATTTGCCTTTTCATTCGCTTGGTCATCAGTTAGGGTTTCTATTTCCTCAAATTCAAAAGGAGCAAGAGCAAGAAGTGCCATATAGATATATTGAACTATCGGTTTTGGCTTCCAACTTCCGATATTTAAAAATTTGGTTCCTTGCCCTCTGTCGAATGGCAATTGATTTTTACACCTAATCCCTAGGATCACAGCATACATGTAACATTCATAATATGTGCCGAATGCCTTACCACGTTCAAATTGCTCTTCATCTGACATTTCGCTAGTGCTAACTTCCTTTTTACGGGAAAGTTTATCTATTAGTTCTCTGTAATTATTAGGATAATGAGGTTCTTTTGTTTCAAAGCGACTTATTAGATTATTCATATAACATGCACCTTTCTTATATCTATTTTAATTTCACTTCTATTTGTTGCCGATAGTCCTTCGGGTAAATCAAGTTGTTGAACTGTTAAGTTATTCCCATTTGCTAAAATTGCTTGCGCCAAATCTAAAAGTCTCGCCATATCCGGCGCATAGCGTTCTATTCTCCTTTCATCATCTATTAAATAATCCATAACCATAATGATACTTTGACCAAATGTACGTGCAGCCTCAACTAAAAAGGACTTCGATTTCTTTTCATCAAAATCTGATATTGGTGCATCCGAAATTAATGGATATTTATCAGCATACCCCCTATTGTGATTAGCTGTAACTATGGCCATTATTATAGCAAGTTTCATTGAGGAGGTTTGAGAAGTATTCAAATTATCAATCCTAAGATTATTATCATCAAATATTTCTGGAATAAATCCACCCCCTGTTGTCTTCTGAAATTTTATTGTCCCATAGAAAGCGCCGGTAGGTTTGTTTATCCTCGAATAATGCTCATTCGCCTTCGACTCTAACAAATCTACAAGTTTTTGATATTGAGTTTCCTTTAGACGGATTGTTAGTTCTTTAAGATCTTCCATAAGCTCTAGTTTTTGACCTAACTTAGGATCAATATCTGTTTTCCCTAGTTTCTTTAATGTGGTTTCAAAATGTTTGAGTGATTTCTCAGACATCTCTATATCTCTTTTTAACCTACCAATACTAGCAGAATACGTTTCAATGTCTTGAGTTGCACCTTGAACCGTATTTATAATATCCTCTGGGTGTTCAATTCCACTATTCTGAATTTCAGTTTTAATTTCACTGTCCTTTCTCTCTATCTCACGCTTCAATTCTCTTTGTGTTGTAATCAAATAATCACGGCGATCTATTGCTTCACGAATTTCAGATTCTGAATTCAAGGTAAAATCGGCCAAAGAGTTTGATGCACCCCAAAGTCTTCTTAAATCGGAAGTTATATCCGGCATCATGTTAATTGAAGAATTAAGATTTGGCATTAAACTTTTAATTGCATTATACGCATCACTTTCAAATGGTGCAGGACGATTACAAACCAAACAATGTTGCTTATCCAGCATTGACTGAACATGCATTTTCTCTGGAACACCTCTTGGTAAACGAGTCTGTTCATTAGAACCAAGGGCTAGTTGTGCTTTCCGAAGTCCCACATTGTCAGCATATTTGGAGTATTTAGCTTCAAACTCATCGACTAAATATTTCGTATCCATTAACAACCAGTTTTTGTTAAAAAGGTTCTTTGTAAATTGAAAATGAAACGCATCTAATTCGAGTGTTGTTTCTTTCAATTTAAGCTGCAATATTCTTAGTTCCGTCTTAAGGTCTTTTATCTTTTCAGCTGATTTATGTTTACCCAATACATTATTGGATCTATCATGAGCAAGTTCCAAATTTGTTTGTGTCGTATTTAGCTCAGTTCTTAATCGGCCTAATTTCTCTATGATTTTAGCTTGGTCTTGAATGGCCGCCTCTGCCTCCTTCTTATTGTTGCCAGATGACTTAAGAGCTTGGTCGAACTCCTTTTTGGCCGTATTATAACACTTTGTCGATATTTCAATGAAATCCTCCCACTTTTCAATATTAGAGAGTCTTTCTATTACCCGTTTCAGCGCTTCCTTGCTATTAGTATCAATAATACTGTTCACGCCTCGTTCACCTTGAAACCAGACATACGGCAGAACATCAGCAGGAAGAAGTCGTTCAACGAGATCCGCACTTTGCTGATCTGTCAGTGGTTTGAAATGGATAACATCCTTTTTTAACACTTCAAACGAACTGTTTGTAGCTTCAAGCCAATTGTCCTGGTCAATTCTATTAATATTGTATTTCCTTTTTAATTGGTATTGTTCATCCTTATGGGTCAGTTGGATTTGAACCTCACAGTTTACTGAACTTCCTACTTCTGTTTCTCGCAATGCCCTATCTGAGATTAATGCTTTCTTTAACAGGCTAGTATGTTTAATACCTGAAGCTTCCCGATCGCTTGTTATACCATCTTTAAACACCCACTGAAACGCATCATACAACTTGGACTTACCGTAGCCATTGGCTCCTAAAACGAGATTTAAACCGTCGCTAAAATTCAAAGTGTTTTCGCCGTAATAACAAAGAAAATTCTTCAGTTGAATACTTTCTATTCTCATTTTGGTATTATTTCAAGCGGTTATTAAGTGCACTGATAACTTGTGTCGCTGCAATATTTGTTGAATTCATGTCAGCTTGTTTGGAAATCAATTCGCGAATAATGATAATCATTATATTATCTTGGGTTCCTGTCATTTCAATGCCATTGGCCATTTCGTCAGAGATACCGTACTTTTCTCTTATTTCAGGATCTTGTAAAAATATTCTTAATGTTTCTTTTTGACTCATATTATTTTACATTAGTTCTTCATGTAGTGTTTCAAGATTTAATTCGTAATATTCACAAATAGCGCGTAAGGATTCCATCGCTTCGTATTTGTTCAACGCCAGAAATGCAAAATGAACTACTCTTTCTAGCTCTTTTCGGACAAGATTTCTTTCAAGATCAAAACCATGGCTGTTCATGGCTACTTTTGGAACTACGATTAAATCGTATACCTCCGAAAATCGTTTGTCAGGGTGTTTGCGGAGGATTCTTCCTCTTCTTTGAATAAATTGTCTAGGGTTTCCGGTACTCGAACAAAATATAGCCTTTTCAGTTCGTGGAATATCTACTCCTTCATCTAAGCATTTCATAGATAGAAGAACATCGATAGCTCCATAACTAAAGCTCTTCAATATATGTTCTCTATTATCTGTCTGACTCGTATATTGGGCTACAGTAGTTTCCGGAGATACATTTCTAATCACATTGGAGTAATAATCAATGATTCTATTTTCACTATCTAAATCCTGAAAATCCTCGCTTAAATCATCTAAGTCCTGATAATAACCTTCAGGTGCATAGACTAATAGATATTTAAGTCCATCTTTTTTCGCCCTTAGATCCTTTATAATATTTTCATATACTTTTAACTTATTCTTGGATTTATGAATGATTGCTTTGCGTTTCATCAATAGCATTTCATACTGCTTTTTTGAAATTTCGTTGCTTTCTGATTGATTATATGCCAAAACAAGCTGCTGCGTTATAGCTGCATACTCTTCCATTTCCACTTCATTTAACTCTGCTACAAATGGATAATAATAATACTTCGTTAAAATATCCTCATTAATAGCTCTTTGCATGCTGAAATTATAGGTATATGGTTCCAAATCGCTGAAAAACTTTTCCATTACAATAGAACCAGGTTCATCATATATCCGCTTGGGAGTTGCAGATAATCCTATCCTGTTTTGCACTTTGATTTTATCAAGAAGCTTTAGCATTCGCGGCGATCCCAAATTATGGGCCTCATCGGCAATTAGGATACTTTCAGTTGGAGCATTCAACAAATACTCTTGAAGTCTTGGAGAGGGAAAAGAGGCATAGGTTGATATTATGACATTGGATGAAGTGCCGCCGAACATAGATTTAACTTTCAATGCATTTAGCTCAGCCTGCCAATTGGTGTTTTGCGAGGATATTTTAATAATATTTGAAAAGTTGAATGCCCGTACTTCCTTTTCCCACTGAACCACCAAAACTTTTGTGGGAACAAGAATAATCGCATTGTAAATACCTGTTTTCTTATATTCTTCTAACACACAGTTGAGAGCTGTTAAAGTCTTTCCTGTGCCAGTAGCCATGGCGAAAACACCTTTGTTGCCATTATCAAGCCAATTCTTATAGGCCTCTTTTTGATAATCCCTAGGGCCTAAAGAAAAAGGAAACCTTGGGGCAGATTGCGCCACCTTTATGTCAGCAAGAATCTGATCAATGGTCTTTTTTATCTGCGGATTGTTTTCCAATGCTGACTTCTTTGACAACAATGTGCTCTCTTGCACCAACAATTCATTTATTTCTTTGCTACCGAATGCATTCTGGATGACAACTTCAATATCCTTTGCTTCCAGATAATCTACGTCCTTATCAGACTCTTCGAAATAATTGTCAATATCATGTTTTTGGCTATCAATGAATTTATTGGAACGAACGTCTTCCCAACTGAGAAAACATTGTAATTGTTCTAAGTTCTCTGATAAACCGTATAACGTAAAATTACATGAT
>Ga0315904_10005098_pt1 | contig 18365 bp, 14 predicted proteins | sample LakEriMetagenome_6_FD_203529 | JGI IMG/M metagenome (GOLD analysis project Ga0315904, IMG submission 203529) | Freshwater fungal communities from buoy surface, Lake Erie, Ohio, United States - Buoy 12 MA120 | ecosystem: Environmental > Aquatic > Freshwater > Lake | place: USA: Lake Erie, Ohio...
TGGCACGTTTAAAGGATGTGAACTATTCGCAATCAGGCGGAGAAGATTCAATACAACAGGTTAGGAATATAGAAGAAGCTCAAATAGCAATGCATGAAGCTCCTAGTGATACTGGACTTTCATACAAGGTTTTTAAGCTTACTGATACAGGTAAAAAAGGTAAATACCACATGGAGGGTATTGATGATGTTTGGGATCCAGACAAGAAAAAGATGGTTAGAATCCGTCTTTTGAGAGGTTTCCCTAGCATTTACATGGAAGATCAAAAAAATCTTGAACCACAATTCATTAGTTCTAATAGAAGAAGCTTAGTATTTGACGCTAGAATCTTAAGGGTTCCAGATTATGATACTTCGGCTATTGAATTTTTGCAAAAGTGTAATTCAAATGTAGATAATCCAAACAAGAAGGGCACAAGAAAATTGACATTTTTTGAATGGAACCCACAAAGACAGGCAGAAGTTGAACGTAAAAAGCGTCTTGACAGGATTGAGGCTATTAAATTTGCAACCATGGCTACAGTAGAAGATATGCGAAAGCATGCTAACTACTTGGGCATCAATGCTACAGATGACTTAGGTTTCCCTAAATCTGATGATGCAATGAGAAATGATTATGAATTATATGCTGAATCTCAGCCTAGTAAATTTATGCAAAGTGCTGGAAGTAAAGAAGTAGAAGTGGCGTTTGTTGTTAAGAAAGCTATTTTAGATTCAAAAATAGATCTTACAGCTAAAGCAGGTTCTGCATATTGGGCTAATGATGGAGGTTTTATCTGTAGGATACCTTCAGGAGTTAAGCCGCAGGATTATTTAGTAGAATACGCTATGCTTCCTCAAGAAGAAAGTAAGCAGTTCTTAAATCAGCTTAAAAAGCTTAAATAGCCCTCATACCGCTCATATATAATAAAAAGTCCGTAGCCTAAAAATTACGGGCTTTTTTATTTTTGTTTTTCGTATATTTGTTATCATATATAACGCCCGAATACATGAATGTTAATGATATGTACCGTATTTGCCAATATGCCATTAACAAGGCGCAAAACGGTTATTTAACGAGTTCTGAGTTTAATCTCTTAGCAGATCAAGCTCAAGTTTCCTACACTGACTTTTTGGTCGGTGAGTTTCAGCAATATCAATATGGTAGACCTCAAGCAAGAATATCTTATAGCGAGAATAGTAGTATTAGACAGCGTGTTACGCCTTTATTAAATACAGTGACATTGACAATAAATGGATCCGGATTTGCTCCTTATCCTACAGGATATTTGCAAACAGATTCTATGATTAAGATAGCAAATTTTTCAAGAGTTAGATTTGTGGATCAAGATAGGCTTTATTCTTACATGAATAGTACAATTGATCCAATTGCTAGTAACCCGATTTATATGTTAGTAAAAGATGGTTTTCAGTTTTATCCTATTAATTCATCTACTGCAACGCTTAGTTACTTAAAGACTCCTACTCCGATAGTTTGGGGTTACACTTTAGATGGTAATGGGCGTCAGGTTTATAACGCTGGTTTAAGTACGCAACCTGTGTGGTCAGATTTGGATTTATTAGATATTATTAGTAGAATACTGAAACTTGTTGGCGTTAACTTGCAGAATGGTCAAATTGAACAATACGCAAATCAAGTAACACAAATAGGACAATAATGACTAGGAATCAAATAATAGAAAGAGTATTAAGGCAGATATACAACGGGCAGCCGTCTGATGATTCTAATATCACATACGGATTAGTTAACCAGTGGCTTAATGATGCTATTGGGGTAGCTGCTAAAAAGAATTATACAGACAATATTCAATTAGATGGAGTGGCTTATGTAAATAACTCATTCTATACTACTTTTAAAGATATTGCCGTAACAGACGAAAATAATTTTACATATAAGATTGCTTTACCTCAATTGCCGGTAGCACTTGGAAGGAATGAAGGGGTTGCTAGTTTACAATTTAAAGGTTCAAAAGCAACGGATCCTATTTCTCATTCAGCAATACCATTAAGCGTAAGTCAATTGGGTTATCTTGAAAATATAAGACCTATTCAAAATAAGATTGTATTCTGGCATGAAGGCGATGCATTATATGCAAAAAGTACAGTAAATTTAACTAAATATAAAGGTATTGTAAGAATGGTGAGTGGAGGAGATAGTACAAATCTAAATTCTACATTATTAATACCAGATGATTACATGCCTGTAATTATAGAATACATTAAAGGTCAATTGGCATTTGAGAAATCAAGGCCTATAGATCAAAGTAATGATGGCGTAGATAACTAAACTAAAATATATGAAACCACTTAGAGATTTTGTTTTAATTAAACCTTGTGCTCCAGATGAGATTACAGAAGGGGGATTGTTTATTCCAGAAAGCGCAAGAGAAAGAAGTAGTAAAGCTGAAGTTGTAGAAGTTGGCAATGGAACACGCCATATCGAAATGGAAGCAAAGAAGGGTGATAAAATATTTCATATTAAAGGCGCTGGAGATGAGTTTATCATAAACGGAGAGCCTCATTATCTTATACGTCAGGTAGATATTCTATCTTATGTTTTAAATAATTAAAAATGGCATCACAAATAAGAAATTATATAACATTGGATTCGGTAATCAATGAGTATATTGATGAAAGTGAGCAAAGTATACACAAGTATGCAAAGCTTTATAATATAGCATATAGAGGTATGGAAAGGCTTGGCTTAGATTTTTTTTATAAAATTAAGTCTGTAAAAATAGCCGTTGATACAACCAACTATACCGTTAAGCTACCGAATGATTATGTTAGCTATACTAAAATTGGTGTGCTTAATGCAAAAGGCGAAATCATACCATTGAAGTTTAATAGTAAAATGACTTTCTTTGGGGATATGATGGCCGATAGACAAGCATTGACAGATGATAACACTCTTGTTGATTGGTATCAGCAGGATATTCCTATTTTTTATAATTACTGGGACGGATATGGATTTACTAATATTTATGGTATTCCAAGTGGTTCGCCAAATGTTGGTTCCTTTAATATAGATGATGCTAATGGTGTAGTTCTTTTAAATCAGAACTTCTATTACGATTATCTTATGATTGAATACTTATCTAGTCCAGATCCTCAGCAGCAGTTCATGATACCTCTTCATTTTAGAGAAGCTATGATTGCTTGGTTGGCTTGGAGAGATATAGCTAGTATGCCAAATACGAGAAAAGGCGCTTTGGGTGACAAGAGAGAAAGAGAAAGAAACTTTTACAATCAAAGAAGATTGGCAAATGCTCAATTTAAGCCTCTATACTTAATGCAGACTTACGAGTGGAATTTAGAAAATCAAAGAATGACAGTTAAGGGATAAGATATGATAATAAATAACCCGTTTAATGGAAAGCTGAATTTAGATGATGCAGAATATAGAATCAGCAATGGCGACTATTTAGATGCCCTGAATATTACTAAAGATGCTCAAGGCAGAGGTCAAGACGAAGTTATTTCTAACATTGTGGGGAATAGCTTGGTTCAATATACATTACCATCGGGTACTAATAAAGTAATTGGTTTTTATCCAGATAGAATTAGAAACAGAGCGTATTATTTTGTTTGGAATAGCAATAATTATCATAGCATATTGTATTATGATGTTGACAATGATATTGTTGTAAAAGTTCTACAAAGCAGAACGGATAGTGACAATATTGATATTTTAAAGTTTAATCCTTCTTATAAGGTTCTTTCAGTAAATATTTTTTATAGAGATGATGAGGGTGATATTTTATACTTTAACGATGGATTAAATCCTCCGAAAAGCATAAACGTAACAACCAGTTATGGTACTTCATGGAAAGAGGAGTATTTGCTTATTGCAAAAGCGCCTCCTATTATGCCTCCAAAAGTTGTTTACGAAAATGATACAAATGTTACTGTAAACAATTTGAGAAATGCATTATTTCAGTTTTCTTATAGATTTGTTTATGAGAATAATGAAAAATCTGTATGGAGTTCAAAAAGTATTGTTCCATTGCCTCAGCAACCAACTTTACAATTAACTGAAAGTAATTATTTTAATAATTCAAGAATATCTGTATCCGTTTCAACGGGTGATGCAAATGTTGCAGCTATTGAGATAGCATTTAGAGAAACAAAAAATCAAACTACAAGTGATTGGTTTTTAATTAAATCATTTGATAAAACAGAGCTTTCTATTGGCAACAATCAGATTTATACTTATAAGTTTTATAATGACAGTATTTATAATGCTATTGATGTATTAGAAACGACACAGCTTCAGGATTATGTTCCTCAAAAGGCTAATGCAGCGGAGTTGGCAAATGGTAATGTTCTTTTGTATGCAGGTATTACAGAAGGGTACGATAAGACTGATATGAATTTATTGTCTTATTCCGCAAATCCTGTCTTATCTTCTTATTATTATGACCAACCGGGTTTGTTGTTTTTTGCATCATGCAACGGGAAAGATAGTGGTTCTATTGGAACCCAAATGAAAATATATGTTTTTGGTACCGGAACTAATTCTAGTAATGGAACTATTTCTGTATTAAATAATCCATCAGGTCAGTATATTATCAATGCTGTAAATGATGCAGGTTCTTATATCGGATCTTCTTATGAGTATAGTTCATCTACTCCTTTATCGGTTTCTGCTTTTTTAGGAAACATATCTACCGCTTTGAGTATTAATGGTTGGTCGCAGGTTTCTTTAGTGGATAATGTACTTACTATGTCTTATCCTACTTCTTTCACGTTATACTCAAGTGGTGTAAAATATAAGAGCGCAACAGGAAATCCAGATACCACAGTGTTTGCAAATGCATGGAATTCTGGATATCAATATGCTGTTCAGTATTTTGATGAGGAAGGTAGAACGATTGGTGCGCAAACTAAAATAGATGCTGCATTTAATACTCCAGACAATCCGGGTATTAAATATCCTCAAACATTTTTACAAATAAAAAACAGGCCACCATTAGAGGCTGTTTATTATCAAGTTCTTAGATCTAACACGACAACTTACAATAAGAGATTATTCTGGATTTGCGAATCGGCTTACAGAAGTCCATTATCTGGTGTAAATGTTGGCGTTTTTAATACTCAAGAATTTGCTTACATAGGAATTGGAAATATAGCTGATTATAATAAAGAAATAAGTTCAACAGAAAATGTTGTATCTTATTCTTTTACTCCCGGAGATAGAATTACCTTTTTAAGAAGATATGACGCATCTGGTAATGAAAAAGGTATTAAAGTTGTTGATTATGAAATATTAGGTGTTGAGAATTCTATTTTAACCACCGCAGGAGATATAGTAGGAACTTTTATTAAGATAAAATATCCAAAAGATGATATAAATGCTGATTTTAATTTTAATGGATATTTGGATTTAAACTTTATGCATTATGAAATATTTTTGTATAATTTAACAAGTGCAGCAGATGTTAGTCAAAGATTTTTCTATGAATTTGGCAAATGTTTTGGCATAGGAAATGCCGGAACCGCTAACGCATATCATATAGGTCTTGAACAGACTCAATCTGCTACAAACCCAACAGGTGTACCTGCTATAGTTTCAGCTACTACGGGTGACTTTTTTTACAGAAAAAGACAAGTTCCATTTAGTGACGCAAATATATTTGATGCAGGTGATCAAGATGTAAATATACCTGCTACAAGTCCGGGGTTTTATAGAACAATAAATATAAAACCTAAATTCCCTATTGATACTCCGGATTATAGTATTCAAGCGGAAATTGAAAGTAACGCTTCTTATATATATGGATCTTATCCTACTTTTGCTGATCAAGCGTTTTTCTATAACAAGAGTGCAGGCGATATTATGATTAAGGTAGCTTTTCAAATAAAAGTTACATCTACAATTGCTTTACAAGATATACCTAATGTGGTAATACTTCAGGTAGACTCTACTACCAAGACTTATGGCAATATGTTTTTTACCAAAACAGGTGATTTAACTAGTGGAGCTTTTTTGACTTGCGATACTATTATTAAGGTACCTGCTAATACTAAAATTTGGTTTGCTATTGATGGTGAAGATTGTTATGTAAGTAACTTTAAGCTTACTTTCAATGTATTAAAAAGCAAGGTGATTGACATTATTGAAAGCAGTTTTAGTGATAACTATAATCTTGTTACAAATAGCAATGGCCGACCATCAGTGGTAGATGAAAACGCAAAAAGAACATACTTCCCTACATTAATTAGATTTAGTGGAGCTTATCAAGTTAATACTAATATAAATGCTACCAATAATTTTCAATATGAGAATTTTGACGAATACGATAGAAGTTTTGGTGATGTTATAAGGCTTCATGTTAGAGATAGGTATTTAAAAGTTTATCAGAAGTTTAAAGTAGGTAATGTTCCTATTTTAACACAAATAGTAAAAGATAGCGTTAATAACCCATTGCAAGCAAATACAGATCAATTAATTAATAAGATTCAGTATTATGCTGGCGATTATGGAATTGGTGATGCCGCTACAAGTCTTGCATGGAATAACTTTGCAGACTACTTTGTAGACAACTATAGAGGCGTAGTGTGTAGATTAAGTCAAGATGGAATAACTCCTCTTAGTATTATCTATAACATGAACTCATTCTTTGTTTCTACCTTAAAAAATTATGATCAATCATTAAATAATGGTGTTACTGCAAACGGTGGTATATATACAGGCAACCCTTGTATATATGGCGTTTTTGATGCATACACTAATAGGTATATTATTACAATGGAGGAAATTAATAGGTACTCTGATTGTAATTTTAATGGAGGTACCGCTGTTGTAATTGGATCTGGAACTACAACTACTACAACAACTACAACAACGATAGCTCCAGTTCCTTCTTACACTAAATCATCAGGCGTAACGCTTAATGTAACACAATCGGGTTCTGTTACTTATAACGATGAAACTGGTAGTAAATTTGTAAACGCTTCTGTTGGGTTACTTCAGCTAACAGGATGTATTACATTATCATCTTTTGGTGGTACCGCTGTTTATGGTTTTGATGATTATGGACCTGATTGTTCCGCTGCAACAACTACATCTACGACAACAATACCTCCGGTGTATTATTATTACGCTGTTGATAAGTTCGATTGTGCAAGTGCTTGCGCTCCATTAGATACTGATTTAATAGCTAGATCACCAATTATTTTATCTGTTACAAATGGGTACTACTATAAGGTTGGTGGATATACTTACCAAATTCAAAATCAAATTTTACCACCTCCGGGATTCTATTCTGTAGATTTAACAGGTGCTCCTTCTAATGCTAGTTGTGCAACAGCTTGCGGCTTAACAACTACAACGACCACAACTACAACTGCGGCACCTACAACTACAACGACTTCGACTACAAGTACTACTACAACAACTACAGCTGCGCCTACGACTACAACTACTTCAACAACAAGTACAACAACTACGACTACGGCTGCACCAACTACTACAACAACAAGTACTACAACAAGTACCACAACTACTACGACTAGTACAAGTACTACTACCACTACAACGGTAGCGCCTACAACTACTACGACTACAGCTGCGTTACCGACATTGTATGATATTACATCTAATTGTAGAGTTGCAATAGTTGGTGAGAATATTTGTAATGATGTAACTTGCGGAGAAAGAACGGTTTGGTCAGATTCGCCTGTTGTTGCATTTGGAGCTAAATTATATTCTAATAGTGGTGGAACTCCGTTATCTGGATATGGTTTTATAGTTAGATGTTCTGGTGGCTCTGCTTCAGGATATACTATTTATGAATTAATTGAAGGCGGTTCTGGAGGAAATACATTTGTAGGAAATTCAATAGGATCTTCTTGTTAAAATAAAAAATATACAAAGTGAACGTATTAATTAAATTAAATAGCGGACAAGGAGTTAGTTTAGGGCCGATTTTTACATTGTCAGCAAATGTAGGATCGGTAGTTCCAAATACGGCTACTTTGGATGAATTGCTTGTTGGAAAGTTAGTTTCAATAGACAATGCAGCAACTCAGGTTACTGTATTGTCAAATGGTCTTTGCGAAAACGCATTAGTTATTCCGGTAACTACAACCACAAGCACTACTACAACGACATCAACAAGTACAACTACAACACTTTCTGTAGATTGTGTGTTAGGTTCTGGAACCGTTCAGGTAAGTCCTTTTTTATATTTTCCTAATAGTTTTGCTTTTGTTCGTACGAATGAAGCAGGTTGGACTTGTGAAATAGCAACTATTCCGTGTTATGGACCGCCTAATCCTACGGATCCAGTATTAGGTATTCCATTAAATTTGTATTCTAATATAGATGGGGTTCCTTTTGCTGATGTTATTCGTGTAGTTGACAGAAGGTTTGGATATGGTACCTTCCCGGCTGCTATATACGCTTATGACGCTTCGACTGGCGCCGTTGGAGCATATTTGGGAACTTGTTTAGGTGGATAAAATTATAAAATTAATAAAATGGGTGTAGCTAAAATAACATTATCATCAGCAGGTCCGGAAACTGGGCCGTTTGACTTGTATACAAATTTGGATGGATTTACAACTCCGTTTGAGGTTGGTGTTTCTAAGGCAGCTTTATTGGCTGGTTTTGTAAGTAATAATTTTCCTTACTCTCCCGTATATCCGGGACTTGGACAACCTGTGACGGTTAGGATTCAGTCAACTCTATTTTGTATAAATTATAGGGACGTTTCAGTTACATATCCTACAACTACGACAACAACGGCTGCACCTTAAAATTAAATTATATGCCAAATTCATTATATTTTCATCAAGATCCATTTACAATTTCTTTTTCAGAGCCTGATAATGCTTTTGAGTCTTTTTATTCTTATCATCCTGAATTTATGGGTTGTTTGAATACAGACTTTTTTACCTTTAAATTAGGTCAATTATGGGAGCATAACATGGATAGCACATATTGTAATTTTTATGGAGTTCAGTATAATGCATCTATTAAAACCGTATTTAACTTAGGTTCTTTAGATAAAAAGACTTGGATTTCCCTTATGGAAACTGGAAATACAGTATGGTCTTGCCCTGAAATATATACCCAAATGGATAGTTATGGCACCACAAAGCAGGTTAGCCAGCTTATTGAGTCCGATTTTACCGAGCTAGAATCAGAGTTTCATGCTTCATTTTTAAGAGCTAGTAATAGTATCGGAGGCCTTCTAGAAGGCGATAATTTAAAGGGAGGTTACATTGTTATAAAATTTGAGAAATCAAGTGCAAATACTTTCGTATATTTGAACAGCGCAACAACCAAATTCATTAATTCACCATTGAATAATAGATAAATATGGGACCATTATTATTAGCTGGAATAGCTTCTGGTGCACAGGCTTTACTTGGAGGTGCTCAGGCTTTAAGTAGCGGAGCAAAACAACGTGAAAAAGAACTAGATCAATATGCAAAAAAGAGTCCTTTGTATCAAGGAAGCAAAGGTATTGAGTCCTATTACAAAGAGGCTTTAAATAGATACCAAGAAAGTCCGTATCAATCAGCTGCTTTCCAGCAAGCTACTAAAGCTGCGCAAAGAGCAAGTGCTGGTGGATTAAGATCACTTCAAGATAGAAGGGGTGCTATTGGCGGTGTCGGCAGGCTTGCAGGTATTGAGGGTGATACAATGGGTAGGGCTATTGGTGCGGCTGAAGCAAATAGAAATCAAAGATTTGGTCAATTAGGTCAGGCAGCACAAATGCAACAAGGTGAAGAAAGATTTAAGTTTGATGTAAATCAAATGACTCCTTATAATAGAAATTTACAATTAAGACAATTTAAAGCGCAAGCGGCAAATGATAGAAGGGCAGCCGGGCTGCAAATGGTTGGCGGTGCATTAAGTAACTTTGCTACAAATGCTATGTATTCTGATGGGACTAGAAGTAATAATTCAAAATCAGCCCCTGTTGTGCCTCCTATGACATCTACGCAAAGTTTTAATAATTTTATGCAAAATAGACCAAAAGTAAATCCTTCATTAATTCCAAAAGGTTATACTTCAAACCCTTAGTTTTAATTAGGTATATTTTTGTTAAAATAAATAAATTATAAAGTGGCAAGTACAGGATTATTAGGATTTAACCCATACGGAAAAGGATTATCAATAGATATTTCATCTAAACCAACAAATTTAGCACTTCAATTGAAGCAAAGAGATATTGCTAAGATTGATGCATTAGATAAGTATTTCATGGATTATGAAAGAAGTATAAATCCTGCCGGTGTTCGTAATGTAGATGCTGATGTTTTTGTAAAAAAACTAAATGATAATAAAGCATTTTATTTACAGAATAGAGATAAGATACTAAATCCAACAAAGTATGGATATGATGCGCAGAGCCAGTATATGGCTAATTTTAAAGATATGGTTAATTTAATTGATCAATCTAAGCAAGCTGCTGCAAATGAAAAGGTAGTTAATGAAAGAATATTTAATGCTGTTCAGCAAGGAAAATCTTTGCATGACGGTATTTTACCATTGTTAGATAGACAGAGGCTTTCTGTCGTAGATCCTAATTATTCTGTTTTTGATGCTAATCAATTACAATTTGACAAGCCTTATGATGAAAAGCAGTTTAATACAAATGTTTTAGGTGGTTTAAAATTTCCTGAAAAACAATATTATGTTGATGAGAAGTTTAATGGTAAGAAAACAGGATTGAAGATACCAATAACAGAATCGTATTTAGATGATAATAATAAAAAAGCAATTGAATCCGCTGCGTTAAACGAGTATGCTAGTAATCCAAATACAAAAAGACATTTTGATGATTTAATGAAAAGACCTGATATGGTCAAAATGGTTAATGATAAATTTAAAGATGTATATAAGCAGGATATAAAAAACCCTGAAGATTTTGTTGTCGGATACGCTTTACTTCAAGCTCCAGTTGGTATAACAAAAACTGGAAAGGCAGATGAATATTTAACATGGAGTGAAAAAAATGCAATTACTAATGCTCAACAAAACGCTAGATCAAATGCCTTATTATCGGGTATGCAAGGATTTGGATCTGTTCAGGCAGTAATTGAAAATGCTACTGGTAAGCCTTTTAAAGATAATGATGTAATTAATAAATTGAATTTTAGTCCATCTGTAGCAGATGTATTTACGGAAGAAAGAGAGGTTCCTAAAAACGCTACAGAATATGAAAAAATGTTAGCTAAATCTAAGTTTGATACAAAAAAGGTAAAAGTACCTTATGGTATAGGCTTGGATAAAAATACTGGTAATATATGGATTGCTCCTCAGAAATTGAATAAAAATGGAGATCCAATAGATAGGTACGATTGGAACAAAGCAACGTCAGCTACGGAAGATGTTACATCAGTTATTATTAGCAAGTTTCAAGGAAGCAAGTATAAGGCAAGTATTTTAGGTAAAAATAAGCCAAAGGGTAGTAAATTTGTAAATGTTCCTTCTGGAGGGTTTTAATATATTAAGATATGCAAGAGAATCCAATATATAAGTTTTTAAAGGAAAATAATCTTACAACAAAGGACGAAGGTTCTTTTTTGAAAGAATATTCAGATCCTAATAAAGCTAAAGAGCTTCATGGTTTTTTGGTAAAAAATAATCTTACTACAAAAGATGAGGCATCATTTTATGATACCTATTTTAAAAAAAAAAATCTTGGTGGAATCGCATCTTCCCCTACAGAATTACCATTACAAGGATTTAGTGAAAAACAAATTGGATTACTTAAAAAGGGTGTTGAAAAACCTGCTGTTACTCCTATTCAAAAAAAGGTAGCAGAAATAAGTGTACCTACCAATTTACCTAAGCAGGAGGCTCTTGCTTATGAAAATGAAATAAAGCTTAATGATGTAGCGGTAAATACATTAACTGATATATATAAAAAGAAAGGATTAAAATTTGATCCTTCAAAACCTGCCGCTAAAAAACAAATACAAGAGTACGTTGATAAATCTATAAATGGAGATTTAACTAAAGTAACGGGTAAAGATGGTAAAGAATATTTAGTTAGGGGAGAAGGTTTTTTGGAGTCTGGTAAAAATTCTTTAGTTAGAAGTGTAACAGAACCTGTTGAGTCTGCCGAAATTAATTTTACAAGCAATCCGGAAGAATTATCAATTTTATTAGATAAAAAAATACAAGAAGAACCAAATATTCCGGAATCGGCGCCATCAGGAGCAGGTGGTTATTTTGGCGAGCTAGCAGGCGGATTGCCTAAAATGGTTGGTTTAATGGCTATCCCTTATGCTGGAGAAGCTTTAATGGTTGGTGAAGTTTATTTTAATGCGCTAGCTAATCAAAGAAGGGTTTTATATGAAAGAGGTATTAAAGAAGGTATGGATAAAATTACTGCTGCAAAAAAGGCTATGGACGCAGCTCCTTTATCTGCAATACCAGATGCTTTAGTTGCCGCTGTAATGGCAAAAGGAGTTGGAGGCCCAAGCGCTAGTATAATACCAAATGCAGCTAAGCAATCTTTCATAAAGGCGTCTGCCAATGCTGTTAAGGGTATATCTAAAGTTTCTGCGATAGGAGGTTTTGCTGAATATGAAAGGTCAAAAATACAACAACGTGCAGGGTATAATGTAAAAGATGCGGAGGCAATTGAAAATGGTCTAAGGGGCGCTGGGGATTATGCTCTTATGGATGCTGCTTTTAAGTTAGCTCACTCTGGGCCAAAAGCGGTTACTTCGGCTGCTAAAAATTTATTGTCTAGTATACCTACAGATATTTTAAAAAGCGTAGCTAAAAAGTACCCTAATGGAGAAAGAGTAGTAGAAGAATTGCCAAAATTTGTTGAAACAAAAGCAAAAGTGCAGGATTTTGTTCCCGAAGAAAAAGTTGCTTCAGTGACTGGGTTGACTGAAAAAACAGACAATTTAAAATTAGATATTCAGAATTTAGAAGAAAAGAAAAAAGGAGTTACCCCTGCAATTGCAAAAGAAATAGATTCGGAGATATTTGATAAAAATAAAGAAATTGAATTTTACGATAATCAAATTAAAAAAGTACTAGAATCTAAAGATGAAACAGGCATTTCAGAAGAAGTAGATGATGTTACTGGATTAAAAATCGGAGAGCAGATTATTCCTAGAGAAGTTAAGGTAGCAGAGGATATAGAATTTAAAAAAGCTAATATTGAAAAAGAAAGGCAAGCGGAATTAGACGATTTAAAGAAAGGTATTCCAGCTATGATAACCAAAAAGCTTGAATCAGATTTAAAACAATATGGATTTACTGATGCGGAGATAAATAAAATGACTCCAATTGTTGCTAATGAAACATTAATAGATGCTAAATATAAAGCAAAGTTATCTTCTTTGGAAGAAGTAAAACCAGAAGCTAAACCAGCTGAAGTAGATTTGACATCTCCTGAAAAGATGAACGCTTCTCAAAATAGATATGGAATTGTAAAAGATGGAAAAGAGGCTGGTTTTATAGTAACTACAAATCCAGAAAACAATGTTGTTAAAATTAAAGGAGTTACAGTTAATGAAGGATTAAGAGGTAAGGGCTTAGCCGGCGATGCTTACGTTAAGTTAGGCGAATCTTTATCTAAAGAAGGTATTTCACTAGAGAGTGATAGTTTTGATAAGATGGAGCCATCTGCTACTAGAGTTTGGGAAAAATTATCTGATAAAGGATTGGCTATAAAAGGTGAAAATAGTTATCGGTTTAACCCACTTGAAGTAAAGCCTATAGAGCAAAAAGTAACAATCGAATTGCTATCATCTGAAGAACCTCCTCAAAAACAAGGAGAAACTATTGTTACTTTAAGTGGCAAAACTGAAACAGAAAGATTAGAGTCTATAGATAGAAGAAAAAGAGAAACAAAAGTTTCTGATAAGGTTGTTGCCGAAAATGATTTAATTCAAGATGCAGAATCTTACTTCAAGAAAGATGGTAGATATAAAAATAGCTCTGAAGGTAGAAATGAATTAAATAATTTAAGAATTAAAGCCAGAGAGTTAGGTTTGGAAATAGATACAGATAGGGATGCTGTAACAAGAAGAAATAAAGCAGGTAGGCCTACGAAGGTTAGTTATAACAATAAAGCTGATGGTGAAGCTGTGGTTGATCCAAATGGTAGAACAATTACTGAAAGAAGTAGAGAAGTGCAGGATGCCTTTGAAGAGCTTACAGACGCTGGTGTGTTTTTAGATGTTGAAACGGAGCTTGGTAAAAGAATGAGCGCATCTCAAATTGATGCTGCCGTAAAAGATATATTAGATGGTATACCTAGTAAAAGGGCTGAAAAATATTTAAACGCATTAGAAAAAGCTATTGCAGAAGATGCTTTCCCATTATACGATAAGACATTTGGAGATATTGCTCCAAAGCTAAGTGAGATTAGAGATCAACTAGGTATTGAAAGAGAGGTTATTGGAGAGCCGATGGACGAGGTTGCGTTGAATAAGTTCTTAGATGAAGAATCAAGACTTACCCCAGAAGAAGAACAAACATTATTAGATAACGTAGAAAATTTACTTAATGAATACGAAACAACTCAAGAAGGACCTCAAGGAGAGGTTCAGCCTATTGAAGCCAGAGCAGAAGAAGGAATTCCTGCAAAGACTGAACCGGTTGCAGAAGCTAAAGCAGCAGGAGAAGCCCCAAAACCAGTAAAAGAAGTTTATGATGAATTTTCTTCAAAAAAGTCCGAATTGGCTAAAAAGAAAATAATAAATGATAACTTTGATACTATAGTTGAAGATTTAATTAAAAATAAAAAAATAGAAAGAATATGTTAGTCAAATCATTACTTGATTCGGACATGAAGAAAGGCCTTCAGGAATCAATTTATTTGGAACTGTATCAATCAAACTTATGGAAAAGCTTAGCAAATCAATTGCAAAAAGCTGGTTTGTTTGGTAGTCAAAAGTATTTTTTAGCGGAAAGCGCTGAAGAACTTACTCACTATCAGATGATTGTAGAGTTTATGAATGATATGGGTGATTGTGCATCATTGCCAAAAATTGATGCAATTACTGATAAGGCCTCTACGATAGGTGATGCTTTGCAGATTGGCTATGAAACAGAATTAAATGTATATAATCATTATAAAGACTTTGCTAAAGAATGTCTAAAATCAGATTTAGCAGTTTATGCTTTCATAGAGCAGTTTGTAAATATACAAAGAGAAGCAGTAGGTCATTATGGTGATTTATTGGCTAAGTATAAGATAGCAGAAGAAACTAAAGAGATTCTTGAATTTGATGAACATATAAGCGATTTATAATGGCAAGTCCTTGCGAATATATTGTAGGTGATAAAAGGTATACTGAAGCTGAATTTAAAGACTTCTTATTAAATGGAGGATTAGATTCTTTGGTAAAACCAAAAGGTGCTAAAGTGGTTTCTATGGAACCGCCAACAAAGCCACCATCAGAAGTTACATTACCAGAAGGTGCGGATCCAGATTTAATAAAGATGGCAAATGAGGTTAATGACGCATTTGTTGAAGGTAAATTTGGATTAGATGCATTAGATCAAATAGTAGGTAAACTTCAGGATACTAATTTAGAAAATATAATAGCGCAGGTAAAGGCTAAGTTAAAAATAAATCCAGATTTAGCTAAGCAAACAAGAGATAGACTTCTTACTACAAAAGAAGGCAATGAATTTGATCAGGCTGTATTGATGTATGATTTGGCTGATTTAAAAGGAAGAGAAGCTTTATTGCAAAAAGAAATATTATCATCAAAAGATCCAGAGCAGATTCAACAGTATCAGGATCAGATTCTTAAGATACAGAATGATATGATGGATAATGCGCTTGCTAATAAAACTATTGGGCGAACTGCAAGTACAATATTTAGATTAAGACAGCTTTGGGTTAATAAAGATTTGACTATTGTTGATATGAAGCAACAGTACATGGCTTCTAAAGGTCTTAAAGAACTAACAAAAGAGCAAGAGGCTGAAATAAATGAGGTGTATAATGATATTAAGAAAGCAAAAGATGAACTAGAAAAAGCTAGGGTAGAATTAGAAAAAGCTAGAGAAGAAGCAGCAAAGCTTAGGATAGAAACAGAAAAATTAGAGGACCTTAAAAATAAATCTAATGAGCAGGCTAAAAAAGATAGGGCTAAAACTGCTAATGAAAAAGTTCAAAAATCTAATGAGAGAATACAAAAATCAAAAGATAATTTAAAGAACTTAGGCGGTCAATTAAGCGCTGGTTTCAATCCTTTGATTGCAGTTGAGATTGGAAAGATAGCTGCTGAAAAGGTATATCAAGGTGTTGTTAAGTTTGATGAATTAGTTCAAAATGTATATGATGATGTAAAAGGGTTACTGCCGGGATTCACTAAAGAAGATGTAGCAAATCACCTTTTGACAAAAATGAATAAGGACGGTAATTTAGAGCCAACTTTATTATCAGCAGATTATAATAATCTTAAAAAATCATTAGACAAGTCTGAGGCGACTATTAGAAAAAAGGTAGACGCATACAATGCTGCTCAAAAAGAAGTAGCTAAAAAATACTTTGAATGGCAAAAGGGTAGACGTCAAGATATGATGGCTAATAAGCCTGTTAAAGAAAGAGTTGTAGATACTATACTTAGGTTCCAAAGATTTGCCGTATTATCATATCCTTCAACTTTTGTAAAGTTATTTGGTGCTGTTGCTAATGGTCTTTTATTAAAGCCATTAAGATTTGCCACAGGTAAATTAATTAAACTTGTTGCTCCTAAAGTTGCTGAAAAAGCTCCAATATGGGGAGATCCACAATGGAGCAGTGTATCTAAATATTATTCTGAATTCTTGAAAAGCTTTTCTTTGTCAAATCTTAAAGAAAACTTTTCTGGATTAGATAGCAAAGAGCTTCTTTATGGAAGGCCAATGATGTATGATGAGTTTGCTTCAGCAAGTGGTTGGATGGAGATGCCGGGCCGTTCGCATGGTTATGTTAAATCTTTTATTAAAAATCCTGAATTTGCTTATGCTAATCAGCAGCAAATCAATTTTAACATAACCAAGATGGCTGAAATTACAGAGAAGTTAAAAGACAAAGATTTAACTCCTGAAGAAAGGTTATCATTGGAAGATTTGTATAATAACTATGATGTTACGAATGAGAATGTGATAGAGAGAATGAATAAATTATCTTTAGATCATGCCAAGTGGTCAATCTTAATGAATGAAAATAAATTTACAGATAAGTTTGCGTCTTTTGTTAGAGATAATGGTGCCGTAGGTGCTGTTCTTCGATCTGAACTACCTATTGTTAGAATTCCATTGAACTTCTTAGGTAGATCATTTGCCGTTAAGTACGGATTAATAAGAGCAATTATTGGTAAATCTGGAAAAGAAACTGGTAAATTGGGTGGAACTGATTTTCCGGGTATTGCTGAATTGGCTTATAAGGGTACAAAAGATTTAACAGAAAAGCAAGCTGATTTGCTTAGTAAAACAATTCAGTTGGGAACCATAGGTGCAAGCTTCTTTGCTTTAGGTTATTTGAATAGTAAAAATGTAGAGAAAAACGAAGATGGTTCTTATGAGGTTATGGGTAAGCATGTTCCTAAAAATTTAATACACATACCAGAATACGAAAGTATTATCAGCGGAGCGGAAACGGCTCATAAATTTAAGGAAAGTGGTGAGTTTCTTAAATCTTATTTAGAATCAGACATGGAGATTGTTAAAAATAATCCATTCATTTCATTCTTGCAGTATGGGGCTATTCCAAGATTAGCTGGTATAGTAGTTAATAAAAAAGAAGATGATAAGGTTGGTAAATCTTCTGATGTTGTTGCTAAGAAAATTGCAGATATGGTGGTTCCGGGTTTCTCAAAGCAAATAGCCGAATCTTTTGATAAAAAAGAAGGCGAAGGTTTTCGCCCAATGGGAGAAACCATTAAAAGATACCCTGCTGGCGAATGGTCTGATAGATTTTGGCAACAATTTGAATTGGGCTTACCGGGCTTAAGAAAGAATGTTCCTACTGAGGCTCAAGGTGCTGACATTAAAGATATAATGAAAGATATGCCGGGCAAGAAGTATGAGAAGCAGAGGGGTGAAATCATAGAAAAACTTAAGAAGATAAACTATTAAATTTAATACTATGCCATTTAAGTCAAAGGCTCAAGCGGCTTACTTTAATATTCATAAGAAAGAGCTTGAAAAACAAGGGGTAGATGTCAATGAATGGAACAAAGAGAGCAAAGGTTTGAAGCTCCCAAAAAAAGTAAGCAAACTGGAGGCTATGAAGAAAAGAAAAAAGGGGTAATATAGCCATATTTTTCTTATATTTGATGTAAAATTTATACAAAATGCCGTTAGTACCTAATTTTACAGCGAGCCAATTTAGCGGAACTCCATCAATTATAACTTTAACAGATACATCAACTGGT
>Ga0315904_10005100_pt1 | contig 18362 bp, 11 predicted proteins | sample LakEriMetagenome_6_FD_203529 | JGI IMG/M metagenome (GOLD analysis project Ga0315904, IMG submission 203529) | Freshwater fungal communities from buoy surface, Lake Erie, Ohio, United States - Buoy 12 MA120 | ecosystem: Environmental > Aquatic > Freshwater > Lake | place: USA: Lake Erie, Ohio...
TTTTCAAATTCCATTTGTCAGTGAATCATCGGGTAGAGCAAAAAATAGTTTAGCAGTAGATACTACACAACATTTAACATTTAATCCTTCTACTCACGTATTACAAATTAGTGGTGGTATTGGAAATACAGGTGGTATTACACGACTATCTCCACAAGGCGTAACATTTATTTCTGGCTCAAATTTTGCTGGAGTAATAGAAAAATTTGGTGTTATCAATACAATAGATAACAAAACAATAGCTATAACTGCAGATCCATCAAAACTTAATCTAGCATTAGAAAACAACACTAATCCTGGTATATATGTTACCAGTGGAACATTACAAAGTACAGGATATGTCCCGTTAGAATTTCAAGCATCAGGAAGTTATACCGACGGTCGGGTAACAGTAAATACCCCACTTGTAGCAAAACAAAGTGTAGAAGTCACTGGATCAGCTACAATAACGGAATTCGTCAAATCCAATGAATATAAGTTAAATGCAGGAACAGTTTCTATAGTATTTACGGGGTCAATTAATACAGGAATATTTGGGGTAACCGAATATATCCAACCCTACATTTCCACCACAGAATACTCAGGAATGACCGTAGAATACCTCGCCCAACGACCAGGCGCATGCAGAATGGGTATTATTATGGCATCGTGGTTAGATACCGCCAGTATCGTATTTACTGATATTTCCACTACCGATATCGGAGATACAAGTGATATTACATTTAGATTTTTAAGTAGTTCAAATGAATTACGGTTACGAGTCAATAGTGACGGGTCAGGCAGTGGAGCTTGGACTGTACAAAGTTTATTCAAATTGTTTCCAAATTTGAGTTCTTAAAGAAGTATTTAATATTTATATACAATAAAACCCTGTTGGGAGAACCGTATGGCGAATGAATTTATTGCACGTAAAGGTCTGATAGTCCTTGCGAATGGCGCAAAGGTAACAGGCTCTTTAGGTGTTCAAGGTGATATTAACGCGACTGGCTATAATGTCACGGCATCAAATCTCCAGTTACTTGGAAGTGCAAGTATCAACGGTGACATTACCGTTGGTGGAAACCTTACAGTCGGTAATGCAGATATTGATGTCGTCAAGTTCCTGGCCGAAGTTAGTTCTTCTATCGTACCCGATGTTAATAATTCGTTTGACCTTGGGTCTGGTTCTAAGTCATGGAAAGACTTATATGTAAGTGGTACCGCATTTGTACATGATGTAAAAGCAACAACTATAACCGGTTCAATGACCGGTTCGTTTACTGGTAATGTAACCGCAACTACATTTAGTTTTGACATAGATACATTTGGTAGTGACTTAACAGGTATTACTGTTGCAGGAACTGATAAATTAATCGTATCTGACGGTGGTACCGATGGTCGTATCAATGTCAGTCAACTCGCTACACCACTTGCAGGAACTGGATTAGAAGCGAATGCTGGAACAATCAGAATTGCAGCAGCAGCTGCAGGTAATGGTTTAACTGGTGGTGCTGGATCAGCATTGGCAGTTGGAGCAGGTAGTGGTATCACGGTAAATGCCGATGATGTGACACTTGATACCGCATCAGCACACTTTGTCACTGGTGCAAGAGCAACCATTTCGTCTACCGACACCGCCGGTGCAAGTGGTATCAACCTCAGATACAATTCTGCAACTGGTGTAATTTCTGGTTCTCTTGTTAATAGTTCAGTAACAGTAAGTGCAGGTAGTGGTCTAACTCAAGGTGGCGCGGTATCACTTGGTGGTTCTGTTACTGTCGCACTTGATACTGGGTCAGCAACATTTAACGATGGTGTCAAAACTAAGTTAAACACAGAAGGTATATTCAGTAGTTCTGTACAAACCGATGTTCGTAACACCACCGGTATTGCAACGATTGCAACAACTGGTTCAAACACCTTTACTGGTGTTCAAACAATCAGCAATACTACCAACAGTACAAACTTTGCAGATGGTGCACTAATTGTACAAGGTGGTGTTGGTATCGCCAAGGATGTAAACATTTCTGGTAGTTTGACTGTAACGGGATTGTTGACCGCAGTATCTACCTCTATCCAATATGTTACATCTTCACAACTTAATATCGGCGTAAGCAGAGTTACAGTAAACGACGATGACCTAATAAGATTCGCTGGTCTATCCGTCATTGATTCTGGTTCTACATACGGAACTGGTTCACTTCTCTGGGATAGTCTAAACAATCGATGGATAGCTGAAACAGATGATGCAAACTATGAATCAGGAACAATTATCCTTGGTCCAAAGAATTTTGGTGCACTTGGTGATGAACCAATATTAGTTGATAATCGTGTTCCTGTTGGATTTGGTGACCATCATATTGACAATAGACTTGTATCAAGTTCTATCCGTGTAGATTTCCCATCACGACTTACCCACATTGAAGCAGGATTGTATGTTACTGGAGCAGTTACTTCATCAGTAGGATTCTCTGGTGATGGTAGTAATCTTACTGGTATCGTAACAAATCTTAATATTACTGGTTCGGATGGTGGTACTGGTACGGTTTCACTTAAGACTCAAGCACTTACTGTTGACGGAACAAATGGACTGACCGCAACCGTCAGTGGTCAAACTATTACGATTAGTGGTAGTGATGCAACAACGAGTGCAAAGGGTGTCGCATCATTCAATAGTGCAAACTTTAGTGTAGTTGGTGGTCAAGTAACCGCAAGTGCAATCACTTTCAACAGTGTACCACTTAACCTTGGTTCATCATATTCGTTCGGTTTACAAAATATTACTCCACAAGGTGCAACAACCGCAGACCAAGTTACACTCAACGGTGGATTAATAGTTCACGGTACACTCTTTACATCTGGTAGTAATCTAGATGTTGATAGTGGTACTGAAACTATTGCGGCAGTTGGAACAGGAAGTTATGACGCGGCGTTCTTTGACTATGTTGTAAAGAAGGGAGGTAACTATCGTGCAGGTACCGTGACCGCAGTGTGGGAAGCTGGTACAAATAATGTTGAATTTACTGATGTGTCTACAAATGATTTAGGAAACACAGCTGATGTAGTTCTTTCAGTAGACTTATTCTCAGCAACCGCACGATTAAAGGCAACAGTATCTTCAGATAACTGGATTGTCAAGACCGCAGTAAGAGCATTATAAGATAATAAGTAAAAAGGTTGTAATACAATAGAAACTTACCTTTGGATAATGAAGAAGGGGAATTATGGCAAATGAATTTATAGCCAGAAAGGGACTGATTGTCCCTACTGGAAGTATAACAGTTACATCTGGTTCGGTTACAGCGACCGATTTTATTGGTACCGCAAGTCGCGCAGTCACCGCTTCATACGCCTTAAACGCACAAGGAACAGGATTCCCCTTTAGTGGTAGTGCAGTCATCACCGGGTCACTTAATGTAACCCAGGCGGTGACTGCATCGTTTTTTAAGGGTGATGGTAGTGAACTTATAAATCTCCCCACAACGGCTACCTCATCTGTCACTATCACAACTAATACTTTTACTGGTGATGGTTCACAAACACAATTTGATTTAGGTACACCATTTCACATTAGTTCTTTATTTGTTAGTGTGGATGGTTTGTTTTATACACCAACAGTAGATTATAATATATCTAGTTCTGTTGTCACATTCGTATCAGCGCCACCCTCTGCATCAGATATTACAATTCGTTCACTTATTAATGTAACCACTGGTGCAACTGGTACATTTAGTGGTTCATTTATTGGAACTATTTCTAGTGCATCATATGCACTTACATCAAGCTATGCATCGGTAGCAGATTTTGCACTAACTCCCGCCGGTACTAGTGGTACAGCAGGTTCTTCGGGAACTAGTGGTTCTTCAGGTACTTCTGGAAGTTCAGGTTCTACAGGAACTAGTGGAAGTTCAGGAACCTCAGGCAGTTCAGGTTCTTCAGGTACTTCGGGACAATCAGGAACTTCTGGTAGCTCTGGAACCAGTGGGTCAAGTGGAACGGGCGGTTCTTCAGGTTCTACTGGCACATCAGGTAGTTCTGGTAGTACAGGTACTTCAGGTTCAAGTGGAACCTCGGGTTCTTCTGGTAGTACTGGAACCTCTGGGTCATCTGGTACATCTGGTAGTTCGGGAACTTCGGGTTCTTCTGGAACATCTGGTAGTAGTGGTACCTCGGGTAGTTCTGGTACCTCCGGCACATTAACGCTCACAGGAAATACGGACAACGGATTAATTACTCTTAATGGTTCTGCGCCAAATGCAACCGTAGAAAGTAATCTTACCTTTGATGGTAATTCGTTAGTAGTTACAGGAGCAATCACAGCAAGTACTATACGAGTTAATGGTACTGCTTCATTACGATATTTAGAAACACAATTTGTAACCGCTTCAGTTATCTATGAAAGTGGTTCTACTAAGTTTGGTGACAGCTTTGATGATGTACATCAGCGCACTGGTTCACTAGAAATTACTGGCTCTTTACTTATAAACGGTACTTCATACACAGCAGCCACATCAGGAACCGCAGGTACTGCAGGAAGTTCTGGTTCGTCGGGAACTAGTGGTAGTTCTGGTACAAGTGGAACATCAGGTTCAAGTGGCTCATCTGGTACATCTGGAACTTCTGGTAGTTCTGGAACTAGCGGTACAAGTGGACAAAATGGTTCGTCAGGAACCTCTGGGTCATCTGGTACAAGCGGGTCATCTGGAAGTACAGGGACATCCGGTTCATCTGGTACATCTGGAAGTAGCGGAAGTACTGGTACAAGTGGTAGTTCTGGTACCGCAGGAACTTCTGGCAGTAGTGGAACATCTGGGTCATCTGGCAGTTCCGGTACCTCCGGGTCATCAGGTTCTACAGGAACATCAGGCAGTTCTGGTACTACGGGTACATCTGGAAGTAGCGGAAGTTCCGGCACATCTGGTAGTAGCGGAACCACAGGAACATCTGGATCTTCAGGTTCTACAGGAACATCTGGTAGTTCGGGTTCTACGGGAACCAGTGGGTCATCTGGCACATCTGGTACATCTGGTAGTTCTGGTACCTCTGGTACATTAACCCTTACCGGTACTACTGATAATGGATTAATTACTCTCAACGGATCGGCTCCTAATGCAACCGTTGAACAAAACCTATCATTTGACGGAAGTACCTTACGCGTTACGGGTTCTACTGTAATCACGGGCAACCTATCAGTACTCGGTACATCCTCTATCAGTTATGTTTCTCAGAGTACATTAAATATCGGTACGAATAAAATCACAGTTAACACTGATTCTCCAGGTGTTAGATTTGGTGGATTGGATGTTATTGACTCTGGGTCATCACCACAACGCAGTGGTTCTCTATATTTTGATTCTGTTAATGACCAATGGATATTCATCCATCAACAAGCAGCAGGTGCAGGAGTTACCTCGTCTGTATTGATGATGGGTCCACAAACCTACAATAACATTGGTAATGAAACTAATTTAACAACAAACAGAATTCCAAAAAGTGTTAACGCAGAACATCTTGGCGATTCAATCATTACCGATAACGGGTCACAAATCTCAGTGGCTGGTAATATTACCGCATCTGGGGATATAGCGGCACAAACAAATCTTAAATCAAACTACTCTGTTGGCGATGAAGGTGGTGAAGTACAATTAGCAAGACCAGTAACCAACTCCAGTATTAGTGGTAGTATCAGTATCGATGTATATCAAAATAGAGTTCGTATATTTGAAAACAATGCACCAAATCGTGGTGGATATTATGATATTACTGCACTGGCAAGTGGAGTAGGAACTAATTTACTTACAGCAGGTAGCAGTGGAACATCTGGTTCTTCTGGAACAGCTGGAACAGCAGGTTCCTCGGGTACCTCTGGTACGAGTGGTAGTTCTGGCACTAGTGGAACAGCAGGAAGTAGTGGTACCACAGGAACCAGTGGAAGTTCTGGTACTACAGGCACATCAGGCAGTAGTGGAACTTCTGGTACATCAGGAAGTAGTGGCACATCAGGCAGTTCTGGCTCTTCGGGAACAACAGGTACAAGCGGTAGCGCAGGTACATCAGGTTCTTCTGGTACATCTGGAGCAAATGGTAGTTCTGGTACATCGGGTAGTTCCGGTACCTCTGGAAGTTCTGGGTCTACAGGAACATCTGGCAGTTCAGGTTCAACGGGCACAAGTGGTAGTTCAGGAACTTCCGGTTCGTCGGGAACATCTGGTAGTTCGGGTACCACAGGTACATCAGGCTCTTCTGGAACAACCGGAACATCTGGTTCCTCGGGAACAGCTGGAACTTCTGGTAGTAGTGGAACCGCAGGCAGTTCTGGAACTTCAGGTACACTAACCTTAACAGGCACAACCGATAATGGATTAATTACTCTCAACGGTTCAGCACCAAATGCGACTGTAGAAAGTAATCTTACATTTAACGGAAGTTCTTTAGTAGTTACTGGACAAGTAACAGCAAGTAATTTACGAGTTAATGGTACAGCGTCAATATTACGCTTAGAAACACAGTTTGTCACATCATCAATCATTTATGAAAGTGGTTCAACTAAGTTTGGTGATAGTTTTGATGATGTTCACCAAAGAACTGGTTCTCTAGCAATTACCGGTTCGTTAACTATAAATGGCACCTCGTACACCGCAGCAACTTCTGGAACATCGGGTACATCTGGTAGTGCAGGTACATCGGGTAGTAGTGGTAGTACAGGAACTTCTGGAACATCGGGGTCATCAGGTACATCGGGTAGTTCTGGTTCTACAGGAACAAGCGGTTCATCAGGCACCTCTGGGTCATCTGGCACATCAGGCAGTTCAGGGTCTACAGGTACCTCAGGCTCATCTGGAACTACTGGTACATCAGGTTCTTCTGGAAGCACTGGTTCATCGGGTACCTCGGGTTCCTCTGGAACTACAGGCACATCTGGAAGTTCTGGTACCAGTGGCTCTTCAGGAAGTTCGGGTACAACCGGATCTAGTGGTACCACGGGAAGTAGTGGTACTTCGGGTACATTAACATTAACTGGTACTAAAGATAATGGTTTAATTACCTTAAACGGGTCTGCGCCAAACGCCTCGGTCGAAAGTAATCTAACCTTTGATGGAAATCTATTAACCGCTATCGGTAGTGGTAATTATCAAGCAGCAATTAGTGGAAGTACTGCCGCAGCATATACACAATTGTATATCAACGGTACTGGTCGCGCGTATGGCATTGGTGTTGGTAACGCAAGTGAAACTACATACGGTGTAGCAAACGAATTCTTCCTATTTGACCACAATGCAGCAGCAATGCGATTGGCAGTTGATATCAATGGTAACATTGGCATAGGCACAACCAGTCCAGTAAACAGATTACAAATTGCGGGTAATGTCTCAGCATCATCATACACCAGTTCTATTTCTAACGCAGTAGGATTCTTTGGTACCAGTAGTGTAGCAGTATCTTCGTCACATGCAACCACCGCATCATTCGCACTAAATGCTGGTGGAGCTGGTTTCCCATTCAGTGGTAGTGCAGTTATTACGGGTTCATTGTATGTATCGGGTAGTAATATCTCTGGGTCGTTTGTTGGCGATGGTAGTGGATTAACCAATGTAAACGCCGCACTTAATGTAATTGAATCTTCATTTGTTGGAGATGGCACTACCACATCATATTCGTTGGGAGCTAGTTATCCAGCAAAATCATTAATTGTTACAGTTGATGGATTAAGATTTAATGCTCCAGATGATTTCACTATTGTTGGAAACAATGTAGCATTTACCTCCGCTCCACCATCTTCATCAACAATATTCGTCTCGGCGCTAATAAACACCGCAACAAATGTTACGGGGTCATTTAGTGGGTCATTCTTTGGTAACATCGCTAGTGCAAGTTTCGCAACTAGTGCGTCATATGTACAACCAAGCGGGTTACCATCTGGAGTAGTCTCAGCTTCTTCACAAATTAGTATAGTGGCTGATAACCATGCATTCGTGGGGAATGGGACCACTACTATATACACACTATCCCAATCGTATTCGCCGGCAATACTAACGGTGTCGATTGATGGATTGGTAAATACATTGACGGAAGATTACACAGTATCTACGAATCAACTCACATTCGTTTCCGCACCTCCGTCCTCGTCAAATATCTTGGTAAAAGGTATTAGAATAGCACTAATATAGAGGTAAAAAAATGGTTTTATTAGAGGTTTCTTTATATTTATATCAGATAACTCATTTTTAGAGATTATAAATGGCGATAACTAGACTTACCGGTGTATTGATTAAGAGCGGAAGTATTCCTACACATGCTTTAAGTGGTGGGGTAGTTTCTAGTTCGGCGCAGATTACCAGTTTACTACCCGCGGGCGCGGTTAGTAGTTCTGCACAAATCAATACTGGTTCATTTACTGGCTCTTTTACTGGTTCACTATTTGGCACCGCGAGTTATGCAGACTTTGCATTAACTCCCGCAGGTACTGCTGGTAGTTCGGGTACATCTGGTTCTTCTGGAACCAGTGGCTCATCGGGTACAGCAGGAAGTAGTGGAAGTACAGGTACCAGTGGAACATCAGGTAGTTCTGGAACAGCCGGTAGCAGTGGAACCTCAGGATCATCTGGTACAACAGGCTCTTCAGGAAGTACAGGTACATCAGGAAGTAGCGGTTCTACTGGCACGAGCGGCTCATCAGGTTCTACTGGAACATCTGGTAGTAGCGGAACTTCTGGTTCTTCTGGTACATCTGGTAGTTCTGGAAGCACTGGCACGAGCGGGTCATCTGGTACCGCTGGAAGTAGTGGAACAGCAGGTAGTTCAGGTACTAGTGGAACACTCACTCTTACAGGCACTACCGACAACGGAATCATTACACTTAATGGTACTGCCCCTAACGCAACAGTAGAATCAAATCTATCCTTCGATGGAAGTACCTTACGCGTTACTGGTTCAACTACAATCACTGGTAACTTGTCTGTACTTGGTACATCTTCTGTCAGTTATGTTTCACAAAGTACATTAAATATTGCTACGAATAAAATTACGGTCAACACTAATGTTCCCGGTACAAGATTTGGTGGACTTGATGTAATTGACTCTGGCTCGTCACCACAACGTAGTGGCTCCTTATATTTCGATTCTCTTAACGACCAATGGATATTCGTTCATCAACAAGCAGCAGGTGCAGGAGTTACCTCATCTGTAGTGTTGATGGGTCCACAAACATTTAATAATATTGGTAGTGAAACTAATTTAACTACAAACAGATTAGTTAAGAGTGCAAATGCAGAACATCTTAGTGATTCTATTATTACTGATAACGGGTCACAAATAACAGTAGCAGGTACAGTTTCCGCATCTTCATTTACAAGTTCAATTGTAAACGGAGTTGGATTCTTCGGTACCGCATCATTTGCATTAACTCCAGCAGGTACAGCTGGTAGTTCTGGTACATCAGGCACATCGGGCAGTTCTGGCACATCTGGTTCAAGTGGTACAACAGGAACAAGTGGCAGTTCAGGTACTACGGGTACTTCAGGCAGTTCTGGAACCTCTGGAACCTCTGGCAGTTCGGGTACATCGGGCACCACCGGTAGTTCAGGTACAACAGGAACAAGTGGTAGTTCCGGCACGACTGGAACAAGTGGCAGTTCAGGCACTTCTGGTACCGCGGGTAGTTCTGGCACATCTGGAGCAAATGGGGCACCTGGCTCGTCAGGTAGTTCAGGCACATCAGGAGCAAATGGTACTTCTGGTAGTTCTGGCACCGCTGGTACTTCAGGAGCAGGTACCATCAGTGGCGGTGCGGCAAACAACCTTGCATACTTCTCAGGAGCAACTACACTCACAAGTACTGGAAGTTTAGCATTCTACGGAGGTGGTGCAAGTGTTGGTCAGGTACTACAAATCGGTGCATCTGGGTCATTTTTTGATAGTACTGCGCCTGGCTCGTGGGTATTACTCAAAGGACACGGCACTGGCCAGGCTGGCATGGAATTACACAGTGGTGATGCATCTGGTAGAGTATTATTCCGTGTATCTGGTACCGCAGCCGGAAGTCTTGATTTTGGAACATTGACCTCCACAAGTGTCGATATCGTTTGTAATGCTGGAGGTACTGCCCGTCTATTCCTTAGTTCATCGGGGAATGTTGGTTTAAATACAAGAACACCAACCACCACATTTGATGTAAACGGTTCAATAAGAGCAGCTACCTCATTGGGAGTGGGTACCGCTCCATCAGGTGTAGGCGGTGAAATCAGAGCAACCAACGAAATTACTGCATACTATTCAGATGCAAGATTAAAGAATTTCCAAGGAACTATTGATAATGCATTGAATAAAGTATTAACATTAAATGGATATTACTTTACAGAAAATGAAGTAGCTAAGTCATTAGGATACAACAATGATAAGATGCAAGTGGGTGTAAGTGCACAAGAAGTACAAGCAGTTCTTCCAGAAGTAGTAACTGCGGCTCCAATCGACGATAAGTATTTGACTGTAAAATACGAAAAATTGGTTCCTTTATTAATTGAAGCAATTAAGGAGCTTAAAGCCGAGCTGGATGAAGTAAAAAGAAACGGTAAATTATAATACCGGTAGGAGTAGATAATGGGTATAATTCCAGCAACGGGGTCGGCAATCTCAATGGGACGGGTAAGAAATGCGTATGGTCTTTCGGGACAAGTCGCATTGCGTGCCAATCTAGGTGCTCAAATTGGTATTACTACCGGCCAAATCCGTCTTTCTATTGATTTCGGTGGAAGAACAACCCCAAATGATTATTAATAGAGGGACTTGACAAATTTTATAAGGTAATGTAGATTTAATTACGGTTTTTAATAAGGGGTTACTTTTATGAGTGAAATAACTTTTGAAACATTATTGGCAGCAGTTAATACTAACCCATCGGAATACGAAGAAAAGTATGTCCGATGGGTTTCTATTGGGTACGACAAAAAAGTTTTGGCAGAACTATTGTATGAGTTACAATATCTGAAAGAGAAAGAAGAGTGGCCAGAACGAATTAAATTTCTAGAAGGCATTCTCGCCCAATATAATCCACAACATTTATTGAATTTACTAAACGGTGAAACGCAAACGACCCGATTTGCGTTAATCGAAAAGTGGTCACGCCAAGGGGCTATGGAAATTCTCATCTTCGACAAGTACAGCATTGAAACATTAAATACTGTCACCCAGTTTCCATTGGCAGACTATCAACTTTTCGTCAAACGAGTCCAAGAAATTGTAACGATGATTCGTGAAATCACCAGTCAAGCAGCAACATTAGCATCTGGAGTTGCTGGATTATGAAGAATATCTATGACTTGACTATCTGGCAAACTAGACCTACAAAATTAGCAATTCTCATTCCATGCAGAGAATCTGTATATAGTTTATTCACTGCGTCCTTAGTCGAGTTGGTGAAGACTACGACGATGGCAGGAATAGATGTTCATGTCGTTTATGACCAAAGTACAATTTTATTGACACAACGAGAACGATTAGCACAACAAGCACTTGCTATGAAAGCAGATTATGCATTGTGGCTAGATTCGGATATGATGTTTCCAAGCACTACTGCTATGCGATTAATGGGACACAATGTGGATATCGTATGTTCAAACTATATGAAACGGTCAGTCCCACTTCAAACAGTAGCATACCCAGAACGAGGAAACTGGGAAAATTGGTTACCGTTAGAAGGTGACCAAGAACTGCAAGAAGTAGAAGGTGTGGGTATGGGATGTATGATGATGAAAACCGAAGTACTGAATAAACTAGTTCCTCCATACTTTGCATTTGAATACAAGGACAAGGAATGGCATGGCGAAGATTTCTTTTTCCAAAGTAAATTACGCAAAGCTGGATATAAGATACTAGTTGATATGAATCTTAGCTTTCAAGTTCGTCACGTAGGTCAATGGGCATTTGGTCCAAGTATCGCCACAAATGAAGAACAACGTATAAAGCGTCATACAAAAAAGGTAAAGAAAAATGCTGAATAACGAATCGTGGTTGGCACATAGTGACCTATTCAAAAAATATTGGGTTGTAGAAACCAAACCGTGGGTACGTAGTCTTGGTTGGTTTACTGATTATATGGAAACTGTAAAGGATGCAGATGGTTGGGCACAAGCAGGAGAAAAAGAATTGTCAGTATTGGATTATGTTCAGATTGTAGACCAACCGTTAGCTGAAAAGAAATTATATCGGTGTACTAATGGGGTTACATGGGAACACATTTCCGGTCCTGTATTGTTTGTAGTACGAAAAGATGATGAGCAGGTGTTTATTGCTGGATGGGCCGGAGAGCGAAAAATCATTGAAAAGATGAAAAAAGAAAATGATGACCCGTGGCAGTGGTCTGAAAAGATGATAGTCGAAGTTAATCCGTCATCAGCAGTACAAACCGTATCGGTTGCGAAACGAGCAAAGGCTAAAACCGTTCCAGTATTTTTTGTCAGTAATGGAGAAAGTAACGCGGCCGAAAATTGGAAACATTTAACTAAGCTTTATCCAAGAGCAATTCGTGTTGATGGTATTGATGGACGCAGAAAAATGTTTCATCGTTGTGTGGATTTAGCTGGTGACGCAAAACAATTCTTTGTGGTCACGGGTAAAAATTATATAACGGATTTAACAGTATTTGACTATCCAGTTGAAACGGTTACGGATGCTCATATCATATTCCATGCAAAGAATATGAGTAATCGTTTGGAATACGGACATATGGGTATCGTATGCTACAATAGTAATCTTGTATTAAATACTCCAGTTAACTTCGGATTAGACTTTACACAATTTAGTAAAACAGTTACTATTCCGATGACTGTCAGTGAAGCACATTTCGCAACAACACCATTTGAAGCATGGAGAACCGCATTCCGTGAAGCTGTTAAGTTGTCTACCATGCATACCGCAGATGCACATTTGTGGTTGCAACGATGGACTGCTTTCGCAGAAGGTCCAAACTCTGATTGGGTGTTGAAGGGCGCGGAAGAAGGTATGGAATATGCAGAGCAACATGCGAAGGACGTAGTAGAATTACAAAATACAGTAGACTGGAATTGGTTGCAAGAGCGGTTTGAGAAGATGCATGGATGATATACTATTAATAAGTTCTTCTCGTATTATTCAATGGATGAATGTAATACGAGATTCTCCAGCTGAAATAGAATATAGATTATTAGAAAGTTTTTGGGATAGTCAGCTTAGAAGTAAATCGTGGTTAGTAAATAATATAAAAAAGTACATACCAGAATTATCTGGTAATGTATATATTATGGGTGGATGGTATGGCATTTTGTCACAATTGATAGTTGACAATTTCCGTACATCAGTATATAATATTGATTTAGATACTAGTTGTATTAAATACGGAGGACTACTTTCTAATCACGACTACAGAATAAAATTTCTTACGAGAGATATGGCAAAATTTAGTAATTATGTAAACCCACAACTAATAATTAATACAAGTACGGAGCATGTAAAACAAGAAACATATAATTTGTGGTTAGAAAAAGTACCGTCAGAAGTCCCCATAATCATTCAAGGAAATAATTTTTATGAGTGCTTTGACCATATTAGATGTTTTGATACACTAGAAGAATTTAACACAAACAATTTACTAAAAAACATAGTTTATACTGGTACCTTGGAATGCATGGGACCAAATAAACCATTTCACCGATTTATGACAATAGGATATAAATAATATGGGCGCAACAGACCTGTTTCACTCCACAAAAAGAAAATTAGATGTTATCAGTCCAACGGCATGTGTAGCCAAGTGGCAACAAGTTACCATTCATTTGGCTAGCGGCACAACACACAGTTGCCATCATCCTCGCGTTCATGCAATTCCACTTGAAGAATTGGAAAGTAATCCAAGTGCATTACATAACACCAAGTTCAAAAAAGAACAAAGAAAACTTATGTTGGAAGGAAAACGACCAGAAGAATGTGATTATTGTTGGAGAGTGGAAGATAATCCAAAGGGAGAAACTGCTGGTGAAGTTTTTAGTGATAGAGTTGTAAAAAGCTCAGAAGAATGGGCATCTAATCATATAGATACTCTTAAACAAGTACCGTGGAATACAAATATAAATCCATCATATATGGAAATTGATTTCGATACCACATGTAATTTTAAATGTGCGTATTGCTCTCCATTGTATTCTACAACATGGATGCAAGAAATTAAATCTCATGGTCCATACAAGTTACCGACTACAACATTTAACGATGTAAGTAATTTAGAAAAGGGCAAAGGATTACCAATTCTTCAATCAGAAGAAAATCCATATATTGATGCATTCTGGAAGTGGTGGCCAGACGCTGTAAGACATTTACATACTTTCAGAATTACTGGCGGTGAACCGCTGCTAAGTAAACACACATTTAAGGTTTTGGACTTCTTAATTGACAATCCACAACCACATATGGAATTTAACATTAATAGTAATTTGGGTGGACCTAAAGAACTTATTGATAAATTCATTGAAAAAGTTGCCATAATTCAAGACAAAAAGGCAGTCAAGGAATTTAAACTATTCACCAGTAATGAAGCTCACGGTAAGCGAGCAGAGTATATTCGTTTTGGATTGAACTATGACTATTGGTTAAATAATGTCGATAGAATTTTAAGTGAAGTTCCAGATAGTAGAGTTACTATGATGAGTACATACAATTTATTGTCTGTAACATCTTATTTAGATTTCTTAAAAGATATGTTAGACTTAAAGTTACGATATGCACATCAAACAGAAAGACAAATTCCACTTGCGGTCGATGTACCATATTTAAGACATCCTGAATTTTTGGCAGCATGGGTGTTAACTGAAAACTTCTTAAGTCATATCGAAGAATGCGTTACCTTCATGTACCAAAACCAACAGTTTGGTAGATGGTATCCATTAGCAACAAAAGGATTCTATGAGCACGAAATCCATAGAATGGAACGCTTATTCTATTTAGTACAACAAAATATGGGTGTAAATAAGCCAGCTAATATAGAACAAAGAAGAAACTTTGCTTCATTCATAGATGAATATGATAATCGCCGTGGAACAAACTTTGTAGGAACATTTCCTGAACTAGAAAAATTCTATAGTTTTTGCAAGATTTAAGTATGAAAAAAGTAAATGTTTTATATGAATTTATGACACCGAATGGATTTTTGCCGTTTGGGTATGAATTAAAAGACCTTCCAATAATTTTCAGTGAAATCAACGATGATTTATCTGGAAATCCACATAGAACAACTAGAATCGTAAAATCATCAGGTAGATTTGAGGTTTCGGCATCTACGGAAGATATTTTTAATGTTATGTCGGAATATTTTGAGGGAACCGATAGATTTAATAGAGTGTTAGTTAAGGATATCTATAGAAAACAACTAAAGAATGACCATAATTTGTTTGTGGTGACATCTCTTCATAACGAACCTATAACTCATTATATATCTACACTAGATTTTCAAGATATGTTCAGTAGAAAGGCCTTTCACTTCTTTAAAGAAGAAGCTAGTGTGAAACTAGTTTTTATAGATAATAAAGAGGGTGGGTATGCATATCCGGATAAATTTTTTAGTAATATCTATGAGTTTGTAAATAAAAACAAATTACAAAGTAATAAAATAATTTTTATAACAAACACATCTGATATAAAAAATATTTATGAAGATTATTTAAACAGAAATAATATACCTCCGTTTATGATATGCGACCATATTAACTTTTGTATACATGGACAGCCTGGAAAAAATATAATACGGTACGAGAACACTACAAATAACTACGAAGTAGATAAAATTGTAGAACGAGGCACCGAATACTCAATAAGTGCAACGCCTCGTACAGATATGCGAGAGAAATATTTTCTTTGTTTAAATAGAAATAGTGGTAGAATACACAGACCCAAACTAGTATTAGAGTTGATAAGGAGTGATATATTTGATAGAGGATTAGTTTCTTTATTTAAATCACAAGAGTTTGATAATTTCTGCGAACAGCCAGAAAATATTCATTACAAATTGCATATCAAAGAAAAGTATCCATTTATTGTAGATTATGAAGATGCAGATGCTGTAGCCGATATGCACAATTATTTTACAAAGAAAGAAATGTGGGAAAAAACATATTTTTCTGTGGTTACGGAAAGCTGTACAATAAAGGAATCTGTATTCATGACAGAGAAAGTTGTCAGACCTATGATATACTTTCATCCGTTTATAGTTTATGGTAATCCGAACACCCTAAAAGAATTGCGCAATATGGGATTTGAAACATTTCCAGAATTCTTTGATGAAAGTTATGACACAATAGAAGATGAAAATGAAAGATTAAACGCAATCATAGAAAATGTAAAAAAGTTATGCTCATTGTCTTTAGAGGAATTGCACAGTTTATACCAATCCGTTTATCCTAAGTTGGTACATAACAGAAATTTATTAAGTTCGTTGGAAAGAGAAAATTTTGTTGCTAATAAATTTTTACATCTTATAAGTTTATGAAAGATATTTTTTTAGTTAATGATTACATATCGCCGCACAATGAATTAGAAAATGGATTGAATTTTGAATATTTTCAATCTTATATTGAAGCAGATTTTGATAAACAATTCAATATTATATCTAAGCTACAAAGTAAATATTATGATGGAGTTTCCGTTTGGTCTGGGCAAGGTACTATTTCTTATGCAGTAACCGGTGAAATTTCTACATATGATGTGTTTGAAAATAATCATAAAACAGACGGCGTATATTTGTATACCATATCTCCGTTTGGTGGTGCCGGGTGTGCGTTTGGAGTAAATGACAGTCTACACCAACATAGGTCGTTTTTCTTTTTCATCCCAGAAAAAACAAAACATCTACTTAAGAATCTTAATAATTTTTACTTGTTTATAAATTACTCAAACGAAGGTACATTAGACCCAAATTTCTTTGAAGTCATATATAGAGATGCAGAAGAGTTTGGTATTCCGTTTGAAAAAATAATATTTTGTATATCCGACTACGGTATTCAAAAAAATTTTGATAATTGGTATGCGGCGTATAAGCAACGGCCACAAAACATAGATAAAAACATAACAAAAATTAAAGTATTGTATCACACTTGGTCGTTAAAGGATAAGGCCAAAGAATTTGTACGCATATTGAATAATGAACTTACTACATTTAATAATAATAATAACAGATGTAGTGTTGTAAAAAAAGATGAAGTTACAAAAGAAATCGTAAGACCGAATAAATTTTTAATGTTAAATAGAAGATTGCGTCCGCATAGATTATACGCAACTTTATTATTTAATAAATTAAACATATTAAACCAATTTTCAATATCCTATGATTTAGATAAACTGGTGGTATTCGACTTCGAAGATACAGCTCAGTACATATCTTGTCATTTAGGAACAGAAATACCACACAGTACTATAAAAATTGAATACGATAAATTAAAGCAAACTGCACCTGTCAGTATCGTAGATTTTAAAGAACTGGATAAAGTTTGGGGATTTAATTTTGAAGAAAAAAGAATATATCTGAATTCCTACATACACATCACACCAGAAACTAATTTTTTTGAGAACGGCGGATATTTTTCAGAAAAGACATGGAAACCTATAGGACATTTACAGCCGTTTATTTTTATGGGACCAACATATGGTCTTAGAGAAATTAAAAAATTAGGATTTAAAACATTTTCTCCTTTTATAGACGAAAGTTATGATGATGAAACCGACAACGCAAAGAGGTTTGTGATGATAATAAATGAGATAGAAAGATTATCAAAGTTGTCGATGGAGGAAATTCACCAATGGTACCACTCCATTTTTGAAGATGTTTTAGTTTATAATCAAAATTTATTTTTATCATATGCAGATGACAAATTGATGAAAGAGTTTTTTACTAAAAATTTATTTGAGGTTTTAAATGATAACTCCTAATGTAAACAACGAGTGGGGACAACTTAAAAAGGTAATATTGGGTACCGTACACGGAGCACAAATACCAACTATAAAAGACAAGGGATTACATTGTATAGATTACGCAAATTACACCGATACGCAATTTGCTAATATTCCCACAGGAAAATATCCAACGCAAGTTTTAGAAGAAACTGAGCAAGATTTACGGGAAATTGAAAGAATTTTACAAAGTTTGGGTGTCGAAGTATATAGACCTCCTATCATCAATGGAGATAGGCCGTTTAATGATTCATATTACGATTACTGTCCCCGAGATTCTATGTTGGTAATTAAAGACAAAGTTATAGCTACACCAATGACATTACGACAACGTAGAGATGAAGCCGACAAATATAAATCTATGTTTTCTCCCGAAAGTTGGGTGACATTTCCAAAACCTATCGCGGAAGATAATCTAT
>Ga0315904_10005102_pt1 | contig 18357 bp, 10 predicted proteins | sample LakEriMetagenome_6_FD_203529 | JGI IMG/M metagenome (GOLD analysis project Ga0315904, IMG submission 203529) | Freshwater fungal communities from buoy surface, Lake Erie, Ohio, United States - Buoy 12 MA120 | ecosystem: Environmental > Aquatic > Freshwater > Lake | place: USA: Lake Erie, Ohio...
GTGCTATAGCCACTGACAACTGTGACAGCAATGTCGATATCACTTACATCGATGTATTGGTAGCTCAAGATAACTGTCAGCGTTCTTATGAGCGTCGCTACACAGCTGCTGATGATTGTGGTAATACGACTACACAGGTTCAAATGATTTATGTGAATGATACAACAGCTCCTGTGTTCAGTGGAGATGCTACAATTACCGTGTCTTGTGACGAGTTCACAGCAGATGGAGTTTACGTATCTGCATCTGACAATTGTGGCGACTCATTTATCGTAATTCTGTACGACGAACCATCAGGTGAAGGTTGTGCGAACTCTGTAGTTCGTCACTACGCTGCAAGCGATGAGTGCAACAACTCTTCATACTTCAACCAGACTATCTTAGTTGTAGACAACGCAGCTCCGGTTGCTTCTGTTGATCCGGCTGATGCTACCTACGGTTGTAACGATAGCTGGACGCCTGCCTTGGTAACATTCTCGGACAACTGTGACGGTGACGTTACAGTGACTGCAATGTTTGAAGAATCAGGTAACCCTTGCAATATGGTATATCACTATATGTGGGTTGCCATCGATGATTGTGGTAATGAAACTGTTGTTGATCAATACATCACAGTTCTCGATGAGACTGCTCCTGTATTCAACGTAGAAAGTGCAACTTTTGCGGCTGAGTGTGGTCAAGAGGTTAGTTTGCCAAGTGTAACTGCTACTGACAACTGCGCCGGTGAGGTTTCTGTTTCTTCAAGCGAAGCAATTGTACCTGGCAACTGCGCAAGCAACTACACGGTATTGACTACGTTCACAGCAACAGACAACTGCGGAAACGCTTCTACAGTTGTATTCACAGTAAATTACAGCGATACAGCTGCTCCGGTTTGGTCATCAGAGAATACGATTGCTTTCTCTTATGAGTGCAATACATCTGCAGATGTTGTTGAGCCGATTGCAAACGATGCTTGTAGCTCAGTAGATTACTTGTATACGGATGGCCCATCTGAATCAAACGATTGCATCAGCAGCTTCGTTCGCAGCTGGATTGCAATTGACGCTTGTGGTAATGCCAGCGCACCATTCAATCAGACCATCACATTTGAAGACACTACCGAGCCTGTATTGGTAGGTTGCCCTGGTGACTTGACTCTAGCTTGTGATGCAGAGGTACCTGGCGCAGCAGAGGTAAGTGCAACTGACAATTGTGACAGCGAAGTAATGGTTAGCATGGTAGAAACTTGCATCGGTTGTTCTGAAGATGGATCAAACGGATTGGATTTGTTCACTCCGGCTCGTCCTTCAACTAACCCATGTAACTACCCATACGATTGGGCTATGGCTCTGTTCAGCTTGCCAAGCAACTTCCGTTGGTATCAATTGGATGAAAATACTCCTGCGGAAATGGTTTACAATGGTGATAATACAGTAACCGTAACCGGTCGCGTATTTAACGTTGTATTCCCAACAGGTGGTTTTGACTTTAATGTTACTTATGGCCAGGAAAAGACCTGGACCGAGTGGAGCAATGATGGCCCAAGCGGCTTCAAAGCTGATTGTGGTGGTATAGATTCAAACTTCACAGATTGGATGTATTACATTCTTCAGCCAGGTGCTGCTATTGAGTTGACGGGTTGGGGTAGTCATGATGGTTCATTGTTGAACTTAACTCATGCTCCATCGAACGAATACTTCGGCTTCCAAATTGGTGCTGGTGCGAACAACTACAATGCAGACTACGGTGCAGGTGGATGGTTCAACTACACGGGTATCTTCCTCTACGAAGGTCAGCCTGTAACTAGCGGCCAGGCCGGTGGTATTGGTGACTTTGCATTCCGTATTGAGGAGTGTCCTGAGTACAGTGTAGTTCGCACTTGGACTGCTATCGACTGCGCAGGTAATACTACTTCATGCTCACAAACAATTTTGTTCTCTAACCAAGGCAATGGGTCTATGATTGAGCTTACACCTGGCAACGAGGCAGATCGTGCTGAGGAAATTGCAATCGTAGGTATCCAGCCAAACCCAGCCAACAATCACTCTAGCATCAGCTTCATGAGCACTGCTAACGGTAAGTTGACACTTGAGGTCTTGGATATGACAGGACGTATTGTTGGCAACCTCTTCAGCAATGAAGTGGAGGCCGGTGTAGTATATACTGCTGACTTCGATGCAAATCGTCTGTCGACCGGTATCTACATGGTACGTTTGAGCTCAGGTACAACGTTTGAAATTGAGCGTCTGATGATTCAGAAATAATCTTTGTAACGGGATTTATATTCAAACGCCCTCCGGTCTACCCGGGGGGCGTTTGTTTTATGTAAATTTTGCGGACGCATAATAATGTACTGCAAGCATTGATTTATAGGAAATTATGCCATATTTGTATCTGCTTATACCACCCTATGAACTATACTCTTTTCTCATCGGTATTTCCCGGTGCTTCTGATTATTCCTTCTCGTTTTCAACCCTTTTCTTCAAAATGGTCGACAACATGTCAACCCTATGAAATCACTTGGGATTTTCAAATGGTTGATTGGCTTGCAATTGTGCTTTGTGCAGATTGCAAGTGCCCAATTGAGTTGTGTCAATTGCCCTGGCCGAGATACTACTTCTTATACCAATGGTTATGCGAACGATAGTCTCTATTTTATTTGTCAAGGTGAAACAGCATCATTAAATGTTCAGTGGACAAGCAATGAGCCTCAGAACGTGCAGTGGTATCGATTTATCTCAACAAGTAATACATGGACCCCCATTGTAGCGCAGAATCAAGTGTTACAAGCGGCATACAATGCAACACCGGGTGGTTTCCGAGTAGTTGTAACGGATGCTGCGGACAGTGTCACATTTGAGGATGTTTGTTGGGTATCTCGAATTAATTCACCACCTATTTTGAATGCGAATACCATTCAGCCCGGTTGCGGACAGGTTCAGTTGTCGGGACTTTATTTCCCGGGTAGTATCAGCGGTTATTACAATCCGCCGCCTTCCAATTTTGAAGAGCCTTATTTTTTCAATCCGAATTCTGAAATTGAACTTTGTCTGAATATCACCCATCCAATTCTTACTGACTTGAGTATTGAGTTAGTTACGCCCGAGGATTGTGGATCTCAGACCATTCTGCTTACGGATACTCAGACGCCGGAGGAGCCTGATTCTATTTGCTATAATTCGGACGCGGTTGGTCTTTGTTTCACTAACACATCCGTATTGAGTTATAACTTGTGTGCTCTTGGTAATTTTGATGTGGGAGGAACCTTTGGTGCTTATGGTCAACCTGCTCAAAGCATTGATTGGTCGCCGCTGATAGGTTGTGATGTAACGCAACCGGGTTGGGCCATCAACATACGAGATTGTTTCGGAGGAGCCAATGGATCGCTGGTTTCCGCCACGTTGATCATCGAAGAAACCACCGCCTTAGATATTCCTGTTTACCATGAGTTTTTGCCGGTTGAAGAGCAAGATTTTACGATACTCGATACGGGCTGTGACAGCAGTCTGTTTACAAGTATTTCACTCCAAAGAGCATATCCGCAATCGACTTTACTCAGTCAAGGTATTGGTATCGTATGGGAAACCTCGCCTCCGATTGAGCTCCCGAATAATGGCATTGGGCTGAATTTTCTCTTAAATCCCGGACCAACTCAAGACGTCTCTTTTTTATTGAGATTGACTAATATTGATCTGGGTGATGCCTGTGGATCAATGTCAAGCGATTTGGAATTTTTTGATTACATCGAACCCGATTCTACGATTATTACACTGACGGATAGTATTCTTTGCCTCGGAGATTCCGCGATTTTTCTCGCTTCAAGTATTTCGCAAGGTGCATGGAGTGGTCCGGTACAGGTGACTGAAGATGGCGCTTTTTTCGATCCATCCGAGGTAGGGGCGGGCTTTTGGACCATAGCATTTGAACCCGTTTCAGCCTGTATTGATCCTACAGAAGTCGTGGTGCTCGTTGATACAACTCCCCAGCTCGCGTTGGCCACTGATATGGCATTTTGCAATCAAGATACTGCTGTCTTTCTATCCGCCTCCCCTGCGGGCGGTTATTGGTCAGGCGATGGCATCACTGATTCTATTTCAGGGGTGTTTAATCCATCGCTTATTGCTGAAGATGCGGTTCTAGTGACCTACAGAGTTGAGGGTAATTGCCCTACGGAAAACACTATCTTGATTGGCGTCGAAAGCTATATTCCTCTTGCAATAGATGAATCGGATACAGTGTTATGCGAATTATCGGCCCCTATAAATCTGGGGTCAAATCTGTCGTCGGTTATCTGGAATGGTATGGGCATTACCGATGTTTCTCAAGGTTTATTTAATCCTTCGGTTGCCGGAGTAGGCGAGCATGTTATTGAGGCTATCTATGAGCAAGCCTGCAGCTCGAGAGATACTTTGCAAATATGGGTTGAAGACTCGTCCATTGCGTTTTCTGATCCGAACCCGGTATGTGTTAATGCAGAACCTGTTTTCCTGGAAGTAATCTCCACACCCGGACTATGGTCTGGGCCAGGCATTATAGACTCAATTGAGGGCATTGCAGACCCTGCTCTTCTTGGACCCGGATTATTCTACTTCCAATACACATTGAATAATTCATGTGCTACAAGGGATAGTGTTGCGCTGAGTATTGAGGATTTTCCTGTCATTCAGATTGGTTTGCCGGAGGGTATATGCGTGGATCAGTCGGATTTGGTGTTAGCTGCCAATTTCGACGGAGGAGATTTCTCCGGGAATGGAGTTTATTCATTTGGCAATCTCTGGTATTTTACCCCGCAGTTGGCCGGCGCTGGGACATCGATAGTGCAGTACGACTATAGTGATGTATGCACTGTGACCGTCCTTGATTCGATACAAGTTCATGCGCTTCCCGAATTGGTCGTTTCGTCAGACACGACTATTTGTCCTGAGGGCGAAGCGACGTTATATGCTTCCGGTGCCTTCGAATATGGCTGGGCACCCGCCGCAACTTTGGTCACGCCGCAGCAAGCTGTAACCTTGGCTCAACCCGACGTAACGACGACGTATACTGTTTCCGGTCAATCGATAGAGGGTTGTATCTCTTCTGAAGAGGTAACAGTCCAACTATTTGAATCGCCGGTTGTAGGGACGAATGGTCCCTTGGCTATTTGCCCGGGTGAAGCGATAATTGTGGAGGCTCTCGGAGTGGTAACTGCTGAATGGAGTGGGCCCGCTATTGATAGTCCACTTGAGCTTTCAACCTTTGTTTCACCATTACAAACAGCGACTTACGAGGTAGTAGGTTACGATGAAAATGGCTGCGTGGGTGAGGCTTCCATTGAGGTAGTTGTTCACCAGCCATCGGCATTATTCAGTGTTTCCGACACATTGGGAACACCACCTATGCAGGTGCAGTTTACCAATTTGTCAATTGGTGATTATTTCATTTGGGACTTCGGAAATGGCGACTCGCTGATTACCGAAGAGCTGAATGCGAATGCCATTTCTACTTACAATGGTGAAGGTATTTCGACCATTTACCTGACCGCTTTTTTGAATGGGTGTCCTCAGATATATTCACTTTCCGTTGAAACGTATTATGATTCTGAGTTTCTTATTGTTCCCAATGTAGTTACTCCGAATGGAGATGGCAAAAATGACACGTGGAGATTAGAGACCCGCAATATGGATGAAGTTCACGTTGATATTTTTAATCGCTGGGGAGTAAAGGTTAAGGAACTCAATGGTGTTGCTGATAGGTGGCAACCGGATGAACAAGCAACGGGTACATATTATTATCGTGTAATTGCAACCGGTTTGGATGGTGAGTCGTACAATCGTGAAGGACACATCACTGTGTTGAGCTCCGAAAATTGAAAGCGTTGCGAACAAGTTATTCTTCGAATGTAGTTTCATTGAAGGCGGATAGAGCCAAAATTGCTGATGCAATTTTATTCTCTGCATTCTTGCTTGTTCTGTGCTGGTCTGTCTTCGTCATGGACGAGTATCTTGGATTTCACCTGAAAGAATTCGGAATGAAGCCCCGCACGATGGAGGGACTAAGGGGGATTTTAACCATTCATTTTTTGCATGGCGATTTAGAGCATATTGTCCAAAACTCCCTTGCGCTTTTTGTTTTGAATTCGTTTGTTTTTTACTTCTATCGATCAATTGCATTACCTGTTTTTGCAGCACTTTTCTTTTTTTCTCCCATTTTTCTCTGGTTCTCGGGACGCGATGGCAATCATATCGGTGCAAGTGTTTTGATATACGCTGAATTTGCTTTTTTGCTTGTAAGCGGTTTGATACGCAAAAACCCGATGCTCTTGCGCGTTGCTCTTGTAGTAGTTCTCTATTATGGATCGTTGGTTTGGTATGTATTTCCGGTAGACAAGAAAGTGTCTTGGGAAGGCCATGCCTGCGGATTTGTTATGGGGTTGTTGTCTGCTTTTTGGTGGCGAAGACAAGGACCTCAGCGCAAAAAATATCAGCATGAACTTGAGCCAGAGATGACCGACGAAGAATATCAACGTTGGAAGGAACGGGTAGGTGAATCACAACCACCGGCCCAAACCACCGTAACCGTAAACTATCATTTCAAGCCTGAAAACAATACGCAGGGAAATTCGGAGAAATGATATCAGAGGTTTGGTGTAAACGAGTGAATCAAGATTCCACGGTAGAGCGACCAATGCTCTTGTAGAAGTAGCCGATTTCGCTCATCTTTTCGAGATCGTAAAGATTCCTACCGTCGAAAATAGTTTTCGTCTTCAAGAGGCTACTCATTTTTTCGAAATCAGGATTACGGAATGCACTCCATTCGGTGCAGATAAGCAGACAGTCAGCATCTTTCAATGCTTCATACTGGTCATTCGCGTAGGTGATTTTATATCCTTTTTGGCGTTTCACGTTTTCCATTGCTTCCGGGTCGAAGGCAACCACGTTGGCTCCTGCTTCGAGCAAGTGTTCAATCATATAGAGCGCAGGCGCTTCGCGGATATCGTCGGTATCGGGCTTAAAGGCAAGTCCCCACAGGGCAATAGTCTTGTTGGTCAGTGAGCCTTGGTAGTGGTCGAGAATAGGTCCAAGTAAAACAGTCTTTTGGCGCTCGTTCACCTTCATTACACTTTTCAGAATCTTGAACTCATAATGGCTCTGCATGCCGCTGTGAAACAGGGCCTGCACATCTTTTGGAAAGCATGAGCCTCCATAGCCAATACCGGGGAAGAGGAATCGCTTTCCAATACGCGTATCGGTTCCCATACCAATACGCACCATATCTACGTCGGCTCCTACCTTTTCGCAGAAGTTGGCAATTTCATTCATAAATGAAATCTTGGTTGCCAGAAATGCGTTGGCTGCGTATTTGGTCAACTCAGCACTACGCTCATCCATGAAAATAATCGGATTGCCTTGGCGGGTGAAAGGTTTGTATAGCTCCTCCATCAGCTTGCGCGCACGAGCGCTGTTGGTGCCAATAACTACACGATCGGGTTTCATGAAATCGTCGACAGCAAAGCCTTCACGTAAAAACTCAGGGTTGCTCACCACGTCGAAAGGCACTTTGGTGTTGGCGACAATTGCTTCATGTACCTTTTCGGCAGTGCCTACAGGAACAGTGCTTTTATCTACAATCACTTTGTAGTCCGTAATGATTTTCCCTAATTCATTTGCTACGTTGAGCACGTAGCTTAAGTCTGCACTACCGTCTTCACCGGGAGGAGTAGGCAATGCCAGGAATATGATTTGAGCTGTATCTATTGCACTTTTTAAGTCTGTTGTGAAGTGCAAACGATTTTCACGGATGTTACGCTCAAACAATACATCGAGGTGTGGCTCGTAAATCGGAATTTCTCCGTTTTTCATGCGTTCAACTTTCGCTGCATCAATGTCTACGCACGTCACGTTATTGCCTGTTTCGGCGAAGCATGTGCCTGTTACTAGACCGACATATCCGGATCCTACAACGGTAATATTCATAGCTCAAGGGATTGGGGGCACGAAAATAAGCAGGTTTTGGACTATTTTACTCGAGTATTAGCCAATAGCGTGAACGTTACCATCTCTGAGTTCTAACCGCTGCCGGGCATATTTTGCAATTACATCTAAATCGTGTGATGTAAAGAGTATTCCTGGGCCTTTGTTTTCACACAGATTTCTCAACGTTACCATCAACTCTTCCTTAGCAACGTAATCCAGGTATGTGGTAGGCTCGTCGAGCAACAGAAAGCTGGGCTGCTGGGCCAAAGCACGCGCTATCATAGCTTTTTGCAGTTCGCCATCGCTGAGTTGGTCAAGAGGTTGCTTAGAGAGCGATTGAAGATTGAGCGCTTCAATACACTCATCTGTCACGACATTGAGTGCTACCGTGCTTGCATTTTTTCTGACGTTGTAGGTGCCCATCCAGACCAATTCTCGCAGGGTAATGCCGGGCATTCGAACCTTGTCTGTCCAGAGCGCTCCAATAATCTGAGATCTTTCAAGTGGAGTAAGCGAATAAATTGATTTATGGTTGAAAAGAACATCGCCTCGCAAGGGTTTAATTAACCCGGCTATGCAGCGCATCAGCGTGCTCTTCCCTGTGCCGTTGCGGCCTTGAAGCGATGTTAATACGCCGGGTTCAATGGAAATGGAAACATTCGATATCAGTTCTTTACCCGGATAGGCCAATGAAAGATTCTGGAGTGCAATGGAATTGTGCCTTTTCATATGAGTGGTTTAAAGCGTTTCCATTGAATTACGAGCATTACGACGAAGGGGGCTCCTAAAGCAGAAGCGATAGTATTCAGTGGCAGCGCCGTCATGCGGCTCGACCAGTCGCAACCCAATGCTACCAAAGCACCAAACCACAACGTTGTAATGATATTCTTCCTGTGATCGGCCGATTGAGTTACCCATCGGGAAATATGAGGCACGGCGAGCCCTATGAAGGATATGGGTCCGCAAAATGCAGTAACGCAGCCAGCCATAAGTCCTGCTGCAATCATCACAGCCAGACGGGTTTTCTTCACATCGACTCCCATTGTTGATGCGTATTGTTCTCCCAGCAGCATGAGATTTAGACGAGGCAAAATAACGATTGAAATAAGAATGCTCATGAATAACCCCGTGGCGAGAAGTAGGAGTTCGGAGTAATTGCAGTCGCCGAAATTTCCCATGCCCCACGATACATATAATCTCAGTGCCTCATTCTGTGCCTTCGATTGGAGAGCATCAACAAGTGCGGAAGTAAAAAAAGTGAGCATGATACCGAAAATGAGCAATGTCGCTTCATTGGCGAATCGGTTAGCCACCAGCACAACACATGAAAGTAAAAGGAATGCGCCGGCAAAAGCCGCTGCAGCGATGCTTGCGTATCCCGGAGTTCCGCTCCACGCCGTGAATCCACCTCCTAATATGAGCAAAGCCACTCCCAGACTGGCACCAGAGCTAATACCGAGCATGGACGGCCCCGCAAGCGGATTGCGAAAGAGTGTTTGCATGAGCATACCGCTCCACGCTAGGGCAGCACCGGCAAGAATTCCCGCCAGTGTGCGGGGTATGCGTGAGTCCCATAAAATAGTCACGTGTGATTGGTCAGCTCCTTCATGGCCTATCAGCGAGGACCAAACAGAGCTTATTGGAATGGACACACTGCCTGTGACAAGTTGCAGTACAACCAGAATAATGGTCGTTAGCAACAAGAGCAGGAATGTCCTAGAATTCATGAGCACAAAAATGGGGCGAAACAAAGGTCTTTGGCGGTGTCGTATCGATTTCGTCCTTTTTCATAAAATTATTTTCCTATTACCCATTTCGTCGCGACTTTTGGCCGCCTTTTACAACCAATATGAAATTTGATAAAAACACCGCGATTGGCTTCACTCTGATGATTTTGTTGCTGCTGGGCTTTTCGTGGTTCCAGGCCAATGAGCAAGAGAAACTGCGCGAAACACAGCAGGCTGCGCTCGATAGTGCGGCTGCGGTAACTCCTTCTTCGCCTGAGTCTGTCATAGCCGATGAACAACCACAAACGGTTTTCGCAAATGATTCCACCCAGAGTGACTCCCTCGCTCAGCTAGTTGCCAATCAAGCGATGGCGGCTAAGTATGGTGTGCTTGCTTCCGCTACTAGTGGAGAGAGTCAACCGGTGGTCATTCAAAATGGTAAAGTCAAACTAACGCTGAATACGAAAGGCGGTTTATTTGCATCAGCTGAATTGCTTGATGGCTATAAGAATTATGCAACCAAGGAGAATATCCGGTTGTGGAGCGATGCATTTTCAAGCATGAAATTGCGCTTGCACTTGGCAGGTAAAGGCGAATTCGCTTCTGATGAGTTTTATTTCGAACCTAGCGCGGCAAATGTTGATGCTTCCCAAGCTGCCGGAACGCTTACCATGCGACTTCAATCGCAGGAGCCGGATAAATACCTGGAATTGATATACACCTTGCAGCCGGACGCTTATTCGGTTGACGTGAAAGTGAACGCCAATGGCTTGGGTAATGAGTTGGAAATGGCTTCCAAGCCTTTGCAACTTGAATGGGCTGCAGCCGGTATGAACAACGAGAAAGGGCTAGCGGCTGAACGCTCCCGTTGCTCTGTCTATTATCGTGAAGGAGAGGAAGATCGTGATTACCTCAGCGAGTCGGACGACGATAGTTATACATCAGAGGAGTCCTTGCAGTGGGTTGCCTTCAAGCAGGATTATTTCTCTGCAGCGGTTATAGCCAAAGATGGTTTCCAGCCGGGCTCATATATGCAGGTCAATGTGCCTCAAGATAGCGTTCATACCAAATTGTATCAGTCTAAGTTGTTGTTGGCTATGAAGGGCGGTGAAAACGCCTATGGTGAAATGACCTTTTACTTCGGCCCCAATGATTACAAAGAGCTGAAGAAGCTGAATGTGGATGAAATTGATCGTGTGATTGACTACGGCTGGAGCATCATCGGCACAGTAAACCGCTATTGCGTCCGTCCTCTGTTCTGGTTTTTCTCCTCGTTTATCGGAAGCTGGGGCCTGATTATTCTTCTGGTAACGTTGAGTATCAAAACAGTCTTGTTTCCTATTACATGGAAGAACTTTCTCAGCAGCGCCAAAATGCGTGTGCTGAAACCGGAAATTGACGAGATCAACAAAAAGCATGAAGGCAAGGATCCCATGGCGAAGCAAACAGCTACCATGGCTCTTTACCGCCAGACGGGGGTAAACCCTTTCGCAGGTTGTATTCCGGTTCTGCTGCAAATGCCGATTTTGTATGCTATGTTCCGCTTCTTTCCCGCAGAGATTGTATTGCGCGGAAAGAGCTTCTTGTGGGCCGATGATTTAGCTGCATACGACAGCATAATAAGTTGGGAACAACATATACCGTTGTTGAGCTCTATCTATGGTAACCACGTGAGTGGCTTCACCATTCTGATGTGTATCTCTACCTTCTTCTATTCGAAGCTCAGCATGGGCAGTCAGCCGCAAATGGCTCAGCAGCCCGGCATGCCGAATATGACTGTGATGATGAATATCTTCACGGTGATGATGTTGTTCTTCTTCAATAGCCAGCCTTCAGGATTGAGCTTGTATTACTTTATGGCCAACATGGTGAGCATTGGTCAGATGTGGGCCATCAAGAAATACTTCATCGACGAGAACGCCATCCGTGCAAAAATTGACGAGAACAAAAAGAAGCCGCAAACGAAAAGTAGCTTTATGCAACGCTTGGAAGATGCTCAAAAGGCTCAGCGACAAAAGCTGGCACAACAAAACAAAAAGAATTAATGCGTTTCGGAATATTCATTTGTCTGATATCTCTTTTGTTTGCTTGTAGTTCAAAAAAGAACCAAGTTCAACCGGTAGTTTCCACAGCTGCGGTTACGCGAGTGGAGGAGATGGTGAGCGACACGATGCTTTATTACTCCAGAGGTGCATGTTTTGGTATGTGTCCGATCTTCGAACTTACGGTGATGAAAGACGGCCGAGCTGTTTATTTGGGCAAGAATCACGTAGATAGAATCGGACGTTTTCAAGCAATGGTTTCCTACACAGATGTTCAGCAGGTACTTTCCAAAGCGAACGAGATAGGTTATTTCGAATTGAAATCAGTGTACGATAATGAAAATGTGCATGACTTGCCGGATATCATTACTGGGATTTCTCATGAAGGAAAACTTCACCGAGTAAGGAATCGCTACAAGGGTCCGGCAGCGCTGCGAATGCTCTACACGGAGATGGACTCTCTCATTGAAAGACAAGATTGGAAACCTTCCGGTGGTAGTCGACAAGAATAAGTTTCGTCAATAATTAACCATACAAAAATCAATCATCAATCAACATGAAAAGAACAATGTATATCGCGGTGCTGTTGCTAACCCTGCTGCCTACCGCGGTGCTGGCCAACGAAGGAATGTGGCTGGTCAGTTTGCTCAATCGCATGAACGAGGCGGAAATGAAAGGTCTCGGTCTGAATCTTACGAAGGAAGAAATCTACAGCATCAACACAGCATCGTTAAAGGATGCTATTGTTCGTCTGAATTATGGTCAGTGCACCGGTGAGGTGGTGAGCGACAAGGGTTTGATTTTTACCAATCACCACTGCGGTTACGATGCTATTCAAACGCTGTCGACCGTAGAGAATAACTTGTTGCTGGATGGTTTTTGCGCAAAGAGTTTTGCCGAGGAATTGCCAATCGAAAACTTCAAAATTTCGTTTTTGGTTCGCATTGAAGACGTGACACAGCAAATGCTTGCCGCTGTGAATGACGGCATGGCAGAGGCTGATCGTGATAAGGCGCTTGCAGCGAAAACAAAGGAGTTGATTGCTGCCAATACCGCCAATGGCCAGTATGAAGTAGAAGTGAAGTCATTCTTCTACGGAAATGAATACTACATGATGGTGTATCAAACCTTCAGCGACATCCGCTTGGTGGGTAACCCGCCTGAGAGCGTTGGAAAGTTTGGTGGCGACACCGACAACTGGATGTGGCCTCGTCATACAGGCGACTTCTCTATGTTGCGCATTTATGCCAATAAGGAAAACCAGCCTGCGGCGTACAGCAAGGACAACGTTCCATACAAGCCAAAGCACTTCTTGCCTGTGAACATCGATGGTGTTTCCGAAGGTGACTTCACTATGATTATGGGTTTCCCCGGCCGCACAAGCCGTTACCTTACGTCGTATGGTATTCAGCAAGCTGTTGACACTCGCAACCCTGCGCTTATTGAATGCCTCGGTATGAAACTCGAAAGCTGGAAGAGTGTGATGGATAAGGATGCGCGTGTGCGTTTAATGTATGCCGCGAAGTATGCTTCTACTGCAAACGGATGGAAATACTACATCGGCCAAACACGCGGTTTGAAGCGTTTAGATGTGAAGAGCGATAAGGCTAAAATCGAAACGGATTTCACGCGTTGGTTGAATGGCAATGGCACAACCAAGTCGAAGTACGGTGAAACTTTGAAAATGGTCCAGGAGTACTATTCGGAGTGGGATCCATTTGTAAAGGCTTCAACTTATTCTTCGTTGTGTGGTGCCGGTGGTGCTGAGTTTATGGGTTTCGCTGCGCAAATGGGCGAGGCCATCAAGCAGATTCTCGCAGAAACAGATGAGGCAAAACGCAAGGAAGGTTTGGCATCTTTGAATGGCGATATCGAAGCCTTCTTCAAGGAATATGATGCAGCTACAGACAAAGTGGTATTCGTGAATTTGACCAACCTGTATCGTGAGCGCATTACCACCGATCGTCCAACGTGGCACGAAACGCTCGATTCGAAGTACAAAGGTAGCGCCGCAGCATATGCCAATAAGTTGTTTGAGTCGTCTATCTTCACCGATAAGGCGCGCCTGATGGCATTTTTGGCTAAGCCAAGCGCGAAGGTGATTGACAAGGATTTGGCTTTCATCACGGCTACCAGCGCAAATGAGCACGCTATGAAGTTCCGTGGCATGAACCCAATGGCTAAGTTTAACAAGGGCATGCGTCAATTCGTTGCAGGCTTGCGCGAAATGAACCCGGGTAAGGCTTACGCTCCCGATGCGAATAGCACCATGCGTATCACATACGGTGTTGTGGATGATTACAAAGCCGCCGACGCTGTGCATTACGACTTCTATACTACTGCAGCCGGTATCATGGAGAAGCGCGACAACACCAACCCGGAATTTGTGGTGCCTGACAAACTCGCTGATTTGATTACTAAGAAGGACTTCGGTCGCTATGCAAATAGCAAGGGCGAATTGCCAACCTGTTTTATACACAACCTCGATATCACCGGCGGAAACTCCGGTAGCCCTGTAATTGACGGTGACGGTAACATCGTAGGTATTGCGTTCGATGGCAACTGGGAAGCAATGAGCGGCGATATCGCGTTCGAACCTGAATTGCAGCGCACCATCTCAGTTGATATTCGCTACGTCTTGTTTGTTGTGGATAAATTGATGGGTGGTAAGAACATCATCGACGAGTTGAAGTTCGTGAAGAAGAAGCCTGTAATGGTTACTGCTCCTATCATTCCGGATGTGCCTGTTGCTCCTGCAACAGAGCCTGCAAAGAAGGAAGCGAAAGAAGTGAAAGAGACGAAGAAGGAAGCTCCTAAACCAACCTTGCAGCCTGCGAAAAAGAAATAATAGTAGGATTGACTCCATAAAAAAAGGCGCCACATGGCGCCTTTTTTTTATTCCATCGAATTGCAATTACGCATTCGCATTCATGTTGTCGAGCACATTCATTACTTCTTTAACTGCCTTCGCCGAAGCATCGAGCAATGCTTTTTCGCTCTCATTTAGTTGAAGCTCGATGATTTTCTCCACACCGTTTTTACCCAACACAACAGGCACACCGAGGAAGATGTCCTTCAGGCCGTATTCACCTTGCAACCATACGCAACAAGGGAAAATACGCTTCTGGTCGCGCACGATGGCCTCAACCATTTGCGCTGCAGCAGCGCCCGGAGCATACCATGCAGAGGTACCCAACAGGTTAACGATTTCGCCGCCGCCTGTTTTCGTGCGTTCAACGATCGCGTTCAATTTTTCTTCTGAAATCAATTCGGTAACCGGAATACCACCTACAGTTGTATAGCGTGGAAGTGGAACCATGGTGTCGCCGTGGCCCCCCATCAATACAGCTTGAATATCTTTTGGTGAGCAGTTGAGCGCCTCGGCCAAAAACGCACGGTAACGAGCGGTGTCAAGAATACCCGCCATACCGAATACGCGGCTGCGATCCACCTTTGCAGTAAGATATGCGCAGTAGGTCATAACGTCTAACGGATTGCTCACCACCACAATTTTAGCGTTGGGTGAAAACTTAATTACGTTGTCCGTTACGGTCTTCACGATGCCCGCATTAGTCGCGATCAAATCGTCGCGGCTCATGCCCGGTTTGCGCGGTAGACCGGAAGTGATAACAACTACATCCGAATCGGCTGTTTTGCTGTAGTCGTCGGTGCTTCCGATGGTGCGACTGTCATACAGATTGATGGGGGCGGTTTGCCAAATGTCGAGCGCTTTGCCTTCAGCAAAATTGGGCTTGATGTCGACCAGCACAATTTCGTTGGCAATCTCGCGGTGTGCGAGAACATCAGCACAGGTAGCGCCTACGTTGCCTGCACCTACTACGGTTACTTTCATGGTAGAATTTTTTGGTAGCGACCAACTACTTGTTGATCGGCGTGCAAAATTAGCACGCAATTTTGCTCGGACAACAAGCGTTCTTTTGCACATCGCGGGAGGAATTACGCACACTTGCTGTTTGAGTCGATTCCCTTAGCATCTTTGAAACGATTATGGATAGAACGATGAAATACCTGTTGACACTCGTGCTGTCGATGGCTATGGCTGCACTGCAAGCGCAGCCCAAACCGGGAACACAGTATCCGGCCGGACAAGCCGGTGTCGATTACAATAAGAAGGACGCGAAGGGAAAGCGTGACGGTTTGTGGGTGCAACAATGGAAAGACACGCGCAACATGCTCTACCAGGGGCAGTATGACCACGGCAAGCCAAGCGGTGTTTGGCAACGTTACTACCCCGATGGAACACTCGCGGCGACGATGAATCACGTGCAGGACACCACGGTTGTCGATGCCGTTTTCTTTCACTCCGATGGGGAAACGAAGGCTTCGGAAGGGCGGTTTGTGAAGAAGCGAAAAGATGGAAGCTGGCGCATATGGAATGAGTCGGGCACATTAGTTTCTGATGAAAACTACAAGGACTCCCTGCTCGACGGCACCTGCAAGTATTTTTTCGACGGAGGCCAATTGCTGAAACTCGAAACGTACAGTAACGGAAGAACAGAAGGACCTTTTACCGAGTACTACGAAAACGGCAAGAAAAAGGCAGAGGGAACCTACTCCGCAGGTGAGAAAAATGGGGCTTTTAAGCAGTGGTTTGATTCGGGTATTGTCGATTGCGAAGGCAAGTATTACAAGGGTTTGCAGGATGGCACGTGGTATTACAATTATCCCGATGGCAAGCTGAAACTTGCCCTGCTCTATAAGCGCGGTAAGGAAACAAGACGCAAGTACGAGAATGGAACTTTCAAGGAATATTACGAAACCCAAATCCCTAAGTCTGAGTATTCCTTTGAGAATGGAATGAAAAACGGTCCGTTCACGGAGTGGTACGACAAAGGGCAGTATGTACAAGTGCCCGGTTCGGCCGAAGACAAGGAGATGGGTATCATCTACCGCGAGAAGCTCGAGGGCACGCAAGTGCGCATGAAGGGTGATTACATCGACGATAAGTTCGAAGGCGAAGTTGTATTCTACCGCGAAAACGGAAACATCGAAAGGGTGGAGGAATGGGTCGACGGAAAGTTGGTGAACACGCGAGCCGTTCCCAAGTAATCGGACTATCTTCGTTCAACTATGAAGCGGTTTACGAAGATTATCATTTGCAGTTTACTCATTGTTTTGGGCAGTGGAATGGCTGCTCAAACTGCCCCGGGCAAGTATCGGATTCGTTTTATAGATAAGGCCGATTCTCCATACAGCCTTTCGCGGCCGGAGGAATTTCTTTCAGAAAAATCTATTGAACGACGCATACGACTGGGCATTGGTTTCGATGAACTGGATTTACCGGTCAATCAAACCTACATTGAGCAGGTACTTGCATTAGGGCCCGGAATTCTCCATCACACAAGCAAATGGTTTAATTCTATCACAATACTTACAGAGGATTCCGTCTGGTTGGAGGAAGTTCGTTTACTTCCCTTCGTAGCAGAGGTAAGATTTGCCAGTGTGGGCGCACAGTACGAATTCATCGATAAATTCTCATCGGAGGAAATGAACCTCCGTGTAGTAAATGAAGAATCGGGATGTGATTCTTTTCCGGAATACGGAATGGCCTGGCGGCAAATAGAAATGCTAAATGTGCAGTGGTTGCATAGTCTCGGATACCGCGGCGCCGGAGTGGACATTGCCCAGTTTGATGCAGGTTGGAGCCGAACGGATATACTGCCTGTTTTCGACAAGTTGCGCAGTGAGGGTAGAATCAAAATGACGCGAGATTTCGTGTGGAGCGACAACCCGAATGTGTATACCTATAATAGTCATGGCACCTCGGTATTAAGCATCATGGCAGGTTGGCTTCCGGGTGAGATGGTAGGGGCCGCTCCCGAAGCGAATTACTATTTATTCCGCACGGAAGATCCCTTCAGTGAGTTTCCCGTAGAGACCGATAACTGGGCCGTTGCGGCAGAGCTATGCGATAGTATCGGAATAGACATTATCAATTCGAGCCTTGGTTACTCTTTGTTTGATGACACCTCGTATGATTTTACTTATGGGGATATGAATGGAGAAAATGTAAGATGTTCGATTGCGGCAGGAATAGCTGCACGAAAGGGCATATTGGTAGTGAATAGTGCCGGTAACTCGGGCGATGATCCGTGGCGTTACCTGACAGCTCCATCTGACGCAGAGGGTATCTTGGGTGTAGGAGCAGCAGATGCAGATGAGAACCACGCCTGGTTCAGTAGCTATGGCCCTTCGGCCGATGGCAGGGTGAAGCCCGATGTTTCTGCTATGGGGGCAGCTACGGCCTATGCCGCCCAAGACTCGACTATCCGCACGGGCAATGGAACGTCGTTTAGTTCACCGCTGATTGCCGCAGCAACGGCGTGTTTGTATCAAGCGTTTCCGGCAGCTTCAAGCACACAATTGCGCGATGCTGTGATTCGAAGTGCTTCTGACTATGCTGCTCCGACGGATTCGCTGGGCTATGGCATTCCTGATTACTACCTCGCTTGGCAACGGCTTCAGGGAGGTTCCATTGAACAAGGTGATTTTGGCGCGTCGGCCTATCCCAATCCTTGCAATGGCCAGTTGCGTGTGACGCTCGATGATGCCAAGTCATGTGAGTTGGCGTACAGTATTTATGACGCAGTTGGACGGCGTGTCGCCTCGAGTGCAGGTGTTGTGATCGC
>Ga0315904_10005103_pt1 | contig 18357 bp, 14 predicted proteins | sample LakEriMetagenome_6_FD_203529 | JGI IMG/M metagenome (GOLD analysis project Ga0315904, IMG submission 203529) | Freshwater fungal communities from buoy surface, Lake Erie, Ohio, United States - Buoy 12 MA120 | ecosystem: Environmental > Aquatic > Freshwater > Lake | place: USA: Lake Erie, Ohio...
GCCATCGTCAAAATCGCACACGATGCTGACCGAAAAGTGAAAGTGATATTTGAGAATTGCTATTTGCAAGATACCCAGAAAATTCAGCTATGCAAAATCTGTTGCAACGTCGGGGCCGATTGGGTTAAAACCAGCACGGGCTATGGAACCGGAGGTGCGACCATGGAAGATCTACAACTAATGCTCGATCACGTGACCAAGCCAGTGCAGGTGAAGGCCGCAGGTGGCATTCGCGATTGTGACAATTTGATCAAGGCTTGGAAGATGGGGGTAACACGCGTTGGCGCTTCACGCACAGCCGAGATGCTAGGAGAAGCCAGAACACGCCTCGGATTGCCAGCAATCGCTCCCATTACTGGAGTGTCTGCACCGACCAGCTATTGAGCTTTGCAGGCCAAGCCAGGTTTCACAAAAAAACGACTCAAAATCAATCGAGTCACCATTGATCAGGTAGAATACCACGGACTAGCTCACACGCACCCCTCCTCTCGTCGTGCGCACGAGAGGTTGATCGCTACATTCTACCCATCCGATTCTTTTTGGATTCCAAACATGGCAAGAACCTCTTCTTCGCGTCGCAGTTTTCTTCTACAGAGCGCAGCGGCTGCATCCGTTCCCTACTTTTCCTGGAACACGCGTCTTCTGGCGGATGAGACTCAATCCAAGAATGATCGATTTCGACTGGGAGTTATCGGTGCGGGAGGGATGGCGAATGGCAACATGAAAGCTGCAGCGGCCTATTGCGATGTTGTTGCCATCGCAGATGTAGATTCGGAACGCGCCGCTTCTTCGAACGAAGCGATGAGCAAAGGGAAAGCGGATGTCTACTCAGACTATCGAAAGATATTGGAACGAAAAGACATCGATGTTATTCATGTTGCAACACCCGATCATTGGCATACCAAACCATTGGTCGAGGCGATGCTGGCTGGCAAAGACGTCTATTGCGAGAAGCCACTGACGTTGACGATAGAGGAAGGAAAGCTCATTCGAAAGATACAACAACAGACCGGGCGAGTGGTGCAAGTGGGTACACAACAACGCAGTACCTTTGAACTCTTTACCAAAGCGATGGCTATCGTTGCGGATGGACGACTTGGGAAAATAACAAAAGCGACGGTTGCCATTGGGGGAGCGCCCGCGTCGAAAGAGCTTCCGATTGCAACTGCACCTGCAAACATCGATTGGGACCGGTGGTTAGGGCCTGCTCCCAAGACAGACTATCGAGTATTGATGCCAACAGCCTCCAAGGACAAGTCAGGCAAACCCAAAAACCAACGCCCTCAAACCAACTGTCATTACGAATTCCGTTGGTGGTACGAATACTCCGGTGGCAAGCTAACCGATTGGGGGGCTCACCATGTAGACATCGCTGTCTGGGCTTTGGCCCTCAACGGCCAAACTGCCGGTCCCGTTTCCCTCGGCGGAACCGCGAAACACCCGGTCGATTTCAAGGTTGGCATTCCTGTCCAAAGAGATCGATACAACACGGCAACCGAGTTTCATTTTGTTGTGAAGTACGCCAACGGTACCGAAATCATTATCGTGAACAATCATCCTGATTTTGGTAACGGGATCATGCTAGAGGGTGATAAGGGAAAAATGTTTGTGAACCGAGGGAAACTGACTGGGGCTGTTGTCGACGATCTCAAAGACAATCCTCTTTCCGAAGGTGCTATCCAGCGAGCCTACAAAGGTCTACCGATGGAATCCAATGAACGCAAAGCACATTGGGCAAACTTCTTTCATTGCGTGAAAACCAGAAAAGAACCTATTTCCGACGTCCACTCTCATATGAAGATGCTCAACATCTGCCATTTGGCAGGAATCTCCGCGAGGTTGGGGCGCGATCTGAAATGGGACGAATCGAGCGAACAGATTCTTGGGGATGATCTAGCAAACAGCATGTTAGCTAGAGCGTATCGCAAGGGCTATGAGATCGAAATGTAGCGAACTCTGTTGCGATTTAGTGTCGCGGATCGCTCGACTATCGAGGGGGCTTTGCATTTCCCCCTTCCCCTTTTATTTGAATTCCTGCCCCCTCTCCCTTTTGGCTTTGCAAAAGGGAGAGGGGTGCCGAAGGCGGGGTGAGGGTTTCTTCTCGGTGCAGCGAATAACTGCAAACCACTTTTCGAAAGCGGTTCTGCGACTTCTCTCTGCGGAAAAAAATCTCAGAAAAAAAAGGGTAGATTACCCTTCCAGAATCTTCAAATGCAAAACCGCTGCCATCGGCGGACGTTGCCATGCAAATTAGGACATAGCCGAACCAAGCCTCGAGAAGATGGCTTCTCACATCACTGCGCCGCTGATCAATGTAGGATGCTGGTCACGTCATCGCCCTATCTGACCATCACTCCACGCTGGCGAGCAGCGTCGTGGCGTCCTCCAACATTGGTCTGTTGTCTGGTTGCGGCTATGGACGCTGACGAGCAGCGTCGTAGCCTGGTCCTGAACTGATGGATTTTGGTCGGAATTTCGTGATGGCCGGGATCGTCGGACGATCCACTGCACTGCTACTTCGCGAGTCGCATTTTGGCTCGGGCTTGTGTCAGAGTTCGCTCTTTCAAAGCATGTGTTTCTTGCGAGTTCGTCTTGATCGTCATCGCCTTGGCTAGATCTTCTTCCGCTTGCTTTTTGTCGATCTGATCTGGCTTCAATAAGCGATCCGTCAAGACAAAGACTCCATCGCGAGTCACCTGTACGAAGCCTCCATCCACAAACCAATCGGTTGTCGAAGTACCGTTTCGCATCTTCAATAACCCAAAGCCGAGGCGACCGACCATTGGAGCACGTCCAGGTAGGATCCCAAACTCACCGTCATACAATGGGAGCGTCAGAGAATCACACGACGCTTCCAATGCCGTCTTCTCAGGGGTAACAACAATACATCGAACTTGCGTATCTGCCATCGCTATTTCTTCCCGGCTTCAGCCATTTTCTTTGCTTGTGCTTCCACTTGCTCAATCGGGCCGACGTACATGAATGCGGATTCCGGCAAATGATCCCACTTACCGTCGCAGATCTCCTCAAAGCTTCGAATGGTATCGGCTAAGGTAGTGATTTCACCTGGCTTGCCAGTGAAAACTTCGGCGACCAAGAACGGTTGGGAAAGGAACCGCTCGATTCGTCGAGCTCTCTTTACCACTGTCTTGTCTTCCTCACTCAATTCGTCAACACCGAGAATCGCGATGATGTCTTGAAGTTCGCGGTATCGTTGAAGAGACTTTTGAACGCGACGAGCGACAGCATAGTGTCGTTCACCCACGATTGCAGGGTCGAGAATCCGCGAGTTGGATGCGAGCGGATCGATAGCTGGATAAATTCCTTTTTCGGAGATTGATCGCTCCAGGTAAATAAACGCGTCCAACTGACCGAATGCAGTCGCAGGTGCAGGGTCGGTCGGATCGTCAGCTGGAACGTAAACCGCTTGCACGGAAGTAATAGCTCCTCGCTTCGTCGAAGTAATTCGCTCTTGCAAGGCACCCATTTCCGTCGCCAACGTAGGTTGATAACCCACAGCGGATGGCATCCGACCCAAAAGTGCTGACACTTCAGATCCTGCCTGCGAGAAGCGGAAGATGTTGTCCACGAATAACAGTGTGTCTTTTCCTGTTGTGTCGCGGAAGTACTCTGCCATTGTCAATGCAGAGAGAGCGACTCGGAGTCGGGACCCTGGTGGCTCGTTCATCTGACCGAACACCATGCATGTCTGTTCAATAACTTTCCGACCGGTGTTTCCGATTTCGGCTTCTTGCATTTCTAGCCAAAGGTCGGTTCCTTCACGGGTTCGTTCACCCACTCCCGCAAACACCGAATAACCGCCGTGGGTACTAGCTACCCGAGCGATCAACTCTTGCAGAATAACTGTCTTGCCCAGACCAGCTCCTCCGAACAGCCCAGCTTTACCACCCCGAACGAATGGTGTCAACAAATCGATAACTTTGATACCTGTTTCGAATACTTCCGTGTTGGTGGACAACTCGGAAACTTGCGGTGATTGTCTGTGGATTGGCCAATATTCGTCGGCAGCAACAGGTCCACGTTGATCGATGGTCTCTCCAAGAACATTGAAGACCCGGCCCAAGGTTGCGTTCCCTACCGGCACCGACACTGGTCGTCCAAGGTCAACGCACTCTTGACCACGCATCAGTCCATCGGTGCTCCCTAGAGCCACGCAACGCACACGACCACCTCCGAGGTGCTGCTGGACTTCACCCGTGAGATTGATCTTCACTCCCTTTTTATCTCCTTCGATCTTTACCGCGTGGTAAATCGGTGGAAGGGAGTCTTCTGGGAACTCGGCGTCAAAGGTTGATCCGATAACTTGACTTACTCGACCCGCTTTTTTTCCGGTGGCAACGCTCATTGAATTGTTTCGCCTAGTATGCGATGCAAATGGACTGAATTTAAAATTTTGATTAGGCGAGGCAAGACCTCGCGTCTGTCGTATTCCACGGCGACCGCCATGAAACGTGTTTCTCTACTGCTAACCGAGGGCTTCAACACCGCCGATGATTTCCATGATCTCACCAGTAATCTTGCTTTGACGAGCTCGGTTGTACGTTCTGGAAAGGGACTTGATAAGATCCCCCGCGTTCTCCGTAGCACCTTTCATCGCAACCATCCGTGCTATCTGCTCACTGACAGCCGCATCCAAAAAGCATTTGAAAAGTCTCGCACGAAAACTAGCAGGAACGACTTCTTCTAAAATTTGCGAAGCAGATGGCAGGAACTCATAGTCGTCTCTCATTCCCTGAGGACTAGACGCTTTCTTGTTTGAATCAGCCGAAGGCACCTCAAGCGAAGAAAATGGCAAAAGTGTTTCGATCGTGGCTATTTGTTTCGAACTGCTCAAAAACTTCGTGTAAACAACATCGACCCGATCAACCTTTCCGGTAATGTATCGTTCGATGAGGCCATCAGCGATTCTCGCAACAGAATCGTATGCGGGCTGGTCGTCAAACTCAGTGAACGTGCTTTCGATCGGCATGCCGGCGAACCGAAGTGCCGAGATACCTTTCTTACCGCTCACACTCAGTTCGCCATTGGCCGCTTGTTGCTTGATCTCGTTGCGTCGAGCCGTGGCTGCCTTGACAATGTTACCATTGTATCCACCGCAAAGACCACGATTCGCGGTCAACACCAGCATGTCGATCGACTTGATCTCACTACGTGCCACCAATAGTGGGTGGCTGACATCGGTTCCGCTCTTTGCCAAATCTTGAACGATCTGAGTAATTCGCTTGGTATAGTCAGTCGCTGCTGCAGCTCGATCCATCGCTTTTTTGAAGCGTGCTGTCGCGATCAACTCCATCGTTCGAGTGATCTTGCGAATGTTTTTTACCGACTTGCGCCGTTTATCGAGCTGACGAATGTTCGCCATGACCTAAACAACCTTTCGGTGACGGATTACTTGAATGAAGCTTTGAATGCAGAAATTGCCGACTTGATCATCTCTTCTATTTCCGATGTCAAATCTTTTTCATTGCGAATCTTGTCCAACAATTCTGGTTTCCGATCGCGAACGAAGCTCAGCAATCCGACTTCGAAGTCCCGAACCTTGGTCAAAGGGATCTCATCGAGGTGCCCACGAGTGCCCGCGTAAATACTGATGATTTGATCTGCAACTTCCATAGGTTGATATTGCGATTGTTTCAGCAATTCCACCATACGATAACCTCGATCCAACTTTGATTGTGTCGCTGGATCCAATTCAGTCCCTAGTTGAGCAAAAGCTTCCAGTTCACGAAAAGATGCCAAGTCGAGACGCAGACCGCCGGCCACTTTCTTCATGGCTTTGATCTGAGCATTACCACCCACGCGAGAAACCGAGATACCAACATTCATCGCAGGACGAATCCCAGCGAAGAACAAGTCCGGTTGCAAGTAGATCTGACCATCGGTAATCGAAATAACGTTGGTTGGAATGTAAGCTGAAACTTCCCCTTCGAGTGTTTCGATGATCGGGAGACTCGTCAAAGAACCACCCCCCAATTCCTTCGAAAGCTTGGCGGATCGTTCGAGCAATCGGCTGTGGCAATAGAAGACGTCCCCAGGGAACGCTTCACGACCAGGTGGACGACGCATGAGCAAGCTCAATTGTCGGTACGCAACCGCTTGTTTGCTCAAGTCATCATAAACGATCAATGCATGCTCACCATTGAACATGAAATGCTCCGCCATTGCTGTACCAGCGTATGGTGCAACATATTGCAATGGTGCCGGTGCCGACGCTCCGGAGACGATAACCGTCGTAAAGTCCATCGCTCCAGCTTTTGTCAGCGCATCGATTACCAATGCAACCGAAGAGTCTTTTTGACCAACGGCGACATAAAAGCACTTCACGCCCTTGCCTTTTTGGTTGATGATCGCATCGATAGCAACCGCCGTCTTGCCTGTTTTTCGGTCACCAATGATCAACTCGCGCTGACCACGACCAATCGGCGTCATCGCGTCGATCGCTTTGATACCAGTCTGCATTGGTTCATGAACTGGCTGTCGCTCAGCAACGCCGGTCGCAATAAGTTCGACAGGACGGGTTACCGTTGCATTGACCGGCCCCTTTCCATCCAAAGGATTGCCCAATGGATCGAGAACTCTGCCGATCACGGCATCACCTGCAGGAACCGACAGCAACGTTCCCAATGCTTTCACTTCGTCTCCCTCGGAAATCGTCAAGTAATCACCAAGGATGATCACCCCAACGCTTTTTTCTTCCAGGTTAAACGCGAGTCCGATCACTCCACTGGGAAATTCAACCATCTCCCCAGACATGACGTTCGAAAGTCCATATACCCGAGCAATACCGTCCCCGACTTCCAGGACCGTACCAACCTCTCGGACATCGACTTGGCTACCGAACGTCTCAATCTCTTTTTGAATGACGGCTGCGATTTCATCCGAGTTAAACTTCATGAGTCAAACCTCTCAAGCGACTATCGACGCAATACTTATGTGAAAAATTGTATCTGGTTAATCTGCGAGCAAGCTCGCTTGTTTCCTTGCACCAATCGACTAGATCAATGCAATTCCTACAAGCAGACCGAAGCCTACTTGGAATATATTTTTTCTCTAACTCGCCATCTGCGATGCCTTGGCACGCACAGAGGCTTCTGATTTGGTCTTGGTTTCTTTACGCAACAATTTCAACTGTCCGTCCAAGCTTCCGTCGTAAACTGTATCACCGATCCTGACAACCAATCCACCGAGGATACTTGGATCCACGCTCGAATTGAGCCGCACATCTTTGTTGAAAATAGCCTTTAGCTTTGCGATCAGCGCCTGGGAAGAACTCTCGGCCAGTGGAGCGCTCGTGATGACATCCACTTGCATCCGCCCAGCCATCTCATCTCTTTGCTCCAACGCGGATTGAGCAATCGATCGAACGAAGTTCATACGCTGCCGGCGGCAAAGGACTTTGAGAAACTTTAAAAGAGTGCCATCCATTTCCGACGCGAACACGCGATCCAAAAAGCCAATTTTTTCGTCTGCCGACATTTTTGGATTCGACAAGATCAACTCGGCCTCGGAAGACTTGTCTAAAACATCGCGAACCACAGACTCCAGCTGATCAACAACCAGGTCCACTTTGTTCGATGCTGAAGCGACCTGCAGCAAAGCCCGTGCGTACACTTGCCCCACATGCTGTTCTTCACTGTCGAAGACGGTGGCTATCTTGCTCACTTGTTCTGACATTTGCTAACCGGGGACAACGTTGTAAATAGAAAGACAAAAAACGACCAACTTCGCAACACTAATTCTTGCTGGAAAGACCACCGATGGCTTCAGAAATCAAACGCTGATGATCCTCCGCCTTCAGTTCTCGACCAACAACTCTCCGTGCCAAAGCGAATGCCATGTCGGTACTCTTACCTGTTAGCTCGGATAATGCTGCGTTCTTGGCAGTCTCAATCTCAGCAAGAGCCCTGTCTTTCGAACGAACGGCTTCTGCCTGGGCCTCCGCCTTAATTCGATCCGCCACGGCTTCTGCATCTTTCCTGGCTTGAGCAACTAGCTCTTGCGACTTTACAGCCGCTTCCGCAAGCTTCGATTCGTACTCCTTTAGTTTCGCAGCAGCCAATTCCGATGCTTGTTTCGCTTCGGCGATTTGCGAAGAGATAGAAAGCTCTCGCTTTTCTAACCCCTCCGAGATCGGCTTCCATGCAAAGACACCCAAAACAGCCAACAGAAGCAAAAACACAATCAATGAAAATATCGCACCGTCCGCGCGCCACTCCATCGGATTGGCCTGCATCGAACCTGCGAAGTCATGCGTCGGATCATGATGCTCGTGACTGTCGTGACCTGAATTAGACTCGACTTTGGTCGGGCCATCCGATGCGACAGCATTACCCTCCTGGGACATTGACAACTTTCCAGTCACCAAAAAAAGCAACAAGAACGCAACTGCGACAATTCGGAACCGATGAACTAAGCACATGATAATCAAAGGGCTTTCTCAAAAACAGGAACCACAGCTTTAACAAACCAAGCCTTTCCAAGGCGGAAAGAACTAAGCGAACGGGTTCTGCAAAAGACCGACGATAATCGCAAACAATGCAGCACCTTCGATCAGTGCAGCCGCCAAGATCATGTTAATCTGAATCGTACCAGCAGCTTCAGGCTGACGAGCAATCGACTCGACTGCACCTTTCGCCAAAAGCCCAATTCCGATTCCTGCCCCAATCACAGCCAAACCAGCACCGATTGCACCAGGCATACCACCGCCTGCCCCCCCCTGAGCGGAAGCAGTACCAGCCATAACACCCATCAATGCAACGCCATAGACGGCCGAACGAACGTATGAAAACACTTCTAAATCTCCCATGCCGGCAATCCGGCAGAAAACGAGTAACGAAATCGAGGTCGCTCATTCCGCCCCAACGCGAACCGAAACGAACGAATACCGAACAGCCCTAGTGGTGATGCATTGAACTCCCAATGAACAACGCCGCCAAAAACGTAAAGACCGCCGCTTGCAGGAACGCCACAAACACTTCCAATACACTCAAGGCAGTCATCCCTAACACCGAAGCACCAGCAAGCACCCCCCAGGCGCCCGAATGCATCGCGTAGGCATGAACCCCTACCGCTAAACCCATAATACCCAAAAGCACCGCGTGACCAGCCACCATATTCGCAAGCAACCGAATCGCAAGAATCGCATGCTTGATAAATAACGAAGCGAACTCAATCACCCAAAGCAATGGAACGACCCAAAACGCCAAGTACCAAGGCAAACCCAACTCCGGACAAATATTCTTCAAATATCCGACAGGACCAAAAGTCTTCACTCCCATCGAAACACCGACAACAAAAACTACAAAGGCAAAAGTACCCGTCGTTGCCAAAGCCGCTGTAGGCGACCCAACCCAAGGAATCATGCCTGCCAAATTCAACCCAAAAATGAACACGAAAAACGTCCAAAGAAGAGGCATGAATTTTTTAGAATCCTCTTCGCCCATTGCGGGCACAACAACACTATTTCTCACGAATAGCAACACCCCCTCCATGCAATTCCAAAGCTTGCCTTTCGGAGCCTCACCAGTCGATATCTTCTTTGCCAACCAGCTCATCGCGTAGACCAAAAGCAACGCCACGACGACCTGAATGATCATGTATTTCGAAATACAAAAGCCAGAATAAGGCTCATATGCATTCTTCAAAACGCCAAACGGCTGGGGAATCAAAACCTTGCCGTCCAGCGACTTATTGTAAAAGGCGAGCTTTTCGTCACCCCACGAAGGAGCTTCTTTCTTGTAGGAACTTAAAAAATCCACCGAATCGACTTCAGCCTTGATCTCCAACCACTTCGACTGAAACCCCTTTTCGTTCGACAGATTTGCGAACCATGCATAGGGCTCTTTGTTGGTGTTTTCTGACAAGTACGCTTTTAGCGAGACCGCGGCATCCGGCGCATTGACTTTCGCCCACTTGGAAGCGCGAGTATTCAGTTCTGCCGATTGCTTTTCTAAAAACGCATCGAGCGGCCAACCGGAATTGCCTGGCTTTGATTCCTTCCACGCTTGCCAATCTTGGACGAGCCCCCCAAGCGAATCTTCGGGAGCTCCGGCAGTCCTGAGAGAAGATACAATTTTTGCAGCCTCGAAATTTTGATAATCGCTATCGAGACGTACTAACCAAGGAGGAAGCTTCTCGATGCTATCGCATTTGCTTCTCCACAGCGCCTTCGGAACCTCGAAGTAATAGCTGTCTTTGATGTGGAGGATAATATTGGACATGCAATGCCCTAAGAACGAGAATCTTGCTGAACTTTTACAATCGCGAGTGCGGATTCTAATAGCAGGAAAGGAAAATAACAGCCCAACAGACAGAAGCAGTAAAAAAAGTGTAGTGGCCATTTTGTCGCAGCACTAAGCAGGATTGCGCACACAAGTACACCCGTCCGCCAGCCCACAGATATCAATGGAATCGCTGAAGAGTTCTGTTTTGCGAACCTGGTAAACCGCAAGAGGTAAGGTGGTAACGAGGACGCGAGGCAGGCACAATTCGCTAGGAAAAGGGGCCAAGTTCCTTTCGAAAAATAAAAGAGTTGGATGACCAGCGTGCCGACCAATTGGCAAGCGAAAGCCACCGCCAAGAACAGCAAGATTCCACTTTTCATCGCTTGATTTTCTGCTTCAAGTCTTCGTTGGCTTGCTTCACGACAAACATCAGGCCGATACCAGCTATCACCATACCCGCCAAAAATCCGATCACCACGAAGACGCTGGTTTTGAGAAAACCGTCCAGGAAGTACCCGAGGGCGCCCGGCACCAACATCAAAATGATGACGGCCATGACTCTCGAGAACGCGTTCACGCTCACGTAGACACTCTCTCTGGACCGTTTTTTTTGATCTTCGGGGTCTAAGTCGCTGGACATGATTCGAGAATTCCGAAGAAAACTGTGGGATGGAAGACAAGATTTCCACGGATAATCCGCACAAAGTCAACCCTGACCTATCCAAGTTTTCCTGGAAACCCTAGAAATCTTAACATGGGCAAGCATACTGAGGACAACGAATGATCGTGGGAATTTCCCTATTTTGAGTTGCTTTCGACGCCAGATTCGCCAGGAGCTTTACTTTGCCAACAGAACGCAAGAAGACCGCCAGTCCAAAAGTAGCGGTAAAGTTGTCGACTGCCAAGCCGAGCAAGAAGTCGACTGTTGCCAGAGCAAAGTCTCAGACGAAAGCTGTTGCGAAAACGACGACCAATTCTAGTAAATCGAAACCAGCCAAGGGAACGACTCCTTTAGCCGAGACAAAGAAAGCTATTGCTTCGAACAAGAAAAAGCCCAAGGCGAAACAATCATCCAAGCCGATTACTGCGAAAACGGTTACATCGAAATCGTCAGCAAAGAAAAATGCAGCTCAGGGGAAAAACGACAAGAAGCCGGCCAAGCTAGACAAGAAGCCGGCCAAGCTAATTGCTCAGAAGCCTCTGAAAACGAGTGCTTCGAGCGCAAAGCCTGTTGCTAAACCTGTCGTGCCACAGAAAACAACGAAACCCTCGGCATCCTCGTCCAAAAGCTCGTCTTCTGCATCGATCGCACAAAAGAAGCCGAACTCTGCACAAGCCATGATCGCAGCGCCTAAACCCGCAGCGAAGGCCCCGGTCATGAAAGCACCCTCGAAAAAAGTCGAGCCGGTTCCTCCACCGACAAACACAAAGCCGGACATCGTCGCCAAAATCAGAAATGCCCAGGCGATGAAAGAGCTCCGAAAGGATCTAGCCCAGCCAACCCCGAAACCTGCACTTGTTCATACCACTCCTACTCCCAAGCTTGAAAAAGGGAAGGATCGATTGATCTTGATGGTCCGCGATGCCTATTGGCTTCATGCCCATTGGGACATCACTAGGCAATCCGTCGAACGGGCACGCGTTTCGATTGCTGAAAATTGGCATACTTCAAAGCCAATTTTACGCATGCTAAAAATCGAAGATACAGGCACAACGAGCAGTGCTGAAACCGTGTTTCGCGACATCGAGATCCACGGTGGTGTCCGAAATTGGTATATCGAACTCGAAACGCCAGGTAGTTCGTTCAAGCTATTGATGGGCTATTTGACATCGAACGGACGCTTCTTTGAACTTGCTCGAAGCAATGCCGTAACGATGCCGATGCCGGGAGGAAAAGATGCAGCGGATGACCATTGGGCTGACATCGCTAAGGATGCGGAGAAGATCTACGCGATGAGTGGCGGATACAACGAAGATACCCAGTCTGGCGATCTTGAAGAAGTATTTGAAGAACGACTCAAACGAAGCATGGACCCTGACGTCCTTTCGCAATTCGGAAGCGGCGCTGAGGGAAGCCTCAAACGACATAAACAATTTCACTTCGAAGTGAATGCAGAACTTGTCGTTTTCGGTTCTACCCATCCAGATGCACATTTGCATGTCGGCGAAGAGCCGGTCAAGGTGCGAAGCGATGGTAGTTTCTCGATTCGATTGCCACTCCCAGATAGACGGCAAGTTCTACCAGCGACCGCCAAGAGCCGAGACGGTGTGGACGAGCAAACCGTGGTGATTGCAGTGGAACGTAACACAAAAGTCATGGAACCTGTCTCCATGGATGCGGACGATCTTTAGGGGATAACTGTCTCTAGTCTCTGGGATTGATCATTCAATCCCAACCCGATGCGTGCGCGAGGTACGAAGAATCCATCGCAAGCGGTAATTCCATCTCCATCAAACCGCAAAGCACGTATCCCCCGGCTTCCCATGCCAACACCAAATGCTACGCTGGTGAATTTGGGGGAGTGTTAACTATGGTTCGGTTTCCACTGTTCGTTTACTACATGCTTCCTTTGTTGATGTACTCAGCGAATCAACAGTGCATGGCTCAAGTCCCCAATTCTAATGTGGCAATGCCTACTAAAGCATGGGCCGAACATGTTGCAAAAGAGAAGTCGAGCCTGCGCGGATTGTTTGCAATCGATCGCAATACGGCTTGGGCCTGCGGTAGCGAAGGGACCATTATTCGTTGTCGCAACGCAACGCTACCAAATATTGCTTTCGATGTCTTCTCGATTTTAGGCTTCGAAAAATCCGAGTTTCGCTCGATCCATGCACGGGATGCAGATACCTGTATCGTTGCAACGGCCGGCCAACCTGCAAACATCTTCAAGACGATCGATGGTGGTCAAACTTGGAAAACCGTTTTTTCCAGCGATCATGCGGCATCCTTCTTGAATGGAATGAAATTCTTCAATCCGTCGGAAGGTGTTGTGTTTGGTGATCCTATTTCCGGTAGCCTCGAGCTGTTGGTCACGTCGAATTCAGGGGATTCATGGAAACGATTGAACGTCGAGAACTCCCCACCAGTCTTGGATGGCGAAGCGGGCTTCGCAGCCAGCAACAGCAGTATGCTTTTGTTGCAAGATGAAGTGTGGATCGGATTAGGAGGTCGAGACGGTGTTGCTCGAATTCTTCGTTGTAGTGATTTTCGCAAAAACGCACAGCATAACAACCGACTGCACTGGACTAGTGTCGAGATTCCCTTTTTAGCCAGCAGCCCTTCGCGAGGGATTTTTTCTTTAGCCTCTGCAGGCCAGTCCGTTGTCGCTGTGGGTGGTGACTATAAGGAGATGGATAACAAAAATGGAACGATTGCGGTTTCAGATTTGGCTGGTAAATCGTGGCGAGTGCCCGTCCTGCAATCCACTCGAGGTTTTCGTTCGTGCGTCATCTTTTCGGCAACCGATCATCAGTGGATAACCGTCGGCCCTACAGGATCGGATGCCGCAACTGAACTTGATCGTTGGCAGCCACTTTCAGACATTGGATTTCATACCCTGCATGTAGCATCGGACGGTTCCGTATGGGCCGCCGGAGCTGGAGGAAGAGTTGGTCGATGGACCGATCCGAAATAAGCTAGGAAAGAATATGGAGTTACCGGGTATCGTAAAAATTGCTTGCTAGTTCCCAATGCAGCGGCTATTTCGACCTTCACAAACTGGACCTAGTTCGTATAACGGAACAGTGATAGTGCTGTCCATGAACACCAACGGCGTTGGGAATCTAGTATATGATTGAGTTAGGCGTCAACATTGACCATGTCGCGACCATAAGGCAAGCTCGAAGAACGTACGAACCTGATCCTGTCGTGGCAGCAGCGTTGGCCGAGTTGGGTGGAGCCGATACGATCACTGTTCACCTTCGGGAAGATCGACGGCACATCCAAGATCGCGACGTTCGTGTTCTTAAAGAGACCGTCCATATCAAATTGAATTTCGAACTCTCCTGCGCTCCGGAGATCGTCGGCATTTGCTGCGATACGCATCCCCATCAAGCCACGTTGGTTCCGGAGAAGCGTGAAGAGGTAACAACCGAAGGTGGGCTCAATTTGCTTGGAGATCCGCCCGCAGTCAAGGAAGCTATCAAACGACTCCATGCATGCGGCATCGAAGTCAGTCTCTTCATCGATCCGGATCCACAACAAATTGAGACCGCGAAGGCACTCGGTGCCAAAGCGATCGAACTTCACACCGGACAATACGCGCTGGCCAAAGGTGCTGAGCAACGAGCCGAACTCGATCGATTGATCAAAGCCGGAGTGATCGCTAGCGACTTAGGATTGCGGCTTCATGCGGGGCATGGCCTCACCTATCAAAACGTTTTACCGATCGCATCGATCCCGAACATGTTCGAGCTCAATATCGGACATAGTATCGTCAGTCGGGCTGTTTTCGTTGGATTTCAAAACGCGGTCGCCGAGATGAAACGGTTGATTTGCCTTGCGGCATCGTAACGCGTTCTTGTTCATTCTTTGATTCACGAGGTCGAGACATTTGAGGTACAATGGTTAGGGAATCGAGACTTGCGATCTCGTACCCTACCGACTGGAGTTGACCGAGATGTCTGTGAAGCATTGTTTCTTTGTTTTCATCGCCGCAGCGAGCATCGGTATGGTTGCATCCGCATGCTCGAACGCCATCGGTGCGGAGTTCGACCGTGCATTGCAAAAATTTATGGGATCGAAATGCCTCGATTGCCATACTGGGAAATCTGCTGAAGCTGGCTTCGATCTGAGCCAGATGCTAGATAAAGGTCTTGGCCGGGAAAATCTGAACGCATGGGCTTTGGTTTACGATCGAGTGCAAGCGGGCGAGATGCCGCCGGATAACTCCGTGACTGAAGAGCAGCGAAGTGAATTTACTCGTACCTTGTTCCCGATCCTTGTGGACTTTGACAAACAGTTGATCGCTGCGCGGGGAAGAACTACCCTTCGGCGTCTGAACCGCTACGAATATGAAAACACGTTGCGAGAATTGCTGGATGCCCCGTGGTTGCAACTGAAGACGATGTTGCCCGAGGACGGAGAGCTCTTTCGATTCAATAAGGTGAGCGAAGCTCTCGATGTTTCGCATGTCAACATGGCTCGATATATGCAAGCTGCAGATTATGCATTGCGACAAGTGATTTCCGATCGTCCCGATGCTCCACCATCGAAGATCACACGTTACTATGCTCGCGAGCAAGCTTCCTTCAATCGAAAGACACACTTCACCGTATTCAATCGAAGCCCCGAACGGGCCGTCTTTCCATTGATCGATTATGCTCCGGATCTGGCTGTTCTTCGCGATGATAAACATCCGTTCACGGTGGGGGACGCGAATCCTGAACAACGGGAGCGAGAGTCGTTTGGTGTCGTCGCCAGTAGCTATGAACCGATCGAACCCAGGTTCTCTGACTTCAAGGCACCGCGATCAGGACGTTACAAACTACGCTTCAAGGGTTATACCTTTTGGGCGGAAGGAGAAGAGAAAAAATGGTGGCGACCGGATCGCGAGAAGACTTCGATCGGCCGAAGATCGGAACCAGTCGTGGTCTATTCCGAATTGCCTCCACGTCAATTGCGACGCATCGGTGAGTTCGATTTTCAAATTCAACCCTCCGTACAAGAGCTCGACGTTTACCTACTCGAAGGGGAAACGATTCAACCCGATGCCGTCAGGCTTTTTCGCTCCCGTCCATCCAATTGGCACAATCCGCTGGCCGAAGAGGATGGGATGCCTGGCGTGGCGTTTAGCTATCTAGAAGTGGAAGGACCAATGCTAGAGTCATGGCCGACCGCAGGCCATCCATTGCTATTCGACACGCTGCCAAGTACTAAGGTTCACGGAACTTATCAGGTGGTGTCCAACGATACCGCGGTCGACGTTGATCGTCTCGTTCGTCGATTCCTCACGAAGGCTTATCGGCGAACGGTATCCGAGGAGGATGCAAAACGATTTACTGCCGTTGCCAACAATGCGTTATCGAAGGGGCATTCGTTTCAAGAGTCCATGATTGCAGCTTACGTTGCGGCGCTTTGTTCGCCGGAATTTATCTGTGTGACAGAGCCGGTAGGCAAGTTAGACGCTTTATCGGTAGCTTCGCGATTGAGTTTGTTTCTTTGGAATAGCCAACCTGATGAATCACTGCTCGAGCTTGTTGAACGTGATGCTCTTGGCGATCTGCAGAGCATACGAGGTCAAGTTCGCAGCATGCTCGATCATCCGAACTCGCGACGATTTGTAGATGCGTTCCTCGCGTATTGGTTGGATCTTCGGAAAGCGAACGACACATCCCCTGATGAGATCCTCTACCCTGACTATTATCTTGACGACTCCTTGGTCGACGCATCCATCGAAGAGACGCAGCTTTTTCTGAACGAAGTCATTCAGAAGAATCTTTCTGTCGGTACGCTGGTTGATTCGGACTTTACCTTCGTGAATGAGCGATTGTCGAAACACTATGAGTTCCCGCTGTTTGAAGGAACCCATTTGCGCAAAGTGTCAATACCGCCGAACAGCCCGCGCGGAGGACTGCTCACGCAAGCCAGTGTGTTGAAGGTCACAGCGAATGGCACTACAACCTCACCTGTGTTGCGAGGTGTTTGGGTCAACGAAAGAATCCTGGGTACGAAGATTCCACCGCCTCCGAAAAGCGTTCCAGCGATCGAGCCAGATACGCGTGGTGCAACGACCATTCGACGGCAGCTTGAATTGCATCGAGCAGACGCAAGCTGCGCCGGGTGCCATTCCAAAATCGACCCGGTTGGATTCGCGTTAGAGAGCTTTGATGTGTCCGGTGGGTGGCGAACTCACTACCGAAGCTTGAATGAGGACGGAGAGAAGTTACTTGGCTTTGGCAAGAATGGCCAGCCATTCACATTTCGAAAAGGGCCCGCCGTGGATGCGTCTGGAATCTTGCCTTCGGGAGAAGAATTCAAGAACATTTTCGAACTAAAGGCGCTTCTGCTGAAGAATCAACGGGGGCTTGCTCGAAATCTCCTGAACCAATTGTTAGTATATTCGACAGGTTCGTCTCCTCGATTCAGCGATCGTGTCGAGGTAGAACGGATCCTAGACCGACTGGAGCCAGAAGGGTTTCCAGTTCGCTCGATGATCGAGGAGATTGTTTGCAGTCCTATGTTTTTGAACAAGTAGGTTTGTTATGGCCGTCCTTTTGAAAAATATGTCGTTGAGTCGTCGGTTCGTTTTACGCGGGATGGGCGTTGGGCTGGCCCTTCCGTTCCTCGATGCAATGCGTCCTGCAGTGGCCCGAGAAGCGAACCGCGAATCCGGATCTGCAACCGCCCCTCGACGTATGTTGGGCATCTGCAACAACCTCGGTTTGTTACCTGAACACTTTTTCCCAACCGGCGCGGGACGCGATTACACCCTTTCGCCTTATCTCGAAACATTAAAGAAGCATCGCGACGACTTCACTGTCTTTAGCGGCGTGTGGCATCCGGATGTGGACGGAGGGCACCCGGCCGACATCTGTTTTTTGACCGCCGCACCTCACCCAGGTAGCGGTGGATTCCGGAACACCATTTCGCTAGATCAGTTGATCGCAGAACAGATTGGCCACCTCACACGTTTTCCTTCGATGACGCTTGGCGTCAACGTGAAGCAGGGACTGCGGAGTTTGTCTTGGACGGGTGCAGGGGTCTTGATCCCATGCGAAGAGAAACCATCCGCCGTGTATCGACAATTGTTTCTTCAAGGTTCGGAGTCGCAGATCGCTCAGCAGGTTCGAAAACTGGAGTTGGGACAAAGTATCATGGACTCGGTCGCGGGCCAAACCAAGTCGTTGATGAAAACGCTGGGGCCTCAAGATCGCGAACGTGTAGATCAGTATTTGACGGGGGTACGAGACCTCGAGCAACGACTAGAGGCATCCAAAGCTTGGGAAGCGGTTCCGAAACCGCAGCCCAAAGGGGAACAGCCCAAGGATCCGTCAGATCCCAAAGAGTACATGGACAAAGTTCGGCTCATGTATGACATGGCGCGATTGGCATTTGAAACCGATTCCACGCGGGCTGTCACTCTCATGCTAGACAGTGTGAATTCACCAGCGA
>Ga0315904_10005105_pt1 | contig 18350 bp, 19 predicted proteins | sample LakEriMetagenome_6_FD_203529 | JGI IMG/M metagenome (GOLD analysis project Ga0315904, IMG submission 203529) | Freshwater fungal communities from buoy surface, Lake Erie, Ohio, United States - Buoy 12 MA120 | ecosystem: Environmental > Aquatic > Freshwater > Lake | place: USA: Lake Erie, Ohio...
CTTGGGGCAAAAGCCCTTGGGAAAATAGCGCGACGCCAGAATTTATGTTAGTGGCCTTTCTTGGTCTTGCTAGGTGAAAGCTTAGGAAAACCGAGAAGGGCCATTGCTGTTTGTGTGGAACTTTCTGCCGGAGGAGAAGGGTACAATAAAGTCATGAGCCTCTATGATTCGCTTCCCCTTACCTTTCCTCGCCGCAAGACTCGCGCTGTCCGTGTGGGCAATATTTTTATCGGTGGCGAACACCCCGTTGTTGTGCAGTCCATGATCACGGAGGAGACGAAAAATGTCGAGTCCTGTGTCCGCCAGATTACGGAGATGGCCCGTAAAGGCGCGGAGATTGTTCGTGTTACGACTCCGACGTTGATGGAGGCGCACAAGCTGGGGGAGATTAAAGAAAAGCTCCGTTCGCGGCTCGTCAACGTGCCCTTAGTAGCGGATGTGCACCACCAGGGTAGCGATATTGCAGTCGCGGTTGCCGAGTACGTGGATAAAGTACGTCTCAATCCGGGACTGTTCGTCTTTCACAAACACACGGGTCGTGATGAGTTCACCGAGTCTGAGCACGACGAGCAGCGTGAGGCCATCGAGGCGAGCCTGGTTCCCGTGATCGAGGCATGTAAAAAGCGCGATATTGCGATGCGTATCGGCGTGAACCATGGCAGTTTAGCGGAGCGCATGCTGGTGACCTACGGCGACACACCTGAGGGTATGGTGCAGAGTGCGCTGGAGTATCTGAGGATCTGCGAGAAGCATGATTTTCGTAATCTCGTGATCTCCCTCAAAGCCAGCCGAGTCCCAATCATGCTTGCCGCCAATCGTCTCATGGTTCAGCGTATGGACGCAGAGGGAATGGACTACCCGCTGCATCTGGGCGTTACAGAGGCGGGTGATGGTCAGTATGCGCGCATCAAGAGTACTACAGGTATCGGTACGCTACTTGCTGAAGGTATCGGCGATACAATTCGTGTTTCTTTATCCGAGGATCCTATTCAAGAGCTTCCCGTTTGCTATGAAATCCTGCAAGCACTGGGCTTACGAAAGACTCAGGTTGAATTTATTGCCTGTCCTAGCTGTGGTCGCACGAAATTCGATCTCCCTACGGTTTTAAATCAAGTGAAGCGAGCGACGAATCACTTGGTAGGACTTGATATTGCCGTGATGGGATGCATCGTTAATGGCCCTGGCGAGATGGCAGATGCCGATTATGGTTATGTTGGCAAAGCAGGCGGGAAAATTACGCTTTATCGGAAGCGCGATGAAATTAAAACGGTCGATCAGAGCGTGGGAGTGGAAGAGCTGATCGCGCTGATCAAAGCTGATGGCATGTGGCAGGAGCCAAAGAAGGAGAACTGACAATGCCGTCGCCGTTTCCTGGAATGGATCCGTGGCTGGAGAGTCCAGAGCACTGGCACAATGTCCATCAGATTCTCATTACATTGATTGCGAGCGAACTCAATCGGACGCTGCCGGAGGGGTTTGCAGCGACGATTGATGAGAATGTCTATCTCATCTCTCCGGATGATAGATTTTTGCCCGATGTCGCGATATTGCGAACGAATAATTTTGCAACCGCGCCAAACCTGCCTACGGCTTCTGGGGGGCTTCTCGTTGCAACGGCTCCCTTTGAGATTATTGAAGAGGCGGAAGAAGTCCGTGAGCCCTTTATTAAAGTAGTTACTACCCAAGGAAAGCGCCATGTGGTGACGGTGATTGAGGTGCTTAGCCCGATCAATAAAACGGGTGCAGGTCGGGAGCAGTACCGTAAGAAACAGTTAGATATTCTTGAGAGTGCTGCGCACCTCTTGGAGATTGATTTTCTGCGTGGTGGACAACACACCGTGGCAGTAGATCAGACGAGCTTGATAGCGCAGTACCGTGGGTTCTGGAACTATCTGGTTTGTCTGCACCGAGCGGGGGTAGGGAGTCGCTACACTTGTTGGCCTATCGCTCTTGCTGATCCTCTCCCAATTGTTTTCGTACCACTGACGGTAGGATCTAACGATATTGTCTTGGACCTCGGAGCGCTTTTTATTCGCTGCTATGACGAAGGTCCCTTTCGGCGAACTGTGGATTACTCTCAGCCTCCCGCACCCCGCCTGAAACCATCCGAAATGACATGGGCGGCGGAGTGGCTTAAGCCAGGGTGATATTGGCAGCTAATAGTGCGTCGCGGAGGGTGCTTCGGAGGGAAGGGAGGAGCTGGGCGGGACGCTTTCCATGGGGGGCCTTGAAGGTGATTCGTAGGGTAGTCTTGGTGGCATCGGCGGCAGTGATTCCTTCGACACGAGGCATCTCCGGAAGGCTCTGGGCGGTGAGGGTTTCTTCGATAATCTTCGTCACCGTGGCGATGTCTTCCGCGGCTCCTACTGAGAGCTCGAAGCTGATGCCGACTAGGCCTCGGCTATGGTTGCAGACTTGGGCAATATCGCCGTTGGAGAGGATGTAGAGCTTCCCGTCATCGTCGCGGATACGGGTGATGCGCATGCCAAGCTCCTCGACAACGCCCGTTACCGTGCCGATGGTGACGTAGTCGCCGACGACATACTGGTCTTCCAAAAGCAAAAAGTAGCCCGTGATCACATCTTTGATGAGTTTTTGCGCCCCAAAGCCAAAGGCAAGGCCCGCGACACTTGCGGTGCCGATAATCGGAGTGACATTGATGCCCAGCAAGCTTAGTCCGGAGACCACAAAGACCGAGGCTAGGACAAAGTGGAGCGTGTGCTGAAGGACGGTTGAAAGGCTCCGCACACGTGCTGCCTGATGTTCCGTCGGAGCCTTCGCTGCCAGCCGGTTCCCAATGCGCCGAACCCCACGCTTGAGGAGCCAGCGCACCCCAATGTAGAGAAATACCAGAAATACCAGCTCCAAAAGCACCAGAACCACTCGGCTCTCCAGTACCCCGAGGTGGAGCCGCGCCGAGACCAGCTCTGCGGCATCCCGAGTTGGCACGAGCTGCGTGGGTTCTGGACTTGGCGAGGGCTTAGTTGGCACTACTCGATCCCGCCCTCACCGAGCTTGTCGGCTTGGTCAATGCTGACGAGCGAGTCTATGATGTGCTGAATGTCGCCGTCCATGATGTTGTTCAGGCTGTGGACAGTGAGTCCAATGCGATGATCCGTGAGGCGATCTTGGGGGAAGTTATAAGTGCGGATCTTATCCGAGCGATCCCCAGAGCCCACCTGCAAGCGCCGGTTCTGCGTCACCGATGACAGCATCTTCTCCAGCTCGATATCGTAGAGACGGGAGCGTAAGACGCGCATGGCGGACTCACGGTTCTGGAGCTGGGAGCGCTGGTCCTGGCAGGCAACCACGATTCCCGAGGGAATATGGGTGATGCGGACGGCAGTCTCGTTCTTCTGGACATTCTGGCCGCCCGCGCCCCCGGAGAGGAAGTAGTCCATCTTGAGGTCTTTGGGGTCAATGTGCACCTCGACATCATCCACTTCTGGCATCACGGCAACAGTGGCCGTCGAGGTGTGAATGCGCCCACCCGACTCGGTGACGGGCACGCGCTGGACGCGATGCACGCCGCCCTCAAACTTCATCTGGGAGAACGCACCCTCGGCCTGAATGGAGAGCTGGGCATCTTTGACACCACCAATTCCCGTCTCCTGCGCGGCGATGAGCTCGGACTTCCAGCCCTTGCGCTCGGCGTAGCGCATGTACATCCGCAAGAGCTGCCCGCAGAAAAGCTCGGCTTCGTCGCCGCCGGTGCCCGGACGGAACTCCATGATGACACTTTTCTCATCCGCCGGGTCTTTAGGCAGCAGCATGAGACGCAGCTCTTTTTCCAGCGGTACGATCTGGGGCTTGAGCTCGTCGAGCTCCGCTTGGGCCAGCTCTTTCATCTCGGGGTCGCTGAGCATCTCTTCCGCATCCTCGATTCCTTGTAGCGCCGCTTTATAGCGCCGGAACGTCTCCACCAGGGGAGTGAGTGCGGTGTGCTCGCGTGCCACGGGTGCATAGCGCTTCGCATCGGTGGCGACGACGGGATCCATCATCAGATGGAGGAGTTCTTCGTAGCGTTTTTCAACATCGAGTAGTTTTTCAAACATGGGTTTTTCCAGAGTCAAACAAAAAGGCAAGCAAAAATCGAGGCAAAGGGGGAGACGTAGAGAGATGCAGTAGCCCGGAGGCTATAGAGGAAGAGGCCAGAGGCTGGCATGAAGGAAGCTGTGCATCGTAGAGTCCCAGAGAATTGTATCATAGTGCGGGAATGCCGTTGTTGTGCACCGAGCGAGAGCGCTTCGAGAACCAAGTCTGAGAGAGTTGCTGTGTATTCTGCCAAGTGAAAACGACAGTTTTTTTGCATGTCATTGAATTCTAAATGCTGTTTTATAAACGTCTTTACGAATTAAAAATGCATAAATAACTTGAAATTGGCACACTTATTGTGGATTCAGGAAGCAACAAGACGGGTAGAATCCTGGCTGGAATCGAATTTTATGAATATTTGTGTTATTGGAACGGGTTATGTCGGACTGGTGACGGGAGTCATCTTTGCGGATCTTGGTAACGAGGTCATCTGTGTGGATAAGCTGGCGGCCAAAGTCGAGCAGCTGAACCGTGGGGAGATGCCGATCTACGAGCCGGGGCTGGAGGAGCTGGTGCAGCGCAACGCGGAAGAGGGGCGTCTGACCTTTACCACGGATCTCGATGGCGCGGTGCGCAAGTCGGAGATTATCTACATCTGTGTGGGAACCCCGCCGCGTGAAGACGGCTCGACGGACATGGGGCAGGTGGAGAGTGCGGCGCGTGGGATCGCGGCGGCGATGGACCGCTACAAAGTGATCGTCAACAAGTCCACAGTGCCCGTCGGGACGGGCAGCTTTGTGCGCGAGGTGATCGAGACAAATCGGCGGCGCAATGTGGACTTTGATGTGGTCTCCAACCCGGAGTTTCTGCGCGAGGGCTCCGCGATTCAGGACGCGCTCAACCCAGATCGCATCGTGATCGGTGCCCCCAATCAGATCGTCGCGCTGAAAGTTCTGGAGCTCTACGCGCCCCTAGAGCGCCCGATGATCATCACCGATGTCGCGAGCGCGGAGCTGATTAAGTACGCCTCGAACGCTTTCTTGGCCGTCAAGATTAGCTTTGCCAACTCTATCGCCAATATCTGTGAGGCGGTGAACGCCGATGTGATCCAGGTGATGAAGGGGGTCGGACAAGACCGCCGGATTGGGCCCGCGTTTCTCAATGCGGGTCTCGGGTATGGAGGAAGTTGTTTTCCCAAAGACTCATCAAGCCTGCTGCATACCGCGCAGAGCATCGGCTACGACTTTCCGATCCTCGAGGCGACCATTAAGACCAACGACGAGCAGCCTAAGCGTTTCATTAAGAAAATCGAGAGAGAACTGGGGGGCTTTAAGGGCAAGAAAGTCGCGCTTCTGGGGCTGGCGTTCAAGGCTAACACGGATGACATGCGCGATGCAAAGTCGCTAGACGTGATTGCAGCTGTCTTGGCGGATGGCGGCGAGATCGTGGCGTTTGACCCGATTGCGATGGACAACTGCAAGAAGATCTTCCCGCAGATCACCTACGCGAAAAGCTCGTTTGAGGCTGCTGAAGGAGCCGATGCCGTGGTGGTGGTGACCGAGTGGAACGAGTTCAAGCAGATCAACCTAGAGAAACTCAAAGCCGCGATGAAAGGCCAGCATGTCTTCGATGGCCGCAATCTCTATGACCCGGAGAAAATGCGCCGGGCGGGATTTGTCTACCACGGCATCGGACGAATGAGTAAGTAGACGCTCAGGGGCGGGATTGGTGTTATAATTTGATCAATATGTCAATAAATACTTTCTCGCCCCTTCGATTGAATCTCCTGTTTATTGGGATTGCTGCGACGACTCTCCTTTCTCCTGGGGCTCTCGCACAAGAGCCTGCTAAGCCGGTCTTCGCTGATGGGCAGGCTCAGATTGTTCCTGCTTTTACAATTGCCAGTGAGTGGGTTCGTGAGCGCCTCTGGGTCGAGACGGAGTTTGATTCGGATAAAAACGGGAAGCGGGATCGGGTGTACGTGGATGTTACCCGGCAGAAGCAGACCGCGACAGAGGGGCTCAAGGTTCCGGTGATCTATGAGTCGTCGCCGTACTTTGCGGGGACGTCCAGCGGGACATCGGATCTGTGGGATGTCCGGCATGAAGTTGGTGTGGAGCCGCCGGCACGGACAGAGCACCCCTCGATTATGTTCCGTGCCAACCAGACGACGATCTCTAACTCACTTGTCGGGACTTGGGTGCCACGCGGGTTTGCGGTTGTCCACTCCGAAGCTCCGGGGACGGGACTCTCGCAGGGGAGCCCCACGGTGGGAGGTGCCCCTGAGCGGCTGGCCCCTAAAGCGGTGATTGACTGGCTCAATGGGCGAGCGAAGGGCTTTACCACGATAGATGGGCAAGACGAGGTGCGGGCGAGCTGGTGCACTGGCAAAGTCGGAATGACCGGCACGTCGTACAATGGGACGATCCCCGTGGCGGCGGCGACAACAGGAGTCAAGGGGCTGGAGGCGATTATCCCTGTGGCACCCAACACGTCCTACTACCACTACTACCGCTCCAATGGCCTCGTGCGTCATCCGGGGGGCTATCTCGGAGAAGACATTGACTCCCTCTACGACTTTATCCATAGCGGCGATCCCGCAACCCGTGAGGTGAGCAATACGCTCTACCGCGATGGTGAGTTTGCCCGAGGCCGTGACCGTCGCACGGGAGACTACAATGCCTTCTGGGCGGAGCGTGACCTGCTCCCGTTTACGAAAAATATCAAGTGCGCCGTCCTGATGGCTCATGGCTTCAACGACTGGAATGTCGTCCCCGAGCACAGTGCCCGCATCAGTGCAGCACTCAAAGGCCGCGTGCCGCTGGTGCAGTACTTCCACCAGGGGGGGCACGGCGGCGATCCGCCGTTTGCGCTGATGAACAAGTGGTTCACGCGCTTCCTCTACGGTGTGCAGAACGGGGTGGAAAAAGGCCCCAAAGCGTTTATCGTGCGTGAGCGAGAGCCCGGTGGCCCCAGACCAGAGCCGACTCCCTACGACGACTACCCGAACCCCGCCGCTGCACCTGTCACGCTCTTTCCCACGGCGGGCGGCAAGACACGGGGAAGCCTCGCGCTCCTGAAGCCTGCCCGGCAAGGACAAGAAGAGCTGACGGATGATGTGAGCCTCGATGCTCCCACTTTAGTGAAGGCCACGGAATCCCCGAATCGCTTGCTCTACGCCACCCCTGAGCTGACGGCACCGTTGCACCTCTCCGGGACGGCGCGGGTGAGCATTAAGCTTGCATCGAGTGCGGCAGCGGTGAACCTCTCGGTGTACTTAGTGCAGCTTCCCTGGACAGACGGCCCCATTGGAACCGCGAATCTGATTACTCGTGGCTGGGCAGACCCCCAGAACGCCAAGAGCCTCACCAAGGGGGGGGATTATCACTCCATGGCGCGTGGTGAGCCCCTGAAGCCCGGCGAGTTCGTCACTCTCACGTTCGACCTCCAGCCCGATGACCAGATCATCCCAGCAGGTAAGCGGATCGGCCTGATGATCCTCTCGAGCGACCGCGATTTTACGATCTGGCCCAAAGCGGGCACCAAACTAACCCTTGACCTGGATGCCACCCAGATCAGCCTCCCGGTTGTCGGTGGCGAGAGTACGTTCAAGCGCGCGACGGGAGGTTCGTAGCGATGTCCGATGCAGCGAGCAGGCTGTTCCAAGCGCTGGATACAAATAACGATGGGAAGCTGAGCCGCGAGGAGCTTCCGGAGATTCTCCGCCCCGCCTTTGATCGTATAGATACCGACGGCGATGGGTTTATCACGGTCGAGGAAGAGGCGGCAGCTCGGGGAGCGGCGGCGCATGTTGCCATTGTGGCAACGCCACTTCAGCGCTTTATGTCAATGCTTTCCGTTCGGGGAACCAGTGTTGCGGTGCCGATTCCCTTTGACCCGAACGAGACTTGGGGACCAAAAGAGCGCCACGATGTGACGGGGACGGTGAACGGACACCACATTCGCGGGCCGCTTCAAGCCGACCGAGATGGCTTTGTACTAACACTAGGCCCCGCGTGGCTGCGTGATACGTCGCTGGACTTGGCGACCGAAGTCGAGGTAGAGCTTTCACCCGAGGGGCCGCAGGTTGGGGAGCTAACAGACGACTTCCGTCTTGCGCTCCTTGCCAACCCCGAGGCGAGAACGTTCTTTGAGTCGCTGCCGACATTCTACCGGAAGAACTATGTCCGCTGGGTCGAGCAGGCCAAGCGCCCCGAGACACGCCAGAAGCGGGTTGCCGAGACGATTGCGCTTCTCACGAACAAGATCCGAGAGCGGCGCTAGCGAACCCCTAGCTTACGGTCAAGGGCACGGAGCCAGGGCGTTTTCTCAATCACTCCACTGAGCGAGGTTCGCTCCGCGGCGAGATTGAGGGCGAGCAAGACAGTCAATAAGATCACTTGGCCCGCGAAGGGCAGCGCCTGAACGGCGAGAATCCCAGCAAAGGCACCCAGAAGATTCGAGCCCGTGTCGCCGAGCATGGCGTGGGCGCGGGAGTCTGCCCACCACTCGATCGCAAGAACAATCGCCAGTGGCCAGAGTGAGGCGAAGAGCAGAGGCGCGGCAAGTGCGGCGGGAAGCAGAAAGAGCGCAAAGCCAAAGCAAGCGCGACCGGGCCGTAGGTCCAGCAGGTTGAGCGTGTTCGCTCCCAGCGCGACAATGCCCGCCGCGACAATCAGGCGCAGGGGCTCGTGCGGAAAACTCAGCCACGCCGCCGTGAGTGCCACCAAGCCGCCGCCAAAGAGCTTGAGGGCTCCCGTCGTAGGCTTGCCCGCGAGCAGGCTCTTGAGATGCCCTTTGAAACCACCCACTGTGCGACTGCCCCAGAGATCGTCGGCGAGGCCCAGCAGACCAAAGACAATCGCAGGCCAGAGCGCGGGGTAGCAGGCTAGCGGGAGCAAGAAGCTCAGGCCGGCAGCGGAAGGTATGTCTTTCTTTTGGAAGTTGGGTTTTATTAGCTTTAGCTCGGGGCAGAGCATGCGGGTAAAGACAGGGCAGAGCAGCGCCAAGACGGCGGCGATTATCTCCATTTTAGTAAGGCCTTTGCAACATCGCGGAGCTGGCGGGCGCGGTGGAGCTTTCCACGCCAGTCGTTTTGAGTGACACGGTGGTCCATAGTCGTGGGGACTTCGAGCAGGCGAAAACCGGCGCGAAGGGCGGCGATATTCAGGCCCGTCTCGATCCCAAAGCCCGAGGCCAGTGGAAGCGCGGACTGGAGCACCTCACGGCGGAGGCAGCGCTGGCCGGAGAGGGGAGCTTGTAAGGTCTTGCCCGTCGCACGTGCCACCCCCGAGCGAGCGAGGCGCACGACGAGTCCCATGCCGCCGCCACGTCCCGGAATCACGGGGAACAGGGCAATGGTCATGTCCGTTTCCCCCGAGAGCACAGGAGAGATAAGCACCGTTGCTTCACGAGCAGTCGCTCCCAGATCGGCATCGAGCAGGAGCAAAAATGCGGCATCCGTGCCGTGGAAACCTGTCGTAAGCGCCGCCGCCTTTCCCTGATTCTGGGGCTGGCGAAGCACACGCGCACCGGCTTGCTCCGCGACTGCCGCCGTGCTGTCTCGGGAGCCGTCGTCAATCACGAGAACCTCGCTCACGCCCTCAAGTGCCCGCGCCGCGGTGACCGTCTCCGCGATACGGTCCGCTTCGTTGTAGGCCGGAATCAAGACGCAGAGGCTCATGGCTCAGGCGTGGGTGAGGGGAGTGGGGTGGGCGTGGGCTTGACGAGAGGCTCCAGAGGCGGCGTGATCGCACCGGTTTTTAGGCCCAGGTTACCACTCTCGCCTTGGAGTGCCACGATCAGCGCGAGCCAGCCCGTTGCGCGATTGGCACAGTCTACCGTCGCATCGGCAGCCGTGCTCCAGAGAGGGACGAGCGATACCGGGGTTTCATAGAGCTCCACGGCGACCGTGCGGACTCCCACGCTGTGGAGTGCCTTGAGGAGGGGAATATCTCGGCGCTGGGCTTGCTCTTCACTCTCGCCGCCAGCCAGCACCACAAGACGGGGGAGATCGCTGCGGCTTGCCAGCCCAAGGCTCTCGCCCGTATCATCGTCGGCGACTGTTTCGCGCTCGACCGTGGCCCCCGCCAGCTCCAGAGCCTTCTGGGCCTGCTCCGCCGCCTCGCGCCCACTGCCAACTTGTACGACTAGCACGGTCTTTCCAATTAGTGTCTCTTTAACCAGTAAGGGAAGTGCATCTTGGAGTGTCTTCTCGGTCTGCTCGCGCTCGTGGGTCTCTTTGCGCAGCTCGATGGTCTCTTTGGTAAGCCGATTCACGGCGGTTGTCTGGCGATCCACCACTTTGGTTCCCACAAACGCCGTGCCTACCAGAATGCCAATTCCCAGCGCGAGAAAGATAGCGGAGAGCGAGGCCACGTGGTAGCGAAAATCAGGTGTCACGGCCCTATTGTACCGTCTCTGGCAAGCGGGTAGCCGAACGGTTTTTGGGGCATTTCTATTCTAACACGGAAGCAACCGCCTCGTGGGCGAGAGGTTTTAGTAAGAGCCCCTCCAGCTTTTCATCCCAGCCGTCTTTTACCGCATGGTAGTTCTCCCAAAGCGCTGCCGTATCGTAGATCGCGCTCCGTGTGGCATTGAGCAGCTCAGGCACACGCTCCCAAGCGAGGTAAATATCGGCAAAGTCGGTGGCTTCCTGCCGCCCACAGACACTGAGCCATTTCTGACGAAGCTCGTCTTCTAACAAACGACAGTGCACGGGAAAACTCTCTCCTATCCCGGAGGTGAAGCGGGCGTTTTGCGCGGAAACGAGAGCCAAGTCGGTAGGCTTAATGTCCAGCGTGACGGTGATCATAGGATAGACGGTGCCGGGACGCTGGTAGACAAGCGCGACAGTTCCATCGTCGCGGGTAATGTGCTTCAGAGGTAGGCCCAGAGACAGAGGATTCTCACCAAGACGCTCGGCAAGCTCCTCAGGCACCATGAAGTCGAGGTCTTCGGGATAGCGTGCGTGCAGATAGACTCCGTGCAGTGCGCCGCTTCCGTAGAGAACAAACAAATCAGAATAGGGCGAGGCGGCCAGGAGCTCTAAAAACTCCCCTTTTGCCTTCGCCCGCTCCCGTAACCCCATTCGTTTGAGGAGCTTATTTGCGGTTGTTACGGCCCGATCCACTGATCCCAGAGTTCATCGGCGTAGGTGCGACTTACTGGCGCGACGTGCCCGTCGCAGAAGAGAACATTGTAGCGCAGGTCGCTGTGCGCGGCTCCGCCATGCCACTGCCCGACCGCATCCCAGAGCAGGAGAATCTGCGCGGGGCCGTACTCTTTGGCGCGTGTGGGCTTGTCGTGGGCAAAGATCCCGGAGACGGTCTGATCCACAAAAGGAATGATGGTCTGGTAGTGGTAGCTCATCCCAAACTTCTGGTACGCGCTCGGATGCGCACTGAGCTCCGTTGCAAGAAATGGCCCCGCTTTCTCAAAGCCCATATCTGCCGGGCACTTCCAGACTTCGCGGCTTTTCGTGTAAGGAAAGAGCATCGCCGTCAGAGGCTGAAGACCAACCGCCTTTGCCGCAAACTTCCCGTGATACCAGCTCGCTGTGGGCAGTAAATCCGTCGTATCACCGCCAAGTGGATAAAGATCATCGTAGTCGTGGGCATAGAGCAAGATCGCTTGCCCTAGCTGACGCAAGTTGGAGGAACAGACAGTTTGGTAAGACTTACGCCGCGCAGAAGCAAAGACAGGAAAAAGAATCGCCGCAAGAAGCGCGATAATCCCGATAACGACAAGCAACTCAACCAGCGTGAACGCGAACTGTTTCTTCATCACTCTGCACTTCAACCTTTTCATCTGGTTCACCCAACATCCGAATCAAAGATTGCTCAATCATACGAATACCAAGTTGCCCCGCCGCTTTTCGCCGCAGTTTTCCTTCTGCATCAAAAAGAAAATAAGTCGGCCACGCTTCGACACCAAGTCCATCTCCTATTGCATGGTCGTCATCAAAAATTATGTGTTCATTGATTCCTAGTTTGTTTATTAAGACAGCAATTTTCCCGTGATCAAGATCAGATTCGTTCATCGGGCGATGAACTGAGACTACTTGCAACCCCTTATCAGCATATCCATCGCGGATTTTTTGAAGAAGTGGCATATTTACATGACAAGCAGGACATGACCTAGACCAAAAATAAACGATTACTTCATTTCCATTACCGATATATAATTGTAAAGCAGATGGGGGGCTTTTCATCAAACATGCGTTCTTTTCAGAAGTTATCATTCAAAATAAAAGATAATCACTGCTTTGCAATATTTTTTAATTTCCCTGCTCTTTCTTGTAATAATTTGGACATCCGTTCTTCTTTTTCTTTTACTGACAAGTTTAGCGCACTCATTTCATGAATTTTACGACGATATTCTTCGTCAATTTTTTCTTTTTCTTTTTCAGGAGAGTTACATCCTAAAACAAAGAAAAGCAAAACAGGAATCATTGCACTGAATATTTTGAGTTTCATAAATTTATTCCTTCAAGAAATTAGAGTTAGCAGGCATTAAGCTATAAAGACTATACAATCTTCGGCAGATTGAGGAAACACTTCCTTAGATTAAGCGATAGGATTCCCAATAGGACTTATACCTATAATTTTTCTACCGAAGACTGTATCTAATGCGATACTTACCATATAGCACTACATTACTGATGGGCTATTTTTGTTATGGACATCCTGTAGTTGTACAGTCTGAACATTGTGGAATTGTAGGAGCACCAGGACAGTGATTATTTTTCATACATTTGCACCATTGGACATATTGTGCTTTCAAACACATGTCTTTTTCGCTAGGTGCCCCTCCTGGACCCGGCGTACTACTCAGAGTATGGCAAAACGCAAGATCTTTGGTACAATCACTACAGCCTGGAGATGGCTCTGCTTCAGTCGCAAATGCAACACCTGCATTTTTGAACTCTTTTGCAACGGCATTAGCAACTTCACTATCACCTGCACGCTTTTGCATCTCTTCACCGACTTTACGAAGAAGATCATCAGCAGTTAAGGTGGCAATAGCGGCGGCTCCTGCCTGGAAACCGAACTTTGCAAGGGCTTGACGACGAGTTAGTTTGGCTTTATCTGCCGAACTGAGAGACTCTGAGCCTTCTTGAGACTCTACTTTGGCGCGGGCTTCCTCAGCCTCGGCGCTCCATGAACGTTTTGTCCACCACATAACTTTAAAACTCCTATAAACAACTATTCGGACACGGTGCCCTCAGTGGCTTCGGTGCTTTTGGCTTCCTCACCCTCTGCGGACTCTTTTTGCAACTGTAGGACGCGCTGAACCACCATTTCGACGAGACCATGAATATGGTTCTTCTCCTCGATACGGTCAATCACCGCTTGCGCGACGGTATCTATAAACTCGTCGCGGTCTTCGATACGCATTCAGAACTACTCTTTCTGCGGGATGACTCCCACCTCTCAGAACCCCTCCGTTCTGAGAGGAAGAAAGGTTAGAGGAAGGTTGGAGAGAGTATACTCGCTCTTCTTTGAAACTGTCAAGAGTGCGAGGGAGAAATTTCAACGGTATACTTTAGGCGGTTGTAAGGAGAAAATTTCTATGCAAGATAATCGTATTAATGCAGCCCTTTCAGAGACAGATCGTGCTGCGGTTTTAGCGGCTATAGAGACCATTAAAACAAAACTTCCCTTTCTGATTGATCTAACTCCCAAAGAGCGCCAGGAACTTCCGAAAATGGGCGATAAAACCCAGGCATTTGTCTTTGGAGTGGCAAATCTAGTCTCAAACGATGGCTCTTTCTTGCCGCGCAACTTCGATGAGGCGGTATTTGCAAAAGATGTCGCGCTAGTCAAAGCCCTTCAGGGCATTCGACAAGAGCTTCTGCGCCTTGCGGAGCTAGTGGACGACACGGCGGTTGCGGTGGGAAGCGAGGCGTATGTGGCAGCGCTGGTGGCCTACCGAGCGGCGCAAGAGAACGGACGCGGTGAAGGGCTCGACGAGCTGCTTGATGAACTCGGACGACGTTTTGCCAAAGCCAGCAAGCCAAGTCCCAAGCCGTAAACTTGTACTTCAGAACCCCAATTCTGGTGCTTCGAACTCTGACTACTTGAGGTTCGGAGCACCAGAGCTGAGGTTTTTCATGTTAAAGCCCTCGTAAAGAGCGCAAACTTCGGGTTCCCAAGTGCAAGTGTGAGGCTCAAAGTGCCACGGACTCGGGGTTTAGAACCCCAGCCCCCGAGTTCGGAACCCCAACGTTGGCGTTCGGAACCCCCTTCGCTGGGTAGCGCTATTGTACCGTCTCTAGCAAGCGCGCTTTTTCTTCGTCGGTGAGGTCTTGGACGGTCTTAAACTGCTCGTTGTAGAGATCCTGGTAGAGGCCGGGGCGGGCGATCAGCTCGGTGTGGGAGCCTTGATCTATGATCCTTCCCTCTTGTAGGACGAGAATCCGGTCGGCGTTGAGGATCGTGCTGAGGCGGTGGGCGATGACGAAGTTCGTGCGGCCTTTCATCAGCTCGGCGAGGGCGGCTTGGATGTGTGACTCGGTGTGGGAGTCTAATGCGCTGGTGGCATCGTCGAGAATGAGAATCCGCGGGTTGGCCAGTAGCGCCCGTGCAATCGCCATGCGCTGCTTCTGGCCGCCGGAGAGCTTAATGCCATCCTCCCCAATCTTGGTGTCGTAAGCCTCAGGGAGCGAGAGAATAAACTCGTGGAGATCGGCGGCCTTCGCGGCGGCGATCACATCGGCCTCGCTGGCCTCTTTGCGCCCGTAGCGGATGTTCTCCCGCAGGCTCACCGAAAACAGAATGGTCTCCTGGGAAACCAGCCCGATATGGCGGCGCATGGTCTCCAGGCGCACTTTTCGCACATCGTGGCCGTCCACAAAGATTCGCCCCTTGGTGACATCGTAGAAGCGCGCCAAGAGATTGACCAGCGTGGACTTGCCCGCGCCGCTTGGCCCCACAATGGCGATAATCTCACCCGGAGCGATCTTGAAATCAATGTCATGGAGGACTAAGTTTTCGGTGTCGTAGCCGAAGTGGACATGATCGAAGTGAATCGCACCTTTGACGGTGGGCAGATAGACGGCATCGGGGGCATCTATGATCTCGGGGCGCGTGTCCAGGGTCTCAAAGACGCGCTCAATGGCCGAGCCTGCCCACTGGAGCTGGACATTGAAGTCCACGACCCGAACAGCGGGGTCGTAGAGATAGGCGAGGTAGGAGTAAAACGCCAGCAAGTTCCCCGCCGTCATCTCCTGAAAACCCACCAGACGCCCGCCGTACCAGAGCAGAGTGGCCGTCCCTAGCATCCGAATGAGCTGGCTGGTCGCGCCCAGAACCCGGTTGAGCTTGGTCTGGGTCATCCCGATCACAAAGCGCTCTTGCTCAGCCTTGATAAACGCGCTCTCTTCATAGTCTTCTTGGGCAAATGCCTTCACCACGGCAATCGCGCCGAGCTTCTCGGTGAGCCCGGCGAGCATCTGCTCCCATTTTTCGCGTAGCTCCACCGAGATAGGCCGGATGCGCCCCAGGAGCAGCTTGTAGTTCACGACATAGAGCGGCAGGGTCACCAGCGCGATCACGGCGAGCCGCCACTCAATATGAAAGAGCCAGCCGATAATAATCACCAGGGTCGCCAAGTCCGTGATGAGATAGACAAAGCCCTGGGTGAGGGCGTACTGGATCACATCAATATCGCCGGTGAGCCGCGCCATGATCTTGCCCGGCTGGCGACCATCGTAGTAGGCGAGCGAGAGGCGCTGGAGGTGCCGGTAGCTCTGAAACCGCAGGTCAAAGACGACGCGCTGGCCAAGCCAGGAGATCAAGTAGTTGAGGGTGTAGGAGACTGCTCCACGCGCGATCGAGAGGGCTATGATGGCAAAAAAGATCTGCCAGAGAAGCTTCGTGTTTTTCGTGGGGATCGCGACATCGAGAATCTCCTTCTGAAAGAGCGGCATCGGGATCGCGGAGAGGGTCACCACAAACATCAGGATCACCGCCAGACCGACCCGGACTCGATAGGGGTAGAGGTAGCGTAGCAGCCGCTTGAAGTTCTCCATAGCTTATGGGCATTGTACCCCGTTCAAAATTTGCAACCAACCCTCGCTTTTGGTTGTCTCTGGCTACTAGGAGGAATCTATCGATTATGAAGCGTGTTATTTCTGATATGACCCGAGTGGGCGTTGTCACCGCCGTGGCGACGGCGGCGGTTCTGGCTCCGGCCCGCCTGCTCCCCAAAGCGACCCCGGCGACGCCAACCCCGCAGGCGGAGCTGCTCCACGTGGAGTCCGTCGGCCCGCTGGAGCTGACGGGAAGCATGGGAGTCGCGATCAACGACAAGAACGAGATCGTCGGCACGGCGTTTGGCGACGACGAAGTGCGTGCGTTTGTGGTTCGCAACCGACGCGGCGAGCTACTGCCCCTTCCCAAAGGCGCACCGTTCAGCGCGGCGACGGGGATCAATGCCAAGGGCGATGTGGTCGGCGTTATCGGCAACGAAGAAAACGTCCGTGGCACGGTCTGGGCAGGCAACAAACCCGGCGTCCTCACCAGCGGCAAGCGCGACACCATGGCAACGACAATTAGTGGAGCAAGTGTTGCCGCGGGCGTGGCATTTGATAATCAAGGGCGTGCCACGTTTACCCTGAACCGTCCGCAGTTTCTCGATGTAAGCTCTGGGTCTTTTGACCGGGCGAGCTTTGGGCTCCTTCGCAGTGCCTATTCCCTGGATAATGGATTTTCGGGGATGCTGTGGAGCAAGCCGGGCGATGGGAAAGCTATTGGCGAGTTTGTGCCGCAATCGGGCAATGCAAGCGGGACGCTGGTTGGTTTGACCATTGGCAAGAGCGGGCCGGTTCCGGCGGCGTTTAAGAACGGCAAGATGGGGACGCTCCCGGTGATGGGCGGGCTTCAGATGGCGATTCCGATGGCGGCCAACGAGCGCGATATCTTTGTCGGCGCGGGAATCTCGGAAGAGCGCATGGTCAAGCCGATTGGCTGGAGCAAGGGCAAGACGGGCGAGCTTCCGGTGCCAGGGAGCAAGCAAGGACTCGCTCTGGGCATCAACGACAACAATCAAGTCGTCGGCGTGATCGAGACCGAGGGCGGCGAAGCACATGCGGCGGTCTGGAGCGGCGGGAAAGTCATAGACCTCAACGATGTCATTGATGGCCGTGAGGGCTGGACTCTGGTGCAGGCGCGTGGCATCAACAACAAGGGCTTCGTGGTCGGCACGGGCGTCAAAGACGGTAAAGTCGGCGCGTTTGTCGTCGGGCCCGTGAAATAACCCTCCTCCCTCCGCTCCGCTCCTCCCTCCTCCCAAACGCCCAGAGGGCACCCGGAGGAGGGATTGGGGGAGACCAAAATGACTATGGGATTGGGTAGAATGTTGGGCAGAAATGCCGAGGCTGGCGGATGAACCGCCAGCCTCATTTTTATTCCTCCCCCCTCCGCCGATCCTGCCTCCCAGGATTGGGAGGAGGGGCAGGGGGAGGAGGGAACTCATCATGCGAAAATCTGCCGCTCTTTTTCTTAGTCTCGGGCTTGCCACGGTTGCACATGCGCAGGGCAACGATCCGGGGGCTCCCAATGTCTATGCCATCACGGGCGCGAAGATCGTCACGGCGCCGGGGAAAGTGATCGCGTCGGGGACACTGGTCTTGCGCGATGGCGTGATTGAGTCGGTTGGGGCCAATGTCACCGTTCCCAAGGATGCCAAGGTGATCTCGGGGAAGGGCTGGACACTCTATCCGGGGCTGATCAACGCATCCACGCGGCTTGGGATGCCCACCGAAGTCGTCAAGTCCGAGCGCGGCGATAAGTACCCCGTGTCAGCGATCCAGTCGGAGAACAATGCCGCGCTGCTCTTCAAGCCCGATGCGGAGGCAAGCAAGCCCTACCGCCAAGCGGGGTTTGGGATCGCGCTCACGGCACCTGCGACGGGCCTTCTTGCGGGAACCAGTGCGGCAATTAGCCTAGGCGAGTCTGAGAAAGTCAATGAGCTGCTGCTGAATCCAAGGATTGGGATGCACCTCTCGTTTGAGCGCGGCGGCTTTGGTGAGTACCCCGGCTCGCTCATGGGCCAGATCGCCGCGACCCGCCAGGCCCTCTACGATGCCCGGTTCAAGGGCGGCAAGGGCACTCCCACACGAACCATTCAGGCGCTCCAGCCTGTGGTAGAGAAAAAGCTCCCGCTGATCGTGCGAGCCAGTGGCGCACGGGAGATCGAGCGAGCCCTCAAGCTGTGTAAAGAGTTTGGCCTGATCCCGATTATCGAGGGTGGCACCGAAGCCTATGCCATTGCGCAGAAGCTCAAGGACGCTAAAGTCAGTGTTTTTCTTT
>Ga0315904_10005106_pt1 | contig 18338 bp, 14 predicted proteins | sample LakEriMetagenome_6_FD_203529 | JGI IMG/M metagenome (GOLD analysis project Ga0315904, IMG submission 203529) | Freshwater fungal communities from buoy surface, Lake Erie, Ohio, United States - Buoy 12 MA120 | ecosystem: Environmental > Aquatic > Freshwater > Lake | place: USA: Lake Erie, Ohio...
AAGAAGGCTCGCGTCGAAGACGCGTTGCATGCGACTCGCGCAGCGGTCGAAGAAGGTATCCTCCCGGGCGGTGGCGTGGCTCTGCTGCGATGCCGCGAAGTGGTTTCCAAGGTCGCGAAGGAATTGAGCGGCGACGAGCGAACCGGTGCGGAAATCATCCTTCGCGCTCTGGAAGCTCCTCTGCGTCAGATCGCTGACAACGCCGGTATCGACGGCAGCGTCGTCGCTGACGAAGTGAGCCAGAAGCCGCACAACTTCGGCTACGATGCCAACAAAGGCGCGTACGTCGACATGCTCAAGGCCGGGATCATCGATCCGGTGAAGGTCGTCCGAACGGCGCTGGCCAACGCGGCTAGCATCTCCGGATTGCTCCTCACCACCGAAGCGTTGGTTACCACCTACGACAAGGAAGACAAGAAGAAGCGTTCGGTCGAAGGAGCGGTTCGCTAGGAACCGATCGCAAGGATCGACTTGGTCGATACTCCTCGATACGTCGCGCGCCATTTCAAAAGGGTCATTCGGTAGAGCGAATGACCCTTTTTTTCGGACCGTTGCTCTCAACAAGGCTCAAGCTTGTGAATGCGAATGCCAAACGGGACTACTATGAAATCCTAGGGGTCGATCGCTCCGCTTCCTCCTCGGAGATAGCCAAGGCGTATCGAAAACTCGCGGTGAAGTACCATCCCGACTCCAATCAAGGTGACCAGGATGCGACTCACAAGTTCAAGGAGGCCGCCGAAGCGTACGAGGTTCTGAGCGACGAACAGAAACGGGCTCGCTACGACCGCTACGGTCATGCAGGCGTCGAAGGCCAAGGTGGTTTCCGTGACGTCGGAGACATCTTTGAAGCGTTTGGCGATGTCTTCGGCGGAACCATCTTCGAGGACTTCTTCGGCGGAGGACGAGGCAGATCGCGAGTCCGCAAAGGTGCCGACCTCCGCTGCGATGTCACGCTCGAACTTGAGGAAGCAGCTCGCGGGGTCGCCAAAACCGTCTCGCTCACACGTCACGGAGCATGCGAAACCTGCTCCGGGTCGGGAGCCGCCGCCGGATCGCAACCGGAAACCTGCAAACGATGCCAAGGTCGTGGTCAGGTCGTCCAGGCGACCGGTGTGCTGCGAGTCCAAACCACTTGCCCCATTTGCCGCGGCAGCGGCCGGACCATCAGCAATCCATGCCGAACCTGCGATGGTGTCGGCTTGAAACCATTTCAGGTCGACTTGGAAGTGAAGATTCCGCCTGGTGTCGATGATGGGATGCGCGTGCGACTGCAAGGGGAAGGCCAACCAAGCCCCGATGGCGGACCGCGCGGCGATGCCTACTGCTTTATCCATGTCAAACCCCACCCGCTCTTCAAGCGCGATGGCCAGGATTTGATCCTGCAATGGCCGATCGCGTTCAGTCAGGCAGCCCTGGGAGCGACGATCGAAGTCCCCACGCTCGATGGCCGAAAGAGTCTCGACATTGCGGCCGGCACGCAAAGCGGAACCGTGTTCCAGGTCCGCGGCGCTGGAATGCCCGACCCGCACACCGGCGCCAAAGGAGACCTGCTCGTCCAAACACTGATTGAAGTGCCGAAGAAACTCAACAAGCGTCAACAGGAATTACTGCGTGAACTGGCGGAACTCGATGACAAACACATCTCCCCGGAACGCAAAGGATTCATGGACCGAATCATGGCATACTTCCAAGGTCAATCCACCCACTGATCCCCGAAGGCAATCGATATGACATCTTCTTCGAACCCAACCGACGAACACGCAGACTCGATCGAGGACGGCAACGACGCATTCTTTGCGGAACAAGGGGGCGACCGGCCTCGCAGTGGCCAGGAATCACCCGAGCAACTCGTCGATGCTTTGGAACAGCAAGTCGTCGATTTAAGGCAGCGTGAACTCAAGGCCCAGGCGGAGCTGGAAAACTTCCGAAAACGGATGCTTCGCGAAACCGAATCGCAGCTCAAGTTCGCCTCCTTGCCCTTGGTCCGCGATCTGCTCGATGTGGTTGACAACCTCCATCGCGCGATCGAATCGTCTGGCGCAGCCGCCGGTTCGGAAGGACTGGTCGCAGGAGTCAAGATGGTTGAGCAGCAACTCGTCTCCGTGTTGGCCAAGCATTCTTGCAAACCGATCGACAGCGTCGGCACCGCGTTTGATCCCAACGTGCACCAAGCGATCGCGCAGCAGCCGAGCGCGGAGTCCCCGGCTGGAACCGTTCTGCAAGAAGTCAGCGTTGGATACCGTATGTACGATCGAGTCGTCCGACCGAGCATGGTCATCGTCTCGACAGGTCCAGCCTAGAGAATTCATCATTCATTCGAAGGGAAATTGACAATGCCAACCTACGACTATGAATGCGACGCTTGCAACCATCGCTTCGAGCTGTTCCAGTCCATCTCGGCCGATCCTGAGCGAAAGTGTCCGAAGTGCAAGAAGCTGAAGCTTCGCCGACTCATCGGCACCGGCGCTGCGGTGGTCTTCAAAGGATCCGGCTTCTACCAGACCGACTACCGAAGCGAGTCCTACAAGAAGTCAGCTGCGGCAGAAAGCAAGTCGTCGAGCGAAGGTTCATCGAGCGGTGAATCGAAAAGTACCTCCTCGGACGGAGCCAAGGGGGAGTCGGCCAAATCCGACTCGTCGAAGTCGGGATCCACCAAGCCAGAATCAAGCAAGCCGTCCAACTCCGAGTCCTCGGGGAACGCCAAGAGCAAGGGCTCGAAGAAGAAGTCCTCCGACTGACTCGGAGAGGCTGCGATCTTGATATGCCCCACGGGTAGCCCGCTCCCTGAAATCGGATCAGACGAAAGATGGAGGGCAAAATGGAAGGGCCAAGATTTTTTTGCAATGGAGAGAGAGCGAACCACTGATGAACGCTCATGGGACGCTAACAAGGAAAGACCCAGCAATTTTCTAAACAAATAGATGCGCCGAAGTCGTGTCTAGACCCCCATGCTTCTCGTGTGCATGAAGCCGTGATCGCAAGGCCCAACGCGACCTTTTTTGCTCATACAAACCGAGATGCGCGAGCATCCGAGTTGTAGTGCACTGAATTTTGCAATGTCTGCCTCAGTTCAACCCGGGAGCTCGCGCTCCTCGGCTATTATTATTGCGGACCACCGATCAAGGACGGATCCGGTGGAATACGTCATTTCTCTGATTCGAACAGGCCAAACGAGCAACTTCAATCGACAGGCCCCGACGCTCTTGCGCTCCATCGGGTGTGCAAGCGGGAGACCGCGATCTTGCCGGCAAAGCAACAAGCGACATCCGATTGCGGTCCGCGAGGGCGGGCTTGGTAGTTGCTGCGATAGAGGACCTGTTCGTACTCCGATCGCTGCTGCAAGTCCGCTGCATCGCCGATAGATTCGAATTCAAAAGGGAGCATCTGGGATTCCGGTTCGCAATGGGCGAACTCGAGATCGATCACTTCGGAAACATCCACGGGTAGGTTGATGTTCCAGAACTCGTGATGATCAAGCGACAGATGTCGAACGCGTTCGAAGGCGGAACGCGCGCGCTGGCCGGATCGCTCCCAATCGCGAGGCATATCGCGCCGCAGATACTGCGAGACAGCGATCGAGCGATACCCGTGCAATCGGCCTTCGCGTGCACCGGCTACTGTCCCGCTGTAATGAATGTCGACCCCGAGATTGCCCCCTTCATTGACACCCGACAGGATCCAATCCGGTTCGATCCGCAACCACTTCAACGCGACTCGCACGCAATCGGCAGGGGTGCCGGAGACTGTCCAATGCCGATCCGAAACGCGTCGCACGTGCAGTTCGTCGGCGGTGGTCACTCCATGCGAACAGCAACTGCGTACCGAATCGGGTGCGACGATGTAGACCTCGCCCGCCGTCGACATCGCTCGGGCAAACTCCTGGAGGCCTCGCGCATCGTAACCGTCATCGTTGGTGATGAGGAGTTTCACGATAACGACAAACTGTTCAGAAGCTTGCGGGACGAATCCAAGAGATGCTCGTAGTCGTACTCCTCGACATCTTCGCCAAGCAGTTCCACTTCGTAGTAGCCTTCGTATCCGTAGCGTTCAATCGTTTGTATGATCTCTGGGATCGGAACACAACCATCGCCGAGCAGGCAACGATTCTGCATGCCCAGCGGAGCACTTTTGGCGTCGCCGCACTGGACCAATCGAATGAAGGGGACCGCGCTGGGGAGCCAATCCAGGACGTTGGGGTCCTGAGCCATGTGGTAACAATCAAACACGATCCCCACATTGCTATGTGGGATGCTTGAGAGGATGTCGAGGGTGTCTGGGATATTGGTCAGGAAGGTAAAATCCTGGGCGCAACCCGAGTGCATCGGCTCGACGGCTAACTGCACCCCCAAGGCTTGCGCACACTCGGCCAATTCGCGAAGCGCGGTCGCGAAAATTCGTCGTGCATGGCTCTTGGTATGGCCCGCTCGCGAGCCGGCCAACACGGTCAGGCAGTCCGCCTGCAGATCGGCCGCCAGTTGAACCGCATCCAAGGCATCGTGAAGCGATTCGCGAAACGTACGGCCATCATGACCTGTAAAGCCACCCGCCCAATGAAGTGACGAGACGCTCATGTCCATCTCGCCTAATAGTTCCCGCCCCTTGGCCTCCCCGCAATCCGACAGCTTGGGGCGCCAGATTCCAATGGCGCGATAACCATGCTCGTGGTATCGGATCACGTCATCCTCGAAACTCCAACGCAACGTCGAAAGTTCCAATACGGACAGCCGCGAGTTCCAACTCTTGTGCATGAACCGCCCCATCGATGAGATCGTGGAATGAAAAGTGTCGCGACAGTATTGCGAGCCGGTTCGGCCGCGTAAAGAGTCGTTTCCGGAATTGCATCGGGCGCTGCCGCGTTTCCGTCGAGACCTGCCCAAAAAAAAGGCATTGCCTTGGCGGAAAGCCCGTTCCCACGTCACTGCACCGCCAGGCACGCACGATTTCGTCTTATTTCATTTGGCTTATGCGGAAACCTTTTTCGTGCTGTTATCGGCGGAGGATAAACCTTTAACGAATTCCGCAGGCTGATTTCTCGAAAGATGTGGAACGCAACTCGTGACTTTGGCACAGGACATGCACTTCTTCGATCGGGAGTCGAGAAGTACGCAAGAACGAAACGGCTCGTCTCCCCGGACAAAGGCATTGCGACCGGAGCGGAATTGGCTGGGAGAGGGAGAGGACTTCCGGCTGCTTTCGCGGAGTTGCAGTGCCTTTTTCTTTTGCCTCATTCTCCTCGGCGGGGGCTTCCGTCGATTTCTTTCGTTGCCTTGTCTCTGTCGCATTCGAATTCTCCGGCACGAGAATCGGTTACAATTCGTTTCCGCGATGGTGGAGGGGTCCGGTGTTCGGGTCGCTCGAAGAATCGTTGCAATGCGGATGGAGCAGTCTGCGAACAGATGGATCGCAAATAGACAGATCGAGGGCTTGGATTGGCGAGGCATGGATCATCGCGGGGAAATCCCGACGCGAAGGGGAAGCGCACCCCTGGCATGGAACGGTGGCGGACTTGGGGCTATGTTGCCTGGGGGCTGTGCTATTGGGCGGGGCAACCGCCGCTGCATTGGCCGATCGCAGGGTGGGCAAGCGCCTTGATCTTCGCGGTGTTGGTAATCCATGGTCCTGGTTGGACGAAACGGGAGGGATGGTGGGCTTGGATGGTTGCAAGCGCGGTTTGGCTCGCGCTGCTTCATGGGATCCGTTTGGCGTTTTGGCCCCTGACCTTCGGTTGGATCGCGCTTTCTTTGTACTTGGCGATCTATTTGCCGATATCGATTTTGATGGCCAGATCGTTAGCGCGCCGCTTCCGGATGCCGATGCCCTTGGCGTGCGCGGTGGGATGGACTGCGTGCGAGGTATTGCGCGCCTACGTCGCTACGGGGTTTGCCGGCTGCATGCTGGTGCATTCGCAGACGCCTTGGCCGGGAGTTCTTCCGATCGCTTCGCACTTCGGTGGATACGGTGTCGGGTTCATGATGGTCTTGTCGATGGCTTGGCTCGTCGCTTTCGAACGAAGTACTCGCAAGCCTGCTGAGCCAACCTTCTGGGATAGGTTGTGGCGGGATTCGACGGCGGTCGCGGTTTTGCTGTGGCTGATGTTCAGCATGTTGGGCTTGTGGCGGCGGGATGCGTATCTGCAAGAGCTCCAGCCCATCAAGCCGATCGGTCGTTTTCTGCTGATCCAAGGAAACATGCCGACGATCTTCGATGCAAGCCAGGAGTTGCTTCAACGCGGTTGGATCGAGTACGAGCAGACGACGCGTCGGGCGGTCGCATCGGTATCTGACCCTTCCTCCATCGATGTGGTGATTTGGCCGGAGAGCATCTTTGGGGGGCTCGCGCCGTACATGCAATGGGATCGAGGAGCGAAAATTCCCGAAGAGTTCGACGATAACCGCGATCGATTCGAATGGATGCACCGCAATCTCGTAGGCGCGCACGAGGAAAAAATGGAGCTTCTGCGAAGCGCGTTTGGTCGCGCGGGCAAGCTTCCTCACTTTGTCTTGGGCACCGACGTCCTGTCGGTCGCCGAAGGCCGGTTGGATCGTTACAACGCGGCGCTCTGGATCGATGACGACAACCCCGCAGATACCGACTTCTACGCCAAGCATCACCTGGTCATGTTCGGCGAGTACATTCCCGTGTTGTCGTGGTTTCCGAGCATCATGAAGTTGATCGGCTTAGGCAAGCTCTCGCAGGGAGAGTCTCCCAAGGCTTGGCGACTCGATAATGGGCGGCGCATTGCGCCGAGCATCTGTTTCGAAAACATGGTGCCTCACGTCATTCAAGCCCATATACGCGAGCTTTCCGCCGCCGGAGAAGAACCCGACGTTTTGGTGAACCTGTCCAATGACGGATGGTTTCGCGGTTCGAGCGCCTTGGACCATCATCTCAACAGCGCGATCGTCGCCGCCGTCGAGAACCGAACACCGATGTTGATCTCTGCCAATACCGGGATCTCCGCATGGATCGACGGAAATGGTCGGGTGGTGCAGAGGCTGGATCGCTTGACATCCGGATGGATCCTCGCTGAGCCGTTGCCCGACGGTCGTAATGGTTGGTGGAGTTGGTGGGGAGATTTCCCAGCGCGATGCATTGCGGTGCTTGGTTGCATGCCATGGGCCTTGGCTCTACTGGCCAAAATCACTCCCCGGAAAACGCGGCCACGATCGGACCAAGAAATCCTTCGTTCGTAAAGCGTCGTCCTTCGACAGACGGTTCCGCGAATCGAACGACCACCAACTGATAATCCGGAATGACGTACAGACGCTGCTTGCCCAGGCCTGCTGCCATCCATACCCGCAACGACTTGCCATCGACATCCAAGCCTGTTTCTGCTTCTCGGTTCAACACCCGGGTTCGAATCGCGTCGCGTTCTTGGGAATCGAAGGATCGACCGGCGATTCCTGCATCGGCCACATCGCTGTTTCCGTTCAGCCACCAAGTCAGCCCGTAGGATCGATTGGTCGACGAGGGAGCAAAGCATTCGTCGAGCAACCGCGAGGGGAGCAATTCCTTCATGGAGCCGTCCGGGTTGGTCGCATTCCCTCGATCGAGAACGAATTGGCCGAATTTTGCCCACTCCCGAGCGGTCAGGAACATGCCTCCCGGAATATTGACATTGCCAGCTTGGTCTTTCGTCCAGGTTCCGATCCGCATTCCTAAGGGATCGAGCAAACGCAAATGCGCGTAGGCCTCGAACGACTTGGCGCCGATATCGTCGCGCGATGCCAGTTTTCGGGTCAGCAATTCGCCAAACGCATAGAAGTGGCTTGGCCCGTATTCAAAGGTTTCGCCAGCGTCGTGCTTGGATGGCACCTGGAGCGAATCCTTGTACCAATTCCCGGTGGCCAGATCCTTGAGGCCATCGTTGGCATCCTTTCGTGCGATTCGCTCCTGCCGCTGCTGAAGAACAGGATTTGCATTGCTGCCAAATTGCCTTCGATTGGGAAACGCCGCATCGGCGGGATGCAACCCGGAGGACAGGGTCAGCAGATGGCGAACGGTGATTTTCGATTTTCGCAGGTCCGTTTTCCATTCGGTCAGCGTATCGCAGGCGAGCTCATCCAAGGTCAGCAATCGGTCCTGAACAGCCAACATAGCGATCACCCCCGTGAAGCTTTTCGTGCCGCTGGCGAGCATATGGGGGCGAGAATCTGACCATCCGTGATCATACCTTTCGTAGACCAGCTTGCCCCGATGCATCACGAGCACGGCTCGTCCGCTCCATTGGCTGGAATAATCCGCGGCTTGATCCAGGCGAGATTGGATCGCGGAGGCAACCTGTTGGGCGGCAACCTGCTGGGCATGGGAACACGTCGCCGACGCGACGAGAATCGCCATCGTGGCCAATCGAAGGCACCCCATCGTACTCGCTCGCCATAAACCACCATTTCGCGCTGTCATGCTGCTGTACCTTATTCCAGAGGTTCCAGAGGTTCCAGAGGTTCCAGAGGTTCCAGAGGTTCCAGAGGTTCCAGAGGTTCCAGAGGTTCCAGAGGTTCCAGAGGTTCCCTTCACCCGTTTAGAACAGATACCGATCTGCAAGCCTATGTATCCACAGGCATTTCCTCACAACGAGGAATCCGAGGCTAAAAATAGGATGCCTCGAGGCGAGAATCAGGCAGAGACGCCTGGGACCGGAGAATTTTCTGTCACGACTGGGCCAACGATTGTGTCGTCTTCGCGGAAACTTTCGGTGGTCTCGGGGACCGCGACGAACTCCCCGATCATCTTGTGCAAATCGGTCCGCATCACCTCCAGGAGAATCGTCAATCGCGTCATCACCTCGATCGTCTCACTTTCGCTATGCCGTCCAACGAATTCGAGGCGACCCAAGATGCGATCCTGATGAAAAAGCGGAAATCGCACGTGCCAACGTTCGGCGTACTCGGGCATCTGATCGCGGTGCCAGTTGGCGTGAAACCCTTCGTGGAGCCACGGCATGTTCAAATCGAGGCTGACTCGTGCCAGTTTGTTCTTTTCGGCGAATTCGACGAGTGTTCCCCAAACGATTTCCCAGTTGCGAGTCCCTTGCAGTTGCACGACTTGCTGGTGGGTCAATCGCCGTTTCGCATTTCTCAGCACCAAAAGGCTCGACGAGAACGAAGCCATCCGTTTCCAAAGCAATTCCAACTCTGCGAAACCAAAGAGTCGAGTTACGACCAACATCCCCAAAGCGAAGACCATGGTCGCGATCGAGATCAAATCCGATTTGAGGACGACGCCGACAACAGCACCGCTGGCGGTTATCAAGCAGAGCAAGGTAATGACCCCAACCAGAGTCCGATTTTGAATCCCTCGCCGCATCAGATTGTGATGCAGATGCCCTCGATCCACGGTGAAAACACTGCGCCCCGTGAGCTTGCGACGAAGGATCGCCATCGACGAGTCGAATAGCGGGATCGACAAGAGGACAATCGGGATGGTGATGGATAAGGGGGAGTCTTCGCTAAACCAGGATCGCATCGTCATCACGCCGAGGATCAAACCGATCAACATGCTGCCCGAATCCCCCAGAAAAACCTTGGCGGGTGGCAGGTTGTAGAACAGGAAACCCAGGAGCGCCCCTGCCATCGAAGCAGCGACCAGCCCTTCGACATGGTTGTTGGTATGAATGCAGATGGCAGCGACCGCGGCGAAGGCGATCCAACCAATCGACGAACACAATCCATCCGCACCATCGATCAAGTTGACGGAGTTGATGCAGAGCAACAACCAACCCAACGTGACCGGCCAAGTCAACAGACCCAGCTCGATGTACCATCCGAAGAGTTGCACATGGTCGATGGCGAATCCGAATCCGATGATCGACAAGCAGATGAGGATTTGTCCGGCAAGTTTCTGTCGACCTCGCAAACCAAAACGATCGTCCACAATCCCTAACAGAACGATGGACGCGGAACCGATTCCCAGCGAAGCCGCCTCGGGCCAAAATTTCACGAACTGCATCCACTTCTCGGGAAATAGTACCAGGATCGAAGCGAAGGCGATAAAGAGGGTCGCCAGAATCGCAATGCCTCCGCATCGCGGGATCGGTTCTCGGTGCAACTTCCGATGGTTGTCAGGAAAATCGACAATACCCAAGCGGATCGCGATTCGTCGGGCGATGGGCGTAATCACCAACGAAACGCAAAGACTGATGGTCAGGGCTATTAGGACGAGGATCAGCGATGTCGGCATCATAGACAGTCGGGCGTGGCAGAACTCGATCAAGACCGCCCGGGCAAGCGATTGTCTCAGCCACCAGCCCCCATAGTCTTCGCTGCCGTTTCATTTGTCCAGACCTGCGCAGGCAAAGCATTGAGGAATTTTTCACCAGTCCGGACAATCGACAAAATCCGACTCGAAAACCTCGCCACGAACCTCATGCGAGGTTCGGAGGCTGAAATTGGGGACTCTGCGAGAAAAATTCCAGGGGGTTTTCGTAGACGACGCGGCGGATCAATTCCCGCGGATGCCCCCGTTTTTTAAGTTCCATGATCAAATCTGGGATGGCGGTCGGTTTGCTGGGCCCCCAGTCGCCTGCCGAGTTGGCCATCAGTCGCTCGGGCCCGTACCGCTCGATCATGTCCGCTGCCCGTTGAGGCGTGCATTTGGTGACTGGGTAGAGAGTCATTCCCGCCCAAAAACCGTTCCCGAGAACCGCTTCGATGGTATGTTCCTCGACATGGTCGACCAGCACTCGCGAACGGTCGATTCGGGAGTCACCCATGAGCATGTCGAGAATCATGCGCGTTCCTTGGTACTTGTCCTCCAAGTGGGGCGTGTGAATCAGGATCTGCTGTTGGTATTTGACCGCCAACTCAACATGCTCCAGGAAGATTGTCGATTCATTCTTGGTATTTTTGTTAAGCCCGATCTCACCGATCCCCAGCACATTGGGGGCTGACAAGAACTCGGGGATCATCGCGATGACTTCGCGCGAGAGGGTCACATTCTCCGCTTCCTTGGCATTGATGCACAGCCAAGTGTAGTGCTTGATACCGAACTGAGCGGCGCGTTTGGGTTCGAACTCCGTCAGTTGCCGGAAGTAATCTCGAAAACTGTCGACGCTGCCTCGATCGAACCCTGCCCAAAACGCGGGTTCGCTCATCGCGACACATCCCATGCGGGCCAGGGTCTCGTAATCGTCCGTGGTGCGAGACACCATGTGGATATGAGGATCAATGTAGTCCATATTTCTCTCGCCACGCAGGGTCGTAATCTCGGCTCATCAACCGTTGAACGCGGCGTGCTTTTCCGACTTCGTCATCGCACAAAATCTCCAATCCGTCGACCAGCAGCCGCATGCGGGCTTCTTCTTCAGCGGAACCGGGCGCTCGCTCGAGCCGATCGAGGAAAGCGGCCAAATCGAGGATGCGCGCCCTCGCTTGGAGAAACTCCTCGGCGAGAATTTGCTCGGCAGTTCTTCGATGGGATGGAGGATCAATACTCATGGCTGGTGGTTTGTGTCGGTTCGTCTGCTTGGCTGGCCGGCTTGGCTACAGTCTGGCGAATACGTCGAGTCGCCACTTCGTTCTGAAGCATCGCCAGAACTTCATCAATCGGCTTGGCACCGATATCTCCGTCGATGCGATCTCGGAGAGCGATGCTGCCGGTCTCTGCTTCCCGGGGGCCGACAACCGCCATGTACGGGATCAGCTCGAGCTGCGCGTCCCGAATCTTTGCTTGCACCTTGGCCCCTCGCAAATCGGTGGTGACCCGGAACCCCGCTTCGGTGAAGCGACGTTCCAACTCTTTAGCATAATCGTTGGTCTTCTCGCTGAGCGGACAAATCCGGATTTGTTCGGGTGCCAGCCACATCGGAAATGCCCCCGCGAAATGCTCAGTGAGCATCCCGACGAAGCGTTCCATCGAACCGAATGGGGCTCGGTGAATCATGACCGGACGATGCGCTTTGTTGTCGGCACCGGTGTATTCCAATTGGAAACGCTCGGGCAGGTTGTAATCGAGTTGCACGGTCCCCAACTGCCATTGGCGACCGATGCAGTCGCGGACCATGAAGTCCGCCTTGGGTCCGTAAAACGCGGCCTCTCCCTCCGCCTCGGAGTACGGGAGCCCGGACTCCTTGAGAACATTTCGCAGGGCCGCCTCAGCCTTCTGCCAATTCTCTTCGCTCCCGACATATTTATCGCTCTTGGGATCTCTCAGCGACAATTGGACGCGATAGTCCTGCAACCCCACCGACTCGAGCACAAAGCGGGTCAAGTCGATGGTGCTTCGAAACTCTTGCTCGACTTGGTCTGCAGTGCAGAAAATATGGGCGTCGTCCTGGGTCAGTCCCCGAACCCGAAGCATCCCGTTGAGTTCCCCGGTCTGTTCATAGCGATAGACGGTACCAAACTCGAACAGTCGCAACGGCAAATCCCGATACGATCGCGGCTGGGCCTTGTAGATGTTGCAATGGTGAGGGCAGTTCATCGGCTTGACGAGAAATCGCTCATGCTGCCGTTGCCATTCATTGAGTGCCGCAATCTTGGCCTCCTTTGTCGATGCCTGCCGATAGCTGTCGCTGCGGAAGCCAAGAATCTCCGCCGCCTGAAGGAAATGGGACTCCTGCGCGCCATTGAGGCCTTCTTCGCAGTTCAATCGGCGCGACCAAGCGTCGACCAACGCCCCGGCATCATGGACGAACAAGGGGGGAAACTGGCTGTCGCGATAGTAGGGAAAGTGCCCGCTGGTTTCGTACATTTCCACGCGGCCCAGATGCGGACTGTAAACCGGCTCGTAGCCTCGACGAAGCATCTCCTTGCGCAAAAAATCCTCGAGCAGACTTCGGACCCGCGCACCCTTGGGAAGCCACAAACACATCCCTTGCCCGACATCGGGTGTGATCTGGAACAATCCAAGCTTCTTTCCGATCACTCGGTGGTCCCGCTTCTTTGCTTCCTCGAGTTGGTCGAGGTAGGCCTGCATGTCTTTGGAGCTGAACCATGCGGTTCCGTACAAGCGCTGCAAATGAGGGCCGTTCACATCTCCCTTCCAATGCGAACCGGCAACGCTCATCAGCTTGAACGCCTTGATGCGACCGGCGTCGGGTATGTGCGGACCCCGGCACAAATCGACGAACTCGCCCTGGCGATAAAATCCAAGAGACTCGTGGCTGGAAAGCCCGGTCTCGATGTGCTCGACCTTGAGCATCTGGTTCATGTCGTTGCACAGCGCCACCGCGTCGGCACGCGGCAGAGAGAACTGCTCGAACGGCTCCTCCTTGGCGATGATCGCCCCCATCTCCTCTTCGATCTTCGCGAAATCCTCCTCGGACAATTTGTGCGGCAGGAGAAAATCGTAGTAGTAGCCCTGGTTGATGGTCGGCCCGAAAGCGAGGGAAACGTCCGGATACAATCGCATCACCGCCCGGGCCATCACGTGGGCGCAGGAGTGCCGCAACACATCGAGCGCCTCGGGGTCCCGCTCCGTCAGCAATCGGAGAGGAATCGGCGAAGGCCCGGAATAGGAATGCAAGGGAAAACTCGCATCGACGACCCGGTCTCCGACCTTCGCAGCCACGACTGCTTTCGCCAAGCGGCTGCCGATCGATTCCGCCACACTCAGAGGGGTTGCATCGTCCGGATGGGAAACCACGGTGCCATCGGGGAGCGAGATCTGGAGCATTGATTTTTTCGCTTCGTATTGAAAGGGCAAGATCGTCACGACAAACGACGAAATTCCAAGACACGTCATGGTCGCCGGAGTTCGGTGCTTTTTCAAGTAGGGGCAACTCCCTCCCGGTACTACGCTAGGTTGTGCTACACTCCCTGCATATCCCCTCCCTGCATATCCTCTCGGTGAACGTTTTTCGGATATCTAGCATTTCGTTTCGACCGAAACTCTGGACTTGGAATGGTTGTTTCATGAGCATTCTCGTTTTCGGGCATCGCAATCCAGACACCGACGCGATCTGTTCCGCGATCGCTTACGCGGACTACCTTCAGCAGACCCAACGCCCAGAAGCCATCGCGGCATGTTGTGGAACACCCAATAAACGGACCGAGTACGTGCTTAAACAGGCCAAGATTCCCGCTCCGCGCATCGTGATGGATGTCCGCCCGGAGTTGTCGGATATCTGCAACCGCCAGCCGATCACGGCGTCCATGGGAGAGGTTTTCTACGAAGTGTATCAGCGAATGAAGGAACACGACGTCCGGGCGGTTCCGATCATCGACCAGGAACAGCGTGTGCTCGGGGTCCTGTCCTTGCTGCAGCTGATGGATCTGATCTTTCGCTACGACACCGACCCTCAGATGTCGCGCACCGTACGAACCAGCCTGGGCAAGGTCTGCGACATTCTCGGCGGATCGTTTCAAAACGAACTGGAACCCAACAAGCACGACGAATTGCTGGTCATGGTCGGTGCGATGAGCGCAGGTGGCTTCACGGAACGCATGCAGCGATTTCCCGCCGAGAAATTGATCGTGGTCAGCGGCGATCGCCCAACCATCCAGCTCCCGGCGATCGAACATGGCGTTCGCGCATTGGTCGTCACCGGTGGCTATGCCCTCTCATCCGGACTTGTCGAACTTGCCAAGTCGCGCGGCGTAGCGGTCATCAAAAGCCCCTACGACACCGCGACGACGACAATGCGGATCAAGTCGTCGCAGTTCATCGATTCAGCGGTCGATACGGGATTCGTGCCACTGCTGGGCAAACTCCCGGTCGACGACGCTCGCGCAAAAGTTGAGGACACTTCCGAGCCTATTTTTCCGGTGGTCAACGATGCCGGGGTTTTGATCGGCGTGATCTCCAAGTCGGATCTGATCCATCCACCCAAACAAAAAATTATTTTGGTGGACCACAATGAACTGAGCCAAGCGGTGCACGGTGCCGAGGATGCTGACATTCTCGAAGTACTCGACCACCATCGCGTCGGCGGAGGTCTAAAATCGACGCAGCCGATCCGATTCATCAACGAACCAGTCGGTTCCACGTGCACGCTGGTCGCTCGACATTTCCGAGGCGCCGGCCTGGTCCCCAAACCGGGCATCGCGCTGTGCATGGCCTCCGGCATCATTTCGGACACGCTCTTCCTGCGATCGCCAACGACCACCGATGTGGATCGAGAAGCCTTGCAGTGGCTTCGAAGTCTGTGCGATGTCGACCTCGATCAGTACGCGAAGGAATTCTTCGAGATCGGATCGGCCCTCCGCAACGGTACTCCGGCGGAAGTGGTGCGGGAGGATTGCAAGGAGTTCTCGGAGCAAGGGATTCGTTTCTCGATTTCCCAGATCGAGGAAACGGGCTTCGACTTGTTCTGGGATCGCAAGGAAGATCTCCGCGCCGCCCTGGAGGAACTGGCTCGCAAGAATGGACTCGATTTTTCTGCGTTGCTCATTACCGACGTGGTCAGCAATGGCTCGCTGCTGCTGCTGTCCCATGAATCGGAAGCATGGGACGATATCAACTACCCCTGCTTGGACCGAAGCCTCTATTCGCTGCCCGATGTCGTGAGCCGCAAAAAACAATTGTTGCCGCTGGTCTCGCAGCTGCTGGCGACCGCACGCGGCTAAGTCGCCGTGCCGGTTCGCGTCAATGTGGAACGCGGTGAATGTCGACCTCGGTGAATGGCGACCTGGGGCCCGATGATGCGGAATGAGGTGCCAACCACCGTCTCGCGACGGTAGCTACGGGAGAGGTGGTTGCGATTGCCCCAAGGCTGGCGGCGGGTAGCTATAATGCATATCCCGCGACGGTCCAGCCGCGATGATTTTTCCACCTTCCCCTCGAGGCTCTCCCCAATGAAAACTTGGAAGCTCTGTCTGCTGCTCTCGCTGATTTGCACCGCCCCTTCCTATGCGGTTGCTCAAGAGAAAAAAGTCGTCAAACCGGTTCGCATGGGAACCGGCATCATGACTTTTGATACTGTGCCGGGCTGGGGGCTGAGGCCTGATGGATCGTCGGCGATCGGGCCGACCCACGGCTCGGTCGTGATCGACAAGGCAGGCAATATCTATACCAGCGCCGATGCAGGCGTGTTTGTCTTCTCGCCGGATGGCAAAGTCATCCAGAGCTATCTCGGGGACAATTACTCGCGACTTCATGACATGGAGATCCGCGACGAAGACGGCACCGAGTACCTCTATGGTGCTCGCAACGCGAACGCCGAAGGGATCAAGTTCAAGGCAGCCAGCGGCGAGATCGTCCTGCGTCTCAAGTACCCCGAGGAATCGGGTCTGCAACTCAAGCAGTTCAACCCCACGGCCATCACCGTCGCTCCCAACGGCGATATCTACCTGTCCAATGGATACGCCAGCAATCACATCTTTCGCTATGACAAGAATGGAAAATACTTGAGCCACTTCGGCACGATGGGGAACGGCCTCAAGGAATTCAACACCGCGCACGGGATGACACTCGACACGCGATACACTCCACCACGCTTGCTGATCTGCGATCGCAATCATCAACCTAAAGGCCGACTGGTCCACTATAGCCTCGAAGGTGAGTTTATCGAGGAGGTAGTCACCGGCTTGGGCATGCCGACCTCCGTAGCGATCCAAGGGGATTACGTTTCCGTTCCCGACCTGCATGGCCGCGTCGTGATCCTCGACAAAAACAACACGATCATGGCGGTGCTGGGACACAATCCGGACCCGGCCAAGGGAGGCAACTACAACATCCCGCAAGACCAATGGGTCGAAGGGGTCTTCAGCGGCACACACGGTTCGTACTGGGACAAAGAGGGGAACCTCTATGTTCAAGACTGGAACGTTTCCGGGCGCATCATGAAGCTCGTCCGCGTCAAGGGAACGCAACCATGATTCCCCCTCGATCCCTTTTCGCAGTACTGTCGCTCGCATGCGGTGCCTCATTCGGAATCGCCGAGGAGCGCTCGGACTGGACATCGTGGCGTGGCCCCAACAGTCACGGTTCGATCGACCGGGGGAGTTTTCCGAGTCGAATCGAAGCAGCGAAATTCGCTTGGAAGACGGATCTCCCGGGCAAGGGATGCTCCACGCCGATCGTGCTCGACGGCAAAATCTACCTGACGGCGGCGGCCGATGGGAAGGACTCGGTCCTGTGCTTCGATGCCAACGGAAAACGTCAATGGTTGACGGCGTTCGGCGGTGAGGATCCGGGCAAGCACCGCAACGGTTCCGGGAGCAACGCGTCCCCCGTCACCGATGGTTCAGGTGTCTTCGTCTACTTCAAGAGCGGTACGTTCGCTGCCTTGGGGCTCGATGGTTCTGTCCGTTGGCAGCATGACATCGTGAAGATGTACGGCAAAGATACCCTGTATTGGGATCACGGAACCTCTCCGGTTTTGACTAGCAAGTCGGTCATTCTGGCCCGCATGCATCAAGGGGAATCGTGGCTCGCTGCATTCGACAAGAGGACCGGGGAACTGCAATGGAAGGTCGCTCGCAACTACGAAGTCCCCACCGAATGCGATCACGGATACGCCACACCGGTTGTGATCGAACATCAGGGCAAGGAATCGATCCTCGTCTGGGGTGCCGAGCATATCACCATTCATGACGCAGCGAACGGCGAAGTGACTTGGTCATGCGGCAACTTCAACCCCGACAAAAACAAGTTGTGGCCTGCGATCGCGACACCGATCGTGACAAAGGATCGAGTGATCATCGCTTATGGTCGCAACGATCGGGGTGTCCCGCGTTTGTATGGCATAGGGTTGTCAGGCAAAGGAGATACCACGGCGACCAACCACGTATGGAAACGGGATGATGTCGGAACGTTTGTTCCGACCCCTGCGTTGCATCGAGGCGAGTTGATCTTGGTTCGCGATCAAGGGGAAGTCGAGAGCGTTTCGCCGGATACGGGCCTCACGAATTGGAAGGGAGTATTCCGCAAGAGCCGCGCAAATTTTTATGCATCACCCCTGATCGCCGGCGATAAACTCTACGCGGCTCGCGAGGACGGAGCAGTCTTCGTTGCCAGCATCGCAAACGGAAAGTTCGTGACCCTTTCGGAAACCGAGATGGGTGAACCAGTGATCGGCTCTCCTGTGCCGATCGGAAATAGGATCTTGATTCGAGGCGAGAACCATCTCTACTGCTTCGGGAAATAGGCTTCGCAACATGTCGTTCAACCATCGGGTTTTCCTAGGTTTCGCACTCATCGTCTCATGGTTGGGAGTTTCAGCGTCCCGAGCTCAGGACGCGTTGTCCGACTCGGATCGCGAAGCGATCGAGACGTACAACCGCGAATCGCAGTTGCTGGTTTTTGGGGAGCCAGCAGCATCGAGCCTTGCAGAGCTTGTCGCCCGCGATTATCCCGACATCGAGTTCCCCGCAGGTACCAGTGGCAAGACGATCGATGGAACCGTGGTGGATGCGAAAGGGAGACCCGTGCCGAACGTTGTCGTCCTTCTGATCACG
>Ga0315904_10005110_pt1 | contig 18334 bp, 9 predicted proteins | sample LakEriMetagenome_6_FD_203529 | JGI IMG/M metagenome (GOLD analysis project Ga0315904, IMG submission 203529) | Freshwater fungal communities from buoy surface, Lake Erie, Ohio, United States - Buoy 12 MA120 | ecosystem: Environmental > Aquatic > Freshwater > Lake | place: USA: Lake Erie, Ohio...
GCGACGACCATCTCGCCCCAGGCGAATGGATGGTTGGAAACTCCGGGAATCTACACCGACGCGATGGAGGCCGGGTGGGGTGAGGTGCTGTCGGCAGTTCACGCACGGGGAGGGAAGATGTTCTGCCAGCTCTGGCACATGGGACGGGCCTCGCACAGCAGTTTCCATGGGGGGGCGATGCCGGTGGCTCCATCGGCGATTCCCATCGTGGGAGATCCCATCCATACCCCGGCGGGAAAACAGCCGCACGAAACCCCCAGGGCCCTGGACACCGACGAGATTCCAGGAATTGTCGACGATTATCGCCAGGCCGCCGTGCGGGCCCGTTCGGCGGGATTCGACGGAATCGAACTGCACGCCGCCAATGGCTATCTCATCGACCAGTTTCTGCAGTCGCGAACCAATCACCGCACCGACAGGTACGGCGGCAGTATTGCCGGACGAAACCGGTTCCTGCTGGAGATTGTCGAGGCGGTCACCTCGGTCTGGCCGGCCAATCGGGTGGGGGTGCGACTGGCCCCCAACGGCGTCTACAACGACATGGGCTCGCCGGATTATCGGGAACAGTTTTCCACGGCGATTGAGTCGCTCAACAACTTTGGCCTCGCCTACCTGCATCTCGTCGATGGACTGGCATTCGGCTTCCACAATCACGGGAGCCCGTTCACCCTGGCCGAGGCGCGTCGCGTCTATACCGGCCCGTTGATGGCGAACTGTGGATACACCCGCGAGTCGGCCGAGTCCGCCGTGCAGTCCGGGATGGCCGAACTGGTCTCGTTTGGACGCGACTACATCAGCAACCCCGACCTCGTCGAACGGTTTGCCAATGACTGGCCCCTCGCCGCCCCGGCCGGAATGGAGACCTGGTACTCCCCCACAGGGGGGCGCGGGTACACCGATTTCCCCAGTTATTCGGCCAGTTGAGCTGATCAGCCCGTTGAACGAAGTGCGGGCCGGTTTCGGATGGCAGAACAGGCCCGATCCAAAGTCTGCAGCAATCTCTCACGAGAGATCTCTTCGCTTCCCGAGTGCGTGATGCCATCGACACTCGAACTCGATACAACGGGAAAATTTGCCCTCTCGGTCGTTGCAGAGCCATTCCTGCGGGGATACTCAGCCCACGAGGGTTCCAAACCTCCGGAACCCTCGTGGTGATCTCAACTGTGGTCGTCGCGGTTCTCAGTCGGCGAACGGGTTTCGGGTGCTGTCCTGGAGAAGTCGGGAGACGGCCCGGGTCTTGCCACTCAGCTCCCGGTCACTGTCATTCGAGGAACGCGAGTCGCCATAGACGGGGTAGCCGTAGGCCGGTGCCCCATAGCCCGGTCCCCCGTAACCAGACGCTCCATACCCCGGGTAGTAGCCCCCTGCGCCCCCGTAGTAGCCGGCCGGCGCCCCAATCACCGGCGAGCTGATCGCAGGGGGAATCACAGGCCCCGAGTAAAAGCCACCGGCAGGAGCCGGGGGAGCGACCGGATAGCAACCGCCGGCCGGAGCACACCCACCGCCATAGCCGACACCGTACCCGGCCCCATAGCCACATGGGGCACCGTACGCGGGATACGGGCTGGGGCAGCCGTACCCGACCGGAGGACAGGCGGGACGACAGACCGGGCGACAGGGCGCACAGCCAAATCCCCAACCACACCCGAAGAAGGCGGTCTTTTCTCCAGACGCCGCCGTTTGCTCGCCCGACTGGCCCGACGGCGACAGACGATCCTCAGGGGCTTGTGAGCCTTCCAACGTGGCGTCGTCGAGTCCCTCCGAAGGCAAACGCCGCTGAGCTTCCCGCCGTTGGACAGCTCCCGTCGCGGCCCCGGTATCGGCGACGGTCGCGAACGGATTTCCGCGAGACGGACGCGAGTGCAGTTGAGCCGTCGTGGTCCCGATGGCCGACTTGCGGGCCACGGGGAACGGCCCTTCGGCAGCCACTCCCCAAGTTGTTGTGAAAACGCCTGCCGACAGGACAGCCAACTTCCACCAGTGACGCAGGGCGACCATGATCAACTCCTTGTATTCACCATTGCGCATCGCAATCAGCCAGAACACTTCCGACTGGTCAGTCGCGACATGCGACCAACAACTGCCATCAAATGCACGACTCATGCCAAATCAAAAGAATACGCCACCCAGCGAACCATGAGGCCATAGATCCTTCCCAAACCTCACATTCCCCCAGACCATTGGCTGTGCGGCCGATTAAACTGGATCAACCAGGGGCCACTCTTTGTAATTTCGTCGGCCATCGCTTGTCATTCCCGTTCCGAAACGAGCTCAAATCCTGACAGCGTCTTAATAGATAGATAATAAACAATCACTTCAGCGGCGCATGGGACTTTTTGCAATTCATTTTTACAACACTTTTCCAATTCACGGATCAGGTCGAAGGAAAAATCCAAAGATTCGCAGCCCACCCCACAGGCAAAAACGCACAACCATATTCACCACAACGCCTTACAGCCCACTCGCAACGCCCCGCAAATTCTTGGCATAAGACCTGCATCCTCATCGGACAGCACTTGACTGAAGTCACTACGACAACAGAAGTGTGGCACAAGTCCAGACATCACCTCCTTCAGGAGTTCTGTCATGCTCGTCCTCGCCCGGAAGAAGATGGAAATGATTCACATTGGCCAAGACATTGTCATCAAGGTGCTCCACATTCGAAATGGAGTCGTCCGCATTGGGATCGACGCTCCGGCCTCGGTTCGGGTGATGCGGGGAGAGCTGAAGGTTGGCTCTTCGGTGGCGACGGCCGCACATGTCGGGATGTCTGGCGTTACTCCAGTGGTCGATGACGCCCCACTACCCGCCGACCTGCAGCACGAGATCTCGGTGATTGAAAACGATTGCCGTCCCGCCGCCACGGCGGCCTCGAATCCCGTCGTCACGACCGAGGCCCCCCTCGCCAGCTTGTTGCGGGCGCTGCGGGCAATCCCCGCCGCCCAGGACGCCTCTGCGCTGCAGACGCGAGCTCCCCAGCGAAACTGATCTGCTGCCTTCCGACACATCCACCAACCCCGGCGCCTCATCCTCAGGACCACTGCGATGTCCACACCGCTGTTCAATCGCTTCCAACTGGCTGCCTGGTCCACCCTATTGGTGGGGGCGGTCATGGGCTGTCTGCTGACCCCCCCCGCCTGTGCCCAGGGGCGTCTCCCCCGTGGCGGGGTCAGGGCTCCGTTTTCGACGCTGCTTTCTGATGAGGATTCTCCAACCCGGTCGGGGCGAGACACCCGCTCGTTCGGCGGCAACTCCTCCCTGCGGGTCATTCGGGAAGATGCCTTTGATTCGGCCCCTCCCCGTCCCGCGGTGCGCTGGGACGCCCCGTCGCTGGACCGTTTCGACACGAGCCCGGACAGCTTCGGACTGGGGCCTGTCGACCTCAGAGATGGACATGGCCCCCAACGCCCACGGGGTCCCGCTGGAAACCGTGGGCGGTCCCCGGCGACTCCCCTCGATTCGTACGACCAGCGTCCTGTCGGGTCGCCGGGCCTCTCGCTGGATGCCGGTCCCCTCCCCGCTCCAGTGACCCCGGCCTGGCGCGGGCACCTGGCACCGGCCCAGGAGCTGATTTCCCGGCGTTATTCCGATCCCCGGGTTCGGGCGTTCGCCTCAACCACCACTCCCCAACAGGTCCTGACAATGTATGGGGAGACACTCAATCTCATCGCCGCGAGGCACCTCGATCCTCCGGCCCCGGCACGACTGGTCCAGAGGGGACTGTTCAACCTCGTCGAGGCGCTGCGAAATCCCACGTTCCAGCAGGGGGCTCAACTGTCGATCGATCCGCAGCAACTTCCCGCCTTCGAACAGCAGTTGGTCCAGCTGTTCCAGCAGTATCCGCCGCAGACCCCATCAGACGCGACTCAGTTGCTGCAGACCGTGATGCAGGCCGCCCAGCAGTCGCTGGGGCTCAACCCAGTCCTGGTAGGGCTTGAATTTGAGTATGGAGCGATCGAATCGCTCGACCAATTCTCGGCCTTTGTTCCCCCGCCTCCGCAGTCGGGCTCGGCAGGAGATTTCTCGGCCCCCACGGTGGGAATTGGTGTGCAGGTCCAGGTGGCTCCGGAGGGCTTGCGCGTGCTGCGGACCCTGGCCGGCAGCCCGGCTCAACAGGCGGGACTGCAACCCGAGGACGTGATTCTCTCGGTCGACGGCCAACCGCTGGCCGGGCGTGACCTCACCAGCGCCACCGCGCTGATCGCGGGCCCCGAGGGGACCCAGGTGACCCTTGCCGTGGTGCGGAACAACGCGCCCCCCACCGCCGTTGCCATCCCCCGCCAGCGACTCGAACTGCGTTCGATCACCGATGCCCGATTGCTGACTCCGCAGACGGGCTACTTGCGGCTTGACACCTTTTCCTCCACCAGCACCCAGGAAATGCAACAGGCTCTGCAGTCGCTGGCCAACCAGGGGATGCAGAACCTGGTGCTGGATCTGCGGGGGAACCCGGGGGGACTGCTGACCACCGCCATTGAGATTGGACGGCTGTTTGTGAAGGACGGCACCGTGGTCTCGACCCGGGGTCGAACCCAGGACGACACCACGTTTGAACCGGGTGCCGACGGCGCCACCTGGAACCTTCCGCTGGCAGTGCTGGTCGATGGTGACAGTGCCAGCGCGAGCGAGATCCTTGCGGCCGCGATCCAGGAGAACAACCGGGGAGTCATCGTGGGAACGCAAACCTATGGGAAGGGAACTGTGCAGACGCTGTTTCCCCTGCAGACTGCGGGAGTCTCGCTGCGATTGACAACCGCCCAGTTTTACTCACCAAGGGGTCGGGAAATGGCGGGGAATGGTGTGACTCCCGACATTCCGGTCACTGGCAACGACGCCACACTCGGCACTCCCGCTGACGCCCCGTTGCAGCAGGCGATTTCCGCGGTCAACCAGGCTCGTCCCGGTGCCATGACGACTCCCCTCGTGCGAGGACGGACAAACCGGAATCGATCCCTGTCTTCCCCGTCGCAGACAGGCCGTCGGGAGTAAGCCGAACAAGGGAATCGTGGGGGCAATTGGCAATTGTGTGGGGGGATGCGATATGCTGCGGGGGAGGCGTGGTCGTCGACACGCCTCCCCCGCCAGTTGTGCCACGGGATTGACCAGGATGTCTCCGCGTGCGAAGTCTTTGAAATCTGCCCGGACTGCCTGTGAGGCCGCCCCTGGGCAACCACTGGTGCTGGCGGCAAAAGAGCTGTTGCAGCCCCGCTTCGAGCGATTGACCACGGTTCTGACCGAGGCCATCGCAGCCCCGGCTGAAGAGCCCGAGGCGATCCATCGGTTGAGGGTCGCCACCCGACGGAGTGCCACCGCTGTCGAAACGTTGGCCTCGGTCATTCCCACCGACCTGAGACAACCGCTCTTGAGGCAGTTGAAGAAACTTCGCCGGGCCTGTGGCCCCGCCCGCGACCTGGACATCCAGCAGGAATTTTACGAACACCTGCTGGCTGAGGTCGAAACTCGCGATCTGGCAGTGGTCGACCTGCTCTACGAGCGGGTGACCATCGCGAGAGACAAGCTGCATCCCGAGTTGCAACTGTCGCTGGAACGCCGGCGGAAGAAGCTGCAGCGGGCCATGGACGATGTCATCGCTCACCTGGAGATTCTTCGGGAACGGTCGCCGGACACCTTCGGCTCGTTGTCGGAAACCGCCTGTCCCCTGCTCTCGCGGGCGTTGACCCGGGTCTGCGAGCAGACCCCGGCCCAGGACTCATCGCCCGACGTCCTGCATAATCTGAGGATCGCCGGCAAGAAACTGCGCTACGCCTGCGAGTTGTTCGAACCGCTGCTCGGGGCCGACTTTGCCGACACCCTGGCACCGCACCTCATCGCCCTGCAGGATGAACTCGGCATCTATCACGATGCCGAGGTCGCCCGACAGGACTTGGCCCGGTTGCGGCTCAAGTGGAAGCGGAAGCGGCATTGTGACAACTGGGACCAGAAACCCCAGGGGCTGTTTTCGTGGAAGGAACTTGCGGCAGGACTGAAATATGTGACCCGTGTCCATTCCGAGCGGGCAGCGCAGGCCCGCGAGCGATTCCTGATGCTGTGGCCCTCGTTTTCGACCACTGCATTCCGTCAACCGCTGGAAAAACGCCTGCAACGCCTGGCGCATCCGTCTCCTCCCTCCCCCACCGCGCCCCGCGCTCGTGCCCGTTGAACCCGGCCCACCGGGGCCACCAGGATCGTGTTGTGAGCATCTTCTGCCGCATTGATGACAAGCTGATTCCGCTCTACCGCGTCCTGTGGATTGCGGCCACGCCCCACTTTTGCGGGGAACCCGACTGCCAGTGCGAAGGTCTGTACGAAGTCGCACTGGATGGCAACGAAGCGGTCTGGGCCCAGCACGAAGAAAAAGAGCATCTGATCGAGATGATTGAAGAGTGGCAGCAGCGCTGAGCGCAACGTCGCCCCCTTTCCACGGCCCCCGTATACTGCGGGCACCTCGCCTGTCCCGCACCCAAGCCGGTGGGCCGACCAGATCTCGCCCCACCCGTTGGCATGCCCCTCTCCGCACAGACAGATCCGCCTTCAATGACTCCCTGGGAATTTTGGATTGACGTTGGCGGCACCTTCACCGACTGCATTGCCCGCAGCCCGCAGGGAGAGTTGGTCCAGTGCAAGGTGCTCAGTTCCGGGGTGACCAAGGGGCAGGTCTCCGAGATCCAGGGGACCAATCGAATTCTCGACCCCGGGCGATGCGGCGATCCCGCAGGTTTCTGGGTTGGCTACGAATTTCGCCTGCTTGATGCCGACGGTTCGCCCTGCCTGTCGACCCGCATCACCGCGTTCGATCATCGCTCGGGGCTGTTGACGTGTGCCGCGGTCCTCCCCGCAGTCGAACTCCCCGCCGGTTACGAACTGATCTCCGGCGAGGAGGCCCCCACGCTGGCGATCCGACGGGTCCTGGGAGTCCCCCTCACCCAGCCACTTCCGCCAGTCGCGGTTCGCCTGGGGACGACCCGGGGTACCAACGCCCTGTTGACCCGCCGGGGAGCCCGCACCGCATTCATCACCACACGGGGCTTTGCCGATGTCCTGCTGATCGCCAACCAGGACCGTCCCCGGCTGTTCGACCTGGCAATCCAGAAGCCAACCCCCGTGTTCGAGCGGGTGATCGAGATTGATGAACGTCTCGACTCGCAGGGATTGGTGCTGAAATCTCCCGATCGCCCCAGCGTGCTGAAGCAGCTGCGCGACCTGAAGGAGACCGGGGTGGAGTCGGTGGGAATCTGCCTGCTGCACGCTTTCGCAAACCCCGCCCACGAGTTGCTTGTGGAAGAACTGGCCCGCGAGGCGGGTTTCACCGAGATCAGTCGGTCGAGCCGGCTCGCCCCCCTGATCAAGATCGTCTCCCGGGGGGACACCACGGTTGTCGATGCCTACCTGAACCCCATCCTCCGCAGGTACGTGCAGGGATTGAAGGCCTCCTTGCCCCAGAGCCACCTGCGATTGATGACGTCGGCGGGGGGACTGGTCGAGGCCGAGCACTTCGTGGGCAAAGACAGCATTCTCTCGGGGCCGGCCGGGGGAGTGATTGGCTTTTCGCGGGTCGCCCAGCGGGCTGGTTTTGAAAAGTCGATCGGCTTTGACATGGGGGGGACCAGCACCGATGTGTCGCGATTCGACGGGCATTACGACCTCGAATATGAAACCCGCAAGGCCGGTGTGCGGGTCGTGGCCCCGATGCTGGCGATCGAGACCGTGGCGGCCGGGGGGGGAAGCGTCTGCCACTTCGACGGGGTCAAGCTCGTGGTTGGTCCCGAGAGTGCCGGAGCCAACCCGGGCCCCGCCTGCTACGGCCGCGGCGGTCCGCTGACAGTGACCGATGTCAATCTCTTCCTGGGTCGGGTCATTCCCCGGCACTTTCCATTTCCACTCGACCTGGCCGCGGTCGAACGCCGGCTGGAACTGCTGTGCCGGCAACTGCAGAGCGCCGGCGTGGGAAGCTATACCCCGGTGGCGCTGGCCGAGGGTTTTGTCCGGGTTGCCAATGCGAACATGATCCGGGCGATCCGCAATATCTCGGTCGCCAAGGGCTATGATCCGCGCGACTACACGCTCGTGACCTTCGGAGGGGCCGGGGCCCAGCACGCCTGTGCAATCGCCCGCGAGTTGGGCATTTCCCGAGTCCTGTCCCACCCCCTGTCGGGGCTGCTGAGCGCATTTGGGATCGGCCTCGCCGATGTGCGCCGCTTCGGGGAGCAGTCTGTCCTGCGTCCCTGGTCCCGCGACGAGGTGGCCCGCCTGGAACCACTGTTCCAGGAATTGGCCGATCGGGCCCGTGGCGAAATCCTGGCCGAAGGAATCGCCCCCTCGGAAATTCAGCCGGTGCAACGCTCGCTCGATCTGCGGTACCAGGGGGTGGAGGCAACCATCAATGTCCCCTGCCCCATCACGAATGGGGTGCCCGAGCCCGATTTTGACTACGCCGCCCGCTACCAGGAGATGCACCAGCAGCTCTACGGCTACCGGCATGAATCGCGGGGGGTGGAAATTGTCGCGGCACGCGTCGCAGTCACCGGCCGAACTCCCGAGCCCGAAGAGCCAGCGCAGCCCGAAGTCGAGCGGTATCCCACTCCCCGGGAGACCACCACCACCTGGTTCGGCGAGTCTGCCCGGGAAAGCGCCATCTTCACCCGTGCCGAACTGCGTGCCGGAGACCGCATTCCCGGCCCCGCCATCCTGTGTGAGCCAACCTCGACCGTGGTCGTGGAACCGGGTTTTGAAGCCCGGATCCTCCCCCGGGGAGAGATCCTGCTGACCGACCTTGGCACCGTCGGCAAGACCCAGATCTCGACCGAATCTGACCCGGTGCAGCTCGAGATCTTCAACAATCTGTTCGCCTCGATTGCCGAGCAGATGGGAATCACGCTGCAGCGAACCTCGTTCTCGACCAACGTCAAGGAACGGCTCGATTTCAGCTGCGCAGTCTTCGACTCCCGTGGGCAACTGGTGGTCAATGCCCCGCACATCCCGGTCCACCTCGGGGCGATGGGTGAGACTGTCCGCCGGATCATTGCCGACAATCCCCGCATTGCGCCGGGAGATGTGTTTGTCACCAATGATCCTTACCGCGGTGGTTCGCACCTGCCCGACGTCACCGTCATCACCCCCGTGCACGACTCTGCATCGGGTCGGCTGCTGTTCTTCACCGCGAGTCGGGCCCACCATGCCGAGATTGGGGGGATTGTTCCCGGCAGCATGCCTCCGTTCTCGCGCAACCTCTCCGAGGAAGGGGTGTTGATCCGCAATTTCAAGCTGGTCGACGCCGGGCAGTCGCGCGAGGAGGAGTTGCGGTCCCTGCTGCTCTCGGGCCCGTATCCCACGCGGTCGGTGCGGGACAATCTCGCGGATGTTTCGGCCCAGGCCGCCGCCAACCACAGCGGGGTGCAGCAATTGCTGGCCCTGGTCGACCGGTACTCTCTGCCGGTGGTCGAAGCCTACATGGGTCACATCCAGTCAGCTGCCGAGCAGAAAATGCGACAGGCACTGGCCCGGATCCCCGATGGGGTGTACCGCTTCCAGGATCACCTCGACCAGGGTTCTGCCATCGTCGTTTCGATCACGATCGCAGGCAGCAATGCCACGGTGGATTTCTCGGGAACGGGTCCGGTGATCCAACCCCCTCCTGGCGGAGGAAACCCGGGCGGGCTCAACCTGCACGCCAATCGAGCGATCGTGACGGCGGCGGTCCTGTACGTGTTCCGCTGCCTGATCAACGAAGACATTCCCCTCAACAGCGGCGTGCTGAACCCGGTCAAACTCCAACTGCCGGAATGCCTGCTCAATCCCCCGGAGCACGACGACCCTGCCGAATGCGCGGCCATCGTGGGGGGGAATGTCGAGACCTCGCAACGGGTTGTCGATGTTCTGCTGGGAGCCCTGGGGGTCGCCGCCGCCAGCCAGGGCACCATGAACAACCTGACTTTTGGCGATGGGACGTTTGGCTACTACGAAACCATCTGTGGAGGCTCGGGAGCAACGGCGACCAGCGATGGGGCCGACGCGGTTCATACCCACATGACCAACACCCGGTTGACCGATCCCGAGGTGATTGAACGGCGCTATCCGGTTCGGGTGCACGAATTCGCCATTCGACGAGGATCGGGAGGTCGCCCGGCGCAGCCCCACGGCCATCGGGGTGGGGACGGTGTGATCCGCCGGATTGAGTTCCTCAAGCCATTGCGGGTCTCGATTCTCTCGGAACGACGCGGTCCCTACACCCCATTTGGATTGCACGGCGGACCGCCGGGGGCACTGGGGGTCAATTCCTTGTGGCGGGCTGCCACACGGCAGGAACAGACACTCGGTGGAAAAGTCCAGCTGGAAGTCGAGCCCGGTGACATCCTGACGCTGCAGACCCCCGGAGGGGGAGGGGCATTGCCCGGAGCTTCGTCGCCGACGGTGGGCTGAAACCTCTCAATCGCTGCGCCGTCTCTGCTCAAATCGATTCCCGGCCAGGACCAAAGAGGCTGAGGAACGATTCCGGCCAATCCCTGCACCGCAGCGGGCCAGGTCCGATCGTCTGTCCGGCACTGGGACCGGGGTTGCCACTTGTTACTCGTCGGTTGGCGACTCTGCGGTCTGCAGGCGATCAAGTTCCGCATGCAGTTCTTCGGACATCTGCCGCAGACGGTCGGCGAGGCGGGAGATGGGAGCCTCGGACAGTCCGGGAGGGTCGTGAAACTGCGCCAGTGCTCCCTGGGCGAACGCGGCCCCTCGCAGGGCACGCCGCAATTGGACAACCGCCATGATGCGGGCTTCGCGGTGCAGTTCCTGCTCTTCGCCAGAAATCTGCCACGGTTCCCGATCATCGTCCTCAGCGTCCCCTTCGGGAGGAAGGTTGATCATCGCCTGGACGAGCCCACCGCAGAGGTCCGAAAGTCCCTGCAAGAGGGTGTCCCGCGCATTTTCGAGCCCCTCTGCCAAGCCCAGTCGCTGCAGCTGGCTCATAGCGATCTGACCATCAGCCGACAGATCGGTCGCCCGATCGACAATCGCCGGCAGCGGACGTTTCCAGGGAAGCCCTCCCAGGCCCGAGAAGATGATGCGTCCCTGGACACTTCCCACAGACGGTTCGTCAGGCTCCGGTTCGAGTTCAGACTGATCATCGAGATCTTCGAGTGTTCCGTTGTCGTCGGTCTCGTCTTCGTCATCGACGTCGCCTGGGAAATCCAGGAATGCGTCGTCATGTTCCGCAATGCCGGACTCGCTGTCGGCCGGATCGTCTTCGTCGGTCAGTTCCTGGGGAAGGATCAACTTGAGTTCTTCCGGACGGGGGAGCCCGGCTGACTCCAGGGCTCCCCGAATCGCCTGATCGATCGTCTCTCCCTGCGACAGCCGCTCTTGAATCGAGCGTTGCAACCGTTCCTGCATCCGCCGCCGGAAACGTTCAATCTGCTCCCAGCGCTGTTCGCGGGAACGATCGTCCAAGTCGCGGGACGAGTTCTGCCCGGCTCGGGAATTCCCCCCGGGGTCGAGCATCTGTGCCGGTCGCCCCAGGGTCTGGCGAACCACCGCCGCCACCCGGGAAAGGCGGGCACCGACAATCTCGGGATCCTCCGCCGCCTCACGACTGAGCCCGCGGAAGCCCGGTTGTCCCTCACCGCCGTGACCGGTCGCGTCCCCCCAGGACCGGGCCAATTGCAGACCGTCACCCGATTCCCAATAGCCAGTCTCGTCGCGCACTTCGAGATCGTTCAGGAATTCGCCTTTGAGCACCCGGAACATTTCGATGAGGGCGACATGTCCCTCCATCGGCCCCAACCCGGTCTTCACCTGGCACCAGGGGGGGATGGTGAGGCCCGGACGGGCTGCCCCCTCGAGGTCGTTGAGCCCCACAAGCCAGCCTTCCGGGGAGAGGATCAGGCTGGTTGATTCCTGCCCGGGAGCGAGATTCAGGATCATGCCCCGAAACATCCGCTGAGGAGCCCCGCCTGGCGAACTGCGCCAGACTCGACCGGTCCCTCCCAGGGCCAGTGCCAGTTCCAGCAGCCGATCTTCGAAGTCCTCAGCCAGCGACAGACTGTTGATCGTGCCGCGGTAGTGGATTGTGACAGCCATCCCGCACTTTCTTTCAGAGGCAGGCTGGAACCGGGTCCCTCGTCAGGACTCGATCAGCTCTCCATCCATGCTTGTCGTGACTGTGCCGCAAGTCAAGGGGGAGCCACCGCGTCAGAGTCCGGCAGCAGCACAAAGGTTTTCTGCAGCCGGTCATCGAGGGCCCTCACCTGCGCCACCCGGCACACCAGCCGATGCGGACAGTACGTCATGCAATGGTCATCGCGATTGTAGACGGGAAACTCTCCCTGGCGCATGCCGTCGACAATTCGGGGCACCACCCGCCCGAGATCCTCACGGGCCTCATTCCACTCTTCGGCCCCCAGGAGGTCGAGCCCCGTCTTGCTGCCCCGTTGCCGGGGGGCCTTCAGCCCCGGGGTGAAGCCCCCCTCCTTCAGGTACCAGAATGCCGCCTGGGCGACCTGGGCCCCTTCCCCGGCGAGGCCATGCTCCTGCACGGCCAGGACGTACAACGGCAGTTGCAGGTTGGTTCCCAGCGCCACATCGGCCCGCGACAACGACTTCTTGCTGCCCGACTTGTAATCGACCACGAAAAAGACCGACTGGTCCCCCAGCCTCCCGCGATCGATACGATCGATTCGTCCCCCGAGCCGGACCTCGCAGCCGGGCTTGCCCAGCCGAACGACATCGGCCGCTGCGCCCCCCGAAGAGGGGCCCTCCGGATCGACCGACTCTCCAAACGCCTTCTCAAACAACACAGGCTGGGGAACCTCCGAGAAGGTCGCCCTGCAGCGTTCGATGTGCTTGTCCCATTGCCGGCCGTATTCTTCCCCCCATTCGGTCAGCAGTTCGATCTCGACCTCGGCCAGCGCTTCCCGCAAACGATCGGCCTGCGGCTGCTCTGTGATTCTCCGGCGGATGATCTCGGCAAACCGTCGGGCGAGTTCTTCGCCCTGCGGGGGATTGGCGGGAGGTTCCCCATCCGTGAGGTCGCGTTGATGCAACTCGGCGAACGCACTGTGAATGAGAGAACCACGTTCTCCGTGGTCAGTGGCAAATTCGATCGACGGCAGCGGTTCAATCCGCAGGACCCGCTCCAGGAAAAAGCGGAATGGGCACCCTCCGTACTGTTCAAGATGGGTCGCGCTGAATTGCCGGGATTGAGGAAAGAGCTTCGCCAGCCAGCGCTGGTTGGCTGGCTGTTCCAGTTGCCCATCGGCAGGGGTGAAGCCCGGTGTGTGGAAACGCAGGGTATTGAGATCGGCGGCCTGCAGCGTGCGGACGATCGACTTCCTGGTGAGTGGATGGTCGGCTGCCAGGGCCAGCAGGCCCGGCTTTCCTTCGAGCGCCTCGTACATCCCCCGAACCCGCAGGTCCGATGCCCCGAGAATGCGCTGGAGGGAAGGGACGGGATCCAGTTCCGACTCGAGCCCCTGCAGTGCGGCCTGGGGCTCAAACAGGTCGCGCACGGCGGTCACATACGGACTGCAGGTCAGCGGCGCTCCTTCTGGAGACACGGCGGGGTAGAGCAGCGTCAGTCCGCGGGTCGCGCGTGTGCACACCCGGTAGAACAGCAGCATCTCTTCCTGCGTTCGCAGCGACTGGTGCCCCAGTTGCAGACCGCTGTCGTTCAACTGGCGTCGCTCGACTTCGCCATACAGGCAATCATCCGACCGACGTCGCGGAAAGCTCTGTTCATTCAATCCCGCAAAAAAGAGCCAGGGGACATCCAGATTTCGCACCTCCGAGGCCGAGAGGACTCGAATCCCCCCCGCGAGCGCACTCGGCGGTGACTGTTCCTGGCGTCGCAGCAGGTCGGTCAGCTCACGCACAAAAGCGGTGAGATCCAGGATGCGTGAGGCTTCACCCGGGAGGGTATCGACCTTCGCCGCCGCGAAGATGCTCTCGAGCAGTCGTTTCCAGTGCTCGACGTCGGGGGAATCGTCCCCGCCCCACCGCAAAAACTGAAGCTGGCTGCCCAGTTTGCGCAGCTCAATGCCCCATTGCTTGAGCGTATGGCGCTGGCGCAGTGGCTGAAGACGATCATCCAGCGACCGCAGCACCTCCAGCGCCACGCTCGCCTGGCGACGAAATCCCTCACGGGCCCCCTGCTCCTCTTCGCGGGCGAGGCTGTCGAGAATGCGAACGCGGTCTTCTCCCACCTGCAATCGGCGCAGTGCACCAAGGGTGGCCGAGATTTTCCATTCGCCAGACGGCGCGGCCAGGAAGGGCAGAAAGGGAGAACGGAGCACATCCTGAAGTTGATCGTAGGGCCAGTCTGCCAGTTCCAGTGCCAGCAGCTTCAGCAAAGCCCGCAGAACGGGGGCCTCCTGCAGTGACGGAGACCAGTCAAGGTCGAGGGGCAATCCGGCGGCGGGAAAGACCTGATTGATCAGGTCGGCATAGTCGGCGACATCGCGGAACACCACCACGATGTCACCGGGATCCTCTCCCGCCAGCAGCAACTGCTTGATTTTCGCCGCCAGCCATTGCACCTCTCCCCGCTGGCCAGCCACCGCCACGATCTCCAGACCTTCGGCACTTGACTGCCGCGGGGTCTCGCGCACGTTGCCAAACAGGTCACTGGAGATCTTCCGCAATCCGGCGGGACGCTGTTCGACCGACAGCGTGGCTCCCGGCCCCTGCCAGTCCACCACCCGCGCGTGCCGGGCCAACTGCTCGGGAACCCGACGGCTTTTGGCGAACAGATCCGCCCGCCGCTCGCCGGGTTCGCCGGGGAGCGACAGCACCAGCCGACCGGCCCGTTCGGCCAGGTGGCCGAGGATTTCATATTGGATCTGGTTGAAATCGTCGAACCCATCCACCACCACGAGTTCCAGGCAGGGGAACGCATCCCAGGCTTCGTTCCGCAGGCTCTCGCGAGCCCACCAGAACCGACCTTCGGCGTCAAACCACCGCTGCTCGAGGAGGACCCGCTGATATTCACTGTAGATGCGGGTCAATTCCCTGTCGCGAGCCGACGCTCCGCGCTCGGCACAGGCGCGGGCGAGGTCATCAGGCCAGGTCTCGGCCCGTTTCAACTCCGCGATGAAGGACTGCACCAGGTCGAGAAACCCGGCCGAATCGGCAATCGGTCCGAAATGCCTCAGTTCAGCCGCATCGCGCAGTCGGCGGACGATGTTCCTGAGGAGAGTCCGTTGCTGGCCCGGGGCCAGCGGTGTGACCGGCTGCGCGGTCCGCTCGAGAATCTGCTTCGCGAAGTCCTCGAAGGTCAAAACCTGCGGTTCGACCAGCACTCCCCCCAGCCGCTGGCTGAGTCTCTGGCAGATCTGGAAGGTCTCGCGCAGGTTGGGAGCCAGCCAGAGAGCCGTCCCCAGCTGGAGGCTCGAACGGGCCTGTCGCAACGAGACGGCGTAGAGGTCCAGCAGGGCGCTGGTCTTGCCCGCCCCCGCAGGTGCCATCACCAGTTCAATGGTTCCCGACATGATTCAGATCAGGATCTCGTCGATGACCTCGCCTCCCACGTCGGTCAAACGCTTGAACCGCCCTCCGTGGTAGAACGTCAGCTTCTCGTGGTCGAGCCCCGCCATGTGCAGCAGCGTCGCATGCACATCCCGCAGGTGGCAACGCCGTTCGACCGCGGTCTCTCCCAGTTCATCGGTTGCTCCCACGCACGCCCCGCCCCGGGCTCCGCCACCGGCGAACCACATCGTGCCCGCGCGGGGATTGTGATCGCGTCCGGGGGTCTTCTTGTTGTGGTTGGCCTCGTTGGTATCGGGAGTGCGTCCGAACTCACCCCCCCAGACGACCAGGGTCTCCGCGAGCATGCCCCGCTGTTTCAGATCGCGCAGCAGCGCGGCCAGTGGCTGATCGACCCGCGCCGCCGCCTTCCGATGCCCTCCGTGGACATCATCGTGCGAATCCCAGCCACCCGCCCAGATCTGCACGAACCGCACCCCGCGCTCGACCAACCTTCGGGCCAGCAGACACCGCGCTCCGAACCCCCGGGTCTCCTCACGGTCAAGCCCGTACGCCGCATGCATGTGCTGCGGCTCTCCCGCCAGGTCGATCGTCTCGGGAATCTCCGTCTGCATCCGGAATGCCAATTCGTACGAGGCCATCCGGGCATCAAGGTCGGGATGCTGCGGTCGTTGTTCGCGATGCCGACGGTTCAACCCGCGGACCAGTTCCAACTGTCGCTCCTGCTGGGCCCGCGACTCGGGAGACCGCAGGTCGAGCACGGGGCGTTCCCCACTGCGAAACTGCAGCCCCTGGAATTCGGCGGGCAGGTAGCCGTTGCTCCAACAACTGTTCCCCCCGAAAGGCTTGCCATCCCGCAGGACCACATAGGCGGGCAGGTCCTGATTCTCACTCCCCAGACCATACAGCAGCCATGATCCAATCGAGGGATTCCCCTGCACGGGAAACCCAGTGTTGTAGTGAAACAGGGCGGCGGGGTGGTTGTCGCTGTCGGCATAGGCCGACCGCAGGAACGCGATGTCATCCACGCAGCCGCCAACCTGCGAGAACAATTCAGAGACATCCATCCCACATTCCCCCCGTTTCTCGAATCGGAAGGGGCTTTTCACGAAATAGCGGTTTCCCTTCACCTGGTTCGTCTTCACGTCGCCGCGGGAGAACAACTGGCCGTCGAGCTCGGCCAGCTTCGGCTTCGGGTCAAATGTATCCATCTGGCTCGGGCCCCCTTCCATGACCACGTAGATCATCGCGCGGGCGGTGGGGGTGAAGTGCGCCCCCCGCGGACGCAGGGCCGACTGCCCGGCCGTCGTCTCGGCACCCCGGGCGTGATCCTGGGCCAGCAGCCAGTTCAGGGCAATGCCCCCGAGGCCAACCCCAGAAGTCATCAGGAATTCGCGTCGTTGGGCCGGTGTGGACGGGATCATGACAGTCGGTGATCGAGAGGAATGGAATTCGAATGCCCGCCAAGCGTCGGGTGCTGCCAATGCCACACCCAACAGGTCGAATCGAATGCAACCCGGTTCAGTCGAGGTAGAGGAATTCGCTGCTGTTGAGCAGCACGAGACAGAGACGCCCAAGAGAGTCCAGCGGTTCGCGTCCGGGTCCCAGGGTCGGCGCAGCCCCGCTGCCGGTTTCGGAATTCGCGGAAGTCGACCCAGAGCCGTCGCTGGCGAGCGAGGGACCAGGCTCGGTCAGGAATTGCAGGCAGAGTGGACGTTCCACATCATCCGGCCGTCGGTTCAGCACCCGCTGGTAGAGACGGTCGACCTGGGTGGTGGGGTCTGTGCCACACTCCTGCCTCAACCGCTCGGCCAGCGCCCGTGCCGCATCGTGCGCCAGGTCGCCGTTGAGCAGTAACAGCACCTGGGGCGCGGTGATCGACGGACGACGGCGTTCACACGGGAGGTTCGCGTCGGCGACGTCGAAGACCTCCATCGCCGGGTGCACGAGGTTGCGGCGCTGAAACATGTACAGGCTCCGCCGTCGTCGTTCGTCGAGGTTCGAGACGGGCCAGTCGAAAAAGTCGTACTTGGTCTCGACTCCAGCGGGAAGTTGCTCAAAAAAGCCAGGCCCCCCCGGTTCGCGATTCAAGCGGTCGGCCACCACCAGCAGGGCATCACGGACTCCTTCGGCATCCAATCGGCGGAACGCCCCGCGCCACAACAGCTGATTGGCGGGATCGACGCGCAGTGCCAATTCGAGTTGCGGATGTGTGGTTCCCGATCGATACGCCCGCGACAACACCAGTTGCCGGACGAGTTGCTTGACCGACCATCCCCCCTGCAGAAAGTCTCGCGCCAGAAAATCGAGCAGGGGCTGGTGCGAGATCCCTGAGCCAGCAACCCCAAAATCGTTCGCGGTGGCGACAAGCCCCTGCCCGAACAGGTGCTGCCAGACGCGGTTGACAAAAACGCGCGGAACCAGCGGATTCTCGGGGCTGGACATCCATCCGGCCAGCCGGAGGCGCTGCCTTTCGGCAGGGAGCTGCTCGGCTTCCGTCCGCTCGAAAAGCGGGGAATCCCAGGGGGCGACAGCCGAAAGGAACCCCGCTTTGACCTCTGCGGCGGGATCGAACGGATCGCCGTTTTTCAGGATGCGAGTCGGACTCGCCTTGTCAGCGGGAAGTCGGGTCAGAGACACCGCCTGCCCCTGGAACCGCAATCCAAAGTTCTCCTTGACCCGCTTGTGGGCCGCCTCGAGCTGCTTGATGTCGTCAGCCGTCAATGCCTCGGTTTTCTTTGCGATCGCCTCCAGGATCTGTTTCTCGGTGATCTCGGCCGCGGGGATCCCCAATGGTCCCGAGAGTTTGGCTTTCACGGCCTGGGAGATTTCCTCGAACGCCGCCTGGGCCGCTGCCCGCTCGACCTCG
>Ga0315904_10005114_pt1 | contig 18325 bp, 16 predicted proteins | sample LakEriMetagenome_6_FD_203529 | JGI IMG/M metagenome (GOLD analysis project Ga0315904, IMG submission 203529) | Freshwater fungal communities from buoy surface, Lake Erie, Ohio, United States - Buoy 12 MA120 | ecosystem: Environmental > Aquatic > Freshwater > Lake | place: USA: Lake Erie, Ohio...
GGGCATATGCGGGCAATCAAGCTCGCCACTTTCAAGGTCATCGAGAAAAAGAGCATTTGCGATTCGAGAAAACTCAACGATAGCATAAGTAGGCACAAGGCTTGTTTTTCTATCTTCTCTATGGACGAGTTGACTGAGGTCATAAAATCCAGCGACAATCCAGCGCTCGATTTTTTCTTGGCCGTGAAGTGCTCGGCAGCATTCTTGCATCGCTAATACCAGCCGCTCATAAGCCGTGCTATTCCAGTGTCCAAAATAGATGGCAAAGAGAAGAGAGTCCTCTCCGCCTGAAAATTCTTTCGAAAGAACCTCACGCCAGTTGTCCATTTTATCCTTACTGAACTGCACCTGAATCTCCTGAGCATCTCTGGCAGACTCAGAAAGCGTTTTTTCGATGTCCGCTTCGCTACTACGCCTGCTGATTTTTCGCCCCCAGAGATCAACTCCTTCGATAAGATAGCTCCCCCACGATGTTTCGTGAGAGCGGAAGAACCAACCCAGAACAAGATTATCAAGGGGATACTCTCGCCGAATTTTGTGCTTACTGAGCTGTGTTACAAGTTGCTTGGTCATGAATTTATCCCAGACGATTGGGGTTTTACAATAATTTTCTTGAGGGGCTATCCGAAAGCTTATGATGGATTCCATCCCTTGAAAAAGGGATGTCTTTCTTCCTGAATCCGCTCTCCGTTTTCGCAAAAGTGAGATCCCCGTAATTGGCCGGGGAGTCCCTTTTGCCAGTATTGTATACCCCAATGCGATTGGGGAAAGCCCCATTCCAAATATCCCCCTTCGCGAAGCCGGAGGGGGTCGCCGTCTCAGCGGCGGGGGGAGGCTACTCCTCGACGCGAATCCAGTTGTAGACTTTACCGACGGCGGGGAGGCGGCTGATGACATCGAGTGCGCCAAGGAGATGGTGCTCGCGACTCTTGTGGGTCACCCAGACAATCTCGGCTTCGTCGCCAGGGAGCGCACGCTGCACCACGGACTCGATGCTCACGTCGAAGTCGCCGTAGACATTGGCGATACTGGCCAGCACTTTGGGCTTGTCGAGGGCGTGGAGGCGCACGTAGAACTTGCTCTGCACTTGCTCACCGGGGAGCATCGGGCGCGTGAGATGGCAGGTGCAACCTACCCGGCCTGTGGAGTTGGAGAGGATATTGCGAGCGCAAGAGATAAGATCACCGACGACAGCGCTGCCGGTTGGGAGGCTCCCTGCGCCGCGTCCGTAGAACATCACATCGCCCACAGCATCGCCGCGCACGAGCACTGCGTTAAAGACATCATTGACACTGGCCAGCGGGTGCTTGATCGGCAGGAGCGCGGGGTGCACTCTCGCCTGCATGCTACCGTCGGGGTGGCACTGCGCGGAGGCGACCAGCTTGATCTTGTAGCCCAGGTCCCGCGCGACGGCGATATCGCGGGCCTGGATATGGCGGATTCCCTGCCGCGCGACTTTGTCCTCATTGACCGTGGAGTTAAAGGCAAGCGACGAGAGAATGGCGAGCTTGTAGGCCGCATCGTGGCCGTCCACATCGCTGGTCGGGTCGGCTTCTGCGTAGCCTAGGCGCTGGGCATCAGCGAGGGTGGGGGCAAAGTCCGCGCCCTCTTCGCTCATGCGGGTGAGAATGTAGTTGGTCGTGCCATTGACAATTCCCATCACTTCTTTGATGTTATTGCCTGCCAGGCTCTCTTTCAGCGCGGCGATAATCGGGATGCCCCCCGCCACGGAGCCTTCCAGAAAGAAATCTTTTTTAGCCGCCATCGCCGCATCGAGCAGATCGTGGCCGGACTTTGCCATCAGCTCTTTGTTGGCGGTGACGATATTTTTCCCGTTCTGGATCGCCCGGTGCAGAAAGCCATGGCAGGGGTCTACACCGCCGACAAGCTCCGCCAGAATGTCAATCTCGGGGTCGTCAATCACCTCAAAAGGGTTGTCCGTGAGCAGCGCCGGGTCTACGACGACATCGCGCTCTTTGGCTAAGTTACGGACGGCGATTTTTTTGATCACCAGCTCCGCCCCGACCTTTTGCGAGATCGCCTCAGCACTCTCCTGAAGGATGCGCACCGTGCCGGAGCCCACCACGCCCAGCCCTAAAATCCCGATCTTGATCTGCCGCATCGCCTAACCTTCCACAAGAATCAGTGGGTCGCCTGGCTGAACGAGCTTTCCGTTCTCTGCCGGAATCGCCACGATCTTGCCCGCATGATCCGCCAGCACCTCCGAGAAGACCTTCATCGCCTCAATCATCCCAATGGGCTGGTCCTTCTCGACGGTATCTCCCACTTCCACAAAAGCCGGGGAGCCCGGTGCGGGAGAGCGGTAGAAAACTCCCATAATGGGAGCCGTGACCGGAGTGCCAGAAGTGGCAGCGGGAGCAGACGGTGCGGGCGCGGAAGCACTGGGCGCAACAGGCACATACTCGTTAGGGACGGCAATTGAGGCGGGAGCGACAGGCTGTGTGGTGCGCAGGGTCACCCGCAGAGAGCCGTCTTCGTAGCGCAGCTCCGCTAGGTCGTGCTGCACCACGAGCTTGGCCAGCCGCCGCACATCATCAGGGGCAATGGGAAAATCAGACACGCGGCATTTTATCATGGTACAGCCTTGGCGATCACACGGTACAATAGTTCGTGATATCACTTCCGCTTTTTGATGATTCGACATCGCTTGACGATGACACACCGCACGAGGAGTGTGGGATCTTTGGGGTCTGGGCTCCGGGGGTAGATGTTGCCCGCATGGCGTTCTTTGGCCTCTTCGCGCTCCAGCACCGGGGCCAAGAGTCGGCAGGGATTGCCGTGAGTGATGGGAAGCGGATCGCCCTTCATAAAGACATGGGCCTGGTGACACAGGTCTTCGATGAAGAGATTCTGACGAAGCTTACGGGGCGGAGTGCGATTGGGCACACGCGCTACTCCACCACGGGCTCGTCGGTGCTGCGCAATGCCCAGCCGATCTCCGCTTGCCTGCATGCTAAGCAGGAAGTGGCGGTGGCCCACAATGGGAACCTTATCAACACCGATGCGCTCCGTGCGATTCTCACGGCGCGGGGCTATAAGCTGGAGTCCAGCAACGACTCGGAGGCGCTGGCGCTTCTGATCGCGGAGAACTTAGACAAGGGCAGTGCCGAAGCCGTTCGTCTTGCGATGCAGCAGGCCGAGGGTGCGTACTCTCTGGCGATTTTAACGCACGACGAGCTGATTGGGGTGCGCGACCCGTATGGAGTTCGTCCACTTTGTCTGGGGCGCTTAAGCGAGGGCGGCTTTGTGCTGGCGAGCGAGACGTGTGCACTCAACACGGTGGGGGCGACTCTCATTCGGGAGCTCATGCCCGGTGAAATAATTGTTGTCAACGACCAAGGCTGGCGTGTGGAGCCGGGGGTTCCGATGAAGCGGCAGGCGCTCTGCATGCTGGAGGCCATTTATTTTGCCCGCCCCGACTCGGTGATGTACGGCCAGAGCCTGCACGCCGCACGCCGTCGTATGGGAGGTGAGCTGTTCCGTGAGCACCCTGCCATTGATGCCGATTTAGTCATTGGTGTCCCCGACTCAGGCACTCCCGCGGCACTGGGCTTTGCGGAGGCGAGTGGGACTCCGTTTGGCGAGGGGCTCATCAAAAACCGCTACATCCAGCGCACGTTTATCCAGCCGGATCAGCGCATGCGCGAGATGGGCGTCCGCATGAAGCTCACCCCGATCCGTGAGGCGCTACAAGGCAAGAGTGTGGTGATGGTAGACGACACGATTGTCCGGGGCACCACGACGGGGAAAGTTGTGCGCCTGCTTTTAGAGGCGGGAGCGCGCGAAGTGCACGTCCGTATCTCTGCGCCACCCGTCAAGTGGCCCTGTTTTTATGGCATTGACATGGCGACCCAAGACCAGCTTATCGCCGCCAGTCAGTCCGTGGAGGCGATTCGTCAGAAAATCGGAGCCACGAGCCTGGGCTATCTGACGGAAGCAGGGCTGGCCCGCGCGATGCAAGTGCCTGTGGATAACTTCTGCCTCGCTTGCTTCACCGGTAACTACCCCATCCCCGTCCCAGACAGCCTGCGCATGGAAAAGCTCGCCTTCGAGCCACCCGTCGGGTGAGTGTGAAATATTTCACTGGCACGGGGGGGGGGGATAGGCCCCATACTGTTTAGCAATTGCTCATTACTATGATAGTTGTGAGTAGTGTTCGACATAGATGGATATATTATGACCCGAAAGGAAGTTCTCTCATGACGAAAAAATTTCTTGGATGCTTTGTTTTAGTATGTAGTGTCTTGGTTGCGACAAAAACTGCTTCGGCACAGGAAACACTCACTTATAAGCCTTGGACTGCTGAAACTATTATGCAAGGAAGCGCAAGTGCTCCTGTAGGTTTTTTTAAATCAGGAACATTAGTCTCATATAGTCTTACACAGACAGATGAAGATACCTATCAAGTTTTTGTAAACAATACTTTACTGAATCCACCTACTACTAAACGGCCTGATCCTAATTTAGCAGCGCAAGCTATAGTTATCCGTAGTATTTCAGGTATGGTGATTACAAAAAGAGGAGGGCCCATAACGGTTAATTGGGACGTAACGGGTACTGCTGTAGATATACTCGATACTCCTCTAGGAGAAAACGAAGAATATGACATGACAGTTCCAAAAAGAAGAGTAGAAGATGTTTTTATTGACAATTGGTTGTTGAGAGATAGTGATAGTGATCCCAATGCTCTAACTCCTAATGCATTAGATGATATGAATATCCCATGTGCGCAACAAGTGAAAATTTACAATGAATTTTGGATGAGGAAAGCTAAAACCACTGGTCCTGGGTGTAATATCAATTAAGTTATTTATTTGGAGAAGTGAAGTGAATCATTTTTTTTGATTCATTTCACTTTGTTATATGAAAATTGCATGAGGTGCTAAATGAAGCAAGAAGTAAAAGTGACTCTGAACTCTTCGGCGAATTATTTTGATGATGTATTAATGGAGTTGAATAGTAAATTGCTCTTTAACTTTGTAACTGATACTTATATATCTGAGTTGCCTTCAGTACCACTGAAAATCATTGATATGTCAATTAAAGAATTAATACCTGCTTTATCAGAAAAATATAATCGCTTGTTTGTTGATGTTGGCAATGGGTATGTATTTCTGAAATCTGATTGGTACTTACAGAATTTCAAGGATACTTCTAACATAGAGACGGGAAATATAGCTTGGAAAGGTACAGGGGAAATTCGTGAATCACCAAATCAGAAGAAGAATAGTAATGATTTTCCTCGTTTGAAATACCCTAGAAAAGTAAATATCGTAGCAAAACGTGTCCCGATTTCAAAAATGATTCAAGAAATTTCACGTCAAACGGGATGGCAGATAGATATTGAGGCAGAACTTCGTAACCGGCGTGTCTCAGCTATTCTTAAAGATGTGAATGTCGAAAAAGCAATTGAGATGTTGACTTTGGTTTTAGATAGTCGGCAAACGGTGAGAATTAATAAATCATTGGATCAGAAAAAATGGGAATCTGAAAAATTAAACGATGCATTAGACAATCGCCCTGATCGTGTAAAAGAATCAGATAAACTAATTCCTGAACTTCTTAATATACTGAATGATGCGCAAAAAATGAAATTTGGTCAAGGAAAAGAGGTTGCGATTTCTATGAAGGAGCTACCTGCGGGACTAAAAGAAAAATGTAAAGGGTACTTGATGAATACCATGAAATCTCTTCAGATGCGTTCCGATATCCCATTTGATATGTCGCGTTTGGATGAATTTGCTATCGTCTTGTTACCTCAGCCATCTCAGGCACTTGGGGGTGATGGTTTTACCCTTGAGGGTATGAGGATTCATTTTTAACGATTATGATGGGGTGCAGGTGACCGTCCACTGCCTCGCGTCGGGGTCTTCGGGGAATAGTTTGCTCGTGACTTCCGATTCGGGGGCGCTTTTGGTGGATGCGGGGATTGGGGTGCGGACTCTGAAGCGCTGGTGCGGGGAGCGCGGTGTTGCGCTGGAGAGTCTTAGCGGCGTTCTGGTGACCCACGAGCACGGGGATCATAGTGTGGGAGCCGTGCCACTGGCCGTAAAGTATAGAGTGCCGATTGTCGCCACGCCGGGGACGTTGGCGGCGCTCCAGAGATCCGACAAGCGCGATTTCCCGACACTGGCTCTTTCCCCGGGCGACGAAACGGGGCTGGGGGCGTTTGGAGTCCGCTCGCTTCTCACCACGCACGATGCCGCGGAGCCGTGCGGGTTTCGGGTGGAGACGAGCACAAAAAACACGGCGCTGGTCTATGCCACGGACACAGGGAGCATCACGCCCGACGTTCGGAGTGCGTGCTGTGGTGCCTCGCTTTTGGTGGTCGAGGCCAACCATGATATTCACCGGCTGCGCTTTGGGCCCTATCCCGAGTCTCTCAAGAGCCGTATTCTCGCCCGTACCGGCCATTTGTCAAATAATGCTGCTGTGGATTTAGTGCTCTCCCACACGCTGGAGCACGGCCCGGCCTCGGTCTGGTTTGCGCATCTTTCGGAGATTAACAACACGCCGGGGATTGTGCGGGCCTACTGGAAGCGCCGCTGGCAAGAGGCGGGGTGTGCCGCGAGCCCTGCCGCTGTCGAGATCGCACAGCGCGACTCTCCCTCGCTTCTCTGGCGGGCGGGGGCGCAGGCAGTCCAAAAGAGTCTTTTTTGAGAAAAAACTCAAAATTGCGGAACCAACAGGTAGGTTACAACGCTCTTGATAGTGTGATAAGTCAAGTTGGTTATACCGTTTTAATGGTGAGTGCCTCTGAGGGGGCATTTACGCAACTCTCTGCTGAGCTAGAGCGACAAGAGATTCAGGTCCTGTTTGCCGCCGATGGCCTCAAGGCATTCGATATGGCGCGGGTGGGTGGGATAGAGCTGATTGTGCTGGTGGAGCCACTGGGGGTGCTGGCGGGACAGGGGCTTTGCACCGCTCTCCGCGCAGCACATGTCAACGTTCCCATTCTCCTGCTCGATACGCCCGACCGGGTTCTGGCAGGGCTGGCGGCGGGAGCTGATGTGGTACTACCTCTGGAGAGTGGTACCGAGCTCCTTCTGGCCCAGACACAGGCCCTCCTGCGACGCGTCTCACTGGAGCGTAGCCCCCTGATTATGGGAGATCTCTCCCTGGATACTCTCACGCGCCGTGCCACCCGTGGCGGGACTCAGATCGCGCTCTCGGCGACAGAGTTTACGCTGTTAGAGCTGCTCATGCGGCGCATGGGACGAGTCGTGACCCGTGAGGAGATCATGGAGCATGTCTGGCCCGGCGAAGAGCGAGCCACGGACAATGTGCTGGATGTCTATGTGAGCTACCTGCGCACGAAGATAGACCGTAATTTTCCGGTACCCCTGATCCGCACGGTGCGCGGCCAAGGGTACACGATCGTCGCCGATTAGGCCTGCGGCGTGACCCAGCGGCTCTCTTTTGCGCCGGTGTAGATCGCTTCCATCACCGCATTGCGGTACGCTGCCTCGCTCGCACCCACGAGCGGGGCATCGCCGCTCGTGCCAGTAACACGGTCTAAGAACGAGTCTAGCCCGGCGGGAACGGGACCCGGAAGCTCGGCATTGCGAACCGGCTGGCTACCATCCATGGTGGGCATGTGCTTGCTCTGGAAGTAGAGCTTGTCGTGGACAATCAACGCATGCCCCTCGGTACCGGAGACAATCAAGCGCACCGGGTCGGCGACATCGTCCCAGGCGGCGGCCAGAGTCGCGATGACGCCACTCTCAAAGCGCAGCATGCCCTCACCCGTCTCGTCGCAGCCTTCATAGCGTGCTAGGCCACTGTCGAGCTGTCCAGTGACCTGCGCTACGGGGCCAAAGAGCCAGAGAACAATATCGAGGATGTGGGTGCCCAAGTCCCCAAAGCCACCACAGCCCGACTGCGCCGGGTCGGCCATCCAGCGCCACTCGCCATCGAACCAGCCGCCGATTGCGGCGCTGTGACAGTTGCTCATGCGGGCGCGGGTAATCTTGCCGAAGTGACCTTTCTCGATCTGCTCCTTGACGAAGCGGAGCTTGGCATCGCCACGGGAGAAGTAGCCGGTGGAGAAGAGCACGCCCGCTTTCTCAATCGCCTCGGCCATGACTTTTGCATCGGCCCCGGAGAAGCCCAGCGGTTTCTCCACAAAGACATGCTTGCCCGCGGCGGCAATCTGGGGAACCACATCGGTGTGCCGGTTGGTCTCAGTGCACACAATCACCGCCGTCACTTCCGGGTCGGCAAGAATGGCATCCAGATCACTCTCCACTACCGAGCCTGCAAGCTCCTTGGAGCGCTGTTCGGCACGAGCTAAGTCATGATCCCAGACGTACTTGACCTTGACGCTATCAGTGCGTCGGTTGATGTTATGAATAAAGCCGGGCGTATGGATATGCGCACACCCGATCAAAGCGAGAGTTGTCATGAGGGAATTATACCGCTTGCCGCCCCGTGAACGAGGTGTCTGGGTGGCGCTTCGCGCCGCAAAGCCCGTGCCGGGCTAACCCTCCACCTTGGCCTTCCTCCCAGGATTGGGAGGAGGGAGGAGCGAAGCGGGGGGAGGAGGGTACAATACGTATTATGTCCAGCACACCCTTTGGCCTGACTATCGGCTACCTCGCCTACCCGGAGCGTGCGACGCTCACCGACCCTAAGCCTGCGTTTTCCTGGTGCTTCGACGACGGTATCCAGAGCGCCTACCAGATTCAGGTACTCACAGAAAATGGGCAGGTGCTCTGGGACAGCAAACGCGTGGCATCGGCGCACTCGATTGGGGTGCGCTACGATGGCCCCTGGCTTCCGTCGAACCAGAAATTCACCTGGCAGGTGCGGCTCTGGCGCGAGGGGAGCAGCCGGGCGAGCGCGTGGAGCAAGCCGCAGGCATTTGCCACCGGGCGGATGGGGATGACGCCTTTTCCTTCGCTCAAGAACGATACCTGGGAGAACCGCAACCCGCTTGAGTTTACGGAGATCGCTCCGGAGCGCATTGTCAAGCGCGGCGACGGTAGCTACTTTGTGGACTTTGGCCGTGCCTGGTTTGGAACTCTCCAGCTCTCAGGCCCAGCAGCGGCGCGGGTGGTCGTTCACTTTGGGGAGAAGCTGGCAAGCAAGAATAGCATAGACCGCAAGCCGCCGGGAAGTGTCTGCTACCGAAGCTGCGAGACTTTGCTCTCGTCCCGTGAGCGCGTGCTCGTGCCAACCCCGAAGGCCCCATTTGCACCCGGTGTTCGTCGGGGAGCCGTGCAAGTCCCTCCCGGCTACGACGATGTCTTACCGTTTCGTGCCATCGAGGTCGAGGGCTGGCCAGGCGAGTTCAAGCCCGAGCACGCTCGCATTAAGGCCCTGCATAGCGTCTTCGACGACAAAGCCGCCGCGTTTTCCTGCTCCGACAAAACCCTCACGGATGTCTGGAAGCTCTGTCAGCACTCGCTCAAGGCCACCAGCTTTCTGGGAGTCTCCATTGACGGTGAGCGCGAGCGCACGGCCTACGAAGCGGATGCCTACTTAGCGCAGCTGGGCCACTGCCTGATGGAGCGCGACTGGGCGCTCTACCGCTGGACGTTGGAGCTCTTACTCACCTACAGCACCTGGCCCACCGAGTGGGCGCACCATCTGATTCTCATGGCGGAGGCCGACTGGGAGCTCACGGGCGACACTGCCTTTGTATCGCGAATCTGGGATCGATTAGACCGCAAGCTACTGCGTCAGAAAGCACGCCCCGATGGTTTGCTGGTTGCAGGCGCGATTGTGGACTGGCCGCCCGCCGAGCGCGATGGCTTTGGGGGCGGACAAGTGGCAACGGATAATCGCCAGATGGCAGGGCCGATGGTTAATAGCGTGGCCAATGCCTTCTACTGGCACGCCCTGATGGGCATGGCTCGCCTTGCCAAAGCCACTGGGAAAACGGGAGACTATGAGCAGGAAGCCGAGCGCGTACGCAAGGCCTACCTTGCGGCATTTTTAGACCCGACGCGGGGCGTTTTCCGAGATGGCGAGGGCAGCGAACACGCCTCGCTTCATGCCAATCTTTTCCCGCTTGCCTTTGGTCTCGTGCCCGATGCCAACCGATCCACCGTTGTGGCCTTGCTCAAGTCCAAGGGCATGGCGTGCAGTGTCTACGCCGCGCAGTATCTTTTAGAAGCGCTCTTTGCCGAGGGTGAGGCGGAGACTGCTATCAAGCTCATGCTCGCTCCGGGGGAGCGCTCGTGGCGGCATATGTTAGAGATGGGAGCCACCATGACCGCCGAGGCCTGGGATGCCAAGTTCAAGCCGAATCTCACGTTCAGCCACGCCTGGGGCTCCGCACCTGCCAATCTGATCCCGCGTGGGCTCTTTGGCCTCGAAGCGCTAGAGCCTGGCTATGGGAAAATCGCCCTCGCTCCCCAGACCGGTGGCCTGGATTGGGCCAAGCTCACGGTTCCGACCATCCGAGGCCCGCTCAAGCTCGCCTTCGACACCCGGCGCGGTGGCTTCGCATTTGAAGTCGAGCTGCCTGGCAATGTCACCGCTGAAGTCACCCTTCCCGGCGACAAAGCCCCTCGCAAAATTGGACCAGGCAAGCACAAACTCTGACCGCCGATTGAAATCGGCGTCTAAGAGCTTCGTGCCTCAGCTAAGAAATCGCTCCGCGATTAACCGAATTTAGTCGCGGAGCGACTTTTTGGCGGAACGCCTGGAGACGCTTACTTTCAGTGGGCGGGTCAAGCGTTAGATTTCGCCTGCTTCTTCCGATGAGAGGGCTGTGATGCTTTTCCGCAAGCCGCAGACGACGGCAGATGTGCTTCGAGTCCGCTATCTGAGCGCGGTGCTCTCCTACGTGGCGACACGTGTGGGAGCGGATGCGGCAGAGGACATCACGGCGGAGGTCTTTGGGGCGGCGTTTCGGGCGCTCTCTCGCTGTCCGGCACCCGCGCCCCATGGCTCAGAGCACGATCCCGCACGTGCCTGGCTCTTTGGGATTGCACGCCACAAAGTCGCGGATCACCTGCGCCGCCCTAAAAACCGTGAAACCCTCCCGCTCCCCGAGTCGCTGCTCGCACCCGGTGGGCCTGAGGCAAGTGTGGAGAGGGCGGAGACAGCGCGGGCGCTCCGGTGCGTGCTGGAGGCGCTTCCTGAGCTTCAGAAAGAGGCGCTCTTGCTCAAGTATGTCGAGCAGCTCAGCCTTGCGGAGATTGCACTCGCGCTGGGAAAGTCCGAGACGGCGATCTCCCAGCTTCTCTACCGTGCCCGACAGAGCGCTCGTGAGCACGGCAGAGCCTACTTTTGTTCGGAGGAACTCTAAAATGAACCTCGATAATGAGACACCTTTTCAGGAGAAACTACCTTTGCTGAAAGTTGCACCTGCTCCTAGCGCGACGCTAGAGTCGCAAATTACACTATTGGCACAGAAACACCGTCCACGCCGTGCTCTTGCGCTGGGGCTGACCGTCGGGGGACTGGTCGCCGCCGGGGTGCTGATAGGATTTGTTTTTGCCCCTCGCATGGCACTTGCCGGAGTGCTTCGTGATGCCGAGAAAAGCTTGAGCGCGGATAGCCTGCATACCCGGATGTATTCTCTGATTCAGGGAAAGCCACAGCTCTTCCAAGAGCTATGGTACGAAAAGGGCAAGATTCGCGACGAGTTTTACTTTGGGGAGAGAGCGCTACAGATCGTGGAGGGAGGCCGTCGCTGGTACTACCGACCGGGCATGAAGCTGGTCACCTGGCAGAAAGATAGCTACACCAGCACGCAGCTTGCGAATAGCCGTGAAAGTGCGCACAAGGCACAGGAGGCAGGTCGTCGCCTGATCCGCCGCCCGCCGGGTGTGGTAGATGAAGGGGAAGTACTGCGCGATGGCCGACGGTTTCGTCGCTTAGTGGAGGAGTCGAGTGTTCAGAACCCACTTTCTTCAAAAATGGAGAAGCGCCGTACGATCGAGTGGGTGGATATAGAGCGGCGACGCGTAGATCGGGTGGAGATACAGGCACTCAAAGATGGGGTCTGGGAGACGCAGACACGCTTGGATTATGACTGGCACCGTCCCTTTCCCTCTGCGACATTTGACACACGCTTTCCCGGTGCGAAAATCTACGAGTGGGATCGTTTTGGGGAGGCGGCAGGAAAGCGCTTCACAAAGCCGCTTGCCACAAAGACATTTGCGAGCCGGACGATTGCTCTGCGCGATGTGCAGGTGAACGCGCGAGGGGATGTCTTTGTGCTGTTCACGGATGGCTCGCGGGAGAAAAAGCGCCACAAAGAGGAGAGCAATCTCTCGCTTGGCCATACGAGCAGTCGTGAGTCTCCCTACATTCATGCAACCAGTGCGATGGAGCCGTACATGGAAGTCACTAACGGCAAAGATCGCGGTCTAACCATATCGGGCGAAGTGGTTCAGGGGGCCTGCTTTATCCTCAAGAAGCCGCTTATGGGGCCGTGGAAGCCACATACCTTTGATATCACGATCCACTTTAACGAGCAAGATCGCAAAGATAAGACGATTTATCACACGCGCTGGGCACACTTCCCCGTGACAATTGCCCGTCCGAAAACACCGCTCTTGCCTGACTACGCCGATGCGCTCAAGGTACTGGATCTGGCAGGCGGTTATACGGCACGCTTCGAGGGAGATCGAGCTTTCTATCAGCAGTGGATTGCCGAGCAGGAAGAGCGCTGGGCGGACTTACTCAGCCTTGCACGGCAGAGCCTGAAGTACTATGCCAAAAACGAGGAGCCCCTGCTCCAGCGCTTTGGGTATGAGCTAAAGGCGCGGGTCTACGAGATTCAGGCACTCCGGCATCTCGGGCGGCTTACCGAGGCTCGCCGTGCGCTAGAGGCAATTCCGATTCCGGGAGCGAAGGAGACCCAAGAGGTGCGTGATGAGGCCGCGAAGCTGCGCCGGGCGGAGCGGGGAAAGCCGGAACCTGGGGATTGAGCGGGTTTTGGGAACATTCCTGGCGCTTCTGTCGTAGACTGAGACATGACACGAGTGTGGGGATGGGCTCTGGTGCTGGGACTGGTAGGCTGCGTGGTGGGCTGTGATGCCGTGCCACTGTCTGCGCCGCTCTGGAGCGAGGGGGAGCGCCGTGAGGAGTCAGGCCGCTACCTCAATGAGGGACTGCGTGCGATAGAAGAGGGGGATCAGGAGCGAGCGGATCGTCTTCTGCAGCTTGCGGTCACTCTCCAGGGAAGTGAAGGCGAGGGAATTGTTGCGGTTGCGCAGAAGCTTCAGGAAAAAGGTCTCACCGATAAGGCAGCGATGCTCCTGAAGAACGCACTGGAGGAGCCGCCGTTTCATCACGACCCGTATATCTTGGGGGCGTTGGCACGGATGTACCAGACGCTCGACTACCAAAAAGAGGCACAAGAGAGCCAGAAGCGGGCCGAGGAGCTTGTCCGGGACGTGCAAAACCGAAGTACTGCCTCGTTTCCCGAGGACCCTCCTACGCGCTTGGAGATGATTCAGGAGCTTTTAAGTGCGGGACGTTACTGTGAGGAGTTTGGAAAAGACCCAGAAAAAGCCGTGACTCTTCTGCGAGCGGCAGTGGCGATGGAGCCTGGCTACCCTCGCCAGCGCACGTTCCTTGACTTGCGGGCCTTGAGCACTCTGGGGACTCTGCTGGCGCGCCATCCGACGCTTGCGGAGGACCGCAATGAGAGCGTCCGCCTGACACGGACGGCGGCTCAGGAGGCTCCACACGGAGCCTCGTATCTTCATGCCTACGGCTTCGCTCTCCTGCAAAAAGGCGATCTCAGCGGGGCGCGGCGGGTGCTACGGGAGGCGGCGAACCTGGATACGGACAATGCGGAGGTGCACTTTCATCTGGGGCAGACCTACGCACGTCAAGGGCTCTACAGCCAGGCTGCGATAGAGCTAGACCGGGCTCTGGTACTGCAGCCACAGCACACGGGTGCGGCTGCTGCCCGAAAGACGCTACCTAAGCCACTGCCAGCGCTCGCAAGCGACTTGGAAGAAGAGTAAGCTCTAGCGGCTGACCATCGCGGACAACCCCGAGGGGAACATCGGGCTTATTGGCTCCGTGAAAGTCGGAGCCGCCGGTGACAAGCAAGCCCAGCTTCTCCGCGAGCCGCAGGAAAAACGCCTCGTTGGCAGGGGTGTAGCTGGAGTAGTAGGCCTCAATCCCATCGAGCCCGAGCGCCGTCAGTGCCCGAACACGGCTCTCATGGGTCTCGTGCTGGGAGCGTCGGAGCAGACCAGGGTGCGCGAGGAAGCATAGTCCCCCGGCTTCGTGAACCAGAGCAATGGCCTCGGCGGGGCTGAGGGTCTCTTTCTCAACATTCGCCGCCGCCTCATCCCCCAGATAGCGAGCAAAGGCTTCCTTGGTATCCGCTACAGCCCCAAGGGCGACAAGCGTGGCCGCAAAGTGGGGACGTCCGATATTGGCTCCCTGGGGCGCATGCGCTACGACATCTTCCATGGTAATCGTGATACCGAGCGCATTGAGACGCCCGACGATCTTGAGGTTGCGCTCGTGGCGCTTTTGCGAAAGCTGGCGTAGTGTCTCGATCAGGCACGGATAGTTTGGATCAATGCCCAGTCCCAGTAAGTGACACTTTCCGGGAGGGCCTTCGGCGGAGAGCTCGACGCCGGGTAGGAAGCCCATTCCTAGTCGTCGTGCTGCGGCAAGTGCCTCGGAAACACCGGCGGTGGTGTCATGATCCGTGAGGGCGAGGAGGGAGATTCCTAGAGAGTGTGCCGCCTCGACGAGCTTGGTGGGAGTAAATGTCCCGTCGGAGGCGGTACTGTGTGTATGAAGATCGGCGGTCAATTACGCCTGAAAGAGATCTTTAAGACGGCCTTTGCGGGCCTCTAACCGAAGCTTACGAAGCGCTTGTGCCTCGATCTGGCGCACGCGCTCGCGGCTGATACAAAGCTCCTCCCCGATCTGGGAAAGGACGCAGCCTTCGTCACCATCAAAACCGAAACGTCGCCGCATGACGATACGCTCCCGCTCGTCGAGATCGTTGAGAATCTCTTCCAGCGTGTCACGAATCTCACTGCTAAGGAGATAGTCCTGAGGATCAAGCGCATTCTTGTCCGTCAGAAGCGCCCCCAGTGGCGTGTTCTCTTCATCGCCGACGGGCAGATCTAGGGAGATCGGGTCCTGCGTGGTATTCATCAGGGAGAGCACTTTGCGCACCGGCATCCCGGCACGCTCGGCCAGATACTCCGTGCTGGGTTCTTGACCGAGCTCACGGCGCAGCTCAATACGAACTCTCTCCAGCTTACGGAGCGACTCGGAGATATGGGCAGGAATCCGGATGGACTTGGACTTATTGTCAACCGCGCGACCAATGGCCTGCCGAATCCACTGGGTAGCATAGGTAGAGAAGCGAAAACCTCGGGTGGGGTCGTAGCGCTCCGCTGCCGTCATGAGGCCGATCGCACCTTCCTGAACCAGATCCTCAAAAGGAATCCCCGACGAGCGATACGCTTTCGCGATAGAGACTACGAGGCGCATGTTGGCCTCGACGAGAGTAGCACGAGCGCGGGCACCTTCCAGCCCACCTTTGCTGATCTTATTGGCAAGCCGAATCTCTTCCTCGTGGGTAAGAAGACCGGCACGGGTCAATCGGGTAACATACGAATGTCCATCGTCATGAAAGCCGAGTGTCTCGGGTGTTTTCAGACGCCCAATTATATTACGCGTCCGACTCTGTGTCTGTGTCTGTGGCATAATAGCCATCGCCTGACTGTCCTCCCTCACTACTTCCATTGGTTGTAAGGAAACCCCTTAGCTGTCACAAGCCTGTGTCGTATTTCACCTGTGGGCTTGCGGATTCCTTCTTTTTTTTGTAAGACATAAAAAATATGTCAATGAATCTTGATACACTCCGTGATAGCTTCTTAGACCAGCTTCGCACGGTTCGGCGTGCTTCATCGCATACGTTGCGGGCCTATGCCGAAGACCTACGCCAGTTCTGTGCCTGGAGAGAAGAAAGGGAAAAAGAACTTTCCCCCGAGAGTGTTCGTGCCTACGTGGCGAGCCTGACTCTGGAGCGAAAACTGGCAAAAACAACCGTGGCACGAAAAGCCGCGGCGCTCCGGGCTTTTTTCAAGTATCTTCAGCGCCAGAGAGTTATCGCCCACTCACCGGCCCAGGAGCTCCAGACCCCCAGGCGGCCTCGGACGCTTCCCCGTGCTCTCTCCGAGGAGACCGTCACGGCGCTTCTCGCCTTTCCCGAGAGTGCACGCGACCGGGCGATCTTAGAGACTCTCTATGCGGGAGGGCTCCGTGCCAGTGAGCTCGTCTCCCTAGACCTAGACGATCTGACTTTCGACTCGGAAAACGGGGAAGGAGAGCTACGGCTACGAAACGGCAAGGGCAATAAAGAGCGCATTGCCCTGCTGGGACGGCCCGCGATGATCGCTCTCCAAGCCTATCTTGACACGGAGCGTCCGACACTGGCGAGCCAGGCAAAGAGCGCAAGGCCGACAAGGGCGGTCTTTCTGAATCGCTTTGGATCGCGGCTCTCCGATCGGGCGGTGCGGCGGCTCTTTGATCGTGCGTGTGGGACGGTCTCCGCGACGCACAAGCTCACCCCTCACACGCTGCGCCATAGCTTTGCCACGCACTTGTTAGACCACGGAGCCGACCTGCGGGTGGTGCAGGAGCTTCTGGGCCACAGTGATCTCTCGACCACGCAGGTCTATACCCAGGTGAGTACCAAGCGCCTAAAGGAGGTCTATGAGAAAGCCCATCCCCTTGCCCAGCCCCAAAAGCCCCAAGAGTGAGTGGCGTCAGTGGGCGCTAGAGGAGCGCCAATCTCAGGACATCCCGTCCCTGTCTACTGAGCTTTGCCAAACACTGACCCCTTTACTCACCGACGCTTCACATCTCTTGCTCTACGCGGCGACAGAGTGGGAGCTAGATATTCTGGCGCTGGCGCAGCTACCCGGGAAGCAGTTCTATCTGCCCCGCTGCACCCCGCAGCGTCGGCTGGCGATCCATGCCTATCCCTGTCCCCTGATGACGAGCCGCTTTGGGATTCGTGAGCCTGAGGCAAGTGTGCCCGAGGTCGCGCCGGAGCTTCTTGATCTCGTGCTTGTTCCTGCACTGGTTCTCGATGAGCGCGGCATTCGGCTGGGCTACGGGGGGGGCTACTACGATAGGTTCCTGCCACTCCTGCGCAAAGACTGTCGTACGATTGGTATCGCTCCCTTTATCGTCCCCGAGCTCCCCACCGACCCCTGGGACATTCCTGTTGGAGAAGTCTACTCTTCTTCATCGTCGCGGGGGGGATGGAGCTTGCGGTAGCTCTCCCAGAGCGTCTTTTCGACAATCAGGTCGTAGAAGACTCCTAGGCGCAGGCCGTGCATCCCCTTGAGCTGGTGGCTGGGAAGGCGCTCCAGAACAGGCTCTTCGTAGCGTGGGGAGACCAAGAGGACGGGGGCTGTGACATCGTCGGGGAGCTGGCCGGTGTAGTAGCCGATATTGTCGAGCTTGCGCAGGTACCAGGGAATAGGCCAGTAGTAGCCATCGCGTGAGACCAGCTTCACCACCATCTTGTCGCCATCGGGATGGGTCTGTGCCAGCCCCTCCATGCGCGTCTTCAGCTCCGAGATGCCTGGCAGAGTTGGGGAGTAGACATAGGGGTTCTTGGTGTCGCTAAAGTACACAAAGCTCGTCTGGTACGAAAGCCAGCCCAGGTGCGCTGTGCCCAACAAAAGCCCCAGCCCGACGAAGGCTTTGGCTACTCTATGGCGTGCCCGCTCGATCATGCCCGCCGCACCCATCCCGGCTAAGACAATCAGGGGAGCCAGAAAATTCAGGCCGCACCAAGGGGTCTTATAGGGAATCACCGTGTAGATCAGCGTGAGAAGAAGCGCCAGAACAACAACGAACTTTCCAGTCTCCGTGCGCCTGCCCAAGAATGCGCCACAGAGTGCCAGCACGAGAATAAATCCCTCGCTCCAGAGGGGGCGAGCCGGTTGCGGGTGCCAGAAGAAGCGCTCTAGGTAGTCGTACCAGGGATGCGCATGAAGCGCCTCGCCGCCCCCGCCTGCGCGGTTGAGCCAGGGCAGGTAGGTCTTGAGGTAGCCTAGTGGCCCGGTGGGGGTGCTGAAAAAGCCCGAGAGCACCAGATACGAGCTGGCAAGCGCTACCCCGGAGCCGATCAGAAGCGCACGCCACGGGAGCTTTTTCGCACTTCCCCGAGCGATCAGCCAGGCGACTCCCGCCGCGAAAAATGTCAGGATTGCGGTCTCTTTGGTGGCGATCATGAGCCCCGCGAAGAGGCCCGCTACGCTAGCCTGCTGGCGGGCGGCAAACGCCAGAAAGAGCACGGTGAAGACCACCAGAAAGACTTCCTGGATAAAGTAGCGGC
>Ga0315904_10005115_pt1 | contig 18322 bp, 18 predicted proteins | sample LakEriMetagenome_6_FD_203529 | JGI IMG/M metagenome (GOLD analysis project Ga0315904, IMG submission 203529) | Freshwater fungal communities from buoy surface, Lake Erie, Ohio, United States - Buoy 12 MA120 | ecosystem: Environmental > Aquatic > Freshwater > Lake | place: USA: Lake Erie, Ohio...
CTCGGCGGAGTATTGGCGGCGCGTGCGGGTGGTTTTGTCGTCTTTCGGATTCATGGTCGGGTCGGTTGCCCGGCCATAGCTTACCTCAGCGTGTCAATTCGGACGTTCCGTCGGGGGCGGGACAATACAATCCACCGGTCCAGGCGACACTGCAAATCAGGGTCTGGCTGGCGGCCACCTACACGGTGAGCTACAACGGCAACGGCCACAACGGCGGCACGGCGCCGGACAGCCAGGTCAAGCGACATAATGAAAACGTGACGCTGCCGACCAATTCCGGGGGCTTGGTGAAGACCGGTTTCACCTTCGAAGGCTGGAACACGGCGAACGACGGCACGGGAACAGACTATGCCGCAGGGGCAACCTACACGCTGAACGCGAACGTCACGCTCTACGCGAACTGGAACAGCGCGCCGACGATGGATGCGGGCCCGACACGAACCGTTTACCTGAACGCGCCTGCGCCATGGACGCCGGCTGAGACGACCGTGGCAGCATGGTATGATGCCACCGATGCCGCTTCGATCACCTTGATCTCCGGCAAGGTCTCCCAGTGGAATGACAAGAGTGGCAACGCCAGACACCTGACACAAAGTAATGCAACATTGCGACCACCGTTTAACGCTTCAGACGCTTTGATGAACGGTATGCCGACAATTGGCAAATCGGCGGCAACCGTGAATCTCGGCTCAACGGCGACCATTGGTGTCAAGAAAGCCTATATGGTTACTTATTACAACAATCCAACCTTCCCGGGTTGGGATATCATATTGGCGAGCAAGACCGATGCCACGCCAGATTCAAGTGGCACGAGAACAGGTGGGAGAAACGGTCAGAATTACTTATCGTCTCCTGGTGTGGATACTGTCCATAAAAATGGTTCATCGGTTGCCAATTATGCGGATGCCAACACCATTCTTCCACTTCCAGCAAGTATTCTGGTCACCACGCTTGATGCAACGATAACGGATACCTGGAAACTGTTGGCCAATAGGAATGACAGCTGGGGTCATTGGGCGAGATATGGAGCCATAGGCGAGGTAATTCTGACCGACGGCACCGAAGACCTTGCCACGCATCAGAAGATCGAGGGTTATCTTGCCCACAAGTGGGGCACGGCAGCCGTTCTGGATGGGTTGCACCCCCACAAAGACACTCGACCGCCAACGGATGGCGCTGGCATCGTTGCCCTCGCATCGCTTGCTGGCATTGTGAATGATTCGGACAATGATTCGCTGACCATGCTTTGGACGAAGGAAGCCGGGCCGGTATCCCCTGTCAGCTTCCAGCCTGCCACAACTGCCAATTCGCTAGCCACATTCACCGAGGTCGGCACCTATACGCTGCGCCTGAAGGTCAACGATGGCTTGCATGAAGTATACGATGATGTCACCATCGTAGTTTCCGACCAGGCCAACAACAACTACGCCAGCTGGGCCACGGCCAACGGCATCGACGGCAAGCCCTTCGATGGCGACTTCGACAACGACGGGATCCGCAACGGCGTGGAATACGCCCTCGGCCTTAACCCGGCGATTTCCAGCCAGCCGCCCGGCGTGCTTTCCGGCAATACGATCACCTTCACCAAGGGGACGGATGCCAAAACCAACGGGGATCTGGACTGGATCATCGAAACCTCCGAAGATCTGGCCGCTTGGTCCACTCCAGTCAGCGGCGTGACCGAGGACGCAGACACCATCGCCTACACCTTCACCCCAGGCACTCCGGTGAAGAAATTCGCCCGCCTCAAGGCGGTGGTGACGCCGTAAGCGCGGCAATCCAATCGAACCACAACCATCAGCGGTCTCCCCGCCGGGCGAGGCCGCTTTTTTATCTCCGGCCGGGGGGCGGCGGAGTGTGGGGGATAGCCCCGGAGCGGCAGAGCCAGGCGTAGAAACGGCGGATGCAACCGAGCCATGCGGAGTTTGGGTTGGAGGAGCGCGCGCACCGCTCTTCCCTCTGATCTGCTTCACATGCCTGACAAGCTCCTCTCGATTTTCTCGTTTCCATGCGGCTGGCGGCAGGTTCCAATCCGTGTGCCGCGCATGTCGCGCAGCGACAACCCCGATTGACCCGGATCATCACCATGTGGAAAGGCCGCTTCTCCCAAGACACTTCCTCGCTCGTCCAGCAGTTCGGCGAGTCGATCTCCTATGACTGGCGCTTGTTCCCGCATGACATCGCCGGGTCGATCGCCCACGCACGCGCGCAGAAAAACGCCGGACTGCTGACCGACGACGAGTTTGCCCAAATCGAGAGCGGCCTGCTCGAAATCAAGGCGGACATCATCAGCGGCAACTTCGAGTTCAAGACCTCGCTGGAGGACATCCACATGAACATCGAGGCGGAACTCACCAAACGCATCGGTTCGGCGGGTGCCAAACTCCACACCGCACGCTCGCGCAACGACCAGGTCGCCACCGACACCCGCCTCTACTGCCGCACCGAGATCGACGGACTGCTGCTGGAAATCACCGGTCTGCAGATCGCGTTGTTGGACCGCGCGGAAAAATACGCCGCCACCGTGATCCCCGGTTACACGCATCTCCAGCGCGGCCAGCCGGTCACCGCCGGACACCACCTACTCGCTTATGTGGAAATGCTCGAGCGCGACAAGTCCCGCCTGACGGATTGCCGCAAGCGTCTCAACGTCTCGCCACTCGGGTCCGGCGCGCTCGCAGGTTCCACCATCAACCTCGACCGCCGCGCCATCGCCGCGGAATTGGGATTTGATGGTGTGACCCATAACTCGATGGATGCCATCGCCGACCGCGACTACATCGCGGAGTTGTTATTTGTCATATCACTTTGCGGCGCGCATCTCTCGCGCCTCAGCGAGGATCTCATCCTGTGGTGCACCGCGGAGTTTGCATTCGCCTCCCTGTCGGACGCGCACACCACCGGCTCCTCGCTCATGCCGCAGAAGAAAAACCCGGACGTCTGCGAACTCACTCGCGGCAAGACCGGACGGCTCGTCGGAAATTTGATGAACCTGCTTGTCGCCCTCAAGGGACTGCCGCTCACCTACAACCGCGACCTTCAGGAGGACAAACCGCCGCTATTCGACTCGGTGGACACGCTGCGGCTGATCCTCGCGGTCAACACCGAGATGATCGCCGCCATGGAACTCAACGAGGACAAATGCCGCGCCGCCGCATCCGATCCGATGCTGCTCGCCACCGACCTCGCGGATTACCTTGTCAAGAAAGGCATCCCCTTCCGCCACGCGCACGAACTTGTCGGAAAGGCCGTGGCCGCGGCCATCGCTACCAAGACGCCGCTCGATCAACTCGATCTAACAACCATCGATCCCGCCTACGGGCCGGATGCGAAGGAGGTCTTCTCGCTCGAACGCGCTCTCAAGGCCCGCAGCAACCCTGGCTCGCCATCCATCAACAACGTCCGCGCCGAGATTTCCCGCTGGCACGCGTTGATCCGCCCGTAATACCATGGCCGCCTGTTCGCTGGTCATCGAAACCTCCACCCCCCGCGCGTCAATCGCCCTGGCGGACACGGACGGACATGTGGAAACACGATCGTTCTGCAGCGACCGCAATCACAACGCCATGCTGTTCGAGCCGCTGCGTGAATTGTTAGACGGCAGGCCGCGTCCGGAAATCGCGCTCGTGCTGGTTGGCAGCGGACCGGGAAGTTACAGCGGCACGCGCGTGGGCATCGCCGCCGCGCAGGGCGTGGCGATCGCGATGGGCTGTCCCGCCGTCGCGGTGCCGTCGGTGCTGGCCGTGCCACCCGTTGGGGAAACCATGCGATGCCTCGCCATCGGCGACGCGCGGCGCGGCAGTTACTGGCATGCCTCAATCAATGGGTTTGATATGCCACAGCCACCGGCGCTTTGTGATGCTTCTGAGCTGGAATCGATCGTCTCTAAAGCAGTCGGGGATGGCGGCACGGTTTTTTCATTCGAGGAACCCACGCGTTTTCCTCTCTGTCCTGACTTAATACATCATATCAATCAGGAATTTCCGGGCGCGCCCAAACTTTGGCGCGTATGGCTGGCCGCAAGCGATGAGACACGCCGCATGTGGACCGCCGCGATCCCCCAGCCGCTCTACTTGAAACCTCCACACATCACTCCGTCAAAACGCCCGTCATTCATAGGGTGAGAACCGCAGCGTAGAAGCCGTCGAATCCGGTGGTTGCGGGTGAGAGCGGAAGTTGCTCCAAGAGTTCGCAGACACCTCTTTCCAACAAGCTGTCGACCGCCGCGCGGTTTTCCGAGGGCAGAATCGAACAGGTGGCGTAAACGAGACGGCCGCCGGGTTTGAGCATGACGCTGTAATCGGCGAGCAGTTGTTTTTGCAGCGCGCGGACTCGGTCGAGCTGCGTCGGTTTGAGCCGCCACTTGAGATCAGGCTGGCGTTTGAGCGTGCCGAGACCGGAGCAGGGCGCGTCGATCAGCAGGCAGTCAGCCTTGCCGGCGAAATCCCCGGTCATGGTTTCCGAAATGACACGCGGCCTGATGCAATTGGCGGCGGCGCGTTTGGCGCGGCGTGCGAGTTCGGTAATTTTTCCCGCGTCCACATCCATGGCATAGATGCGTCCCTCGCCGCGCATCAATGCGGCGAGATGCAACGCCTTGCCACCGGCACCGGAGCAGGCATCGATCACGCACATGCCGGGTTGCGCGTCCATCAAGGGAGCGATCATCTGAGATCCTGCATCCTGAATTTCCACACGTCCATCAAGACGCAGGGGCTTGGGCAAGGATTTTCCGGGCGGCAGCACCAGTGCATCCGGCAAGCCGGGAACTTCCGCCACTTCCACGCCCTCGCCTGCCAACCATGCGATGACTTCCAGCAGAGTGGTCCTGAGGGTATTAACCCGCAGGTAAACGGGTGCACGGCGGTTGAGGGCGGCGAGTTCCGCATCCCAGGCGGTGCCCAGTTCGGCGGCGCCGAGTTCATCGAGCCAATCCGGAACCGACTCGCGCACCGCGCGCGGTTGCGCGGCGAGCTCCGGCTCGCGCGCGGTGATTTCTTCCGCGGACAAGCCCTTGTAGTTCCACCATTCGGGCAGTTCCCAGCCCATGCGCACCCACTGCGCGGCGCACAGGGCTTTCACCTCGGCACTGTCTGTTAGGAATCCGAGCGCGCGTTTCCAGCGCACGACCTCGAAGACGGTTTCGGCGATGAAACTGCGGTCGCGGCGGCCCCATTTGGGGTTCTGTTCGAACGCGGCCGCCAGCGCGTGATCCAGCACCTTGTGCTCGTGAAACACGGACTTGATGATGCCGGCGGAGGCCTCGGCCAGGATGCGGTGCATTTTCATAAGTTTCTCAGATAACGGATTCCAGCCCGTGCAGCACCTTGACGCACTGCCACGCGGCATCCACGTCATGCACTCGGAAAACATTCCCGCCGCGCGCCATCGATGCGGCGATGCAGGCGATGGTCCCGGCGTCGCGACCCCGCGGATCGGCGATGCCCAGCACTTCGCCGATCACGGTCTTGCGAGAGACCGGCACCAGCAACGGACGGCCGAAACGCTGCAAGCGCTCCAGTTCCCGATAGACTGTTAGGTTGTCATCGCGTTGTTTCGCAAAATCAATGCCCGGGTCCAGGATCACGGCATCACGATGCAGACCGGCCGCGGCGGCCATGGCGAGTTTCTCTTCAAAAAATTCCAGCATCGCGCCCATCACATCGGGCCATTGCTGGTGAAGATGCGGAATTTTCGGCTCGCCCACGCTGTGCATGATCAACAAAGCCGCGCCATCTGCCGCGCACAACCGCGCGTTACGATCGTCGGGCAGCGCGCTCATGTCGTTGACGAGTTCCACCTTGCCGGATTGCAGGACGGCATCCACCACTTCCGGCCGCCAGGTGTTGGCGGATAGAACCGGCGGCCAAACCTGCGCCGAATCGCGTGGTTTGATGCCTTCACAAACTTCATCCCAGACATCTAGAAACCCTTTGAAACGCCGGATTTCCTCATCAACCGCCACAGCCGCGCGATTGGTGCGCGCGCTTTCCGCCCCGACGTCGATCACGTCCGCACCGGCACACGCATGCTTGCGCGCAAGGGCGACGGCCTCGTTGATGTCGAGCGTGCCATCGCCGGAAAACGAATCATCGTTCACATTCACAATTCCCATGATCAAGGGGCGGCGCGGAAAGACGATCTCCCGCTCTGGCAAACGCAATCGCATGGGCTTTGTTAAATCGCGGAACTCCGGACTGACGATGCAATTCGGCGCTTCTTCATTCCGGCTTGGCGGCCTGCCCCTCGGCATGATCGAGCGCGGCGCCGGTCACGATCTGGTTGGGGACGTTTTCGGCGGCGGTGTTGGTGGAGTATGCTTCGGCGGGCAGGCCTTTTTCCAAAACAATGCCCGGCCCCTGGTTGCGCGTCGCCTGATTGCCGGTGACTTGCACCGCCGCTGAGGCCGCACGCACGACGATGCCGCCTAACAGATTATCGCGGGCGATGTTGCCGCCGGCTTTGCCGCTTCCGGCGCTGCCGAGCACCAGACCGAACTCGCGGTTGGCGATGAGTTGGTTGCCCTCGACCACGACCGCCGCCGCGCGGTTGTCGGCGTGGATGCCGTTGCGGCTGTTGCCCTCGCAGCGGTTGTTGACGAGCGTGGACGAGGCTCCATCCCACGATTCGATGCCATGTTCGAAGTTTTCGAGCGCTTCGGAATCGCGCACTTCAAGTTTGCTGCCCTTGCCCATCGCGGCTGCTCCGTTCCAGCCGTTGTCGGTGAAGCGGCAGCGGCTGGCCACCGCCTCGCCGCCCTCGATCACCGCGAGGCCGTGGCCGCTCGCCTCGGAGAATCGGCAGTCCACGAACGTTGCGCCGCCACCGCGGACGAGCGCCGCCGCGAAACGCTCGCTGCCATCTGCTAGAAAAGATTCGTGACGGAATGAGATGCCGCTGATGCGCGCGCCTTTGGCATCCGGCCCGATGGTGACGGGGCAGCCGTTTTCCGGCGGGCACTCGATCACGGTTTTGGATGATCCCGCTCCCTGCAGATCGACGGCAGCGTTGATGACCAGCGGGCCTTTCCACGTTTGCTCCGCCAGCACGATCCGGTCGCGGTCGCGTGCCGTGGCAAGCGCCTCGGCCGGCGTTGCGAAATCACCCGGCACCCGGAAGGTGCGGGTGTAGGACGCAACTTTTTCCAACATCGCGGTGATCTCAGTGTTATCCGGCGCAAGCGTGGCTGCCTCGCGCAGCCAATCGAGCGATTGCTGGTCGAATACGCCCTGGTCGCGCTTCACGGCCATCCGGAAAAGCTGGTCGGCCCGCGCCTTGTCCGCGATCTGTTTTTCGATCGCCGCGCGCGAGTCTGTTAGAATGGCCGTCGCATCGCGATCGTCCGGATGCTTGTCGAGGATGCGGCGCGCGGCATCGGCCGCGGGTTGCCACTGGCGTTCGTCGAAAAGGCGGCGTGCCGCCGCGAGCGCCTTCTGGCGCGATTGGCCGGCGCGGGCATCGCCCACTCGCCGGAGGATTTGTGCGGATTCCTTCTCAGCGGGAAATTTTTCCAACACCCGCTTGGCGGCGGCCTCGGCTTCATCCAGACGGCCGGCTTCCAGTTCCGCAAGCGCCTGCCCGGTCCAGTAGCCGATGAACTGGTTTTGCTCCTCATCCATGCCGGCTTCGATGCTACGGCGTCCTTTCAGCGCCAGTTCCGACCCGGGATCCAAACTATCGATTTCGGCAAACGACGCGCCCGCCTCCTGCCAGCGCCGGTTCTCGACATAAATCGCGCCCTGCCTCTCCAAAAACGCGATGCGCTCCAGCCGCAGCCTTTCCTTGCTCTCCTCGTTCTTGAGATACAGCAAACCGCCGCCGGTAGCTCCTGTTAGAAAAACCAGCAGCCATGCGATCCATGAGAGCGACCGGTTCCGCGGCGGCGCGGGAATCTCCACCTGCACTTGCTGTGGAGGCGGCGGCGGAGTTTCAACGACGGATTCCGGCGCGTGAGGCGTGAGACCGAGCGCCTCAAGATATTCGCGCAAGGCGGCCAAGGCCTTGTCGAACTCGATGAGACCTTCCTGATAACGCAGCGCCAGGTTTTCGTTGGGCGCGGTGCGTACCATTTCAGCGATCCGTTCGCGCGCCGCCCGGAACTCCGCCACATGGGGGCGCGGATCCTCGTCGGGGCCGAGACCCAGGATTTTACGGGCATCGTTGAAAGTCATGGCGGGCGCTGCGTCTGCGAGCGAGGCTTCATGCATCGGGGTGCCGGAGTCAACCGTGGAATACTCGCGTAAACGCGCCGGGGATATCCAAAAATCCTGTCACACACTTCTCACACCGCCGCCCGCAAAGTGAGCATGGCCACCTCGGGCGGGCAGGCGAAACGAACGCGCAGGCCCACTGTGCCGAGGCCGCGGGTGACGAACAGCCGCGATTCACCGCGCTTGAAGGCGCCGTGAATGTATTTCCTGCCATAAGCCACTTTGGCTGGTGTATAATCGACGAATGGTACACGGCACTGCCCGCCATGCGTGTGTCCGGAAACCTGAAGGTGGATGTTGCGATGCTCCGTCAGTTCATCGAAGTAGTCCGGTTCGTGCACCAGGGCGATCACCGTCGTGTCCGCAGCGATGCCGCGCAATGTGGCGGCGGGGTCGGGTTTCCCGAGCCAGATGTGGTCGGTGGCGGCGATGGCAATATTTTCATTGCACACGCGGATGCCATGATTGCGGTTGATGAGAAATGAAATTCCGGCTCTTTCAAAGCGGCGGCGCATTTGCGAGCCATCGAAAGCCCATCCATCGTGATTGCCCATCGATGCGAAGACACCGTGCCGCGGCGCGAGTTTCTTGAGGTGTTCGAGCATCGGCCCGATCACTGCGGGATCTTCATCCATGAAATCACCGGGCAACATGATGAGATCCGGCTTTTCGCGATTGAGCATGGCAACCGCTTCTTCGAGCAGGGCTTCGTCCTGGTCCGGTTTGAAATGAAGGTCCGCCATCAAGCCGACACGCAGGCCGTCAAGAGCGGCGGGCAAACGCGCGCAGGGAATTTCAGAGCGCGTCACGCTGAGTCTGCCGGGTTCGATCCAGAAGCCGTTGGCAAACGATCCCGCGGCTCCGCAGAAAAGCATCTTCATCGCGTTGCGTCGGCTGAGAAGAGGACTGTCGGAAGATTCTTGTGCTTCGAGGTCAGTGGGATTCACGGTGGGGATACTGAACGAGTGCCGGTGAAACCTTGATGAATGTTTTGTGAAATTTCCTCACACATCACCCGACGAAGCGCTGCACGATGGGCATCCGGCGGCCGATGCCGAATGCCTTCGATGTCACCCGCAGGCCCGGCGCCGCCTGGTGGCGCTTCCACTCGTTGAGGTCCACACGGCGCTGCACCCAGCGCACGGTTGCCTCCTCGAAACCACGCGCGATGATTTCATCGGCGGACATGTGATGCTCGACATACAACTCAAGGATGCCATCGAGGATTTCGTAAGGAGGCAGAGTGTCCTGGTCTTTCTGGTCCGGCCGGAGCTCGGCGCTCGGCGGCTTGTCGATTGTGGACCAAGGGATGATTTCGCGCTCGCGGTTGATCCAGCGAGCGACTTGATAGACGCGGGTTTTCGGCAGGTCGGAAATCACGGCCAAACCGCCGTTCATGTCGCCGTAGATCGTGCAATAGCCGACAGCCAGTTCGCTCTTGTTGCCGGTGGTGAGAAGCAGGTGGTTTTCCTTGTTGGAGAGCGCCATCAGCAGCAGGCCGCGGATGCGCGCCTGCATGTTCTCCTCCGTCACGTCCTCGGCTTTGCCTTCAAAAACCGGCTTCATCGTTTCCTTCACCGCCTCGAAGGCGCTGCTGATGGAAACCTCGTCGCAGCGCATGCCGAGGTTTTCAGCCAGCGCGAAGGAATCCATGACACTGCCGCGCGAGGAAAAAGGACTCGGCATCGTCAGACCGCGGACGTTTTCCGGACCCAACGCCTCCACGGCAATCGCGGCGGTCAACGCGGAATCGATCCCGCCGCTGAGACCAAGGCAGACGCTGTTGAAGCCGCACTTCGTGACATAGTCGCGGACTCCAAGCACCAGCGCCTGATGAATGTGGGATGCCTCGTTGTCATCGAGCGGGACATCGTTCTCCGCCGCCTCGAAAACATCAGCCACCACACTCGTTTCCGTGAAACCCGGAACTTGCAGTTGTATCCGGCCATTCGCGCCGGCGATGAGCGAGTGGCCGTCGAACACCAACTGATCATTCGCGCCCACGGTGTTGCAATACACCACCGGCACTTTTGCACGGCGCGCCACACCACCGATCATCGCGCGCCGCAGCGCGGGCTTGCCGAGATGGAAGGGCGAGGCGCTCAGGTTCACAATCAGATCAATGCCTTTGGAAACCAGTTCATCCACCGGATCGCGATCGTAGAACGGCCGCAAAAGATAATCCTCCGTCCAAATGTCCTCACAGATCGTGACACCGATGCGTTTGCCGTTCCAAACGATGGGTTCACAGGTTTCACCGGGTTCGAAGTAACGGCGCTCGTCGAACACATCATAAGTGGGCAGCAGGGTTTTCCAAACGCGATGGCGCACCTCGCCGCGCTCCAGCCATGCCGCGGCATTGCGGAACGGTTTGCCCGGCCGCGACGGATGATTGTGATCCACATAACCGACCAGCAGTGGCGTCTCCCGGGTTTCTCCGGCGAGGTAGTCCAGCGCCTGCAAACATTTGGGCACGAACTGCGACTTGAACACCAGATCGCGCGGCGGATAACCGGCCAGCGAAAGTTCCGGCGTGAGCACCAGATCGGCCCCGGCATCCAGACACTCGCGGTAAGCCGCCAGAATGCGCTTCACATTGCCGGGGAAATCCCCGACTACCGGATTGATTTGGGCGATGCCGATCTTCATGAGCCGCCCAAGAGAACCGCGCGCAAGCCCCCCGGCAACAGCAAAAAGCCGGGCTGAAAAAGCCAGCGCATTGGTTGTTGACCTATCTCCCGCTTGACTCACCCGTGCGGCGGCGCATGCTCTCCGCCATGAAACGCATTTTGCTCTGGTTCGCATGCGCGCTCATGGCCTTGTCGCTCGGCTCCTGCGGCTTGCCGGGAGCACTCTTGCGCACGGTCACTAATACCGCAGGCAGACTGACTGGAGGTTGATTCACCCGCAACCCGCAGGACCTTCGCCGATGGAAACCGTGCGGCTTCCATCCGGTTCGACGCGGAAAAACAACCATGTCGTTTCCTTGGGCATCAGCCCGGGAAATTTACCGGCCCATTCGGCGATGACCACGCCGGGTGTTTCCAGATACTCGTCCCAGCCGATGGCGATGAGTTCCTCCGCTTTCTCCAGCCGGTAGAAATCCGCGTGCACCACCGGCAGGCGGCCGCCGGGATATTCATGAATCAAGCCGAAGGTCGGGCTGGTCACATCCGCCGGCGCTCCCAGACCCGCCACCAACCCTTTCGTCCAGTGGGTTTTCCCCGCACCGAGTCCGCCCACCAAACCCAGCACACATGCGCCATGAATCATCTCCGCAGCCTTCCGGCCGAGCTCCTCCATTTCTTCAACTGATGTCGCGCGGCCTTCCATGATCTAAAACTCTCCGGGAACTGCGGGTTCCGCATCCAGGGGACGCGCGCCGCTCTCCAACAACGCATCAAGTTCTTCGAGCATCATCAGGATGCCATCCAGCCAGCGGCTCTGCCGGAACAAGGGTGCCGCCGCATCAAGTATCCGTCCCAGCGTTTCCTCCGCGAGCAGATCCTCCAAACCATAACCCGGCATGATGGCCGCCTCCGCGCGGCCGGGATCGATGACCACCAACAAGGCATGATTGCGGTTTCCGCGACGGCTGGTCCCGGCGAAATCCGCGGCGTTGAACAACCAGAAGACATGCAGCGTGAAAGGATGCGCCTCCGGAAACCCATGCATGACAATTTGCGGAACGAGTTCGGGAAATCGCTGCCGCATCGAGGCAAGGCGGCGTTTGAGACGCGCTTGATCGGAAGCGTCGAGCGTCTGCGTCGTATCCGCCACCAGCGGCGTGACGCGCGGTGCGGCGCCGAGCAAAGTGCCGGCGCGCGGGAAACTCAAACGGCACGCCGGGCACTCGTGAGCAGTGGCATTCAGCGGGCCTTGGCAATAGGGACAGCGCATGGAGAGGAGTGAGCGGTTTTCCTACGGCAGAATATCGCCATAGATCCCCGGGTCACTGCCGGGGATTTCAATGGCACCGCAGGCCTTGGCATAGAATTCCTTCGGTCCCACGCCGCCGATGATGGCGTAGGCGTGTCCGGTTTCCCGGAGCGCTTCCAGTGATTTGAAAAGCAGCGCCTTGCCAAGCCCCATGCCGCGCGCTTCCTCCGCCACACCGGTCGGTCCGAAAAACCCGCGCATCGTTGTGTCATAACATGCAAAGCCGATAATGCGCTTCTCTTTCGTCGCGATGAAACAAGCCACCGGCTGGCGGGTCAGCGCCACCTCCACTTCGCTCGCCCATTTTTCCGAAAACGTCCGCGCGAATGCTGCCACCGTGTGTTTCTCAAAAGCCCGCGCGCGCCGCAGGGTTGCTCCGCCGGCAGCCACCCCGGCATAGAGTCCGGTGGAATCCGGCAAATCATAAAGGCGCACCAGCATGTCGATCATGGCGGCAATTCAAGCGCCCTATCGAGGCGGCGGGAAGCATGGAATTGCCACATTGGCCGCCCCGCCACAAAACCCGCGCAGGATTTCGCAAGCCCCGCATCCGGTTGTGGGTTGACCGCGCCCGCCGCTCTCCATAGCCTGCGGCCCTTTCCGCAATCCAACCGTATGAAAACACCAATCACCGTCTCAGTCACCGGCGCGGCCGGCCAAATCGGCTACGCACTCCTGTTCCGCATCGCTTCCGGCGGTGTCTTCGGCCCCGACCAACCCGTCAACCTGCGCCTGATCGAGATCGAGCCCGGCATGGCCGCCCTCCAAGGCGTGATGATGGAACTCGACGACTGCGCGTTTCCGCTTCTCAACAGCGTGACCGGCACTTCCGATCTCGCCGAGGGTTTCAAAGGCACCAACTGGGCGCTGCTCGTCGGCTCCGTGCCGCGCAAAGCCGGGATGGAACGCGGTGATTTGCTCGGCATCAACGGGAAGATCTTCACCGGTCAGGGCAAGGCCATCGCCCGCAACGCCGCCAGCGACGTGCGCGTGCTGGTGGTTGGCAACCCCTGCAACACCAACTGCCTCATCGCCATGAACAACGCCGAGGGCGTGCCCAAGGACCGCTTCTTCGCGATGACCCGCCTTGATGAAAACCGCGCCAAGAGCCAGCTCGCCGCCAAGGCCAGCGTGCACGTTTCCAAAGTCACCAACCTCTGCATCTGGGGCAACCACTCCGCCACCCAGTATCCGGATTTCACCAACGCAAAAATCCAGGGCCGCCCGGTGACCGATGTCATCTCGCACGTCGAGTGGCTCAAGGGCGACTTCATCAGCACCGTGCAGCAGCGCGGCGCGGCCATCATCAAGGCCCGCGGCGCATCGTCCGCCGCCTCCGCCGCCAATGCCGCCATTGATACTGTTAGAAGCCTCATCACCCCCACCCCTGCCGGCGACTGGCACTCGGTGGCCGTTTGTTCGGACGGTTCCTATGGCATTGAAAAAGGCCTCATCGCCTCCATGCCCATCCGCACCGTCGAGAACGGCAAGTGGGAAGTCGTGCAAGGCCTGCCCATCGACGCCTTCAGCCAAGCCAAGATCGACGCCACCATCAACGAGCTCAAGGAAGAGCGCGATGCGGTCAAGGATCTGATCCCCGCATGAGCAGCGGGGATACTCCTCTCCCCGCTCCCATTGGCGAGCTTGCACGGATGAATATCTTCCGCTACCTGTAGACACATGGCAGCGGGAATTGCTGACACCCGCATCTCCCGGCAAGATTATCTCCAAGGCGAGCTCGCCTCGGAAATCCGCCACGAATACTTGGCCGGAAATGTCTATGCGATGTCCGGCGGGACACTAAACCACCAGCGCGTCGCCGGAAACCAGCTTGTCGGCAAACCCTGTTTCCCCACCGGCAGCGATTTCAAACTCCAAGTCCCGCTGGGCGGAGGCGAGGAGGCTTTCTAATACCCCGACGGCATGATCATCTGCGTAACCGTGCCGGGCAACGCGCTCTTCACCGACTCGCCGAGCGTGATCCTCGAAGTCATCAGCCCGACCACCCGCCGTATTGACGAGGTGCGGAAACTCCGCGACTACATCACCATTCCCACTCTGGGAACTTACATTCTCGCGGAAACCGAATCGCCCGTCCTCACCCTTTACCGCAGGGATGGATCGGACTTCCGGCGGGAAATACCCTCCGGACCGGATGCAATCCTCGACCTCCCCGAAGCCGGCATCGCATATTGCTGGCCGAACTCTACAAGGACGTGAGTTGACCGCCCGGGGCCGTGATTGCATCTAACAGAAATAACCATTCATAGATCATGCTGGTTTGAATAAGGAAGGCGGAAAGGGTTGTTGATATTGGAAATCTTTTCCCGCTTTCCTGTCTTCCATGTTTCAATTCTTGCCGTTCCGCCGGAAAAAAGTTAAGCGCACTTCGTGTTCAGTGGAAACTTGAGAATCCTTCTCTCAGCCATGCTGGTCTGGACGGTTCCCGTGCACGCCCGCATCTGGACAAACACGCTGGGGCGGACTTTTGAGGCGGAATTCATCCGTCTTGATGGCAAGGGCGCCGCGATTTTCGCGCTTCCCAACGGTCGTCAATTCTCCATGCCCGTCGCCGAGCTGAGTCCCGGGGATCAGGCGCGGCTCAATGACGGCGGGCAAACCCCGAAAAATGAAATGGTCCCTGCGAGTTTCGGAAGTCCGTGGCCGCGGGAAATCAGGCTCGATGGTCCGGTCGGCTGCAAGATCATCTCCGAGGATGCCGCCGCCGGGCGCTACATTTACGAAAGCCCCGGTTATCGCTTTACCAGTGACTCCCGCATCACGGATGACGCGCTGCGCAACTTCGCCGTCATGTTTGAGGCGACCCGCAAGTATGCCAAAAGCCTCCCTATTTCCCTTGGGGGAGTCGCGCAACGCGGCGGCAGGCTGGACATCCATCTCTTCGGAACGATGCAAGCCTATGTCCGCGCAGGCGGGCCACCCAACAGCGCGGGCGTCTTTTCCCGTGGCATCGTGCTGGTGCCCATGGAGAGTCTTGGTCTCAAGGATGTTGGAACCGGTTTCAGCCTTGATGTCAGGCGGCATAACAAGGTGCTGGTCCACGAACTGGCCCACCAGCTCACGCCGGAAGTCTATTTCGCACCGGGGGCCAGGGGATGGTTCAGCGAGGGGCTGGCCGAATACATCTCCATCACGCCCTATACATGGGGTTATTTCAACACCGATGTTCACGGCAATGTCGTCAAAGCCTATGCAACCTCACAGGGCACGGACGGTAGCGGAGGACGGGCGATCGGCAGTGACATCGTGGCGCCGAAACTCCGTTCGTTCTTCCTCATGCCCTACGAAACGTTTTCAGGAGAGAATGCGAATTTCAATTATGCCATGGGCCTGTTGTTAACCCATTATTTCTTCCACATGGAGGGTGGTGGAAGAGCGGCGCGCATCACGAAATTCCTGCAGGGCCTGCATGCCGGCCAGCAGGGAGAAGCGGCGCTGAAACCGCTTCTTGGAGGCGGCGACTACGAAAAGCTGGAAGGCGAGATTTCCGCCGCCTGGGCGCGCATGGGAGTCAGCATCCGCTTCGGAGGCTGATCCGCGCTCCCGTGCCATGGTAACGCGCCCCCGAATCAACAATCGCGTCTTCCAACCGCACATGCTGGAAGCATGAGTTTTTGTGCAAGGAATGCATGGAGGATTGTTGATAATGGAAATTTTTTCCCGCGTTCCTCATTTCAATTCTCACACCACCCTTTCGTTTCCGGATGCCCGGATTTTTTTGATGCCGGGAGAAAAAAGACGGACTATTCATGCCGGAGCCGTCTCTTTACAGATCATGACTCACAGACTCAGCCTCGCCCTGTCCGCATTCCTGCTTGCGGCTTGTTCCGCCGATGAGCAGAAGAAAACCGCCATGGAAACCAGCGACGAATCTCCGGAAGAACCGGCAGCCAAAGTGGTGAAGACCGACGAGGAATGGCGCGCGGCGCTGACTCCGGAGCAATACCGCATCCTGCGCAAGGCGGGGACCGAGGCTCCGCATGGCGAGGTTTACAAGGAGTTCAAAAAACAGGGCGAGGGCGCGTATCACTGCGCGGGCTGCGGCGCACTGTTGTTTTCGTCCAAGGAAAAATTCGACTCGGGCTGCGGCTGGCCGTCGTTTTATGATCCGGCGAACGCGCAAAACGTGAAGACCCGCAAGGATGTCACTCTCGGCATGGTGCGGGTGGAGGTGATCTGCGCGAAGTGCGACGGGCACCTCGGGCATGTGTTCGAGGGCGAGGGCTTCAAGACCCCGACCGACCAACGCTACTGCATCAACGGCGTGGGCTTGAAGTTTGTGCCTGCGAAGTTGGAGAAGCCGGAGGTTAAGAAATAGAATTCCCGCGGGAGGCTCTCAGACCAGGATTTGGGACAGGATGTCCCAAAGACGGGCTGGGACGGCAAGTCCCAGAGCCACACAGAACACCACGCTCAGCGGCGGTATTGATTCTGGGGCATCATGCCGAACTGGCCCTGGCCTTGGCCTGCGATCGGAGTGTTCCATGGGATGCGGCTGGTTTCGGAAACCGGACCGACCGGTTTTTTCTCCGGCTCTTCCGCACAGGAAACCAAGGCAAGGCCCGCGGCGAGAGCGGCGGCGTATGGCAGGATTTTTGTGAGTTTCATGAGGGTCTGGGATGGAAAGAAGCTCCGCGACATGACTGCCAGCGGAGCTTCGGGAAAAACCGTAAGATGAATCTCAGTTGGCGGCGGGCTTGGCGAGGATGACACGGTCACCCGGCTGGATGCGCGCTCCGGTGGGCATGCTCTTGAAATCGATTTCCGCAATGGTCTGCGTGGGTTCGATGGCCGAAGGAGTGACGCGTGCGACCATGCGACCGTCGCGCTGAACCAGCATCGGGGTTTGCGGGGCGAAGCCGGAATTCGATCCTGCACCGATGACAAGGAATCCCCAATCCTGATTGACGGCGGTGACCACGGCTTCCATGGCATTGCGTCCGATGCGGGCGTTGCGCTGGATTTCACGGCGCACCAGGCGGTCGATCTCATCGCGCTTGGCGGCAAGTGATTTCTCGGCGGAGGCGACGAGGGTTTCGAGTTCCTCAAGTTTTTTCTGGCGGCCTTCGACGTCGTCTTTCAACTCCTGGATTTTCTCGGGCAGGTTTTCCAAGGTGATGTCAGTGCCAAGTTCCTTGAGGGCGGCGGCGACTTGTTCGAGTGTTTTCTTGAGTTCGGCGAATTCCGCTTCCTGTGCCGCAAGAGTGTTGTCGAGGTCGGTGGCCTCGGTTTTGGCGGCGGCTAAAGTGGCTCTGAGGGATTTAAGGGCCTCGGAGAGCTCCTCGCGCTTTTGGGTGGCGGTGGCGAGTTCGTCCTTGGCCTTGCGGAGGTCGGCCTCCTTGGCATCCGCGCTGGCAGAGATCTGCACGTTTTTGGCGATGGTCTCAAGACGGGCCGTCTCAAGCTCGCCGAACTTGCGGGAATGCTCGAGGGTGAAATAAGCGGCTCCACCGAGAATGAGAATGGCGACGACGTAAGCAATGGCTTTCATGGGGTTTCTGCGGAATCGGGCGTTATGGGAAATTGAGTGGATTACTTGCTCTTGGGAGCGGGAGCGGCGGCGGCAACCACGCGGTCACCCACCATGAGCGTGACATCCGCGGCGATCGAGTCGGGCACGATGCTGGCGGAGGAAGTGGTGGATTCTACCGCGGTAACGAGTAGCTTGGCGATGGTTTGGTCGTCGCGCACCACTTCAAGCGTGGAGTTGGCGACCACGCCGGCGTTGTTGCCGGAGGCGAGTGTCACGAAACCCCAGGTCGGGTAGATCGAGCGGATGCGGGTGTTGAGACTGGGCAGGGACTGGCCGCTTGCGAAGGTGTCGAGCTTGGTGCGCAGCGCGGTGGACTGGGTTTCCGCCTGGTTGTTTTCCGCAGTGAGGTTGGCCAGCTTGGCCTCGTTGTCGGTGATCGACTGGCCGAGCTGCACGCGCTGGGCACCCAACTCGCGCATTTTGGAGGCGAGTTCCTCGATGTTGCCGATCCTCGCGGTCTTGTCGCGGATGTCGTCGAGCTGGGTCTTGTTGGTGTTGACCTTCTGGGTCTTGGTCTCGTTCGAGAGTTTGATCTCTTCGGTGTCCTTGCGGACTTTGGCGGATTCATCCGTCAGTTGGGCGATCTCGGCATCCACGCCTTCCTTGGCTTTGACAGTGT
>Ga0315904_10005116_pt1 | contig 18321 bp, 11 predicted proteins | sample LakEriMetagenome_6_FD_203529 | JGI IMG/M metagenome (GOLD analysis project Ga0315904, IMG submission 203529) | Freshwater fungal communities from buoy surface, Lake Erie, Ohio, United States - Buoy 12 MA120 | ecosystem: Environmental > Aquatic > Freshwater > Lake | place: USA: Lake Erie, Ohio...
TGATAGCGGAGGATTTTCTTGGGAATTAAAACAATTAGACAGCGGCAGTCTTAATAGACATGCCCTAGCATTTGTCCCAGACACTGCTGATAGAGGAAGATGGGTACTACTATCCGAAGATTCTGGGACTGTTGACACATTTCAATATGGGGCAACATTTAGAGGCAGACCTGTTATAACAGGCGGAAGAATACAGTCAATAAAAATATGGGAACCCGGTAGCGGTTATAATGCTCAACCGGTGTTTACTCTTAGCGATCCTGTATCAACATCAAATCCTGAATACGAATTTAGGATAGGAAATGGAGTATTAGCTAACCCTACATTCCTTAACCGAGGTGTTGGATACAAGACATCAACAACCAGAGTAACAGTATCCGGCGACGGATACGCTGATGTTTACGAATTAGGTGGCAATATAATTGTTGATGGCATGCCAAGAATAGTTAGAACTGGTGCTAACTTTGAAATTAATACCATTAATTGGCTACCATCAGTACTGCCGGTGTCGGGACCATGGGCCGGAGTTACTGCTGGTACTGATAAATTTGTAGGAATTACTTACCAAAGCGAAGGATTAGCTCAAATAGTATATTCAGCTAACGGAGAAGGGTGGACTAGCACTACAATTTCTCAACAAAGAGACTGGCGTGACATAAAATTTGGTAACGGTGTGTACATAGCAGTAGCTTATGGCACAGTATTCGCAAGAAGCACCAACGGAATTAGCTGGACTACAATAACAGTACCTAATGCTAATTGGTCATCAGTTGATTATCTAAATGGAAAATGGGTAGTTATTTCCAACGGTTCAACCAGTACGTTGTATTCCGACGATGACGGAGTAACATGGCAAACAGCATCGTTACCAGTTAGTGCTCAATGGATCAAAGTTAAACACGGTGCTAACAATTTTATAGCAATTTCTACAAACAATGATAAGGTAGCTATTTCCGTAGACGGTCAAACCTGGTTGCTAAGAACTATAACCGGCACAGCAGAATGGTCAGATCTTGCCTACGGTAATAATCATATAATATTAATTGCTAGAAACAGTAATCAAATAGCGTTGTCAGAAGACGATGGCAATACTTGGGATGCCGCAGCAGCTCCATCTACTGACGACTGGGCTCATATAATATTTGCTAATAGAAAGTTTGTTCTATTTTCTGGAACCGGTTCAACAGCTTATTCTTCTAGATTGGGATTATCGTGGTTAGAAAGAGAATATCCATTAACTAATCCAAGTGCCGCGGTAGCAGGATTAAACAAATATCTAGTGTTAGCTGACAATGATGCTGCGGTAGCATCTGATGGTACAGATAACAGAGTCTATAGAGTATTAACAGTACAGGTATTAAGTGGTTCATTTGGTAACTACAGATTAGCAATTAGGGTAGGTCCAGATTTCAACAGAACTACAACACCTGTACATGATTCACCAGTAGAAATACGTGAAAAATACAGTCAGGTTCGACTAACAGGTCACGATTTCTTAGAGATAGGAACAGGTAATTTTACCCAAACAAATTATCCCACTACTAATCTTATAAATCTAGCACCCGAAAATGAAGTTTATTACAGGGGCGGTGGTCGTGTGTTCTACACATCAACAGACCAGGACGGTAACTTCCGAGTTGGAGAGCTGTTTGCTGTTGAGCAAGCCACTGGTGTAGTTACAATTAGTGCTGACTATTTTGACTTAGGCGGACTGTCAGAACTAAGATTAGGCGGGATTCGTGTAGGTGGTACGGGCGTAGTTATACGTGAATTTTCAACAGATGTTACATTTGCTGCTGATTCAAATAATGTTGTTCCTACACAAAGGGCTATTAAAGCCTATATTGAAAGACGTATTTCTGGTGGAGGTTCAGAAGCAGCTACAGGTACATTAATTGCTGGTACTGTTAGAATAGGTGGACCAAATAATATTGGTAGTACTACAAATACCTACGTAAATCTACCAAGAAATATGAATATGAGAAAAGGGGCTTCGGGTATGATGCTGGCTATGAGCATGTTTTCAGACGCTTTTAACAGCAACTTAGACGGGCAAGAAGTTGGTAGGGATTTAGGTTAAAAACATATTAGATAAATATGGTATCGAAGATCGGAGTAATCGATGGCAGAGTTTAAATTAGGTAGAATTAGATTTATATGGAAAGGCGAATGGGCTGCGGGTACCTCTTACCTTAAAGATGACGTAGTTCGAGTAAACGGTAAAGTTTACATCTGCGTAATTGGGCATACAGCTGATTCAAATTTCTATGTAGATGCGGATAACTTCCCAGCACGTTGGAATCAAGCCAGCGATGGACAAGCATGGAGAGGTGACTGGACGGTCGACACAGAATACTTTGTCAACGACATAGTCAAATACGGCGGACAGCTATACATCTGTTTGGTAGGTCATACATCTGCTGCTAACGCCAGCGATGGCCTTGAAGTAGACCTTGACTTGGGCGATAGTACACAGTCTAAATGGGATCAGTTTGCTGAGGGATTTGAATGGCGAGGTGACTGGACCACTGACACCAGATATAGACTTAACGATATTGTCAAGTACGGCGGCAACACATATCTCTGTAATCTAGGCCACATATCTGCTCCAACTGCCGCAATGGGACTTGAAGGTTTAGATAGACTAACCGCAGGTCAAAAGGCAGATATTAATAAATGGGATCAGTTCTCAGAAGCGTTTGACTGGAAAGGTCCTTGGGCTCCGTCAACTCGATATAAAATTAATGATGTAGTTTCTTTTGGCGGAACTACGTATGTATGTAATGAAGGACACCCTGCCGCAGCAACCTTTACACTGGGTCTTGAAGCAGATCAAAGCAAGTGGGATTATTTCAACCAAGGTGTTGAATACTTAGGTGCGTGGGATCCTGTAGATCAAAATTATAAAGTAAACGATCTTGTTAAGACTGGTAACGGTGTCTACATCTGTTTACAAAAACATACTTCTAGTGTATCAAGAACATTTGAACAAGATGAAGATTCGGGTTACTGGGCACAATTCCTAGAAGGATTACAATTTGAAAACAGTTGGAATTCGTCAAGTGTTTATCAGCCTGGTGACATTGTTACCTATGGTGGATATGCGTATGTAGCAGTCACTAACCATAGTAATATCAAACCAACAGAGGCAGTCACAGGTGCTCAGAATTGGGATCTGTTTACCACAGCATTTAAATTTCAACAGGACTGGTCAGGTTCTACCAACTATAAAGTTGGAGACGTAGTAAGACTCAGCGGTTACACCTATGTTGCTATAGAAGATAATAACAATCAGAAACCACCTAATCTAACCTATTGGGAACAATTAAATCCGGGCATTCGTTGGTTAGGAACATGGGCTAACGGTTATGGTTACGTACTAGGTGATGCTGTTCGTTATGGACCTAACAGTTATATCTGTGTATTAGCACACACATCTGCTACAGCAACAAACAGACCAGACGTAGACATTTCAGGAACATACTGGAATCTATTAGCCAACGGTCAAGAATCGTCGGTATTAACTACACAGGGCGATCTTGTTTATTACGGCGGTGCTGGACCAACTAGATTACCTATTGGTTCAGATGGACAAGTTCTAGTTGTCAATAGTGCCGCAGCACCCGAGTGGAAATATTGGGGCGAAGTTGATCAGTTGTATTATGTAAGTCTTGACGGAACTGATGAAGTGGCACCGACATACGGTATCACACTAGATAAACCATGGAGAACTGTAAGATACGCAGCTGATCAAATTGAAAAAGGGACACGAAATCCTGAAGCTGCTTTTATATTAGAAATTAATAGACAGTTTGTACAGAGGGAAACTGTACAGTGGATTAACTATCAAATCACAAACAACATTTCACCGTTTGTATCTAGTTTTTCTTATGATACAACCAAGTGCGAGCGTGATGTAGGTTTAATCATTGACGCATTGTTATGGGATATCCGTCACGGCGGAAACGTAAGATCTAGACAGGCTGCGGTTGAATATGTTACAAATGCTTCAACTTTCTACGGCCTAGGACAAAAAGAAGAAACAGTAGCAGCCATAAACTATGCTGTCAATACTTTAGTTAACACCTGTGTATTACTCAACACAGCACCTGGAACAAATTATCAAGTTACTAACAGTGTTCCTGTTAATGATAGAATTTTACAGATTATTGACACTGATTATGTAGCTGAAGATTCTTCATTTACAGAAATCGCTAATCTAAAAACACTAATTACTACAGCAATTTCTAGCGGTACATTAGGAAGTGTGGGAGCAGAAGTCAAACCTCAAAGAACTATACTAGTTAAGACTGGTGTATTCTATGAAACGCTACCTATTATTGTTCCTGTAGACACTGCGGTAGTAGGCGACGAACTACGTTCTACTAACATTAGACCTGCTGCTAGTCAGATTGATGCTACTGATGTTCCTAAGAGTTTAGATGCTCTTACACGAATTAAAGCTATTATTGCTGATATTGTAGAAGGTACAACTGTAACAAAAACAACAACTGGTACAAATCCAAATACTGAAACACAGAGTCAAACTAAGCCTTTCGCAACTGCTACAGAAGGCACGCTAGTTGAAACACTAGTTCAAAATGCCTATGATCATGTTGATTTTTATCTAAACGCAGTAGGTAGTGCTCCTACAATGGCTGGCTCAAATGCTGCAGCATCAAGTTATAATGTGTATGCGGCGGTGCGTCAACTAGAATTGAATAGACAATTTATTATTGCTGAAGTTCATGCGTACATTGCGTTAACTTACCCATCTTACACTTACAGTCTTGCTGCCTGTGCTAGAGATGTTGGCGAATACATCGATGCTATCAAGTTTGATTTAGTCTACACTGGTAATTATAGAACTTTAACATCAGCAGAATGGTATGTTAATGGCGTGACTGGTTCTATAACAGAAAACATGTTCTTGGTTAGAAACAGTACAGGTGTTAGAAATATGACTGTACAGGGATTAACAGGAACATTAGTTGGACCTAACGCATATGGAACTTATAGACCAACAGCCGGTGCTTACGTAAGTCTTGATCCAGGCTGGGGCCCTAATGACCAACGAGTATGGATTACCACAAGATCTTGTTATGTACAAAACGTAACAACATTTGGTACAGCCTGTGTGGGATGTAAGATCGATGGAGATCTACACAACGGCGGTAATAAATCTATCGTCAGTAACGATTTTACACAAGTAATTTCAGACGGTATTGGTGTATGGTGTACCAATCTAGGTAGAACAGAACTTGTATCTGTGTTTGGATATTACGGACATATTGGGTATCTAGCAGAAGACGGTGGTAAGATACGTGCTACTAACGGTAACAGCTCATACGGAACATACGGTTGTGTAGCAGAAGGTGTTGATGCTACAGAAACAGCAATCACAGGTATAGTTAATAACCGATACGAAGAAGCACTGATCACAAAAGTATTAACCAACGGTCAACAGGTACTACGTGTTGAATATCAAAATGCTGGTATTGATTATACCTCAGGCACGTTTACATTTAACGGACCAGGAACATCATTTACTACTGTTGGTAATGAGACTAGAGATGGCGGTATTTTTGAAGTTAGATTGTTAGACAATGACGACAGTTCAGGACAATTTGGCGGCCTTGATTATCTAAGTTCAGAAAACGTTGCTCAAAGTGGAACAACTAGTTCAATTACCCTAGCAGCCACTGACGATCAAACCAGTTCAGCTTATATTGGTATGAGAATTTATATCCAATCCGGAACTGGTGTAGGTCAATATGGTTATATCAACACCTACAATGCTGGTTCTAAACTAGCAGGAGTTTATAGAGAGTCAACTGGCACTAGTGGATGGGATCATGTTGTGCCAGGTACAGCTATTGTAGCACCAGATCCCTCATCATTATACATCATTGAACCAAGAGTAACAGTAGCAGCACCTACCGAAAGTTCTCCTAGCGTCTCAGGAGGCTCAGTAGTTGGTCAATCAGATGCTGTTTATGCCAATGTAAGACAAACATTTACCAATGTGTCTGCTTCAGGCGGTGCTGGAACCGGTGCTACATTTAATATAACTAGAAATGGTGAAACATATACTGTTACTTTAAATCAAGCCGGACAAAATTATGTTAATAATAATTTGTTGACCATCTTAGGCACCTCATTAGGAGGAACAACACCTGCCAATGATCTTAGAATACGTATCGAAACCGTAGATTCAACTCCAGGGTTAGTAGTCGGAGAAATATTAACATTTTCCTATGAAGGCAAAGGCAGGGGTGGTAATTTTGTAATACTACTGGCGAATGGCGGAGTATCAACTAACACAGCATATTATTCAACCAATGGTACAACTTGGCAAACATCTACTCTACCATCAATCAACATATGGACAGCGATAGCCAGTGGGGATATTGGCGGAGTTTCCTACGTTGTAGCATTAGGAAATGCTGCCACAGGAGCAGCTTATAGTACAGACGGCGGAGTAACTTGGAACTCAGCAACTATACCGCAAATTAGTGATGTAACATCTGTAGCGTTTGGTGGAGGTCGTTTTGTTGCTGTTAGAGCGGATTCTGCCACTCCACTAGTATCTACTAATGGTACAACTTGGGCTAACGGTGCTAATAATTTACCTACACGTACAAATTGGCCAAGCATTACCTACGGTAAAGGCAGATTCTTTGCTGTTTCTACGGCAGGTGCTCCTGGATCAGTAACCTCGGCATATAGTTTAGACGGTATTACATGGACTTCGGCTGCTCTTACAGGGCTCGCCGACTGGAGCAGTATTGCGTATGGAAATAATGTGTTTGTGGCTGTGAGTTCTACAGGATCTAATATTGCTGTTAGCAACGATGGAACTAGTTGGACCGGAGTATTAAACACTATCACTGTTGGTAAAGTAGGATACGGGCAAGGTACCTTTGTAGCAACAGGATCTGCTTCTTCTACAGCACATTGGAAATCACAGGATGGCCGTACTTGGACACAGGGTACTGCTGCTTATACTACTACAGGAAGACCAATATTTGGCAATCCAAACGGATCTCCATTATGGATTATTCCGCAGTCAACAGTAGCAGGTCCGGCAGCATTGGTAACCGGAACAAGAGCTTATGTACGTGCTAGAGTTGCTGATACTAAGATTGTGGAATTTAGAGTAATAGAACCAGGTAGCGGTTATAGTTCAGTAACTCCGCCTGCGTTAACTGTCACAGATCCTAATAATACCTACGAAGCACCACATACAGTGCGAGTAGGCAACGGTGTACTAGCGAATCCTACATTTATCACTAGGGGTGCTGATTGGGAAGTGGCTACAGGTTCGGTAGTTGGAGATGGTTATGCTGATATATTCCAAAATGGCAGCTATGTTGACGTTAAGGGATTATATTCTATACCGGTACCAGGATCAAACGTTGAATTTAACAGTTTACCTGGACAGTTCTATAAATTAGTCACTGTTACACAACTACTAGGAACCGGGCCTTATACAGCTAGATTACAGGTAAGCCCACCTATTGAAATACCCGAAGCTGTGCCACACGAAGATCCTTTTGAAATTAGGATACGTTATTCACAGGTTCGACTAACAGGCCATGACTTCTTAGATATTGGTACTGGTAATTTCACTAGTACAAATTATCCAGGATTGCCACTGATTGATCCAATTCCAGCCAATGAAACTGTGGAAAGCAATGGTGGTCGTGTGTTCTACACATCAACAGACCAGGACGGTAACTTCCGAGTTGGTGGATTATTCACAGTTGAACAAAGTACAGGTACTGCTACACTAAACGCAGATGCGTTTAACATTGCAGGACTACAAGAGCTCAGCTTGGGCTCGGTAGAATTGGGCACAGGGGGTGCTACAATCACTGAATTCAGTACAGATCCGTTCTTTACACAGGATTCAGATTCAGTTATACCTACTCAGAGAGCAGTTAAGGCTTATATTGCTTCACAAATTGGTTCAGGTTCCAGTACCCTGAACGTAAATACTCTCACAGCAGGTCAGATATTTGTAGCTAATGACTACATTACAACCACCACAGGCGGCCGCATTAACGTGCTTGCTCCGATGAATTTCATTGGTGGTATTAATGGAGTACCGGTGGCTATGAACTTATTTTTACATAGTTAATGGAGATTTTAAATGGCAACAGGTAGATTAGGTGCTAACGATATAGCAGCAGCTACAAATACAACAGTATACACAGTTCCGTCGGACACATTTTCGGTGGTTACCTTGTCAATCTGTAACAGAGGCAACCAAGCGGTTGCTGTAAGAGTAGCTGTATCCGCTGCTGCAACGCCCGTAGCAGCAGAATGGATTGAATTTGACACAGAAGTTTTGGGCAAGGGTGTTCTAGAACGCACAGGTATTGTTATGGACGCAGGTAGACTTTTAGTAGTCTATTCCAGCGGTGCTAACGTTAGTGCAGTAGCGTTCGGCATAGAAACACCAACAGCATAAATATACATTGACAGGGGATTTACATGGGAAGATATATTACAACAACAGGCACAGCGAATAACGTTATTCGTGAAGTTTCTGCAGCCTTTAACGCTTCAGTCAATGATCGCATTTTAGCGTCTAGTGCGGGTGGTGCTTTTACAATCACACTACCAAACGTTTCTACGTTACTACTCAACGATACGATACAGATTATCGATATTGGCGGTGTAGCAGCAACTAACAACATTACAGTTGGTAGAAATGGTGCTAAAATTCAAAACATCAACGACGATTTAACCATCGACGTTAATGGATCGATCATTACTTTGGTTTATACAGGCTCAACATACGGGTGGGTAGTAGCATCTGCTTGATGAATAAAAACAGGAAGAAACATGCCAACATCATTTAGGAATTTAGTTCAGATCAAAGGCGATGGTATCTACGCTACCGAGGAACACCTTGAGCGTTGCAGAATCTGGCTATATACACCGGGCAACAACTATACCAACTATCAAATTTGTTGGAAAGCCCCTGCTAGAGGTACAGCAGTTATAGAAATTTGGGGTGCTGGCGGTAGTGGTGCTCGTATGTGCTGCTGCGGAGGAGGACTTCCTGGCAACGCAGGTGCTTATTCAAAGAAAGCTATCCGAGTAGAATCGGGCTGTTATGTCTGCGGAGCAGTGGGATTTAGCTGCGGTAACGCAGATGCTATCTGTTTCCGAGGTTGCTCAGACGCAACTGGTGTAACATGGACAGGAAACTGCGGGGCGTCGGGCTGCTTATGTGCCCAGGGTGGAGCAGGCGGTAGAAGTTTCTGTACTACAGGAACATCATTATATTGCTGTTTTGCTGCTAACGGATATTGTTCTCGAGGCCCATACAACGATAACTGCGGAACGATCTGTAATTACTTTGGTGGAATTTGGATTGCCTGTGGTTACGGCGGCGACGTTAACCGTTGCGGCGGATTTAGCTGTACAGCATTTTTAGGCTGTCAAGGCCCATGCATCTGTTCTTTTACCTACCACGTAGCAACACCACCGGGATATGTTTCTAAATGCGGCGGAGTTGTAGTATTTGGTACAGAAAACAGCAACGAATTCTCAAACTGGTCGGGCCAAGGTGCCCATCAACATCAATCAGCATTAAACGCACAGTCAAGACAACCAACACACGGCATCCCCTGGTCGTACTGTTGGGGATTTGGCGGCGGCTGCGGCTGTTATGACAACGAAGGATGCTACACAGGTGTAGGTCCAGGTTATCCTGGAACTCCTCCTAATCCATGTCCTGAAGTTCGCGACCACGGTCGTCGCGGCGGCCACGGTGCTATCCGTATTAGATTTATAGAGGGACAATAAGATGCCAACATCATTTAAAGGTCTTGTTCAGGCAAAATTACCGTTTATCGCATTCGAAGAAGAAAATCTCGAACAAGGTCGAATTTGGGCATACACTCATGGTAATGTCCGAACAAAGATGTGCGGCGAAGTTTGTTGGATTGCTCCTGCTAGCGGACTTGCTACAGTTGAAATTTGGGGTGCTGGCGGTAGTGGTGCTAAGATGTGCTGCTGCGGTGGCGGTATTCCAGGTAATCCTGGAGCTTACTCTAAGAAAACTATCTGTGTAGCTTCTGGCTGCTTAATTACAGGAACTATTGGATTTAGCTGCGGCAATTCAAACGATTTATGTTTCCGAGGTTGCTCAGAACCCACAGGTGTATGCTGGCGTTCTACAACAACTAACGGATGTATGTGTGCTCAAGGTGGCCGCGGAGGTACTACTTTCTGTTCTACAGGAACATCAATGTGGTGCTGTTTCCAAGCTGGCGGATTCTGCGGAACTGGTCCATTTAATGCCAACTGTGGAATTATCTGTAACTACGGAACAGGTACAGCATCATGTTGTGCTGATGCGTTTGGTGGCGATGTTAACGCAAGAGGCGGTTTTAGCCGTGCTACTTTCTTTGGATGTACACCAAGCTGTCCATGTTCTACATTTTTCCACGTAGCAACGCCACCGGGATATTACAGCGATTGCGGTGCGGAAATTACCTACACTAATGAGGGCGATAGCGGCCACTCTAGCTGGAGCGGAATGGCACTAAATGGTTTCTTATATGGGTTAAACGTAGCAGGACGCCAACCAGGTCGCGGTGTTGACGGTGCTCACTCATGTTGGACTGGCGGTAGAACTTGCGGATGTTATGACGGTAACGGATGTATACCATTTGTTCCGCCAGGGTTTCCAGGATTACCACCATTTCCATGCGGCGATGTGCGTGATCACGCATATCGTGGCGGCCATGGTGCTATTCGTATCCGATTCGTACAAGATGGTACAGTAAGAGATTTATAAGAGATAAAATAATGCCTACATCGTTTCAAAATTTAATAAGATCAAGAACAACTGGTCGCGTAGAGGAAAACCTAGAAACAGGCAGAATCTATGTGTTCACACCAGGTACCATGTATACAAACTTTTGTAACGGGTTTTGTTGGAATCCTCCATCAACTGGTAGAGCAGTAATTGAAGTATGGGGTGCTGGCGGATCCGGAGCACAGATGTGCTGCTGCGGTGGAGGTACTCCAGGTAACGCAGGTGCTTATTCTAAAAAAACAATTTGTGTTAGTTCAACCGATTTTGTAAGAGGTACTATTGGTAACAGTTGTGGTAACAGTTCCACATTGTGTTTCCGTGGTTGTTCAGATCCTACTGGAGTATGTTGGACTCAGTGTGCTGCTGCTCAAAACGGTTGTATCTGTGCCCAGGGCGGAGCAGGTGGCCGCGGTATGTGCTCTACAGGAACATCATTGTTCTGTTGCTTTGTTAACCAATCACACTGTTTTACAGGACCATTTAACGATAACTGCGGTGTTATCTGTAATTATTTTAACGGTATTTGGATTGCTTGTGCTTACGGCGGTGACACAAACTGTTGTGGTCATTTCAGTTGTTCAGTATTCTTTGGTTGCTACCCACAGTGTCCTTGCTGTTTTCAATATCACACAGCATCTCCAGCAGGATTTTATAGTTGCGGACCTTATAACGTAGCAGCGTTTGGTGCTGAAGATGACAACAGACATTCAAACTGGTCAGGCCAACCGTTAATGCAGGAAGTAAATGCGTTCTCAGCATTGCGTAGATCGCCCACTGGCGGTATTCCTATGAACTATTGCTGGAGATCAGATAGAAAATGCGGATGTTATGAAATGCAGGGCTGTATTCATTACGCACCGCCTGCTACAGGCGGATACCCAACAAGCCCGTGTCCAGGGGTTCGTGACCATGCTGGTCGCGGTGGATGGGGTGCTGTTAGAATTAGATTCTTTACATAAATAGTGTTAGAGGAAGATTATGAGAAAAAATTTTACATTTTTATTACCAGATGAGCCATATAAAAACACCACGGCTCTAAACAAGGTACAGAATGCGGTCTATACTGGACCTCGTTACTTCGCTATCTGTGTCATTGATGCTACAGGCGAAATCAAATATATTGCTAGAAGAGGAGAGTCTTTGGCAGAGATTGATTTTGATAATCTTGTAGATGATGATCCAGCAACAACATTTTATTTGATTGACGCTAACGAACATCCGTTTCCTGCCGCTTATTTGTTGAATACATATGAAACTGGCGATGTTGCTGATTATTCGACAGATTTAGTCGATGCTGACGGCAACGAATGGAACTACACATATCATTACGATGATAATACTGGATCAATTGGACAATGTTTTTATGGCCAATCGTTAAAATATATCAATAATCAATTTGTAGGACCAGAATATAGATTACACGCTGTTACTAAACAAAGTCTTATTGAAAACTATAGAAATATAGCTACAGCTATTGAACAAAGTCTACAAATAAATGATTATACAGATGAAGACCGAACAGCCTTTGCTGCTCACATAGCATGGCTTCGTGATTTGGAAAGACTTTACGCCGGTGTTGATCATTGGAAAATTCCATTCCCAAGTAACTTACCAACTTTAATTTAAAAAAACTCTTGAACCAAGACTAGGTTCTGTGTTATTATTGTAGTGATACATAGTAAGACAGAACCTATTTTCTTGGAGTTTAAATGGAACAACGCTCTAAAGCATTTTTTTTAAACGGTGGTGCGGGCCGTATGTTATGCTCAATACCCGCATTTGAAAAATACGAACAGGAATCCGGAGACAAGGATTTCATCATCATCTGCGAGGGCGGCACAGATGTTTTTAAAGGTCACCCCACCCTCGATGCTAGAACGTATGATGTATGGCATAAACATCTTTTCTTAGAAAAGATCAAAGATCGAGATATTGTTAGCCCAGAACCCTACAGGATATGGGAATACTATAATCAAAAATGTTCTATAGCACAGGCGTTCGATATTGAAATTAATAAAAAAGGTATTAGAGCATTGCCTAAGCCTACATTGATTCTCAGCAAAGACGAGCTATTAACAGGTCGCAAGCTGATTGGCGATGTTAAAAAACAATTAAAGAAAAGTAAAATTGTAGTATTCCAACCTTTTGGTCGCGGAATACAAGTAGTTGACGATTCGTTAGTTGACTCAACTAGTCGAAGCATAGAATTTAAAGATACAAAAGCTCTAATTAAAAGATTACAGGAAAAAGAATTTGGTGTAATTTTAATGAGTGAGTTTAAAATTGATTTTACTGATGAAAAATTCAAAGATGAAATCGCCATGCCAGAAAATGTTTCTATGCGTCAATGGGCAGCAATTATCAAATACGCAGATCATTTCTTAGGCTGTGACAGCTTAGGACAGCATTTGGCCTATTGTGTAGACAAACCGTCAACGGTGCTATTTGGGTCAACATATCCTATTAACGTTTCTTATCCAGATTGTAAAACATTTACAATTTTAGATATGGGAGAAGAAACTCGTGAATATAGTCCTATTAGAATTACCATGGATGAACGCATTGATAGAAAACACGAACCTATAATGACTATGACTCCAGAAATACAAAATTATATTATAGAAGCCGTACAAGGAAAACACAAAAAATGACAGAACCTAAACTTAATTCCGGTTGGATCGCAGCCATAGCACGTGGCCACAATGCTGGTGTATGTTTATTCAAAGACGGAGAAATTGTTTTTTCTATTGAAGAAGAAAGATTAACCCGTCAAAAATACGATGGCGGCCCGCTAGCTTCAATGGTTAAAATTTTAGAATACACCGATAAGTTAGATTATCTAGTTGTAGCACATACACAGAAATTAACAGATACTGCTGCTAGAATTGATTTCAGTGGCGATGATATTTACACTGGTCTAGCACGTAAGCTAGGATTGATTAGTCGCAAAGAAGACAATCACAATCATCCTCAGGTTGTCGATTTAAGTTTTATGCATCACAAGCTTCACGCTGCCTGTGCGTTTTATCGCAGTGGTTTTGATGATGCGGTAGCACTGATTGTTGACGGTGCTGGTACATTTATTCAATTAATGTACGGCAACGAACCTTTATGGGTGTGGGAAGTAGAGTCAATTATTGACTGCGGATATCCTTCACAGTTTAAGACTCTTTATAAAAATTATGGTGCTCGCGAAGCTGTTGCTGGCACATACATGGACAAATGCCCTTCAGATCAATTTGGAGAAGCAGGTGAGTTCCATGAAGCATGGCTTTCGGATAGAGCAGGTATAGTTAAAACCTACGAGGCTGTCACCGAATATTGTGGGTTCTCATCTATCGAAGCAGGAAAAACCATGGGATTATTTCCCTACGGTAAACCCAACGATAAGATTCCTAAGTTGTTTGATTTTACTTCGAAGGTTCCGTTGTCTAATCGAAATCTAATCGTGCCTGCCTATCCTTCTTCTTCAGTAGTTAATAGTGCTTTATTTGACTATCTTGACGAGTTGCCGCAAGAAGGTGAAGATACTACTAAACTCCAAAGTCGTAGAGATCTTGCCTATGCGTGTCAAACACAAACACAAGAACAAGTAGTTAGATTAATCCGTAAAGCTGTAGAAATCAGTGGCAAGAAGAATGTTGTTATCAGCGGTGGATATGGCCTAAATTGTGTGGCAAATTATCATTATCTTGAACAGTTAAAAGATGAAGGTATTAATATCTATGTTGAACCTATCAGTAATGATGCCGGAACAGCCATGGGTGCTGGATTAATGTTTTGGCATGCTATGGCAGATAGTCGTGAAAAGCATAAATTAGACACACTATATCTAGGACCGCAGTATACCTACGCAGAAAGAGAGATACTGGATAAAGTATCTTATGCTGGCGGAGAAGTTGTAGATGCTACTAATAAAGATGTAGTAAAATTGTTGCGGGAAAAGAATATTGTTACAATATTCCAAGGACGTTCAGAAAACGGTCCTAGAGCATTGGGTAATCGCAGTGTGCTATTTGATCCTACATTTCCAGATGGCAAAGATTTTGTTAACACTGTAAAGCGTAGAGAATATTTCCGCCCGTTCGCTGGCAGTATTATACACGAGCATGTACATGAGTGGTTTGATTTACGTGGCATGGACGAAACACCACACATGATGTACGCTGTAAATTGTAAGCCAGGTATAGCTGAAAAGATTCCTAGTATCATACACGTTGACGGAACTTGTAGAATACAGAGCGTAAAGCGTGAACAAAATCCTCACTATTACGATCTTATCAAAGAATTTTACGATCAAACAGGAATTCCTATTATTTTTAATACCAGCTTTAACCTAGGTGGCGATCCGCTAGTTGAAACTCTAGACGATGCTATTGAAACATTGGTTAAAAGTGATATAGAATATCTATTTTTACCCGAATACGGTAAGCTGATCAAGATTGCTAATAGCTAACAAAACCCCCTTTTTAGGGGGTTTTTAGTTTCTCTAAAAATCAGTTAAATATAACATACAACGAGCGTAACTATGACTGATTTTACCAAATACTTTGGCACTGGTGTAAAAAATACTCTGTTTCTAAAAAACGGAGTAAACTTCTATAATAGAGGACCCTGGCGTCAAATCTTTCAAGACACCGAAATTGATCGTTGGTATGTGGGCGATTTTGCTGCCGCAAATTATATAATTTCTGTAGAATACGATTCCCAGAAAAAAGAAACAATGTCTATTCTTGTAGTAGCTAGACCTGATCAAGCTACTTACACAGTCTACGGTCGTGCCTCCATAGATGATCCGTTAATTACAATTTCTGCCACAGTTAATGACAGCTATCTAAGTTTAAAATTATCACCAATTATTGAAGGCTACGAAGGTGTACGTGCTATCTACTTTGCTCAATATTTTGCTACCTTAACTGATCTTGAAAGACCTGTCCCTTTAACATATTTGGTTGACGAAGAAGACTTAGGCGGTGGTGGAGGTGGCGGTGACATTCCAGATGGCGGCAGCGGTGGTAGTAGTAATGCCAATCTTTCTGCTATTGACAGAACTCTTACACCAACCTCTAGCGGAACATTTGATGTTGGTATTGCTCTAAAGCGATTTAGAGACCTATATCTTAGTAATGGTATAGACCTTGGCGGTGCTGTAATATCTAATAATGGAAACGGGGCTATTGAGCTACCCGACGGCACAACCGTGGGCGGTAATGAACTTAAATCGTTTGGAACTATTTCTGTATCGGGCGAGGCTGATGTTGATAGTATAATATTAAATGATAATTTAACATTAATCGCTGGCTCGGGAATGACCATTTCCACTAATGCTTCAAATAGAAGTATTACTCTATCAAGCTCTGGCGGTGGAACAGGTGGTGGAACATCAGCTAATGCGTTTGGTGTTGTTAGCGTAGCAGGGCAGTCAACTATTAGAGCAGATTCGGCATCAGACACACTGACTTTTGTGGCAGGCTCAGGAATAGCTATTACTACTAATGCTACCAGCGATAGGATAACAATAACCAATACAGGAAGTTCTGGAGGAGGTGGCGGAACTGGCGGAACCGCTACTGAAATTATTGTTTCAGAAGTTCTTGACGGCATATATCCTATGGTTATTGCTGAAGGAACAGATCCAATTACTGGACAAAGTTTATATGCCAGCTCCGGCGTAACGTTAGAAGTAGCAACCAGCACATTAAATGTCACAGCAACTACAGCTAGATGGGCGGACTTGGCTGAAAGATATCTAGCCGATTGTGCCTACGAGCCTGGAACTGTTTTAGAATTTGGCGGAGACAAAGAAGTAACTCTAGCCCAAGATTCAACTCGCAGAATAGCCGGAGTTGTTTCTACAAACCCTGCTTACTTAATGAACACTGATTTAAAAGGCGACAATGTAGTAGCAATAGCACTACAGGGGCGTGTTCCTTGTAAAGTTAGGGGCAACATTAGAAAAGGTGATATGTTGATCAGCGGTGGCGATGGGTATGCTAGACCGTCTCTAGACCCTAGCATTGGCACTGTGATAGGTAAAGCATTAGAAGACTTTGATGGCGTCTCTGGAGTCATTGAAGTTGTAGTTGGTAGATTATAACACCAATAAATACTAGGTAAAAATGACAGTACAGACAATACAATTTAGAACAGAATTTGGTTACAGAAGCCCAGGATTCCTTGTAGACAAGGAAGGCGACCTAACGGCATTGTCTGTAACAACAGCAAATCTTAATGCTACTACTATAAGTATTAGCGGATCAACAGTTATCGATACCGATCGACTAACTGAAAGTATTAGAGATAGTAGTTTAGAAACTCTTGGAGTTTTACAAAATTTAACGGTTAACGGTGATGTATTCTTAAAAAAGAACAACGTAAACCGTTTATCAATAATCAACGGTCGAGTGGTCATTAATAGTTTGGCAACAGGAACTATAGACAACGTTGATCTTGGCCAAACTACACCTGGAAAAATAGACACTTACCAATTAAATGTTGTAGAACATAATGGTGTCAACGGAGAATTTGTCGCAGACGGTGCTAATATATCATTCGATGCTGCTACAATTACAGGTACTGTAACATATATAGAAAATGTTTCGATAAACGCTGCTCCCACATCAGGCGAACACGCTGTTCGAAAAGATTACGTAGACAACTCTGTCGTTGCTTTTGCAGTGGCATTTGGAGCCTAAGGATAGAAGATGGCAAAGAAAAAAATAGACAATTATACATTTAGACCGGGGATTAGTTTTCTTGGCAATTTGTATCCAGACGAATGGCAAAGTTTTTATGACAACGTGCCATTTATCAAAGCAGAGTTAACAGCTTATCTCAATTATAGGATAGACATTGACACTGACGTTAATTTATATCCTAATGCTGTACGCCTATTAGAAAACAACGTTAATTTTATCAAAGAAGAAGCCACTGCCTGGATAGCAACACAGGTAGCAGGAAATTTCACAGGATTTGTAGGATATACCTATGACGTAGCTAAATGTAAACGAGATATCGGTTATGTCTTAGCAGCGTATATTCACGATATTCGATACGGCGGTAACGAAGATACTAGATCAGTTGTTGGAAAATATTGGATTAATACTGAACCGCAAGTTGACGGAGACAGACAAGCTGAAGTTAAAACTCACGAATTTATAAGAGATTTAATCACAGATTATATATTTCCACGTGCGGCCTACACTCCCCTTCAACTAGTTGCCGCAATGTACACAGTTGCTCCGTCGGCGGAAACAACCGCAGCGGCACGTATTGATACATTGTCTGCTGTTACTACTACAGTTATTGCCAGCGGGCTATCTTCAATGCCTGCTATTGCTTATAAAGCAGCAACTTACGAAAATTATACTTTTAATTCTGAAAAATGTCAGCGAGATCTAGGATACGTATTAGATGCTTATCTACACGATCTAAGATACGGTGGTAATGAACAGACACGTTTTACCATACAAAAATATTAC
>Ga0315904_10005119_pt1 | contig 18315 bp, 17 predicted proteins | sample LakEriMetagenome_6_FD_203529 | JGI IMG/M metagenome (GOLD analysis project Ga0315904, IMG submission 203529) | Freshwater fungal communities from buoy surface, Lake Erie, Ohio, United States - Buoy 12 MA120 | ecosystem: Environmental > Aquatic > Freshwater > Lake | place: USA: Lake Erie, Ohio...
ATTACGATCATAGCCACGATAGCTCTCTGCGTACTGATCTCTCCCTGGATGCGCACGGCAATACAGTCCAGCATGACCGGCATTGAGTCTATTGCAGCAAAGCTTTCCTTTGCGAGCAGCCAAGAAAGTGGCGTGAAGCTGACGCGCCCTAGTGATGGTGTTCTCTGGGCTCTTGTCGGAGCGTTCTCTCTGATGATTGTCTCTAAAGCCCTCCAGATCGTGGAGTGGTGTATCTTTGTTAAGAAAATCTAAATGAATCACGAGCAGATTGAGGGCTTTGCCGCTCTCTTTACCGAGGCTCCGCGCCTCACCGAGATAGAGATCCGACATGAGGGGGGGACCCTGCGGATGCGCCGCGCGACGACAAGCCCTTTGCCCGCTCTACAGCCGAGTCTTCCTACACCTCCCACTACTTCCTTGCTTCCTATACCCACACCGACGAACGCTTGTCTGGTGACGGCGGAGCATGTGGGTGTCATCCACTCCGTTGCAGAGGTAGGAGCCTTGGTGAATATTGGGCAGGTGCTCGGTCAGATCGACACGATGCGCTTACTCTCGGACTGTAAAGCACCGCTGAGTGGGAAGCTTATTGAGGTTCTTATCGGTGAAGGGCAGCCGGTTGAGTACGGCCAGCCTCTCTTTACGATCATGCCGGAGGAAAGCTAGATGCAGCGACGGATTTTTACTCTGATTGAGATCTTAGTGGTGGTAGTCATCCTCGGTATTCTAGCTGCCATTGTTATCCCACGCTTGACAGGTGGTGGAAAGGATGCCGCCGGCAAGCGTGTTCTCGCGCCCAAGGAGAAGGCCCAGCAAGTCGGCACCGTTAGCTATGTCTCCCAGATCCAGCAGGCGATCACCATGTACAAGATGGACAACGACGAGCGCTTGCCCGCGAGTCTTCAGGAGCTGAAGCGCTACGGGGTCACGGATGAGATGCTCGTTGATGGTGTCAGTAAGCAGCCCCTTCAGTACAATCCCCAGACCGGTGAAGTCACCAGTCCAACCGCTCTTCCTGGCAGTGTGGGTCGAGCACTTAATCTTCAAAATCAAGGACAGTAATGTTCAGTAAAATCCTTATTGCCAACCGCGGCGAGATCGCGGTTCGGATCATTCGTGCTTGCCAAGAGCTTGGCATCAAGACCGTCCAGATCCACTCTGACGCCGACCGAGACTCTCTGCCCGTACGCCTCGCCGATGAGACAGTCTGTGTGGGTCCTGGCCCTTCCAAAGACTCGTATCTCAACATTCCGCACATTATCGCTGCCGCCCTGAATACAGGTGCACAGGCGATTCACCCCGGCTATGGCTTTCTCTCGGAAGTGGCTAGCTTCGCCGAGATCTGCGAGCAGTGCGGAATTAAGTTTATCGGCCCCCCCATCACTGCCATTGAAAAAATGGGCGATAAAGCCACGGCGCGCGCCACGGCAAAAGCTGCGGGTGTCCCCACCGTTCCCGGCTCTGAGGGCATCTTGGAGACCGACACCGATGCTCTCAAGCTCGCAACTCAGATTGGCTACCCCGTGATGATGAAGGCCACCGCAGGCGGCGGTGGGCGTGGCATTCGCATTGTCGAGGACGAAGACGACATGCAGCGGCAGTTCAAAGTCGCACAGGTCGAGGCGGAGGCGGCGTTTGGCAACGGCGGGCTCTACCTCGAAAAGTACATCCGTGAGATGCGCCATATCGAGGTGCAGGTGCTCTTTGACGAGTACGGTCATGGGATTCACCTCGGGGAGCGCGAGTGCTCGGTGCAGACCGTACGCCACCAGAAAGTCGTCGAGGAAGCCCCCTCTCCAACACTCACGATGGAGCAACGCATGGCAATCGGTGCAGCGGCGGTGAAAGCGGGCAAGGCGGCGGGCTATGCCAATGCGGGCACCGTGGAGTTTATCTACACCCCTAGCGGCGAGTTCTACTTCATGGAGATGAACACGCGCATCCAAGTAGAGCACCCCGTCACGGAGTTTGTCACGGGCGTTGATCTCATCCAGTGGCAGATCCGCATCGCCGCTGGTGAGCCACTCTCGCTCAAACAAGAAGACATCGAGTGGAAAGGCCACTCCATCGAGTGCCGTGTCACGGCGCAAGACCCCGCCAAGAACTTTCAGCCATCGGCGGGCAAGATGGGCGAGGTGCTCCTGCCCGGCGGCCTCGGTGTTAGAGTGGACACCCAGATCTACTCCGGCTACTCCGTCCCACCCTACTACGACAGCAACCTCGCCAAGGTGATTGTCTGGGGCGTGGACCGCGATGAAGCCATCCGCCGCATGGAGCGCTGCCTGAGCGAGACGCGCATCGAGGGCCTGCCAACCAATATCAGCTTCCTCAAGCAGATCCTCGCCGATGAGCGCTACCGCACCAACGATGTCTCCACAAAGTTCCTCCCCACACTCATGGAGGAGCTCGGGCTGTGAGTACCCTCCTCCCCCAGCCCCTCCTCCCAATCCTGGGAGGAGGGGGAACGGAGGGGAGTTTAGGCGTTGAGCTTGGGTTCGTATGAAAGGCTTGCTTCGAAGCTATCTGCTCATCGGTACATGGGGAGGCATGGTGGGCATAGTTCTCTCTCTAGTTACTTTTTTACACAGTCCCTACTGGTTAGCAATCCTCTTAGGTTATCCTGTCGGACTTATACTCGGTTTATTGTTCGGTTTCGCTCTCTTCAACCTTACTTCCTGGCTTCTAAAAAAGAAAACAGGGGAGGTCGGTATCAACATTATTGAAGATACAATTCTTCTCGTTCTTATGTTTAGTTCTTTAACTTTAATAATAATCTCTATCTTCTCACAAGCAAAGTATCGAGCACAATAAATGGAGCACTTAAAGCAACTCGAGCACCACTCCGCCAAACAAACACAATAATGACATACCGAGTCAATCATATAGCGGTGGGGATACTCCGGCAGGGCGATCAGTTTGTTCTCGTGCAGCAGCAGTATCTCAAAGACCGCCCCCCGTTCTGGGTGCTGCCGGGCGGGATGGTGGAGCCCGGCGAGCTGATCTCCGAGGCTCTGGTTCGTGAGCTTGCCGAAGAGACGGGGGCCAGAGTTGAGGCGATCGGACGGCTGGCGTACTGCATGCAGATAGACCACCCGACGCGTCGTGAGCAGACAATCGCCTACTGTTTTGAGATTGACGGCTGGTCGGGGACGCTCCAGAGTGCCGACCCCGACAACGAGATACTAAACGTCGCGCCGGTGCCTCTACGTGATGCGCCACAGCGGCTCAGCTCCATCCCCTGGCTCGCCGTTCGTGAGCCGCTCCTCGCCTATCTGTGCGGCAAGTGCCCTGCCGGAACGCTCTGGTTTTATCGGGAGCTTGAGGGCATCCAGGTTCTCGTCAGCAGAATCGAGGGGACTCTATGACCTGGCACTGGGCTCCCTTCAAGAATCTTTCTCTTACTGATCTCTACGATCTGATGCGCTTGCGTCAGGAAGTCTTTGTGGTTGAGCAAAACTGTGTCTATCTGGATGCAGACGGCTACGACCAGAAGGCGCGGCACTTGCTGGGGCGCGACGGCAAGGGGGAGCTTGTGGCTTGCCTGCGGCTCTTTGCGCCGGGCGTGAAGTATCCAGCGTTCCCCAATGAGGCGAGCATTGGGCGGGTCTGTACAGCGGCTTCAGTGCGAGGAACGGGCCTCGGTCAGGAGCTGATGCGGCGCGGGATTGCGGAGACGGAGCGGCTCTGGCCAGAGAGTGGAATTCGCATCTCGGCCCAGGCGTATCTACTGAGTTTTTATGGCAAGCTCGGTTTTGCAGCAGTCTCAGAACCCTACGATGAGGACGGAATTCCGCACGTGGAGATGGTGCGTCCCGCGAAAACGCCTCGTACGGTACAATAGGCACTGTGTCTGTCACTCTGTCTTTTCGTTCGCCTGCCTACTGGGAGCTTATTCTTGGACTGATCGGGCGGGACGTCAAGACACGCTACAAACAATCCGTCCTAGGCTATGCTTGGGCAGTGCTGTATCCTCTAGCCACCGCGCTTATCTTTAGCATTGTCGGGCAGATCATTCTGCGCCAGCAAACGGGCGGGCTTCCCTACCCTGTCTATGCCTACTTTGGCCTGCTCTACTGGAACCTGTTCTCGTCGGGCTTAACGGCAGCGACGGAGAGCTTGGTGAGCCACCTGAACCTGATTACCAAGGTGTACTTTCCCCGTGAGGTCTTTCCGGTCGCTGCCGTTCTCTCCAAGCTCGTAGACTTCGGATTTGGTTTGGTGGGACTCGTGCCGCTTCTAATCGTCTACCGGGTCAAGCCGGGGCCTCTCTTTCTGATGAGTCTTGCCATGGCGGGGATTGTCGTTTTATTGACGCTTGGTTGGGGAATGCTACTAGCCTGTGCCAATCTTTACTTTCGGGATGTGCGTCATCTTGTTGGGATTGTGCTTAGTCTCTGGGGCTTTCTGGTGCCCAATATCTACCCCTTGCATCAAGTACCGAAGATCTGGCAGGGGCTCTACTTGCTCAACCCTATCGCCGCGCTGCTGGAGGCAGGGAGACGTCTGGCGTTTCCACAGACCGGCTGGATGCGGGCTATAGACCCTGCGCAAGGGAATCTCGGATCACTATGGCCCTATGTGGGCAGTGCATTGATCACGGCGCTACTTTTTCTGGTGGTGGGCTTCGTTGTCTTCAAGCGCAACGAGCCTCGCTTTGCTGAGTATATTTAGTTTAAGGAGTAAAGAGTTTTGAGTAAACGTGCGTTAATTACGGGAATTACGGGTCAGGACGGATCCTATCTGACAGAGCTGCTACTGAGTAAGGGCTATGAAGTCTTTGGCGTTGTCCGACGCTCCAGTACGGAGAGCTATGAGCGCATCGAGCATTTGCGAGATCGTATTACGCTTATTCAGGCGGACTTGCTGGATCAGTACTCACTGATCGAGGCACTGAAAGTGGCGCAACCCGATGAGGTCTACAACCTTGCAGCGCAGAGCTTTGTGCCCACGTCTTGGTCACAGGCTGTGCTAACCGGCGAGTTTACTGCGCTTGGCGTCACCAAGGTGCTAGAAGCCGTGCGCGCCGTTAACCCAAAAATTCGCTTCTACCAAGCCAGCTCGTCGGAGATGTACGGGAAGGTTCTCGAAGTGCCCCAGAGAGAAGAGACGCCGTTCTACCCGCGTAGCCCCTACGGGGTTGCCAAGGTCTATGGTCACTTCATCACAGTCAACTACCGCGAGAGCTATGATTTATTTGCCGTGAGTGGGATTCTCTTCAATCATGAGTCTCCTCGACGTGGGTTAGAGTTCGTCACACGCAAAGTCACCGATGGAGTTGCACGCATCAAGCTTGGTTTACTGAACGAGCTGCGCATGGGGAATTTAGATGCGAAGCGTGACTGGGGCTTCGCGGGGGACTACGTCGAGGCGATGTGGCTAATGCTCCAGCAAGACACCCCCGATGACTATGTCGTCGCAACGGGTGAGACACACACCGTTGAGGAGCTGGTCGAGGTAGCCTTTGAGCGGGCAGGGCTGGACTGGAAGAAGTATGTTGTCCAAGATCCGCGCTTTATTCGACCAGCTGAAGTAGATCTGCTCATCGGTGATCCTGCCAAGGCTAAAGCGAAGCTAGGCTGGACTCCTAAAACGAGCTTCAAGGATCTCGTCCACATGATGGTGGACTCAGATCTGGCCCGCTGGGAAGCGAAGAAGTAGGTTGCTCCCCTCTCCCTGCCCTGCCTCTGCAGGGTTGGGAGGAGGGGCCAGGGGAGAAGAGCAAATGCGGATTCTGATTACGGGGGCAACGGGCTTTGTGGGGGGCTATCTGGCGGCAGAGCTGTCGGAGCACTATCCTAAGGCACAGCTCTTTGGTACCAGCTACGGGCACACATCAGGGGGGGGCCTGCCGGAAGGAACCACCGTCCTTGATGCAGATCTGCGTGACCCCGCCGTCATTGCCCGTGTGCTAGAGGCAAGCGCTCCGGATATTATCTTTCATCTGGCGGGCTTTGCCTCAGGTGCGGGAACCGATGCAGCCATGATCCGCGCCGCCAACGTGGACGCGACGCGCATGCTGGTGGAGGCGGTGGCCAGTACCCATAAACCTTGCCGTCTACACCTGGCAAGCACCGGCTATGTCTATGGCACCACCGCGCCTGGCCAGCCTGCCTCCGAAGGCGACACACTTCGCCCCGAAGGCGCTTATGCCCAGTCGAAGGCCGAGATGGAGACGGTTATCCAGCCGCTGGCAACCGAGAACCTCTCGATTACGGTCACGCGGGCGTTTAACCACACCGGGCCACGCCAGACACCGGTCTTTGTCGCGCCGGGATTTGCCCGCCAGCTTGCCCGGATCGAGCAGGGACTAGACGAGCCCACGGTGCGGGTGGGTAACTTGGAGGCCAAGCGCGACTTTCTGGATGTCCGAGATGTCGTGCGGGCCTATCGTCTCCTCCTTTGTGAGCAAGCCCCCGCTCCCTGGCGCGTCGTCAATGTTGCCAGTGGAGAGGCAGTCTCGATCCAGAGCATTTTAGACACGCTACTGGGCATGGCGCAGACAAAAGTGAGCGTGGAGATAGATCCCACACGCCTTCGCCCATCGGATATGCCTGAGTGCATAGGAGCTTCGGCCCTTCTCTCAGAGCTCACGGGCTGGAGAAAGACCCACTCCCTAACCGATACTCTAGCGGAGACACTTTCCTGGTGGCGCTCCACAGGAGTTCATATCTGGTGACCGAGACAAAACCGCTGATTCTAGTTCGTCCCCCACAAGGGCTGGCCGCGCTTAATCTGCAGGAGCTGACGCAGTACTGGGAGCTGGTACGAACTTTTGCCCAGCGCGAGATCATGCTGCGCTACCGCCAGACCGCTCTGGGTGTGATCTGGGTGGTGCTTCAGCCGCTCCTGACGGCAGGAATCGCGAGTTTTGTCTTTGGAAAAGTGGCCGGATTCTCTCAAGGTGACCCCGCATTCTTCCTGCGCGCTTTCTCGGGACAGATCGCCTGGACTATCTTTGGCCTCTCGATCTTTAAGATCAGCACCTGCCTTGTGGGCAATAGTGCGATGCTCTCCAAGGTCTTTTTTCCGCGCCTGACACTCCCCATTGCCTCCACTTTGGCAGCGCAGATAGACACACTGGTCGCTTTTGCCGCTTTTGTGCTCCTGATGCCCTTCTTTGGTGTGGCCCCGACATTAGCCACTCTGACACTCCCTCTCTGGTTTGCGGCACTGGCGACCATGGCGCTGGGGATCGGGATGATGATGGCGGCGCTCATGGTCTCGTACCGAGATGTCCAGTTTATCTTGCCCGTCTGGCTCAACTCCCTGATGGTCTTCTCGCCCGTGCAGTGGCCACTTGCTAAGATGGCAGGCAAGCTGGGGGCACTGGGAACACTTTACTTTCTGGTGAACCCGGCGGCGATCTTAATCGAGGGGTTTCGCTGGTCGCTGATGGGCGGCGGGCTGGGAATTGCCCCGTGGCAGGTGGCCTATGCTACCGTCATGAGTGTGGTGATCCTACTGCTTGGCCTCTTGATCTTCCGCATGCAGGAGCGGAGGTTCGCCGATGTCATCTAGTACGAGTAGCACAAAGATGGTCGGGGTCAGCAAGCTCGGCAAGCGCTACAAGATCGCACCGCGGGGGACACGTCCGGGAACACTCACCGAAAATATTCTGGCGACCCTGCGTGGCAAGCAGCCCCCCAAAGAGGACTTCTGGGCCGTGCGCGAGGTCAGCTTCGACGTTCACCAGGGCGAGGTTGTCGGGCTGATCGGGCACAACGGTGCGGGGAAATCTACTCTACTGAAGCTCCTCTCGCGCATTACCGAGCCGACCGAGGGCCAGATCGCGCTCTACGGGCGTGTGGGCAGCCTGCTGGAGGTGGGAACGGGCTTTCACCCCGAGCTGACAGGCCGTGAGAATGTCTTCATGAACGGCGCGATTCTGGGGATGACACAAAAAGAGATCCAGACGCGCTTTGACGAGATCATTGACTTTGCGGGGCCACGGGTGGCACTGCACCTTGATACGCCCGTCAAGCGCTACTCATCGGGGATGACCATGCGCCTAGGCTTTGCGGTCGCGGCGAACCTCAACCCGGAGATTCTGATCGTGGACGAAGTGCTGGCCGTGGGCGATGCAGAGTTCCAGAAGAAGTGCCTGGGCAAGATGCAAGAAGTGGCGGGCAGTGGGCGCACGGTGTTTTTCGTGAGCCATAACCTTGCGGCGGTTACCGCGCTCTGCAACCGTGCTTTATTGCTACACGGCGGCCAGCTCCACGAAGACGGGCCCGTCGCGCGGGTCGCGGCAGCCTACCAGCTCATGGCCCGCTCTGGCACGGCGTTGGGGGGTGATCTCACCCACGCGCAGCGCACGGGCACTGGAGCGGGGCAGTTTCTCTCCCTCAACCTCCAGCCCTTTGCTCCTGATGGGACGCCTCAGCCCTTGGTCTACAATGGCAGCATACTCCAGATGGAGTTAACGGTCAAGGCAGAGCAAGTCATCACCGATGCCTCCGTCACCCTCTGGATCGCCGACTCCAATACCTACCGCCTGATTGACTGCTCCTCCGCGCTCCATGGCAAGCTAGTTCGTCTGGAGCCCGGAGAGACCACCCGTGTCCGCTTCACGCTCGGCGAGCTGCTCCTCAAGCCCGGCCTCTACACCCTCGGTGTTTCTCTAGGTCGGCCTGAGATCGAGGACATAGATACGATTGATTTTGCCGGAACCCTCGAAGTCGCCGTAGACCCCGAGGCCGCACAAGCCACGCTCATTCTGCCCGGAGCCTACACCTGCCGCTACAAAACCGAGATCATCCCCGGCAGCGAGCTCCCCGAAGAACTTCCCGTCAACACCAACCGTCAAGCAGCCTGAGGGAGGCTCCAGATGTTGCGGTGGATCAGCTCGTGGCGGAACTGTGACCAGGCTTCAGCGGACTCGAAGATGCGACGGGGGATGATGATGACGCCGCGCGGGGCGAAGGTAATAAACAGATGGGTCTCGGTTTCCTCGACAGGCTGGCAGGCTTCCCAAAAAATCAGGCGACGGTAGCGGGGCGAGTGGATACGCAAGCCCTCACGCTCCAGTGACATACTGCGCACGCCCAGCACTTCCACGGGGACTTTCTCACCGGCTTGAAGCGCCAGAACGAGTGCGCCGACGGCCACCCAGAAAAAGAACGCGGGGGTGTGCCAGATACCGATAGCCGCACCTAAAACGGCGGCAGCCATGATCCACCAGAGATTTAGCTTGGGCTGCAAGGACGAGTGCTCCTGCCAGGCGGCGATATCGGCTTCGTTGAGGCTATAGGTGATAGTCATCTTGCTCAAGACTCCTTGCAAGAGTCGCGCCATTGCCGGGGAGAGACCCCAAGATTTTCTTTAAAGACCCGTGCAAAGTACGCTGGATCGGAGAAGCCACAGAGAAGCCCAATCTGTGACAGGGAGAGAGTCCCCTCACAGAGCAGGGTACGGGCTTGCTCTAGGCGCAGGTGCTTGAGGTAGTCCCGAGGCGTGCGCCCCATCGCGGCGGTAAAGACTTCGGTGAAGCGATCCGGCGAGAGAAAGACCTGGGCGGCAAGCTGCTCGATGCGAACGGGCTCTGCGAAGTGCTCGTCGAGATAGCGAATGGCGGCGGCGAGAGTCTCTTCGTGACGCCCATGAGAGAGCCCTTCCCCGCCTGCACCCAGGCGCTTGAGGCGCACCAGGAGCCGCCCAAAGAGTGCGGGAACCAGCCAGGCTCCCTCCGTCTGTGCCGCCTCCTCGCGTAGCTCACTCCAGCACTGCGAAACCTGTCCATGCGCCGCTGGGGTGAGATGGAGCCAGCGCCCCGAGCGCGGCTGCCCGAGGAGCTCCCAGGTCTCCGGGGGAAATACCGCCGGCTCCACATGGATGGTATCGAGCACGAGGCGCTCGCAGCGGTCGAACCAGTGCGCCTGCCCTGCCGCCATGGCGTAGACATCGCCCCGTGCGACCTCAAAGGGCTGTCCCTCGATCACGTGTGTCGCTTTTCCCCGGCGCACTAAATAGAGGGAGAGGAAGTCCACATGCCGCCATCCGATACGCTCCCAGAGCGCTCCTGGAACGTCGGTGAGGACAATCAGGCGATGTGGACTCCCAAACTGGGCGAAGTGCGCTTCTTCAATTTTTCTGGACATTACCGGAAACCTACAAGTTTACACCGTAGAGGTTCTGGATAGAAAAACCAAATTCCTGCATACTAACGTCTATGCTCACTGAAGAACAGGTCGCGTCTTTCCGCGAAAACGGCTACTTGAACTACGGCCCCGTGCTCACTCCCGAAGAAACGGCAGGTCTACGCGAGGCACTGGCCCGCTGCAAGTCCGGGACGTCCCCGCAGGCAGCCGAGTCCAACCGTAATATCTCCTGGGGCCAAGACAAAGGCTTCGTGGTCACCCAGATCGTCAATATGTTCCAGGCCGAGGAGGCGTTTCGGCAACATCTCTACAACGAGAAGATCGTCAAGATTATCTCGGAGCTGATGGGGACGGATACGGTTCGGGTCTGGCACGACCAGATGCAAGAGAAGCCCGCAAAAGTGGGTGGCCCGACCACGTGGCACCAGGACCACCCCTACTGGCCCATTATCCAGCCTGCCGATCTGATCAGTGCCTGGGTCGCGCTGGAAGACGCTGACGAGGCCAATGGCTGTATGAGCATGGTGAAGGGCAGCTACAAGTGGGGCCCAAAAAACGGCGGCACGATCGGCACGATCACCGATGAGAGCGATCCCAACGTCTGGGGCCCGGACTACAAGCCGGAGTGGATCCCTGAGGGCGAGACGGTCGAGGTGGTTCCCCAGCCCGCCAAGGCAGGCGGCGTGGTCTTCCACCACTGCCTCACCTGGCACGGAGTGCCCGTCAACCGTACGGAGCGCCCCCGCCCCGCCATCGCCGTCCACTACATGCCCGGCTGGACGCGCTACGAGAAAGAGCCTGGCAAGGAGCACTTGGTCGAGCACCATATTACCGTCCAGCCCGGCGAAGAGCTAAAAGGCGACTTCTTCCCCACGGTGATGGAAAACGGGGTGGTTCTCAAGCCGTAGCCCTCCTCCCCCGGCCCCTCCTCCCAATCCTGGGAGGAAGGGGAAAGGAGAGGTTATTCCGGCGTGACGTACGCCGCCGTGATGCCGCCGTCCACCAGGAAGGTCGCGCCGGTGGTGAACGACGCTTCATCGGAGGCGAGGAAGAGGGCGGCGTTGGCGATCTCGACGGCCTCCCCGAAGCGACCCATGGGGATGTGCACGAGGCGGCGCTGACGCTTTTCTTCCGTGTTGAGGTACTTCATCAAGAGCTCGGTGCGGAGCGGGCCGGGGCAGAGGGCATTGACCCGGATTCCCTCGCGGGCGTGGATGGTTGCCAGCTCGCGGGTCATCGAGAGCACCGCGCCCTTGCTGGCCGTGTAGGCAAGCTGCGGCGTCGCGGCCCCGAGGACGGCCACAAACGATGCGGTATTGATGATCGAGCCGCCACCCGCGCGGCGAATCGCGGGGATGCCGTACTTGCAGCCAAAGAAGACGCCCTTGACATTCACATCAAACGTCAGGTCCCAGACACCCTCCTCGGTCGTCTCCGCATTGTCGTCGTCCGCGTGGGAGATGCCCGCGTTGTTGAAGAGAACATGCAGTGCCCCGTAGGTCTCCTCGGCAAGGGCCACCATCGCGGCGGAGTCGGCGGCCTTGGAGACATCGGCGCGGGTGGCGATGGCCTCCCCTCCCTGCTCCTTCACCAGCCCGACGGTCTCCTCGGCGGCGGTCAAGTTCAGGTCCACCACCACAATCTTCGCGCCCTCTTGGGCAAAACGCAGGGCGGCCTGCCGCCCAATTCCTGAACCTGCGCCGGTAATCAGCGCTACTTTTCCTGCTAAACGCATATCCTAAATCCTCTCAAAAAACCGTTTCTTTTCCCAATCGGTGACCACTTCATCGAACTTGCGCTGCTCGGTGCGCCAGAAGTGGGAGTAGTGAGTGACGATCTCCGGCCCAAAGGCGCGGGCGGGGAAGTCGCTCTTCTCGAACTCATGAATCGCCTCACGCAGATAGGCTGGCACGCGGGGCAAGTTATTGGCTTCGTAGACATCACCCTCAAAAAGCGGTGGTGGGGCGATTTGGTTATCCACTCCATCAAGGCCTGCGGCAATCAGCGCAGCGTAGACCAGATACGGGTTGGCATCGGCGCCGGGGATACGGCACTCGATGCGCAGGGACTTGCCTGAGCCGACTACGCGGAAGCCAGCCGTGCGGTTGTCGCGGCACCAGGCGATACTGGTCGGAGCAAATGAGCCTGCCTGGTAGCGCTTATAGCTGGCGACATTGGGCGCAAAGAACGCCGTGATCGCCCGCGCATGGTGCATCATGCCGCCCAGGAAGTTCAGAAAGAAGCTCTCGTCGCCAAAGGCGTTGGTGCCATCTTGGTTCCAAAGGGAGAGATGCACGTGCATGCTAGAGCCTGCCAGAGTCTCGTCCCACTTGGCCATGAACGTCACGGCCTTGCCCTGCTGCCAGGCGATCTCCTTGGCTGCGTGTTTGTAGAGTGCGTTGCGGTCGGCCTGCTCCAGCACCTCGCAGAACAATAAATTGATCTCTTGCTGACCCGGCCCCCACTCGCCCTTGCTGGACTCAATGGGCACCTCACTGGCATCGAGCGCCCGCCGGATCGCGCCGACCAGTGCCTCTTCTTTCGTCCCCTGGAAGATATGGTAGTCCTCGATATAGCGCCCCGCAGTCTTAGGGGCGGCGTAGTGCTTCTCACGCAAAGCATCGTAGCTCTCGTCGAAGACATACAGCTCGATCTCCGTGCCGCCCATCGCCTTTAGGCCGCGGGCTTTGAGCTTGGCAAGCTGGGTCTGGAGCATGGTGCGCGGGGCGATACTGGCGTGGGCATCGCAGAGCACGATGGCAGTTTTCTCCAGCCAGGCGGCGCGCCGCAGGGTGCTCAGATCGGGGTGGACATGCAGGTCGCCGTAGCCACGCTCCCAGTTGGTGAAGGCATAGCCGGGGACTGGATCCATCTCCATGTCGCACGCCAGCAAGTAGTCACAGACATGCATGCCGTCATCAATCACGTGCTCCAGAAAATAATGCCCCGTGAGGCGCTTGCCCAGCAGGCGGCCGTAGAGATCGGGCATCACAGCCAGCACCGTGTCGATCTCGTCCGTGGCAACTTTTCGTTCCAGTTCTTCTCGTGTCATCGTTTTACTCCGCCCAATAAACTGATTTGATTTCGCTGTAGGCATCGAGTGCCTGTGGCCCTAGCTCGCGCCCGAGACCACTCTGGCCGTAGCCACCGAAGGGCAGCTCTAGGTGGACACTGCTCGACGAGTTCACCGAGAGCGCACCGGTTCGCACGGCGCGGGCGACCCGCATCGCGCGGGCGGCATCGGTGGTCCAGAGCGAGCCGGAGAGGCCGTAGAGCGTACTATTGGCAAGCGCAATTGCCTCGGCTTCGTCGGAAAATGGGAGGATTGTCACGACCGGACCAAAGACCTCGGCTTGAGCCAGTTCGGCATCGGGTGCGATTCCGGTGAAGACGGTCGGAGCGTAGAAGCAGCCGGGGCCGTCGAGCTTCTCGCCCCCGATCAGCGGCTTGATGCCTGCGCGCTCCACAAAGCCATGGACGCGCTCCCGGTGGGCAGCGGCGACCAGCGGCCCCAGATCGGTGCCTTCAGCGAGCGGATCGCCCACAATGAGTTTCTTGGAGTTCTCGACAAAGCGCTCGACAAAGTCGGCATAGATGGATTTCTCCACTAAGTAGCGGCTCCGGGCGCAGCAGTCCTGGCCCGTGTTATCAAAGACACTCATCACCGAGCCTGCAGCTTTGTCTAAATCCGCATCAGCAAAGACAATGCTGGCCGACTTGCCACCTAGCTCCAACGAAACGCGCTTGACAGTCTGGGCCGCCGAGGCCATGATCGCACGACCGGTAGTGGTCGAGCCGGTGAAGGAGATCTTGCGAACGCCCGGATGCGCCACCAGCGCCGCGCCCGCTTCGGCTCCCGTGCCCGTCACGACATTGAGCACGCCTTCGGGCAAGATATCTTTGGCGAGCTCCGCTAGTCTCAGCACCGTCAGCGGGGTCCACTCGGCGGGTTTGATCACCGCCGTGTTGCCCATCGCCAGCGCGGGCGCGAGCTTCCAGAGGGTGATGACCAGCGGAAAGTTCCACGGAACAATCAAGCCGCATACCCCAAGCGACTCGCGCAGGGTCAACCCCAGCCCGCCAGACAGCCCAACCGTCTCGCCGCGTGCGGTAGAAGTTAGGCCTGCGTAGTAGTCGAGAACCCGCGCGGCGTAGCCGATCTCGCCACGGGCTGAGCCGATAGGCTTGCCTACATTGGCGCACTCCAGCTGCGCCAGCTCCTCTGCGTTCTCACGCATCGCGGCGGCGAGCTTTTGCAAGGCGGCGGTTCGGTCACGGGGTGCAGAGTGGCCCCACTCGCCATCGAACGCGGCTTGTGCTTTTTGCACGGCATGGTCAATATCTAAGGCGCTTCCGGCGGGAACCGTGGTGATGGCTTGCCCGGTTGCGGGGTTGATGATAGGTAACAAACTCACTTAGCTAACTTTCTGGAGCTTTCCCCCAAGCAGGGCACTCTTGTCGGCGGCCTCAATGAAGGCCATGATCTCACGCTGCTCGGCATAGGGAATCACTGGTTTCTTAGTCTGGAACATCCCGACGATTGCCTTGAGCATCTCGCGGTAGTACGCCGACCCGGTGATCGTGAAGGGCAAGTTGCCTTTCTCGTAGTGCGCGACAAAGCCAAAGCCGTACTGCCCCGCACGGATTCCCCGCAGGGTCGAGAGGTGCCCACTCGGCCAGCGGGCCATGAGAACCTCGCCAGGTTCGGTGCGCCAGGATTGTACCTCAACACAGCCCGGTCCGAGAAGGGTGTAGAGCATCTCGACCCCATGGATGCCGTAGTGGAGCAGGCCGGGGTTGCCGTCGTGGAGGGCGCACGGCCCCCAGACCTCAACCGAGAGAAGCTTGCCCAGCTCGGATTGTTTGCCCAGCGCCGCCGTAATCTGCGGATCGTAGCGCAGCGACGAGCAGCTCATGAGCGGCGTGTTGTGCTTCTGCGCCAGCGCAATCATCGCATCCGCCTCGCGCAGGCTCCCGGCAAAGGGCTTGTCCACAAAGGTTGGAATGCCCGCCTCCAGAAACGGCTTGGCGCGCTCCAGGTGGCGCGAGCCCTGCTGCGACTCGATCATCACGGCGTCTATCTTGCCAATCAAGTCCGTTGGTTTCTCGACCAGTTCCACACCGAAGCTTTTTAGCTTCTCAGCATAGCCAGGAATCCGCTCAGGCATGATCTTGGAGTCGCCGGGACAGCCCGCCACGACTCTCGCGCCATCCACCCACTCACTCTCAGCAATCGCGACATGATTGAGGCGCTGGGTAAATGCCTCCACATGCGACGTGTCAAAATCCACCAGCCCAATTCGTATCATGTCGATAGATTCGGGCTTGAGAGCTCACATCCCTCCTGATCCCGCCCCTAGGGAACCCACCGCGATTAGGGTTCGCCCTGCCATTACAGCTCGATAGCCATGAATCGGGCCTCCGAGCGGCTGGAGTCCACTACGCATCTCGACTCTCCTCCTACATTTCGATTCTAGGTTAGAAACAATGCAGAGAGCGAAATTTATTATTTTATGGCATCAGGTTCATAGCCAAGTGTGGGAGAGAGCCAGCGCTCGGCCTCTTCGAGGGTCCAGCCCTTGCGCTTGGCATAGTCGGCCACTTGATCACGATCAATCTTGCCTACGGCGAAGTAATCACTCTCGGGGTTGGCAAAGTACCAGCCCGAGACACTGCTCGCCGGGTACATCGCCATGCTCTCGGTGAGGCTCATGCCAATGCGATCCGGCAGGAGCATCGAGAAGAGCGTGACTTTCTCCGTGTGATCCGGGCAAGCGGGGTAGCCTGGCGCGGGACGAATCCCCTGGTACTCCTCTTTGATGAGCTGCTCACTGGTGAGGCTATCGCCAAAGCCCCACTCGGCACGAGCACGAGAGTGTAGCCACTCGGCAGAGGCCTCAGCGAATCTATCTGCGAGGGCTTCAAGCATAATGGCGCTGTAGTCGTCACCTTCGGCTTTGAACTTCTCCACACGCTCCGCCATCCCGATGCCAGCCGTGACCGCAAACGCGCCGATATGGTCACCCTCGGGTGCCAGAAAGTCGGTCAGACAGCGATTGGGCTCACCCACGCGTTTCTCGCTCTGCTGACGGAGGCTATGCAAAACCGTGCCATCGACCAAAACAATATCATCACCATCTGGCACAGCAGGGAAGAAACCGTAGACGGCGCGAGCGGTGATCCACTTCTCGGAGACAACCTGATGGAGCATTACCTGGGCATCGTTGAAGAGCTTAAGAGCCTCGCTTCCCACGATCTCATCATCAAAGATCGCGGGAAACTTGCCGTGCAGCTCCCAGGAGATAAAGAACGGGGTCCAGTCAATGTACGTTGTCAGCTCGTCGAGTGGGATCTCATCCAGGACGCGCACGCCAGTGAAGCTCGGGGTGGATGGCGTGTAGGGCTTGGTCGCCGTCCACTTATTCTCTCGCGCTTTTTCCAGCGGCAGAAAGACCGTCTTCTGCTGGCGCTGGGCAAACTGGGCACGCGCCGCTTCCTGCATCGCGGTGTTCTCGGCCAGATAGGCCTCGCTCTCGGCCCCAATAAGATTTTGGAGCACCCCGACGGCTCGGCTGGCATCGAGCACATGAACGGTCTTAGCGTAGTACGGCGCGATTTTTACCGCCGTGTGCAGACGACTCGTCGTCGCGCCCCCGATGAGCAATGGAATGTCAAAGCCCTGACGCGTCATCTCTTTGGCGACATGAATCATCTCGTCCAGAGACGGCGTAATGAGGCCAGAGAGCCCGATCACATCCGCCCCAATCTCACGTGCTTTATCGAGGATCTTGTCGCAGGACACCATCACGCCCATGTCAATCACTTCGTAGTTGTTGCACGAGACGACAACCCCGACGATGTTCTTGCCAATGTCGTGGACATCGCCCTTGACCGTCGCGATCAGCATCTTGCCCTGAGTACCCGTCGCATTCTGGGCTTTCTCGGCCTCTAAGTAAGGCGTTAAGACAGCCACGGAGCGCTTCATCACACGTGCGGACTTCACCACCTGCGGCAGGAACATCTTGCCCGCACCAAAGAGATCGCCCACGACATTCATACCGTCCATGAGCGGCCCCTCAATGACTAAGAGCGGCCGCTTTATCTTCTCTAGCGCCTCCAGCGTGTCGGCCTCGATATAGTCCGTCAGGCCCTTGAGCAGCGCGTGCTGGAGCCGCTCTTCTACCGTGCCACTTCGCCAGGCATCGTCGGCCCCGGCGGCTTTCTTGCCCTTGCCTTTGACCGTCTCTGCGAGCGTGAGCAGGCGCTCGGTGGCATCGGGGCGGCGGTTGAAGATGACGTCCTCGACATGCTCCAGCAAGTCCTTGGGAATGTCTTCATAAACGGGAAGCTGACCCGCATTGACGATGCCCATGTCCATCCCTGCCTGAATGGCGTGGTAGAGAAACGCCGCGTGCATGGCTTCGCGCACCACGTTGTTACCCCGGAAGGAGAACGAGAGGTTGCTCACGCCGCCGCTCACTTTTGCGCCCGGAAGATTCGCCTTGATCCACTTAACGGTCGCGATAAAGTCCACGCCATAGTTGGCGTGCTCCTCCATCCCGGTTCCCACTACTAAGATATTTGGGTCGAAGATAATGTCTTCAGGCGGAAATCCAACGTTGTCGACTAACAATTTGTAGGCCCGCTCACAGACCTCGATGCGACGCTGGTAGGTATCGGCCTGGCCTAGCTCATCAAAGGCCATCACGACCACGGCTGCCCCGAAGCTGCGCACCTGGCGAGCGCGCTTCAGAAACTCCGCCTCGCCTTCTTTCAGGCTGATCGAGTTCGCAATGCTCTTGCCGACACTGCACTTCAGGCCCGCCTCGACCACTTCCCAGCGCGAGGAGTCAATCATCAGCGGGACTTTATTGATGCCCGGCTCCGCTTGAATGAGCTTTAAAAAGTGCGTCATGCAGGCTTCACGATCCAGCATTCCTTGGTCGTCGAAGCAGATATCGAGGACTTGCGCTCCGTTGTCCACTTGCTCTAAGGCCACGCTCAGCGCGTCCTCGAACTTTTCTTCCTGGATCAGCTTGAGGAACTTTGACGAGCCTGCGACATTGCAGCGCTCCCCGACATTGACAAAGTTAGTCTCCGGGCGCACCACAAACGGCATAGTTCCCGAAAGGCGCAGGTAAGTCTCGACGCTGGGAATCTCGCGTGGCGCAATTCCCTTGACGGCCTCGCCGATTGCCTTGATGTGCGCGGGAGAGTT
>Ga0315904_10005122_pt1 | contig 18311 bp, 14 predicted proteins | sample LakEriMetagenome_6_FD_203529 | JGI IMG/M metagenome (GOLD analysis project Ga0315904, IMG submission 203529) | Freshwater fungal communities from buoy surface, Lake Erie, Ohio, United States - Buoy 12 MA120 | ecosystem: Environmental > Aquatic > Freshwater > Lake | place: USA: Lake Erie, Ohio...
AGATCAACCGGGCTCCGTTCAGTGAGGAGCAGTACAAAAAAGAAATTGGTTTGGAGGCACTGGCCGGTGAGGAAGGTTATACGACTATTGAGCGTACCGGTATTCGGCCAACGCTTGACTGCAATGGTATCTGGGGTGGGTATACTGGTGAAGGCGCCAAGACGGTTTTGCCGGCTAAGGCCAGCGCTAAGATCTCCATGCGTTTGGTTCCCAACCAGCATCCGGATGAGATTACGGAATTATTCACCCGGCATTTTAAAGCCATTGCGCCTTCTACAGTGCGTGTAAAGGTAACGGCACACCACGGCGGCGAGGCTGCTGTTACGCCTACGGATTCTAAAGCTTTTTTGGCGGCTTCTGCAGCTTTTGAGGAGGTATGGGGTAAAAAACCGATTCCAACCCGCGATGGAGGCAGTATTCCGATTGTGGCCTTATTCAAGCGTGAGCTTGGGTTGGATACGGTGTTGATGGGATTTGGTTTGGATACCGATGCGCTTCATTCACCGAATGAGCACTATGGCATTCAGAATTTTCTGATTGGTATTGAAACGATTGTGGGTTTTTATAAGCATTTCGGGAAGTAGTAATTTCCTCTTTTCGGAAAACGAGAAGGGTAACAGCATCATTCAACTACCAGAATTAATTTAAATTAAAGAAGTTTTGAATGTTATTGACCTTCTTTTTAAGGTCTGAAAAATAGTGAACCTGTTCTTTCAGGAACGAATTCTCTTCCAGAGATCCAAGAACAGCATCCATTTCTTTTTGACTTCCGTAAATCATTTTTCTAAAAGGATTTTGATGATCCTTTTTCCGAGTAGCCAAAATGCTCTTTTGAATCTCCTCTTCAATATCCACAAATTGCTGAAGCCAGGTTATCCATTGTTTAGCTTGAAAAAAATTTTTACCTGCGCTTGTAATTTCTTTTAATGAGGCCACAGAATGCTGGAGTACATGGTCATCATAAACTTTTGATTGATCTTTGTAAAACCGGTGAATTTTTTCCCATCGGTCGAATTTTCCGTTTAGAATTCCTGAAGTAAGTTGATTGATTTCTTTCTCAGGAATTAATTGTCCTCCAACATTGATGAAGTTTTGCCTGTTTGTTGAAAATTTCAGGATAGCAGCAAAAGTCTTAGAAAACGATTTGGCTTCATTTAATCTAAGTAGAATGTTATTCAAGGAATACCAGAATACCATCGAGCGGTAGCTTTGATAGGCTTTACTAACTTTTAGCAACACGGCTTTACGTTTACTATTTTCTACCTGCTCTGCTACAATCTCTAATTTATCCACTAGGGGATCCTTCGCTTCCAGGAGGGACCTCCCTTTTTTAGCACATGTTTCATCATCTGAAGATGACTTGCCCTTATGTTTAAAATAGGCTCTACCGGTAGAAATTTCCAAAAGCTGTAGAGCGCGAAAGATCTCATTAACGGAGTCTGGTGCAAGAGATCTGTTCTCAAAACGAAGAGACTTGTCTTGTCGCTGATCACGACTTTTAAATTTAGATTCATTACGCCGAAGAGCGTATTGGTTATAAAGGAACCAATACGCAGGAATAATCTTTAATTCATTCGATGCGGTATCATTGGCGACAAGCGAAAATGGAAAAGGGATATCCAGTTCATGAGGGAAGTCACCTTTTGCCAATAAGGTAAAGGAAGCAAATCTGGAGTTGTGTTTCAGGCTGACACAAAGACCTGGCCAAAAACCTCTTCCGGCAATCAATTCACCATCAGCACCTCTTGAATTGTGATTCGAACCAATGGTAGCGCCCGCAGCCATATTAGACTGTCCCATTAACAGGGAGGCACATAAAAATGAATTGTTATGGTGTTGCTCGTGAAAGGGAAAAATTAGCGCATTTAAAACCTCACAACAGGATATGGTAGAATTATTTCCTAAATAAGAGTTGATCAGGCGAGCGCCATATTTTAATTGCGAATGGGAGGCTAAAATAAAGCGAACGGCTTTTACTCCATAAAAAATGCGAGTGCCTTCTCCGATAATTCCATTAACAAGTTCGCAGCCTTCTCCAATTTGTGAAGGGGCTTCTGCTGAACTGTTTAAGGTGATGTTTTTAATTTTATTGGCTCCTTTTAAATAAGCATCTGTACCGATCACGACATCTTTAATCATCCGACAGTTTTTAATGACAGATCGGTCTCCAATAATGCCATATCTGTTTTTTGGTGTTCTGTGTTTCCTTTCCGTCATTGTCACGAAGGCCTTCATGATTTTTGTATCGGCGCGGAAGGTTGACCACAACCAGGCATCCTGGGAGAGCATATCTTCAAAAGGAAGCACTTTTCTTCCGCCATTTTCGTTACGCAACTCCATCCAAATCCTTGAGGATTCACTTTCTCCTTCAGATAAAATACCATTGCCAAATTTTGCTGAGGCTGTTGTAGCCAGTTCATTGACATTGGCAATCATTACTTCCCTTCCAATGATGTAGCGGGAAAGGTAATTGACATGATGAATGCAAGCGTTTTCTCCAAAGTCACAGTCTACGATGGTGGAATCGTAAAGACCAACAGGCAATACGAGCTTGTGAAATTCAAGCGCAATTCGCTCTAATTTTCCTATCCGTACTACTCCTGAAAAATTACAATTCCTAACCAAAAGGGGATCGAAATTGTCAGAAACTAAAACTTGATTCCAATCGTCAGCTGTATTATTGTTTTTGACTAGAACCTCTAACTCATCTGCTGTAAGCTTGCGATAGCGCTCTACGGAAAATTTTTTCAGTTTTCGCTGTTCCTCCCTAGCCAATAAATCAGCCTTAGGAAACACTTTATTTTCGACCAGTGAAATTTTTCTGATCTGATTCATGTGGTATAGTTTTATTCTACTGTGACACTCTTAGCTAGGTTACGAGGTCTATCTACGTCCAATCCTCTAGCCACTCCGATGTAATAGGAGAGTAGCTGCAACGGAATAACATTAAGAATGGGTGAAATCAGTTCATCGGCTTCTGGTAGATAAATAACGGATTCGGCTATAGCCTCCGCGGAGGGATCACCAGCTGTAACCAGCGCGATCACCCGACCCTTTCGCGCATGTATTTCTTGCATGTTGCTTAGGATTTTTCCGTGCCAGGCATCTTTTGTGGCTATGAAAAGTACAGGCAATTGATCGTCTACGAGTGCAATAGGGCCATGTTTCATTTCTGCCGCAGGATACCCCTCGGCGTGGATATAGGAAATCTCCTTGAGCTTCAATGCTCCCTCCAATGCAATAGGATAATTGTATCCGCGTCCTAAATACAAAAAGCTTGTGGCTGCAGCGTAGCGCTCCGACAAGACCTTGATCGCATCAGTATTGTCTAAAATACTTTTTAACTTTTCCGGAAGACTGGCTAACTCCTGACACAAACTGATAAATCGTTCTGTAGAGATTGTCCCTTTTTCTTTAGCCATTTTTAAGGCAATCATTGTAAGCACTACCAGTTGCGCTGTAAATGCTTTGGTACTGGCTACGCCTATTTCTGGTCCGGCGTGGGTATACGCGCCTGCGTGGGAAATTCGGGAAATAGAGGAGCCCACCACATTCACTACACCTAAAATAATGGCGCCTTGTTCTTTAGCCTTATCAATGGCTACAATCGTGTCTGCGGTTTCACCACTTTGCGAAACAGCTATGATGACGTCGCCCTCTCCAACCACCGGGTTTCGATATCGGAATTCAGAGGCAAACTCTACTTCAACGGGGACTCTGCACAACTCTTCAAGAATGTATTCTGCCACCAAGGCTGCATGCCAGCTGGTTCCACAGCCAATTATAATTATCCGCCGTGCGGTGATCAGGAGCCCCAGATACTCATTAATTCCTTTCATAACAATGTCAGCCCGCTCCAAATCAAGGCGACCTCTCAAACAATCAAAAATGGTTGAGGGCTGATCAAAAATTTCTTTAATCATGAAATGCTCAAATCCACCTTTTTCAATTTGCGCCAGTTCCATATCGAGCTTACGCACATTTGGTGTTACGATTTCATTTCCTAAGTTTTTAAGGATAAGCTGATCGGCACGCACGATAGCCATTTCGTAGTCATTGATATAAACGACTTCTCGTGTGTATTCAATTATAGGTGCTGCATCCGAGGCTAGAAAGTGCTCATTTTTTCCTATGCCAATAACGAGGGGACTACCTTTGCGCGCAGCATACAGGGTTCCCGGTTCGGCAGAATCAATTAATACAATTACATAGGCCCCTACCACACGACGTAAGGCAACCCGCATGGCTTCTTCAATTGAAAATTGATTTTCAAGAAGGATGTCCTCAATGAAGTTTAATAAAACCTCTGTATCTGTATCACTTCTGAAAACATATCCTTTTGATTGAAGATCTTTTTTAAGAACGTGAAAATTTTCAATGATGCCATTATGGACTAGGGCAAATCGACCACTTGAGGATAGGTGAGGATGGGCATTCCGATCACTTGGCTCACCATGAGTAGCCCAACGTGTATGTCCAATTCCTGTTTGATAAGGTAGGCCATGACCAATCAGGGTTTGCTCTAATTCAGCAACCTTACCTTTCTTTTTAAAAACCTGTATTCCATTAGGATCAGGAAAGGCAACTCCCGAACTGTCATAGCCCCGGTATTCCAAACGTTTTAGACCACTCAACAAAACAGGGAAAGCCTGCTGTGAGCCCACGTAACCTACAATTCCACACATAAACCAATGATTTTACTGCAAACATAATAGGTCAATTGTGATGTACAGGAATAAAAAAGTCCGGGTTAAGTTTATTAACCCGGACCTTTCATTTTTCTGCAGGGTTATCCATCAACCCCTGTGGTGCTTTTTAACAATCTTATTTTTCAGCTTTTTAAGTTGAGATTTTAGAGAATTGGTAGCACCGATGATCCCCGCTTCAAAACTCTCTGCCTTTCTGCTGGCAAACAATTGGATACCCGGAAGATCCAGACGGATCTCTACTGTTTTATTGTTGAGGGGCTCATTGTTCACGCGTAGGTAAACCTCACTTTTTTGAAAGTGATTGTAAAAGGTTTCCAACTTGTCGAGATGATCCTGAAGAAATTGAATCAACTTCTGTTGTGGATGGAAATGGATGGCATGGGTTCTCACAATCATAACAGGTGGGTTTTAGTTGAACAAAATATTAAGCCTTTGGATGCGCCTGATCAAAAACCTTTTTAAGCTTTTCCATGGAGTTGTGCGTATATACCTGCGTAGCCGCCAAACTGGTGTGACCTAGTAATTCTTTTACCGCATTGATCTCAGCTCCTTTGTCTAACAAATGTGTGGCGTATGTATGCCGTAAAACGTGTGGACTCTTTTTTTCTACCGAGGACTTTCCTTTGAGCATTTGCTTCACCAGACGATTTACCAGTACCGGATAAAGAGGGTCTCCACCATCAGTGACTAAAAGACATTCATGATCTTTTTTTTCAATTTCCTTATTCCGCATTCGGATGTAGGAACGAATCAGTTCCGCCAGCGGTGCAGAAAAAGGAATCACCCTTTCTTTATTCCGCTTACCCAAGACTTTTAACGTTTGATCGTGAAAGTTTATTGCGGATTCTTTCAAATGAATTAACTCTGACAAACGCATTCCTGTGCCATACAATAACTCAATGATGAGCAGGTTGCGCAGATTTTTGTGATTGACTTCCTCTTCTGCCCGGTTATCCAGAACCTCAATCATTTCGGTGTCACGAACAAAATGAGGGATTCGTTTCGGCGTTTTTAAAACCCGGACTTTTGTCATCGGATTTTTAGAGATCCGCTGTTCCCTCAGTAAAAATTTAAAGAGACTCCTTAAGCAGGCAATCTTTCGGTTAATAGACGATGGGCCGATTCCCTGCTCCGACAAATCGATTAACCAGCTACGGACCATGGGATGGGAGGCGCCCTCCGGGGTAGTAATCTCGTAGGCTTTGTTTAAATAGGATTCGAATTGCACCAGATCTGTCTCATAGCTAATTAGGGTGTGGCGACTGGTTCGCTTCTCAAATTGAAGGTATTTCAGAAAAATTTTCGATCCCGGACTCAATTCCACAGCACGTTGTTTTGTTCAATTGAATATAAAGAAAAACCCCGGAAAGCAGGGCCTTCCGGGGTTTCTGATATAGTTAGGACTACGCGGGGACCGGTCTATTGGGGGTCGCTGTAGTAGGTTTTTTGCTTATACGCCGCACGGATAATTTCATTTCTGCGGCGGACAGATGGCTTTTCAAAAGCGGTGCGAGCACGCAATTCCTTCAAAATTCCAGTTTTTTCGAACTTCTTTTTGAAACGCTTCAAGGCCTTGTCGATTGACTCGTTTTCTTTCAGATTAATAATTAACGGCATTTCTTAGATTTTTTTCTGAGGGCGCAAATATAATAGGATTACGGAGATTGTGTAAAGTGGACAAGAAAATGTAGCTAAACCTAACATCTGTTAGTTTAGCATTCAACTCCTTAGTTTATTACTTTTGGCCAAGGTTTGGTCACTATAAATTTAACTTAAATGAGAATTTCAGTTGTAGGAACAGGGTATGTAGGCCTGGTTACAGGAACGTGTTTTGCTGAAATGGGCAACAACGTAACCTGTGTTGATATTGATAAGGATAAGGTAGCCCGAATGAATGCGGGCCAGGTACCGATTTATGAAAACGGACTTGAGGAATTATTTCACCGAAATCAAAATCAGGGAAGATTATTATTTACCTCTTCTTTAGAGGAAGGAATTAAAGATGCTGAGATTATTTTCCTGGCACTTCCGACGCCCCCCGGAGCCGATGGTGCTGCAGATTTAAAATATGTACTCGGAGTAGCCGAGCAATTGGGTGGCATGCTAAAACAGTATACCATCATTGTGGATAAAAGCACCGTCCCGGTAGGAACCGGAGAGCAGGTTCATGAGCGCTTGGCTAAACATGCACAAGTTGAATTTGACGTAGTTTCTAACCCTGAATTTTTACGGGAGGGTTTAGCCATAGAAGATTTCATGAAGCCTGAACGGGTAGTTATAGGAACGGAATCGCCTCGGGCACGGAAGATCATGGAACAATTGTATGCTCCATTTGTTCGTCAGGGGAATCCAATTTTCTTCATGGATATTCGCTCAGCAGAATTGACCAAATATGCTGCCAATGCATTTCTGGCAGCTAAGATTTCTTTCATGAATGAAATCGCCAATCTGTGTGAATTACTTGGGGCCAATGTGGACGAGGTACGAAAAGGAATGGGCTCCGACAGCCGGATTGGTAAGAGGTTTTTATTCCCTGGAATCGGGTATGGTGGTAGTTGTTTTCCTAAAGATGTTCAGGCACTTTCTCACTCGGCAAATCAAGCGGGATACCGCTTTCACATTCTTGATTCTGTGATGCGTGTCAACGAGCAACAGCGCACGAAGCTGATTCCGTTTATACTGAAGCATTTCAATAATGATCTGAAAGGAAAAGTGATTGCTGTTTGGGGACTTGCCTTTAAGCCGCAGACCGATGATATCCGTGAGGCTCCTGCATTGGATAACATCCGGATCTTGCTGCAACATGGAGCCGTTATCCGTGTCCATGATCCAGAAGCAATGGAAAATGTCCGTAAGATTTTTGGTGATCAGATCACCTATCACGACCAGCTAATGGTTGCAGCCGAAGGTGCTGATCTTTTACTGATTGCTACGGAGTGGCAAGAATTCCGTTCTCCTGATTTTGAACATTTGGGAAGAGTCATGAAACAAAAGGTTATCGCCGATGGAAGAAATTTATTCGATGTTGAATCGATGAGAGAACGAGGATTTACATACGTAAGCATTGGACGTAAAGCAGTGTTATGAATAAAAAAAGAGTACTCATCACCGGTGCGGCTGGATTTCTGGGATCCCATTTAAGTGATCGATTCATTGCCGAGGGCTACGAGGTAGTAGCTATGGACAATTTGATCACAGGTGATTTGAAAAATATTGAACATCTTTTTAAGCTCCGCGAGTTCGAATTTTATAACCACGATGTTTCCAAGTTTGTTCACATTCCTGGTAAGCTGGACTACATATTGCATTTTGCCTCTCCGGCCAGTCCTATCGATTACCTGAAAATACCCATTCAAACGCTAAAGGTCGGTTCGCTAGGAATTCACAACTTGCTTGGGCTGGCGCGAAATAAAAAGGCGCGAATTATGATTGCCTCGACCTCTGAGGTCTATGGCGATCCACTCATCCACCCACAGAAGGAAGAATACTACGGAAACGTTAACCCTGTCGGGCCGCGTGGTGTTTACGATGAGGCTAAACGATTCCAGGAAGCCATGACTATGGCTTATCATACATATCACGGAATTGAAACACGGATTGCACGCATTTTCAATACCTATGGTCCGCGTATGCGGCTCAACGACGGACGCGTGCTTCCTGCTTTTATCGGGCAGGCTCTTCGCGGTGAAGACCTGACAGTCTTTGGCGATGGATCCCAAACGCGTTCATTCTGTTATGTCAGTGATCTGGTTGAGGGTTTGTACAGGTTATTGCTCTCTGATTTTCCTGAGCCGGTAAACATTGGAAATCCTGATGAAATCACCATTCTGGATTTTGCTAAGGAAATCATTGCCTTAACTGGAACAAAACAAAAAATAGTCTTTAAGGACTTGCCAAAGGACGATCCCAAAGTTCGCCAACCGGACATTACCAGGGCAAAAACTATTCTGGACTGGACGCCAAAAGTTCCCCGCAAAGAGGGAATTGCAACTACCTATGAATATTTTAAAGCCCTTCCGCCTGAAGAGCTTTACCGAATGGAGCACAAAAATTTTAAAGAGTACATTCATTAATTAAGACATGTCCAGGAAGATTTTAATTACCGGCGGAGCCGGCTTTATTGGATCACACGTGGTCCGACGGTTTGTTAAAAAATATCCGCAGGATCAGATCTTCAATTTAGACAAGCTAACGTATGCCGGAAATCTTGAAAATCTAAAAGACATTGATCAGTTCCCAAATTATCATTTTGTTAAAGGCGATATTTTGGATGTAGATTTTCTCGGTAAACTTTTCAGTGAACATTCTTTTGACGGGGTTATTCATCTTGCCGCAGAGTCTCATGTGGATCGGTCGTTAAAGGACCCCGCGGAATTTGCTGCTACCAACGTAATGGGTACGTTGAACCTGTTGATTGCAGCCAAACGCAGTTGGGGTAACGATTCCTCCAAAAGATTTTACCAGATTTCTACCGACGAAGTGTACGGCAGCGCCGAACACGGAGAAAAATTTACAGAGCATACGCCCATCGATCCACGCTCACCGTACTCTGCTTCAAAGGCTTCATCGGATCATTTCGTTCACTCTTATTTTTCAAGTTTTCATTTTCCAACAATTATCAGCAGGTGCTCCAATAACTATGGTCCAAATCATTTCCCGGAGAAATTGATTCCGTTGATGATTCACAATATCATCAAATTAAAGCCGCTGCCGGTTTATGGAAAAGGTGAGAATGTTCGTGATTGGCTATTCGTTGAAGACCATGCATCAGCAATCGATACCATTTTTCATCAAGCTGCCCCGGGATCTGTCTACAACATTGGCGGTAATAACGAATGGAAAAATATTGACTTGGTGAACCATCTGTGTAAGCTTATGGACTCCAAGTTGGGAAGAAGTGAGGGTACTTCTGCCAAACTCATAACCTATGTTACAGACCGTCCGGGTCATGATTTACGTTATGCCATTGATGCCACTAAGCTTCAAAATGATTTAGGCTGGAAACCTTCGGTAACATTTGAGCAGGGTCTTGAAAAGACAGTAGATTGGTATCTGAGCAATCAAGAATGGCTTGACCGTGTTACATCCGGCGCCTATCAGGCGTACTATCAGAATATGTACGAGGGACGTTAATACGCTTTTTCAGAAATTAGCGCCATGAAAGGAATAATACTTGCCGGAGGATCTGGCACAAGGCTCCATCCGCTAACGTTGGTAGTCAGCAAACAGCTGATGCCAGTTTACGACAAGCCGATGATTTATTATCCGCTATCGGTTTTGATGATGGCTGGAATAAAAGAGATTCTCATAATCTCTACTCCACAGGATCTTCCATTATTTAAAAGACTTTTGGGTGATGGGAAAAATCTTGGATGCACTTTTCAATATGCTGAACAACCAAAGCCTGAAGGTCTGGCCCAGGCATTTATTATTGGAAAAGAATTTATCGGAGATGATAAAGTAGCCTTGATTCTAGGGGACAATATTTTTTACGGAAACGGCTTCAGTGAATTATTGCAAAGAAATAATGATCCGGAAGGGGGGGTAATTTTCGCCTACCATGTTAACGATCCGGAGCGTTATGGAGTAGTTGAGTTTGATGAGCTAGGCAAGGTGGTATCCATCGAAGAGAAACCCAAGGAGCCTCGATCCAATTACGCTGTGCCGGGCATTTATTTTTACGACAATCAGGTCGTTTCAATTGCCACCAATCTGAAACCAAGTCCTCGAGGTGAACTCGAAATAACGGATGTTAATAAAGAGTACTTGAAGCTCGGTAAGTTAAAAGTTGGTTTAATTAACCGCGGGACCGCTTGGCTTGACACGGGAACTTTCGCGTCCTTACAACAGGCCGGCACCTTCGTTCAGGTCATTGAAGAACGCCAGGGGCTAAAAATTGGCTGTATCGAAGAAGTAGCCTGGAGAATGGGATTTATTGATGACGGTCAACTGCTTCAATTGGCTAAACCTTTGGAAAAAAGCGGTTACGGGGCCTATTTACGAGGTTTAGTCTCCTAAAAATATTTTTCTGAAGCGTTGTGACGCTATATTTTGGATTATGAAATCATTCCAAAATTCCTCTCAAAAATCATTTTTTGCGGGTTTCGGGAATTGATATACCTTTGTAGTGTATTAAAATCAAAGCTAGAGGGGACCGCGAGTCCCCTCTTCGTTTATGCATCCTGCACAAGAAATTGCCGAAAAGATTCGAAAAGCAGCCGAAAATCTGCTTCAGGGAGGACCATTTTTTGTCCTGGATGTGACTGTTTCCTCAACCAAAACAGGCAGAATTCGGATGGTTATTGATGGCGACCGAGGTGTTACAATTGATGATTGTGCCGAAATCAGCCGGGAACTAAATCAGCGGATAGACGGTTTGAAAGTCCTGGAGGACTATAACCTGGAGATCACCACCCCTGGAATCGATCAACCCTTAAAATTGGAGCGCCAATTTCCCAAGCACATTGGCCGGGAGCTAAAAGTAGAGCTGAATGACGGGCGTACCGTAAAGGGTCGGCTAAAAGCCATTACCTCAGAAGGATTTCAACTGGAAGAGGAGGTAAAAAAAGTAAAGGGAAAGCTTCAGCAGGCTTCACTGACAGAGTTTTCTTTCAAAGACATAAAAAAAACATTTGTACTCGTATCATTTAAATAAATCACGTTATGGATGTAAGTGTTCTGATTGAATCGTTCGCCGATTTTGCCAAGCAGAAGAATATCGACCGGCCAACTATGATCCGGATCCTGGAAGATGTGTTCAGGACAATGATCAAAAAGAGGTACGGTTCCGATGAAAATTTTGATGTGATCGTTAATGCCGACAAGGGTGACCTTGAAATCTGGCGTTTCCGTGAAATTGTCGACGATGATTCTGAAGATGTGTGGGACTTCGATAAAATTCCACTCGAAGAGGCACGTAAAATCGAGCCGGATTTTGAAGTGGGGGAAGAAGTTGCCGAAGAAATTCACCTGGAGGATTTTGGACGTCGTGCAGTAACTACTGCTCGCCAGACCCTTATTCAAAAGGTAAAGGACCTGGAAAAAGATATTTTGTATCAGAAGTATAAAGACCTTGTGGGAGAAATTATCTCAGGCGAAGTCTATCAGATTTTAAGTCGTGAAGTTCTGCTTACTGATGGAGAGGGCAATGAAATTACCATCCCACGCGGTGAGCAAATTCCTAAAGACCGATACCGTAAAGGAGATACGGTGCGCGCTATCGTGCATAAAGTGGAGATGATTAACGGTAATCCCAAAATCATTCTGTCCAGAACTGCACCAGAATTTCTAGCCCGCCTGTTTGAGCAGGAAGTGCCTGAGGTTTACGATGGTCTCATTACCATTAAAAAAGTGGTACGCGAGCCCGGTGAGCGCGCTAAAGTAGCGGTAGAGTCATACGATGATCGCATCGACCCGGTAGGAGCTTGCGTAGGTATGAAAGGAAGCCGAATTCACGCCATCGTTCGTGAATTGCAAAATGAAAATATCGATGTCATCAACTACACCGAAAACCTGGAGTTGTACATTCAGCGTGCTCTCAGCCCTGCTAAGATCACCAACATGAAGATCGATAAGGACAACCGTCACGTAACGGCTTACATGAAACCTGAGCAGGTTTCCCTAGCCATTGGTAAAGGCGGGTTGAACATCAAGTTGGCAATTAAGTTAACCGAATATGAAATTGACGTCTACCGCGAACAGACCGAGGTGGTCGGCAGCGAGGAAGATGTTGATTTGATGGAATTTGGCGATGAGATCGAGAACTGGATTCTGGCTGAGTTTCGCAAGATCGGTCTCGATACCGCAAAAAGTGTTTTGAATACAGATCGTGAGGAACTTTTGCGCCGCACGGATCTTGAAGAAGAAACGATTGATAATGTGCTGACCATACTTCGTAAAGAATTTGAAAGTACGGAGTAAGCGGCACCAGGTTACAGGAACTAAGGACTTAAGTACTAAGTAAAAACAAACTGCATGGCAGAGGAAAAATCAACGCGATTGGGACAAGCTTCACGAAAGCTCAATGTCGGCCACAACACCATTCTTGAATTCTTGGCTAAGAAGGGGCACGTGGTGGATAACAACCCCAACGCCAAGCTCTCACCTGAGCAGATGGCTCTCCTGGCAAAGGAGTTTGCCTCTTCAGCCACTGAAAAAATGGAAGCTTCCGGGCTTACCATTGGCGTGAAGCATTCCGAAACTCTAACCACGAAAGTGGAGAAAGAGCCTGTTCGCAAAAAGACAGAGGATGAGCAAAGTGTGCTCATTAAGAATCTTGGTTCTGAAAAGATTAAGGTCAAGGAAGAGCCTAAGCCAGAAAAAATCGAACGTGAAAAGCCAAAAGTTGGCTTTAAGGTCGTTGGTAAAATTGACCTTGAACCTAAGCCAGAAGTTGTTGCCCCGGAACCTCCAGTAGAAAAGAATAAGGAGAAAGAGAAAGAAAAAGAGGAGGTACCGGCCTCTTCCGCGACACCTGCGCCGGCCCCAGCCCCTAAAGAAGAATTGGAGTTGATCAAAGCCAAGGCAGATAAACTTCAAGGCCTTAAGGTATTGGATAAAATTCAGTTGCCTACGCAGCAAAAGACAGGCGGAACTTCTGAGGAAGATCGCCGTAAGCGCCCGCGCAAACGCGTTCAGGTGAATGAAATCGCCAAAGGTGCCCGACCTGTAACTCCGGGAGTCCGTGGTGGTGTTGCCCGTACCGACCGTGCCGAGCCTTCTGAAAAAGAAATTCAGGACCAGATCCGTGCTACACTGGCTAAACTAAGCGGTGGTCAAAAGAAGTTCTCAGGAGCTAAATACCGCAAGGAAAAACGTCAGGCGATTTCTAATGCAGAAGAAGAGAAAATTCTTCAGGAGCAACAGGCTTCAAAAATCCTTAAGGTTACCGAATTTATTTCGGCTAACGATTTGGCTTCAATGATGAACGTTTCTGTGAATGAAGTCATCTCAACCTGTATGGGCCTGGGTATGTTCGTTTCCATTAACCAGCGACTGGATGCAGAAGCCATCACGGTTATTGCAGATGAGTTCGGATACGAAGTTCAGTTTACTTCGGCCGAAGAGGAAGTTATTGAGGAAGTTAAAGATTCTGATGATGAACTAAAACCACGTGCACCTATCGTTACGATTATGGGTCACGTTGACCATGGTAAAACTTCTTTACTTGATTTTATCCGCAACACAAAAGTAACGGCACAGGAAGCAGGGGGCATCACGCAGCACATCGGAGCATATGATGTAACCACCAAAAGTGGGAGCAAAATTGCATTCCTCGATACGCCTGGTCACGAAGCCTTTACTGCGATGCGTGCTCGCGGCGCCAAACTCACCGACATTGCCATTATTGTTGTGGCTGCCGATGATGATGTGATGCCACAAACGAAAGAGGCCATCAACCATGCACAGGTTGCCGGTGTTCCGATTGTGATTGCCATTAATAAGATTGATAAGCCCTCGGCTAATCCTGATAAGGTTCGTGAGTCGCTTTCCAAGAATAATATTCTTGTAGAAGAGTGGGGTGGTAAGTATCAGTGTCAGGAAATTTCAGCCAAAACCGGAAAAGGTATTGATGAACTTTTGGATAAGGTTCTTTTGGAAGCAGAAATGCTCAACCTGAAGGCCAACCCTGACCGCACGGCTACCGGAACCATTATTGAAGCTTCGCTGGATAAAGGACGTGGTTATGTGGCCACCATCATGGTACAGACTGGTACGTTAAATATCGGTGACATCATGTTGGCCGGATCAAATTACGGACGCGTAAAAGCGATGTATGACGATACCGGAAAACGCATTAAAGAAGCAGGGCCTGCCACTCCGGTACAGGTTCTTGGTTTGGATGGTGCACCTCAAGCTGGTGAGAAATTCTCCATCTTCGAAACGGATCGTGAGGCCCGTGAACTGGCATCAAAACGTGCGCAGTTGCAGCGTGAGCAGTCTATTCGCACGCGGAAGCACATTACACTCGACGAAATTGGACGCCGTTTGGCTATTGGAAGCTTCAAGCAGCTCAATATTGTTGTCAAAGGCGACGTGGATGGTTCAGTGGAAGCATTGTCAGATTCACTTTTGAAGCTATCTACTCCTGAGATTCAGGTAAATATTCTGCACCGCGGCGTAGGACAGATCTCTGAGTCCGATGTTCTGCTGGCTTCTGCTTCAGATGCCATCATCGTTGGTTTCCAAGTGCGTCCGTCGGCTCCGGCCCGGCGTCTTGCTGAAAACGAAGAAATCGAAATCAGACTCTACTCCATCATCTACGATGCCATCAATGAAGTCAAGGATGCCATGGAAGGTTTGTTGGCTCCGACGACCCAGGAAGTTATTGTTGGAAATGCGGAGATTCGAGAGGTATTCAAGATCAGTAAGATCGGCATGATCGCCGGTTGTATGGTTACCGACGGATTTATCAAGCGCTCTAACCCTATTCGCCTGATCCGCGATGGTATTGTGCTGTATTCCGGAAAACTCAATTCACTGAAGCGATTTAAAGAGGATGTGGGTGAAGTCAAATCCGGATTTGATTGCGGTATCGGAATTGAAGGCTTCAACAACATGCAGGTAGGCGATGTTGTCGAAAGCTTTGAGATTCGTGAGGTTAAACGATCCTTGTAATCAGGAAATTTGATCATAAAAAAAGCCGGCACGTGCCGGCTTTTTTGTTTTCTGATTAATCCTAAAGAATTCCTACGGTTTGCTGAAGTCAACCTTCGGCGCTTCCTGTGCTGCTGCACTGGCTTCGAAACCTTTCCGTACGGAGAAATCTTCGCCGCCACCAAACATGTTTAAGGCCATTCTTTTAAAGAAGCCTCGTACATAGGTGTTGTAATTTTTAATTGACTCGTTATAGTTCTGACGCGCAACGTTAATTCGATTTTCTGTTCCTTCAAGCTGAGCCTGCAGATCCTGAAAATTTTCCGTTGAACGAATTTGCGGATAGGCCTCAAACGCCAGATTGATGGCTGTGTTGATTTTGCGCCCTGCGATTTCCAAGTCCTCGGGAGTTTTCGCATTTACGATTCCGGCACGGGCCTCGGTTACAGAGGTCAAAATGCCCCGCTCGTTTTCGGCGGCACCTTTTACCGTTTCAACCAAGGCTGGAACCAGATCTGCACGACGCTGGTAAGTAGCCTGCACGTCTGCCCATTTTTCATTGACTTCTTCCTGAACGCGAACGGCATTGTCGTAAACGCCTGTTCCCCACATTACGAAAATGATTACGATTAAAATGAGCCCGCCGATTACCGACAAGGCTGTGATAAGTCCTTTACTCATATTGGGTTTTATTTTGACAAAATTAGCCTCTAAGAATCAATTAACGTACCAAACCCGCAGAACGCATGAATTCAGCGATTTGCACCGCATTAGTGGCAGCCCCTTTGCGCAAATTGTCAGCTACGACCCATAAATTCAGCGTTTTTGGCTGTGATTCGTCTCTGCGGATACGTCCGACAAACACTTCATCCCGACCGTGCGAAAGAATCGGCATGGGGTAAATGTTCTTTTTGACGTCATCTTGCACAACGACTCCGGGGGCTGTTTCGAGAATGGCTCTCACCTCTGTCAAATCAAATTCCTCATGAAACTCTGCATTCACTGCTTCAGAATGACCGCCAATGGAAGGAATGCGAACGGTGGTTGAGGTAATGCCAATGGTTGAGTCTCCAAGAATTTTATGGGTCTCCTTAACCATCTTCATTTCCTCCTTCGTGTAACCATTATCCTGAAAAACATCGATGTGGGGTAAAGCGTTTAAATCAATACGGTATGGATAAACTCTAACGCCTTCAATACCCTGGCGCTCGTTCATTAATTGCTCTACAGCATCCTTACCCGTTCCGGTAACCGACTGATAGGTTGAGACCACAATGCGTTTCAGCTTGTAACGCTTATGTAACGGAGCCAGTGCAATCACCATCTGGATGGTACTGCAGTTGGGGTTGGCAATGATTTTATCTTCTGCGGTAATGGCCGATCCGTTGATTTCAGGAACAATTAGTTTTTTATTTGGATCCATTCGCCAGGCAGATGAGTTATCAATTACGACTGTTCCGCGATTGGCAAATTTTGGAGCCCACTCCAGCGACGTGCTGCCACCAGCCGAAAAAATAGCTACATCAGGCGCGGCTTCAACCGCTGCTTCCATGGATACGATCGCGTGTTCCTTGCCTTTATAACTTATTTTTTTTCCAACATTCTTGCTCGAGGCTACTAAGAGCAATTCGTCGAACTCAAAATTTCTCTCTTCAATAACCTTTAACAGTTCCTGTCCCACCAATCCGGTGGCACCTACGATGGCTAGACGCATAGTGGTAAAATTTTGCGCAAAACTAACGCACTCTCCGACAGTCCCGATCATTCGGCTAAAATCTTTTCTTCCCAACAGGTGTTCGTTCATCCGTTGAATGGTGCAGTATATCCAGACGCTAGCGAATCTCTGGCTGGAATGGCTATAGTTCAACCATGCTAGCGAGGCATTCTTGATGTGCGCTAATTTTCGTCGAAATGCGATCTTTTGAATTGGCCCTCCTTTTTCTGATCAGCGGAGCTCTAAATGCTCAGGTTGCTGAAGATTTTTCTGACGGAAATTTTTCCCGTTCTCCAGTTTGGTATGGAGACACTACTTTCTTCGATGTTGTTTCAGGGGAACTTCATTTAAACGCTCCGGCCATTTCAGGTAAGGCCTGGATGGCCACTCCTTCCACTGCACGATTTAAGGCTCAATGGGAATTTGTGGTTCAAATGGATTTCAATCCCTCCTCATCCAATTTTATAAAGATCTATCTGACCTCGGATCGCCCGGATTTGGCCGGACCTCTTAATGGTTACTTTTTAATGATTGGAAATACTACGGATGAAGTCAGCTTGTATCGTCAGACAGGGTCAGGGGTAACAAAGGTCATTGATGGGAGAGATGGGGCTTTGGATCTTTCAGCTGTTCGTTTACGGCTTCGCGCTGCTACGGATGATCTTGGCAATTGGGTGGTGTATACTAAAACAGAGGATCATTTGGAGTGGACGTTGGAAGGGATAGCCCGCGATGACACACATAAAATTTCAAATTGGTTTGGCATCATGTGCACCTTTACCTCAACGCGCTCCGACAAATTTCATTTTGATGATTTTCTGGTGACCGGTTACCCTTGGCCGGATCGGGAAGCCCCTGAACTCACAGACTTCAGGGTTACGGCTGCTGACCAGGTTCTTCTGGAGTTTGACGAGCCACTATTGGCCTCTACGGCCACAGATACCCGTAATTTTACCATACGTGAATCTGGCTATGAGATTTTGGAAGCTAGACTTTTGCCCGATCAGCAAACAGTGCGGCTCACCATTCAGTCCATGAAGGAAGGTGTTGAAATTCAGCTGCGAATAAGTGGTCTTGCAGATACTTCAGGTAACCTATTTTCGGAAAGAAACATTACACTCCTCTACCTTATTCCCTACGACGGAATTTTTCATGACGTAGTGTTCAATGAAATATTATCTGATCCTTTACCTGTTGTTGGCTTGCCAGAATTTGAGTTTATAGAATTATTAAATCGATCCTCGCGCTATATTAATCTGGAAAACTGGAAAGTAACGGACGGTTCTTCAACG
>Ga0315904_10005123_pt1 | contig 18306 bp, 15 predicted proteins | sample LakEriMetagenome_6_FD_203529 | JGI IMG/M metagenome (GOLD analysis project Ga0315904, IMG submission 203529) | Freshwater fungal communities from buoy surface, Lake Erie, Ohio, United States - Buoy 12 MA120 | ecosystem: Environmental > Aquatic > Freshwater > Lake | place: USA: Lake Erie, Ohio...
ACACTTAGTGTGGCTGTAGATGATAACCCTGGATTGTTGTAGTCTATAATGCTGGCCCACAAACTTGTACGTTGATATTCTGTTTCTGGTGTCCCAGATTGTAATTGATTCTGTGCATCAAAATATTTTCCAGCTGGTGCAATAAATTTCACCAAACTACCTTGAACTAAAAATGTATAGTTAGGACTTGTAAAAGTACCCGAACTACGTCCAGAACTGGCAGAAGTTTGTGTCCATACACCCACTGTCGCCACAGTTCCTGTCCCAGTGCCCACGGCTGTGGCTTTGAAAATAGTGCCAACTGTGTTTGATGATGCTCCAAAACTTGTAAAATTGGTTGATCCTACACTTATGATTTTGTAGGTTGTTCCAACTACCATGCTTGTGGCCACAATAGTAGATCCTAGCGGACTGTTTCTAGTAGCAGTATTATAATATAAATGTCGCGTAGTGATACTTGAAATTAAAGGTTGAAGCGTGTTCCTAACAATAGCGTTTACTTCTGTTGTGCTAGTAAACTGAAATACTTCTGTTTCTTCATAATCTTCTCGATAGATTACACCATCTTCAGCAAAAATATTTGTACTTGAATATTTTCCAGTTGCGTCTATAACATCAAGATATCTACTTACTCCCGAACTGGTCCTATTAGTTGCCTTTAATTTTAATATATTACTAAAGGTTGTAAATGGCAAAACATTGTAGTCTTCGCCAGTGACCATGCGATTTTGTGTATAATACTGTTGAGGTGCTTTTGTTCTAATTTCATCAAGACTTTCTCTTGAGATCGCATTAGTTACTGTATATTGTAAACTAGCTCTAACAGTCAATGTTTCTGCTCGACCAGTTCTGCCTCTGTAAGGTAGAACTATTGTTATTCCTGACATTTCGTCTGGTGTAATTTTGTAAGTTAAGTTGTTACTGGTTCGATAGTAAACTCTGAAGCTGCCTACTGGAATATTTGTAAACGAGCCGTCGCCAAAAACTAAATCAATTTGATCATTTGCTCTTGATGCTACGCTATAAAGATTTCGTTGGTCGGTATTGTTATAAATGACATTTATTCCATTCACAGCAGGAACTTGCGTCCAGAGTGTGTCCAAGTTTCCGCTTGATGTTAAACTATATAACCAAACATCGGTGTTATTAATATTATCAAAATTTACGTTAACAATACGATTTGACAAACTTTCAGTAATATTAAAATCTAATGAATTAAGCGCACCTTGTTTAAAATAGAAAAAATATCCAGTATTGTTACTTGAATTACCTTGATTGTCGTTTCTGTATAAAATATTAAACGAAGCAGATGTACTTGGTTCTGCCTCATAAATGTATTCCTGATTTAACGATGTAGCACTTACTGCTTCAAAGGGATAGGTCACACCAGCAATGCTGGTTGTAAATGGGTAAGTTGGTGTAATACCTGCTACAATATCTACAGCATATTCATCTGTTTTTATGCCATTGAGATTTTTTGTTGCTCCTGGTTTGCCAACTGCCTGATTAGCTACCAGTGCAGCATTAATAATTGCAGTAAATTGCTCTAACCAGTTTTCATTTGTGCTATCATTCCAGGTAATAATAACATTACTCAAGTTGATGCCGGTGCTGTCAAACAATGTTTCTGTTGTGCTTACACTGTCAAATTTTAAAAATCCAGAAGCAGGTGTACTTCTTTTTGGGTTGTAACTAACTAATCTTGCTAGTTTTAATATGCTGTCTCTACGCTCTGCAGTATCTAAGAAATTTTCTCTGGCATTTAGATCAGCTCTAAATGCTAAACTTTGACCTAGAAAAGCTAAAAGATCAATGAGTGCAATGTATTCAGAACTGTCTGTAAAATCATTGAAATCTTCTGGATAATAGGTACGTAAGTATTCAATCATTGACTTACGTAAAGTTTCATAATCAAAACTTTGAAAATCAGCTTCTCTGAAAGTTTGATAAACTTTGGTCCAATCTTGTTGGACTAATAAACTTGTTTGTCTTGTAGTTATAGCCATACTTTATACCCGTATTTTGTATTTATCGAAATAATAAAGTGGTACTTTTAAACGGCTATCACAGAGTTCAATTCTTTGTTAAATTGAAGAGTGAGTACGTCACTTAGATCATCGGGCAAAAATGTCATTTCAACTTGAATCTGTAAACCGTATTCAAATTGATCAATTAGTATATTGTCCACTCTTACCCTAGGATCATAATTTACAACTCGTTGAATATCCTCGACAACCAATGCTTTGACGTCAGCGGTTAAGGGCTCAAACAAAATGTTCCAGATTATACTGCCAAATTCTGGATTCATTAATTTTTCGCCTTTTCTAATGGCAAAATTATTGAGCAAGTCGCGCTTAATTAACTCTAAATCAGTTAGTCTAAACTTTTTGAGCTTGTCAATAGTGCTAAAACCTCGGTATCTAGTAATGGCCATGTTTGTATTTATTCTGGGGTATCTGCACCAAGGGTGCCAATAGCGTAACGTCCGCCGTTAAAATATATGTGCCCGGGGCGTCCTTGACTGTCTAAAGGTTGCCCGGTATTTCGCCAAACATTTGCCTTGGTGGCTATAGAATAGTTTTCTAAATTGATTGTGCCATCTGGTTTGCGAGGATTTTGATTGAGAGCTGGATTGCCTAGATCTTGATATTGATAGGCCAGTGCCAACATACCAGCTATAGTTTCTTTACTGTCGCCATCTCTTATGGCACCTGCTTTGATAAGTTCTCTATACTGCTCTTGCATAAAATCATTCATTATAGCGTCTTGCACTTCTGCAGCAGACACAAAAACATCATTAGTATCTACTCCATCTTTAGCTGCCCATGTACCATCTGCTTTTTTGTATCCGTATCTAGTCAACAACCACTCTGATGTCTGATACTTTCCTAATTTTAAAGGGGAAATAGTAAAAGTTACATCGCCGCTTACTGTATGATTACTCCCTAACATTATTTGATTGTTAGTTAAAAATGCTGTTCCGGTGCCGTTTCCTGCAGCATTGGCTACGAATGTGTTTCCAATTATCACATTAGCAACATTGCCCGGCAATCCAAATAGTGTAAAATTAGTAGTACCAATACTGGTAATAGTGTACGTAAAGCCAGGAACAAAATTGCCCGAGGTAATGTTGCCTCCTACAGATTTTTGGATGACCATGGTATTGCTGCCAAATCTTCCGGTACTAGGACTACGAATGTTAGCTACCATGCCTAATTGTATATCTCTGTGATCGGAGTTGGTAATAATCAATGTGGCCACGTTTGCAAAGTATGTGTTTGCATGTGAAACCACAGTATTGGCGTTTATATTGGCAGTAAACGGTCCCAGTTGCGGAACTCCAATTCCAACCAGGTTGGCGTTTATGTTGCTTTCAATGTTGCTTATTTGAACCTGTATACACTTGGTTTCAAATTTTGTAAGAGTTTCAATGTTGGGTTTAAATTTTTCTAAACCAATTCCTCTAGGCGACGACACATTGGCCAATACTTCACGATTGGCAGGATTGATTACCGTAAAATTACTTGCACTTGTTATACCGGCATTAGACATTATGTTTTTCCTGGCGTCTGTGGTTTGGGTGCAACAATTTTACCGCTGTTTTTTTTGAGTTTGCCGGTTTGCCTGGTCCACGGTTCGTGAGTGGGTGCAAACGGTGATAAACTTTCAAACAATGTACTTGATGTTTTCCACAGTTTTGTGTTGTTGTCATATTCCACATTGGCCTGTTGATAAAATTCCAAAGGTAGATTGGTCAATGGCGATGCTGGTGTACTGGTGTTTAAAAATATTTTCCTGCCTTTAAGCACAAGATCTGCACTTGTTTTCCATCCGCCAGCCACTGCTTCCATCAGCAACGTGGTTCCGCTTTTTATTCCAACGTTGCCTGCATTGAGAGCATAATTTTTTGTTGCAGTAAGTTGATAATGTTGGGTTTCGTTTAAAAAATATTTGTTTGCAGATACTTTGATCGAATTGCCGCTGGTAATATTCACGTTGTTGTCTGCGTGTAAATTTAAATCTTGCTGTGCTCTAATACTAACATTGCTATTACTAAAAACGTTTACACTACCATCTGGCGTCAATTCAACCCACGCTGTTCCCTTACTATTGCTGATATAAATTAAATCTTCTGTGTCATGCATCAAGATTTGATGACCACTGCTGCTTCGTAGTCTTAACAATCTGCTTTGACCATAAATGTCACCGTCATCCATTACCAGCGAGTGGCCGCCTTTTCTGTTAGGGAAGGTTTGCACTGTGGATATGCTTAAACTTTGGTTTTTTAGCAGCTCATCTAGGTTAGGAAAATCAGTTGTGTCGGGACTTGTTCTTCCTGGACTACTTAAACCAATCACTTGGCTTGGAGTTTCTCTTTGACTGCTACTTGTAATAGTACCACGCACAGGATCCCGGTCAAGTCCTTGTTCAATAACAATGTTAGCTTGCCATGTATGAACAACTTTCGGAAGGTCGTAAAATTTTGGATCATTGTCTACTGAAAAATTCTCAGATACCAGTTCAGCTGTGGGAAGATAACTTGTGCTGGAAATTCTACCTTTTCCGAATGTAGAATCGTCATTAATTTTGCCAGTGATTGTGTTACCAAACGGTCTTGCCAACCCAGGTATCATGTGTGTTGTCTGCATGTTAGGAACACAAGCAAACCAATATCCCCTGGTAGGGTCACCCATAACAAAAGTTATTAAAACAAAGTTTCCTACATCAGGAGGTACTGCCCAAAATCCATATGTTTGTTGCGAGAATGCAAAATTGTTTGGATCTGCGGACCCTGGCAGTCCTAGAGTACTTCCTAAAAACGGACTAGCATACCTAACAATAAACCATTTACTAGAATCATCTTCATCACCACCTATGTCGGGCACAAACACAGCCAAACGTCCCAGTCTGGCAGGATCAGCATTGTTCTTGATAATTGCTAAAAACGGTCCAGGATCTAGTTTGACAGAAGCACCGCCTTGCCAGCCACCGCCGGCCCAGTCTGGTATTTTTACTCCAAGTTGTTTATTTGTTGGCATTAGGATTCTGCTCCCGACTGAGTTGATATTCTCTGTCTGCCAGAGTAATCACTACTTTGATTATTTACAGGTTGAGTAGAGGCTGTGGAAGCTTTTGGTAACTCATCGGGCATCCTAATTAAATCTAGTGTCTGTGTAAATTGTCCTCGATTAAAATCACTTTGCACTGTCAAAACTTTGTAAATGCCGCTAAATGATCCATCTGTTTTTCTACCGTTACTCAAAATTTCTTGTTTGTTTTGAATACCAATGCTGTCATCTATGTCTATGGCATTTTTAAAATTTAGTTTGACGTAAACTTGTTCGCTATCAAACAATATTTGGCCGGCAGTTGGTCCATCTCGCACTATGGGCGTGATTCCTCTATTAGCAATCAACTGTTGGTATTCTTCTGATCTAGGATTATAATAGATATCATCTTGCTTTATAAAATCTGGATCACCTATTATTTGTATTTTTATGTTGAGATTGTCGCCGCGAGATTTTGTATAAATGCTATTTTTTAAGTCGCCTACGAGTTTTTCTTCAGGATTAGTAGCAGTATTCATACCAGTGGCATTTATATTATACCCGTTTACTTCGGTGGTTTGTGGTACAACTGTGCCTGTTGATTCTGTTCTAGGTTGCTGCAAATTTGCAGGATTGTTAGGATCATTGGGATCACTGGTTCTATTAGTGCCTCCCCTGGCTACTTGTTCTCTGTAGGTAGAAATTTGTGTGTAATAAGCGGTATCAAAATCAATATCGACACGAGTAATATCCTGATTTTTACCTGTATACAAATAGTTGTATTCTCTTACCACCTGCCTTTCTACATCATTGCCTTTAGTTTTAGGAAAGTTTGGATGATACGCATTTGCTGTTGTATAAGGTAATATAGTATAATTGACCGTCTTGCTGTAATTGTTTCTTATAATGTCAAAATCTTTTAATTCCACTGTAGGAATAATTTTATACCATTTGATATTTTTTGGGCTGGCTTTGCTATCAGTTCTTTCGGCTCCGTTGGTATATTCTTGATTGGCTTGTTCCTCATCTCTCAATTGATTTTGAACATTGATTTGATTTTTAACATATTCACTTTTGCCTAAAACTTGATCAATGACTTCAATTATACTTGTACCGGCTGCAATATTATAGGCTTCAACGTTTTTCAATCCTGAATCTGCAGTTTGGTGAACACCTTTGTTACGATCTCCCATTGTTGAATTTGTGCTTTGTGTGCGTTTAACGTCAACGATGTTAGAATCAGCTATTTCTTTGGGCATAACAAAACTGATTTTAGTGGGAGGAAATTGAGTAATTTTGGCTTTACTTGCCACTTCTTCCATGTATCTATTGTAAGCTGCGGTATAGCTTCCAGTGTTATATATAATTGCAGCTTTTTTTGATTTACTATATTCTGCTATTTCTGCTGCGGTGGGAGACTTTCCTACTTGATAACTTGAAGTCACTTGAGGGTTTTGCGTTATCCATTTTTGAATGTCTGCTTCTAGTCTCTCTTCTTGGGCTTTTAATTCTCCTGCGAACAGTTGGGCTTGGTCGTCGCTATTAGAAAAAAAGTCGCCTACAGTTTTAGCATCAACATTCAATACGACTGGAGTAGGAGCAGTTGTTTGATCAAATGCGCTGTGATTGAACGGAATAGCCCGACAGGAATAGGTGCTACCACTTGCACTAGGCTTGATCTTCATTTCTATAAACTTGATTGCTATCCTTTTTCTGTCAATTAAATTGTCTGTCCTGTTGAATTTAGACAACATGTCATCCGTTGGACTGGCTAGTAAATCTATTTGCAGTAGATAAGGTTGTGTTGCGTAGTTAGGATTACGATCTTCTGAAGTTTCACAAGCACTTAGCAATCTATCTAAGAGACTTAGTCCGTAAGGTTCTGTGATAGTAAACGTTATGTCTATGGCGTTACTAGCTTTGTTTTTTGCGTTCAACCCCACAATGGTTTGAATTGACAAGTTGTCAATAAAAAAATCCGTACGAAAATCTGGATGTCTTACTGTGTCTGTATCACTAGTGCCTTTTCCTTTGGAATAACCTCCTGAGCTACTTATCAATGCTTGTTTAGGTGTAAACTTACTAGGGTTAGCTGAAAGCGTGTTGTAATCTTTACTGGTCAAGAAAAATAAAGTTATTCTATAGGTATAACTTGTGTAGGCATGCAGTTTGTTGAAAGGTTTTTTCTCTGCAGGCTTTGAAGTAAACGAAGATGTATTGCCTGAAGAGCCTGCACTTACTACCGAACTGCTTTTGTTGGTGCTAGCCGTATCACCGCTGAAATTAGCTTCTGAGGCCATCTGTTACACCCCTAGTTCTTGTTTGAGTGTGTCTATTTTAGGTATGTAGATTCTGGTGCCAGCAACAAAATCACGCAAAGGGTCAACTAGTGTATTAGGATTGCGTTGTGCAAACACCCACCATAAAGAGCTGGTACCATAAAGGTCAGCTGCTAAAAGATCTGGTCTAAATTCGTACACACTGTCAATCTCGTACAAAACATCATCGGGCAGTTTTGATATAGGACGATTGGTCATTACATCCAAGAAGTCTCCGAAGCTGTTTGTTTGGTAATAGGGACTTGAGGGCTGATAATTTACTCGAGCCATTATAGATAACCTCCCGGATATGGATTGTTCTTGCCAACTATCAGACCGCCACGACCAAACTCTTTGTAATCAAAGTCAATGGCTTGCGATCTACTGATTACCGGCTGTAATGTTAGGCTAAACGTGCTTATTGTGGGCACTCGATTGAAAGCATTGTTCACAGTGGTTTGATCTATTGTTATACTGTTTGTTTGCCCAGGTGAAGCAAAATATGTTGAAGCGGTTTGAACTTGCTTGGTAGTAGTAGACTGAGGAGTCATAACTTCTATATAGTCAACATCACCGGGCATGGTGTGTTGAAAACCAGTTACAACACATGGTACATTTGGTAAATAGTGTTGCCCATAACCATTTAAATACACAATCGGCGGAGGACTGCCCTGATATTCGCCTGAGGCGCCGTAAAACATTTTTGTACAAGCTCTAAAAAAGTATAATGCTGCTAAAAAATATTTTCCTTCTTCTACGTTTTGAACTGTAAAGTCTCCATTAATACTAATAGCTGCCACGGAACTTGATTCATAAAAATATTGAGCGTAATTTGAATGTGTTAATGGAACCGAGGAATAGTTTGCAGAATGCGATACTGTCACAGTTGGCACATAAGGAAATATGAAACCATCAGTTGATCTTAGAGGTGCTAAAAGACCGGTGGACCCAGAATCCCAATATAAAATTTTACTACTAGGATTTATGCTAACTCTCACACGCCAGTCATTATCTGTATCATTAGAGCCAAATTGCACAGCAGGATTTTGGGTAAATGCTTTGGGCACAGCACGACCACCTGGTAACAAACCTGCAAGACTTCTTCTAATGTTGGCAGGTATAAACCCGCCGCTGGTTGATGTAAAATTACCATTATTTGGGATTATACCTTGAGCAGAGCCGGCTACTCTACTTGCAGGTCCATTGGCTAGCGACCGTAATGAACCGCCGAGGTTAGTTAGTATTTGCGTGACTTTTGGCATATAATTGTTCTTGCTTTTTTATTATTTATTTGCTAAATTAACTGAGTATTTAAAGGAATCAAATGAAACACAACTATCTAAACAACAGAGACATTTTAAAAGAAATACACAAAAGCAAACTCACGTACTGTTCTTTTTTAACTCCAGAAGACGGCTATTACGATATAATTTTACCGTCTGTTGACAAAATCAACAAGAAAAATACTGCAGAAGGGCGTAAACTACGTGCTGAACGACTGGCTCGTGCTGCTTATGATGCTGCACAATCAACTAGCACTGTGAAATTAAAACTTGATGATTTTGCTATCAAACCAAGCAAAATTCCCGTAACAGACATAGTTTTTAGAATCATGACATGGGACCATATTCCAACAGATGCTATAAAACCCAAAAAAGCCAAGTTGCAGATCGAAGACGATGATGTAGATCCGCTTACAGAATATGATGATGTGGCTGTTGTTGCACCTAGTAAATTTGTCAAAGTCAACTTTCCACCGTTCCAGCACTTCAAGATTGATGAAGAAGGCGTGCCCTACTGTGTAGGCAAAAGCCATTGGCAAGGTGATTTGATCAAGGGCCAATTTAATAGAGAACATGGCACAATGACTAGAACACTAGCACACATGTTTATGAAATTGTGCGAACGCTATGCTACAAGATCAAACTGGCGTGGTTACACCTACAACGATGAAATGCGTAGTCAGGCCTTGTTACAGTTGTCACAGATCGGACTACAATTTGATGAAAGTAAATCGCAAAATCCTTTTGCTTATTACACTGCCGCTATCACTAATAGTTTTACTAGGGTTCTTAATATCGAGAAGCGTAATCAGAATTTACGTGACGATATTCTCGAAATGAATGGTCTGACTCCTAGTTATACCAGACAGGGCATGGGGTCATGGGGTGGCAATCCACAAAGTGGCGATTACAGCGATGATTAATTAGATATGAACAATGTGTATTGTACTGCGCCGTGGAGCGGATTGACTATTAGAGAAAATGGAGACATTCGCACCTGCTGTGTTGGACAAAAAACGTTGGGAAATATTAACGAAATACCAATACAAGATATTGTCACTTCCAAAAAACTTTTGAAAATACAACAAAATTTCAAAAATAATGGAGTGGATAGCATAAACTGTAGCAAATGTTTGCAAGAAGAAAAACAGTCATTGCCGTCACTTAGAGATTACTATAATAGATATTACAATGTAACATCTTTAGATCATTTTAGTCTCAAAGTAATAGACATTAGATGGAGCAACATTTGTAATTTACAATGCATGTACTGTTCGCCTATGTTTAGCAGCGTGTGGGCATCTGCTTTAGAAATAAAAACAAAAACGCGAATCAATGACAGTCATTATGATCAGGTGGCAGAATGGATAATAACACACTCAAGTGACTTAAAAGAATTAATGCTGGTTGGCGGCGAACCATTGTTAATGAAACAAAATTATAAGATTTTGAACGAGATTCCTTTAGATACAAAAATCACTATTATTACAAATCTTTCATATAATCTAGAAGAATTACCTTGTATTGATTCTTTAATAGCCAGAAAAAAGAATTTAGTTTGGAATGTAAGTTTAGAAAATACTGCAAAACAATTTGAATATGTGAGAAATAAAGCAGTATGGACGCAAGTAGAAAATAATCTTTTATATCTAAACAAAAACTTTCCTGACATTGTTTCAGTAAATTTTGTCTACAGTATGTTTAGTGCATTTGACATAGATATCACCATAGAAAAATTAATATCGTTAGGAGTTAAAAAATTTAATTTAATTCCTATTGATTCTAACCAAACTATGGATGTGTTTTTGATGCCAGAACAAATTAAAAAAGAAGCACTTGAAAAATTGAATCGTGCCTTTGAAATTCACCAAACCGCTATTCATCCCGACGATTTACAATATTACAATATTTTTGGTTATGAAGAAATACAAAAGGCATTGAAACTACAAACCAAACCATCTATATCTAAAAAAGATTTTTATGATAAAATTGTTTGGTACGATCAATGGAGTGAATTAAAATTTAATGATTTATGGCCTCATGTAATGGATTTAGTAGACTTGCATTTACAATAAATTTCAAATATAATTAATTAATGTCTAACTTATTCAAACGAGCAGCAGTCTGCACAGATATACACTTTGGATTAAAAAGCAACAGTCAAACACACAATGAAGATTGCTTAAACTTCATAAAATGGTTTACAGCAAAGGCTAAGGAGGAAGGATGTGAAACAGCGTTTTTTCTTGGAGATTGGCATAACAATCGTGCTAGTATCAATATTGTCACTCTTAACTATAGTCTCCGTGCTTTGGAACATCTCAACGACAACTTCGATCGTGTGTATTTCATTCCTGGCAATCACGACTTATATTATCGCGACAAACGTGATATCCAAAGTGTTGAATGGGCTAAACATTTACCGAATGTGGTCATTTGTAATGATTGGCTACACAGCGGTGATGTTATTGTGGCCCCTTGGTTGGTAGGCGAAGACTACAAACGCATACCAAAACTGAGTGCCAAGTACATGTTTGGGCATTTTGAACTGCCCACATTCTACATGAATGCCATGGTGCAGATGCCCGATCACGGTGATGTCAAACGCGAAGACTTTACCGGCATTGAACATGTGTTTACTGGTCACTTCCATAAAAGACAAACACAAAAAAATATTACCTACATTGGCAACTGTTTTCCTCACAATTACGCAGACAATCATGACGATGAGCGCGGCATGATGATATTAGAGTGGGGTGCCGAACCCGAGTATCATGCTTGGCCTGATCAACCTAGATATCGTGTGTATCAATTGAGTGATGTTCTTACTAATACCGATACATTGTTACACAAAGATATGCATGTACGTGTAAACCTAGATGTTGACATCAGTTACGAAGAAGCTACATTTATTAAAGAAACATTTGTTAACACTTACGGACTCAGAGAAATTACACTTATTCCGCAAAAGACTGTTAGTGAAGATATCAATTACGATATCACCGGAAACATCATGTTCGAAAGTGTGGATACAATTGTTACCAATCAACTTACTAACATACAAAGCGAACAGTACAATAAGACACTATTGCTTGACATTTATAGAAATCTTTAATGTTTAAAATACGAACACTTGCAGTTAAAAATTTCATGAGCGTGGGTAATGCTACCCAGGCTGTTCAGTTTGATCGCAGAGATCTTACTCTGGTACTAGGACAAAATTTAGACCTGGGCGGAGACGACACAGGAGCCAGAAATGGAACTGGCAAAACAACCATTATCAATGCGCTAAGTTATGCGTTGTATGGTGCCGCTTTGACCAACATCAAAAAAGACAATCTTATCAATAAAACAAATGGTAAGAACATGTTGGTCACCATTGAGTTTGAAAAGGATGGCACGGACTACAGAATTGAGCGTGGTCGCAAGCCCAACACAATGGCATTTTATGTGGGCGGCCAGGAACAACAAATCACTGACGAAAGTCAAGGTGATAGCAGAGAAACACAAGCAGAAATTGAACGCATGTTGGGTATGAGTCATGACATGTTCAAACATATCGTAGCACTTAACACATATACAGAACCTTTCCTTGCATTAAAGGCCAACGATCAACGCACTATCATTGAGCAGTTGTTGGGTATTACCATGCTGAGTGAGAAAGCGGATGCTCTTAAAGAACAACTGAAAGCCACTCGTGATGCTATTACACAAGAAGAGTATCGTATAAAGGCAGTATCAGATGCCAATGCTAGGATACAAGAGCAAATTGAAGCCACACGGCGTAGACAAACACTATGGACTACCAAGCACACTAATGAAATACAAGAGCTACAAAAGGCTTTAGAAGTTGTGGGCGATCTAGACATTGAACAAGAGCTGGCCAATCACAATTTGTTAGATGAGCATAATACTAAAACTAATAAAATACGAGAAATAACTAAGTGGAAAGTTGCTTGCGAAAGCGACCAGGTAAGATTGCTAAAACAACTAGACAAACTCAAGTCTGAAATTGAGAAACTAGAAAAGCACGAATGTTATGCATGTGGTCAGGCAATTCACGATAACAAGCACGAACAAGTGCTAGAAGAAAAACGCAACACGTTAAAAGAAACAAGTTTACAATATGTAAGCAATCAATCACAACTTGAAGAACATATTGATACACTATCTGAATTAGGCGACCCTGGCTCTCCTCCCAAAGTGTTTTATGATAATAAAGAAGATGCTATCAATCATAGAAACACTGTGGCCAACTTAAAACAGAAATTAGAAACCAAACAAGCCGAAGCAGATCCATACGCCGAACAGATTCGCGAAATGGAAACCCAGGCACTGGAAGAAATAAACTACGATTTAATTAATGAACTGGCAAATGTTAGAGAACATCAAGAGTTCTTGCTTAAATTACTAACTAACAAGGACAGTTTTATACGTAAACGTATTATTGATCAAAACTTATCTTACTTGAATGCAAGATTGAGTCAGTACTTGGATCGCATTGGACTGCCGCACACTGTTAAATTTCAAAATGATTTAACTGTGAGCATTGAAGAACTGGGTCGTGAATTGGACTTTGACAATCTAAGCAGAGGCGAACGCAATAGATTGATTCTCAGTTTAAGCTGGGCGTTCCGTGATGTTTGGGAAAGTTTGTATCAGCCTATCAATCTACTATTCATTGATGAGGTCATTGATACTGGTATGGACAGTTCAGGTGTGGAAAACAGTTTGGCTATATTAAAGAAAATGTCAAGGGAAGGCAATCGAAGCGTTTGGTTAGTATCTCACAAAGATGAGCTGGCTGGGCGTGTAAACAATGTTCTCAATGTAGTCAAAGAAAACGGATTTACCAGCTACAATACAGATGTAGAAATTGTATGAAAATTTTATTAACTGGTTGTTCGAGTGGATTGGGCAAAGCTTTACATGATTTGTTACGGCACAATCACGACGTTCACAGTTTGAGCAGAAATGATTTAGATTTATCTGATGCCAACAGCGTAGTAAATTATCAAGTTGCTATCTACGACATGGTCATACATTGTGCAGGCACCGGAATAGGTGGTAAACTGCCGTTTAATAATCACTGTACTCAAGCAGTCAAAGACATCGTCTCAACAAATTTGCTGGCACCAGTGTTACTTACTAACAAACTGCTTCAACAGAATCCTGATTGTAAAGTTGTATGTGTAACAAGCACCAATAACAAACACTACTACCCAAATGACTTGGCATACAGTCTTAGCAAAGCTTCTTTAAGTGTATTTTTAAAAATGTTAGCTGTAGATCATCCTCAGTTGAAGTATTTAGAAATTCAATTGGGATTAACAAAGACGGAATTTAACAATAACAGATACAAAAAAGATATGGATAGATTTGTAGATATCTATCAATATCCGCACCTAGATGCGACTTATGTTGCTGAACAAATCAATCAGGTGTTGTTTAACAATCACATAAAATTTATAGAAATATCACCGTGAACTATCCGTGGCAATTATATCACTGGCATTTTGAAGTTAGTGGAAAATGCACTTTAAAATGCCCTAGGTGTCCAAGAAACGAGGCAGATCCTGTTCCTTGGTTAAACAAAGAACTGGATTTAGATTTTTTTAAACAAACGTTCTCGCCGGACTTTTTAAAAAACACAATCAAAAGAATAACCTTTTGTGGTGACATAGGTGATCCAATTTATGCCAGTCAATTTTTAGAAATAGTTGAATATTTAAAAAGTTGTAATCCCAAACTACACATCTACACTATAACCAATGGCAGTTACAAAAAAGCCAGTTGGTGGCAGGATTTTGCTAAGATCAGCAATGAATACGACACAATAAATTTTAGTGTAGATGGTTATGATCAGGCTTCCAACAATCTTTACAGGATTAATAGCGATTGGGACAGTATCATGCAGGGTATAAATATTATGAGCACCCAAAGTCAAGCGTTTGTGTATTGGGCTTCTATACTGTTTTCGTTTAATCAAGATCATATCACCAAAATAGAAAATCTTGCTAGAGCATTTGGTTGCGACGGTTTGCAGCTGACATACAGCACAAAGTTTGGTAGCAAGTACGGTGATGCATACGGCGGAGAGTCTGACAATTTAGAACCAAGATCAGAATTTATAAGCAAAAGCCATAGATACGAACGCTATCTAAAAAATTTATCAGGTCGTGTGCAATTAAATCAAGATTACTTAAATCACAACAAAGCGAAATTTGAAGAAATTAAAAAAACTTATAATCAATTTGTGACTCCTTTGTGTTTAGTTGGCAATCGTGGGTTGTATGTTAGTGCAGATGGTGTGTTGCATCCTTGCAGTTGGGTAAGTTATCCTTACAAATCTTTGCACACTGACAGAAAGACTATCATGTTTGAAAATAGTTTTCACCAAAAGTACAGAAACGAATTGAATTTGAAAAACAACAGTTTAGAAAATGTATTGAACAACCCATTATGGAACAAGTTATTGACTTCATTCAACAACAAAGATCGAGCATGGGTAGAATGCGAACAAAAATGTAATGTAGATTTAATGACAGAAGAATACGGTGTAGGATGGTTAACCAACTGATGCTCAAATGGAATTTTGAAGTAATTGCAGACATCGGTGTTTCTGCACCTTCATTTTCTGTGTTAAGTGCTGAAAATTTAGACATAACCTTGGTATCAGGAAAATCAATTGTTGAATTTTCTACTCCAGACTTGGGCGAGATCGTTATTGACTACTACAGTAAAACAGAGTCTGATACAATAGTTGATCAAAACGGAAAAATAATTGGCGATACTCAATGGCGTATTACAAAAATATGGTGCGATGACATTTTATTGGAATCTTGGTTTTTGCACGACTGCTTGTACGAACCAAGATATTTTTCTGGATTTTTAGAAATACAACCAGATGCTCCGGCTAAAATATTATCTCCGTATCAATTTAACTTTCCTGGAATTTTAAATTGGAAATGGGAATCGGGCAATTTTTGGGAATGGTACAGATTAGAACGCACACGACGTGTTCATCTTGACAATATGGATATTGATTTACACAGATGGGAAAAATTTGTTGGCAGTCCAGAATTGTATCCTGAGTTGGTAGCAGAAATAAAGGAACTGATACATGGCACATAATATTGCACTTGTTATTCTGCCTGTACAAGAAGTAGAAAGACCACCAGCTGGGCCTGCAATCTTGAAATCAATAGCTATCAATGAAGGGCATAAATGTAAGGTATTTGATTTTAATCTATGGTTATATGAACGTGTCAATGCAGAAACTTTTTGGCGTTATGATATGTTTTTTAAAACTGATGCCCTTACAGAACAGGATAAACATACAGAACAAGAGATAAGTGCTCTGTTTGAAAAATTTTTAAAAGATTTAATTTTACCTGAAAAGTTTACTGTGTTGGGTGCAAGTGTTTTTAGCAATTATAGTACCAGAAGCACTCTTGTATTTTTTCAAACACTACGACGTTTATCGTTTAGTGGAATAACTGTGGTAGGTGGTAGCGGATTAACTACTCCCTACAACACAGAAAGTTTTATAGACGATAAAGGCATTCAACAAGTTAAAACTACCAGCATGTTTGGTGAACACATTTGTGATCTTGGACTGGTTGATCATTTTATAATGGGAGATGCTGAAGATAGTTGGAAAGAGTTTCTAAAAGGAAATTACAACTATCCAGGCATTAACAATCGTGATTATGTTCAAATACGTAATTTAGATGAGCATCCATTTCCCAATTATGAAGACAATCCGCCATCTGCATACTACCCAACAAGCGGATTTGGTGTCTATGTTAATACCAGTAGGGGCTGCTTTAGAAAATGTACATTCTGTGATGTACCTTGGCGTTGGCCTAAATTTGCCTATAGAAAAGGTGACAAAGTAGCAGAAGAAATGTATACTATGTATAAAAAGTACGGCATTAAACTTTTTCAAATCAGTGACAGCACCATGAACGGTAATATACGACAATGGGATCGTATGAATCGGCGTCTATTAGAATTTAGAAAACAAGATCCTGATTTTACAGATTTAAAAATTCTAGGCTTGGGTGTGATTCGCCGTAAAAAAGACATGCCGGAAGAAAGTTGGCGTCTAATGGGCGAGGTTGGCAAATTTACATTTTTCTGCGGTGTTGAAAGCTATAGTGAACGAGTAAGAGAACATATGCGTAAAGGCATCAGCAATGAAGATATAGATTTTCATTTGGCTATGAGTGCCAAATATGGTCACTCTAACATGATCCTGATGTTTGTAGGATATCCAACAGAAACTTTAGAAGATCACGAGAAGAATATAGAATTTTTATACAAATATAGAAAATACATGTTGTCGGGCACCATATGGATGGTTCGTTGGGGATTTACTGGCAGTTTAGATATAGGGAGCCCGTTAGCCGAAGCAACCACTGATCTAAAAATTGTTCAACAGGACCCAGATCTAAACTTAAACCACTTGGTGGATAGTGATCGTAATTGGATATACGGACGCAACTGGATTAATTTAGACAACCCTACTCTCACATTAGAAGAAAGAATGCGTCGTAGACTGGAAATTCATGAAATAAGTTGCAAGCTAGGATACATTCAACCAAAAGTAAAAGAAGAGTTAACAATTATAAAGAAAATTTTAAGCGAGTTTAAAGGAAAATCTCAACGTACTCGACGCACTATTCCAATTATTGGTTGGCACGAGAAGGATCATTGATGTTAGAAAATGAACGAGAAATCAATGTAGTACAACTAGAATCAACCAATGTGTGCCAAGCTGAATGTCCTCAATGCCCTAGAGAGACTGATGTAACCTTTGACAAAAATGATCAACATCATCTATCTGTAGATACTGTTAGTAAAATTCTGTCTGACGATTTTATTAAAAAATTAGAAAAAATGTTTATTTGCGGCAATTACGGCGATCCTGCCGCAGGACTACATACATTAGATCTTTATAGATGGTTTAGAAATATTAATCCAAATATCACCCTGGGTATGCACAGTAACGGCGGTTTAAGATCTACCAAATGGTGGAGAGAGCTAGCTGGTATTTTTAAATTAACTAATGACTATGTAGTTTTCAGTATTGACGGGTTAGAGGATACCAATCACATATATAGAGTCAATGTTGACTGGAAAAAATTAATGAAAAACTGCCAAGCTTACATAGATGCAGGTGGCAAAGCACACTGGGACATGTTAATTTACAATCACAATGAGCACCAAGTTGAAATGTGTAAAGCTTTGGCTCAAGAAATGGGATTTACCTGGTTCAGAGCCAAAGTCAGTAAACGACCCTTGCGATCAAATTTACAATATCCTGCTAGTTGGAAAAAATCTGTTTATGCTAGCAACGACATCAATTGTCACGCACTAAAAGAAAAAAGTTTATATATAGACAGTAAAGGTAATGTAAGTCCTTGTTGTTGGATAAACATGGACAAGAAAAGTATAGCAAAAGATTTTACAAAAATTCAAAGTTCCTGGCAAACTACAGATCCAGAACCAATTTGTTTAGAATCTTGTAGAGTTACCCCCACAGGTACATCATTTTCTGATCAGTGGAGAATTGAAATTTCTCTATAACCGTGAGTTTTTGATAAATTATTTAATATGCCAAGTCCTAGTAAAAATAAAGGTAACAGTTTT
>Ga0315904_10005125_pt1 | contig 18305 bp, 14 predicted proteins | sample LakEriMetagenome_6_FD_203529 | JGI IMG/M metagenome (GOLD analysis project Ga0315904, IMG submission 203529) | Freshwater fungal communities from buoy surface, Lake Erie, Ohio, United States - Buoy 12 MA120 | ecosystem: Environmental > Aquatic > Freshwater > Lake | place: USA: Lake Erie, Ohio...
TACCCTGAAGTGTCCTCTTTTGGCATGGCCCACCTATGCCGCCCTGATTGTTCTGCTAGAGGCACGTCATCCGTTTGGGGCAGCGTGTTGGGGGTGAATGTGAAGAAACTGGGCTTAGCAGTCGCACTGGTATTGTGCCCTTTGCAGGCCCAGGCTCGAGCGCCGTCCGCTGACGAAATCCTCGATCAGGCGAACCACTACACCGTCAAGGTGCGGCGTGTGGGCTCAATTGGCTTCAATGAGGATCAGGGCACATCAGCCCACGCGACTGGGTTCTTAGTCGATCGCGCCCGAGGGTGGATCCTGACTAATGCGCACGTGGCTAGTCGCTCGCCAGTCACCCTTACGGTATCATTCAAGGGTCAAAGATATGTCACCGCGCGACGGGTTTTCGTTGATCGGCTGACTGATGTGGCTGTTCTCGAAATTGATCCAAAGGATATTCCATCGGCCGCTGTCACGGCAGAACTCCAATGCAATGCGATGCCACGCGTGGGAACTCCGGTGGCGATTTTTGGCCATCCCGGGAGCCTGTCCTACACCGCAACTCGGGGCATAATCTCAAGCATCTCATGGGTATTCCCGACCGAGATCATTCAGAGCGACGCGACGGTGAATGGCGGCAACTCAGGCGGCCCCCTAATTGATCTGTCGACTGGAAAGATTGTCGGTATCGCCGCAGCAAGCTTTCGCGACACCAACGACGATCATTCGACAGCAGTCTCATTTTCTGAGCCCATGCCGCCGGTTTGCCAGATCATTGATCTGCTGAAAGCTGGGCGCGATGCGCGCTACCGGCAATTGCCTGCGGCCTACGCTACGGCCGAGGACGATGATCGGCCGATAGTCGCGACAGTGTTTGATCCTGCTTCGGGTCTTAAAATCGGCGACCGCATTGTGGCGGTCAACGGGCGCGGCGATGTCCGCAACACGTCAGACCTTGCCAGCAGGCTCCGTGGCAATGAAGCAATGGTCAATGTGACCGTTGATCGGGATGGCCGAGAGATTGGTTTGAGCTTGGCGACCCGTGTGATGCCCGAAATCACCCAAACAAAGTCCATCGAGCTTTCGGGGCTGGTGATTTCCAACCAGTGGAAACTGGATAGCGCGGAATTCCAGCACGAGGGCTATCTTTTCATCGATTTTACGAGGCCAGGCTCTGAAGCCGAGATGACCGAGGCATACCCCGGGCAGCACCTTGTTGCCGTGAACAACCGAACATTCACTGACTTGGACCAGCTTTATAACTACCTCCAAAGCCTTCCAGCAGAGAGCGACATTGATTTGATCCTCAAAGCGGCATCTAGCGAGCAACCCTTCTACAGACAGTATCATTTGGTCACTCTGCCTCGTGGCGAACCACGCTGGCTTGAGGCTGCTCGACCTGCTGACGACTAACGCTTGGCATTAGCATGCCAATTGGGGACATCCATGAGGAGTTTGCGCGTGCTTCAACGCTTTGGCCTTGCTAAGCTTACAGGTCAAAGGGGGACACATGCGCTACAGCAGAGCCGAACGGCTTATTCAACTTGCACTGGAAATGCAGGCGGCGCGTGGTGGCTTGACCATCGCCGATATCGAGGAAAAGTTTGACGTAAGTAGGCGGACAGCGATCCGTATGCGCGACGCAGTTATGCGCGCATTCCCTAATGCGACTGAGGTTCCCACCGGTGAACGGACCAAGCGTTGGCGGCTCAGCCCAGGCGTAGCCCAGAGCTTTGCAGAGATAACGTCGGATGACCTGGCAAGCATTGAAATCGCTGCCGCCGCGATGGAGCGAGCAAATCTGCCCGTGCATTCCCAGGATCTGCGGGGGGTAGCGGCTAAGATCCGAAATCTGATTGAAGGCGGCGCGCTCAATCACATCGAGCCCGACCTTGAGGCACTTACCGAGGCTGAGGGTTTAGCACACCGAGCCGGACCTCGCCCTCACATATCTCCGAGCATTTTCGATGGATTGAGAACTGCGATCAAGTCGTGCCGCAAGGTCTCTTTTGATTACGCTTCGCGAAGCGGGAGGTCATCTACCCGCCGAACTGTGGCGCCCTTGGGCTTTCTGTATGGCCATCGCCACTACCTGGTTGCCCTTCAAGAGGGCGCGACGAAGCCTAAATTTTTCAGCTTACCATCGATCAGCAAGCTGAAGCTCGAGACGGATGGCTTTGAGCGCGATCCTGGCTTCAGCCTGAAGGAGTTTGTTTCTCACAGCTTTGGTGTCTTTGAGGAGGCTCCCTTAGACGTCGTTTGGCGGTTTTCCTCGGAGGCGGCTCCCTTGGCGCGGACTTTCGTCTTTCATCACAGCCAATCCGTTGAGGAAGAAGCGGATGGAAAGCTGATTGTTCGTTTCCGAGCCGGTGGGCTGCTGGAAATGGCCTGGCACCTAATGAGCTGGGGCGATCAGGTCGAGGTCATAAAGCCGGCCGCTCTGCGGGACCTCATGCCTGAAAAAGCTCAATCATGGCCCGCTTTGCCGTGAATTTATTTCAAGAACTTTTATACATACTATTTCAAATAACTGGTTAAGATGTAGGCAAAGGGGGATCGGTTGAAGTATTTAAGTAATCCGCCGGACGCCGCTTCGCTAATGACTTCGGCGCGCAGCTTCGGGAATTATGACCTGTCGAGCGCGCTTGCTGATCTTATCGACAATAGCATCAAGGCGCGAGCAAGAAGTATCGACATCCGGTGCGTCCGGAAAGCTGATGGCCCAGAGGTGCGCATCCTAGATGACGGCTCAGGTATGAGCGCCGAAGAGCTCTACCGCAGCATGCGGCCGGCCAGCACCAACCCCGATCATGAGCGATCGCCCGATGATTTGGGGCGCTTCGGCTGGGGCATGAAGTCGGCTTCACTGTCCCAGTGTCGCCATCTAATTGTCCTGACGCACCAGGGCGGTGAACTGGCAGGCGCGTCTTGGGACCTCGATGACCTTGCTGACTGGAAAATGGGCATTCTTGAGGACGCCGAGATACGCGACCTTGCGAGCCAACAGCTACTCGAGCGCGCCGGCACAGAGATTGTCTGGTCCAAGTGCGATCGTCTTTCCGAATTCGGGCATGTGGCTAATAATGGGTTCAACGACCTCGTGGCCCATGCCAAACGACAGCTGTCACTGATCTTTCATCGCTATCTTGGCGGCGAGGAGGGGCTGAGGAAACTCAAGGTCATCTTCAATGGCGACGCGCTGAAGCCGGCGGACCCATTCATGAGGAGCCACGACGCGACGCAGGCTCAGCCGAAGGAAGCGCTGACGCTCGACGGCCAGCCGGTCGAGGTGCAGGCCTTTATCCTTCCTCACTACTCCAAGGTCACAGCCCATGAGCATGAGCAGCTCGGCGGCGAGGAGGGCTTTGTCCGCAACCAAGGTTTCTATGTCTACCGCCAGCACAGGCTTATAATGCACGGTACCTGGTTCCGGTTGGTCCGGCATGGCGAGCTGTCCCAGCTAGTCCGGATCGCGGTCAACATTCCCAACTCGCTTGATGCGATGTGGAAGATCACCCTCGACAAGGCTGATGCCCAGCTGCCGACGGGTCTCAAAAGCCGGCTCAAGGACATCGTTGACGGGTTGAAGCGCAAGTCGGGCAAGGTCTTCCAGTCACGGGGCGGCCGGATCAGGGATGAGGCCGGAAAGACGTCGGTGTGGGCCAAATATGTCCGCAACGGCGAGGTGCGTTACTATCTCAACCGCGAGCATCCGCTGATTGCTGGCATGCTGGAGGATGAAGATCAGGCGCGATCGCGCGCATTTGCGGCGGCGCTCGGTATCATTGAGGACTGCTTTCCGGTGATTAGCATCGGCGAGGATTACTCCTCCCGTCCCGAAATGATGAACCAGAGCGTAGTCGACCGGGACACGTTCATCGAAAAACTCGACGCCGCCCTGCCGGCACTGCTGGTGCGAGCAGAGGGCAGCTTCAGCACGCTGCGCGGCATTCTCGCCGCAACCGAGCCTTGGTCTACCCAGACGCCCCTCGTAGAGCAGCATCTTAAAGAAAAAGGGTGGCAGTGAATGTTTGACAGTGAGCTTGCATATTTCCGCTCGACAATTGGCCGCGATCATGGGGAGAGCATTGCAAAGGGTCTGGGTCTTCCCGAAGGGGCCATCAATGAGATGGTCCGCAGCGGGCCGTTCAAGCATCTCGATGAGCCGGCCATCAACGCGATCATCCGTGAACTGGAAACCAGCTTCACGGTCACGCAGCGTCGCGGAGCGGTCATCACCAAAGACTACCGGCCGTGGCTCGCCTCGAAACGGGGAGAGATTGACTTCTATTACTGGAACCGTCTGCGCAAATATTACCTCGAGACGGGTACACTCCCCTCGCACGTATTGGCGACACTCGATTCCGATACAGACGAGGTTCTTGATCAGTGCGGAAATCCAAAAAACGAGAGCTATGGCGCTGTCCGCGGCATGGTTATGGGTAATGTCCAGTCGGGCAAGACCACTAACTATTCAGCGCTGATCTGCAAGGCGGCAGATGCTGGGTTTCGTGTCATCATCCTCCTTGCGGGCATCACAAACTCGCTTCGTGCCCAGACCCAAGAGCGCCTCGACGAGACGTTCATCGGCAAGGTTTCGATGTTCGGGGCAGCCGCCCAGCAGTCACTTCCTATCCAGAATTATGCCCAGACGCGACGCATTCCGTCTTACGGTACAACGCGGGTGTCCGATTTCACTACCGGGGTGGACGGAATGTATTTCGGACTGTCCGGCCACAAAGAGCCGATGATCTTCGTCACCAAAAAGAACAAGGCAATCCTTGAGCGACTGGCGGAGTGGATCAACAAGCAGGGAGAGACAGGAGGCTACGACCTTCCCCTCCTGCTCATCGACGACGAAGCCGACAACGCGTCCATCAACACCGTCAAGGACCCGAAGCGCACGACGGCCATCAATGGGATCATTCGCCAGATCCTGTCGCGTTTTCCGCGATCAGCCTACGTCGGTTACACTGCAACACCGTTCGCCAATATCTTCATCGATCCGGAAACGACCGATGAGATGGAAAATGACGACCTGTTCCCCGGCAACTTTATCAAGGCACTGGACCCGCCGACCAACTATGCCGGCTCGCACCGCATTTTCCGTGAAGGAGGCAATCTTCGCGACGGCATGGTACGGATTATCAAGGATTACCCATCGCTCCTGCCCCTGAATCATAAAAGCAGCCACATCCTTACCGAAATTCCAGCGACGCTGCAGCACGCCATACGCGTCTTCTGCATCACGCGTGCGATCCGGGTGCTTCAGGGCAAGGGCAACGCGCACTGTTCGATGATGATCAACGTCAGTCGTTTCAACTCTATCCAGGAGCAGGTGCTCGGCCTGGTTTACGCCTACCTTAACCAGATCAGGGACTCTGTTGATGTCAACGCAGGCCTCCCGCCCGAAGATATCCATGACGATATTATGTCCGACCTCCATGCGAGTTTCGAGAAGGAGTTCGGAGACAGTGACTTCCAATGGACTGACCTGCTCAAGGTGCTGAACGAGGGCATCCAGTCGATCCAGGTTCTGACGGTCAACATGAGAGGTGGTAAGCTCAACTATTCCCTTCACAAGGCGAATGGACTGCACGTCATCGCCATTGGCGGCCTTGCTCTGTCGCGCGGCCTCACTCTCGAAGGCCTGACCGTTTCCTATTTGCTCCGTAACGCGACCGCGAGCGACACGCTGATGCAGATGGCGCGTTGGTTCGGATACAGGCCAGGCTATGAAGATATCTGCCGGTTATACCTACCGCAGATGTCGTTCGATCATTACGAGTTTGTCGACGAGGCGACCGAGGAGTTGCGCAGCGAGATCAAGCGCATGCAGGCGGCGCGCCGTACGCCGCGTGACTTCGGCCTCAAGGTCCGCCAGAGCCCACTCGCGATCCGGGTAACGGCCGCCAACAAGATGCGCACCGCCGAGAAACTTCGCATCGCGCAGGACTATTCCGCACGACACATCGAAGGCTTCGCTCTGCCCAATGATGCCGACGTGGGGATCATACACCGCGAGGCCGCGGAAGCCTTCCTGAAGGCTCTCGGCGCACCGAAGGATACAAGCAAGGGCTATATCCGCTGGGCGGCGAAGGGCCGTGACATTCTGAGCCTTTTGGATCAGTTCCGGTTCGCCGATCATGCGGACCTTTCCCAGATCGCTGACCACTCGCTGTTCTATGACTACGTCGAAGACCGGATTATGGACGAGCTGTCGGAATGGGACGTGGTCCTCCCCATGCGCCAGAGCGGCGAGCCGGTTCCTTTTGCTGGCCAGAGCGTCAACTTGCGGTCCCGTGAACAAGGTACAGTGCGAAGCGGGGTCTATCGAGTGTATGGGACCAAGAACCGTGTGGCCGATCCAGGCGATGCTCAAATAGGGTTAACAGAAGATCAAAAAGTGCTGGCGGCACAGCGCGCCGGAAATGGCGATTACAAAAAAGAGCGCGCTGCTTGTTCAGTTCGCGAACGGCCAATGATGCTGGTTCACGCATTCAATGCTGAATTGAAAAACGACGCTAGCGAAAACGACGATACCCTCAAGCTAGATCAGCCCGTCGTCACACTTTCCTTCTGCATGCCCGAAACCGGGCGACCGGCGAAAGAGCGGACTTACCAGGTTAACGCCGTCTACCGCCAGCAGCTAGAGCTCTATTTCGACGAGGACGACGACGACGCCGAGGCTCTTGCGGAGGCTCAAGATGCTGACTGAGTGGGAAGCAATCGTCGCGCCGACGCAGGCTGGATCACGCAACGTCCGACTGGCGGACAGCCAGCATCCGCTCGATTTCCGGATCGGGAAGGATCACCGTGCCCGCTACGTCTTCCAGCTCGATGCATACTGCGCCGAACCGTCCGCACTTGAGCTGCCGAAAATGACGGCTCTCACCTGCGACCTCGAGCAGCTGTCCGAGGGCCGGGCAAGGCTTTCGCTGGTACTCGGAAATGCAGCTGATTTCCAAAATTTTGCTCTAATGTGCACCAGCCTGATGCTTGCAACCGAAATGCTCGCACCTGGCGAGTCCGCGCAGGGGCTAGTTACAGTTCTCGACGAGGTTCACCACTGGCAGGAAATGCTCCGTCGGCGTGCGGAAAAAAAGCTGTCAAAGCCGGAGCGCATCGGCCTGATGGGCGAACTTCTGTTCCTTCGCGACGTCTTGGCCGCACGGATTGGATGGAAATCTGCCTTGAAGTGTTGGAACGGGCCCGGGGGTGACGAGCAGGATTTCGTCGTGGGATCCAACATTTTTGAGGTCAAAACACAGGTGGTGACCGCCGACCGACGCATTCGGATTTCTTCCGAGGACCAACTGGATCCGGTGCAGGGACGCATTCTCATCTGCAATCAGGGTATTGCCCCGATTCCGACCTGCGAGCCATCTGGGCGGACCCTGAATAGCATTGTCAGTGAGGTGCGCCAGGCAGCGGAAGCGTCAGGTTACGGTTCGGCCGAACTGCTCGAAATCGCGCTCCTCGAAGCCCGGTACGAGGAACGGTCGGAATATGGTGAGGAAATCTGGGTACTAGTCGACCGCAACTATTACGAGGTCAAGGGCGATTTCCCCCGGATAGAGCGGGGAGAGCTCAGGGCTGGGGTCGATCAGGTGAATTACAAGATCCGCGTCAGTGACTGTGTTCGCTACACCGTCGACGTGGACGAGGCGTTCGGGGGAATGGACAATGAGTGACCTACAGGACGCGTTCGAGGAACTGCGCGAAGACATCATGCTGGAAGCGGAAGCGCGTGGCGTCTTTCAGCAGGAGGCGTTTTTCGAACTCTACGCCGAAGCGGCCTCAGAGAATGGTGATACGATTGACCTCGAATATGCCCACAGCCGGCGGGAGGGTGGCGGCCGGCCCTATCGCATCGACGGACACGCATTCGATGCTGATCGCGGAACGCTGTACCTCGCCATCTGTGATTACCGCGATGGGCTGGAGATTGAGCCACTACAGAACGACCGCCTGAGTTCGGCACTCAAACAGGCCACGAACTTCTTTGAAAACGCTTGCTCGTCGACCTTCATTAATACGATCGAGGAGACTAGCCCGGCATTCACGGCGGCCTACCCAATCTATTTGGCACGGGAGACAATCCGCCGCATTCGGGTTATTCTCTTTTCCAATGCCCGGCTGGCGACCAAGCGGCCGCCACAGGTAGCCGAAGAAGTCGCCGGTTTGCCGGTCGTCTATAGTGTGCTCGATGCCACGCGTTATTTTGACATTCAAAAAAGCTTTAAGTCGCCCGAGCCAATTGAAGTGGACGTCGCCTCGGTTGCCGGCGGCGCTTTGCCGTGCCTTAAGGCGTCGACAGACGCGACTGAATATCAGTCGTACCTGTTGGCTATCCCGGGGTCGGTGCTCGCAGAGATTTACGGCCTTTATGGCGCGCGCTTGCTGGAGCAAAACGTCCGGACCTACCTCCAAGCCCGGACCAAGGTGAACAAGGGCATCCTCGAGACAATCAAGAAGACGCCCGAGATGTTCTTTGCCTATAACAACGGACTAACGGCGACGGCATCCGGCGTGGATTTGGCGCTGCTGGACGACGGTCAGCTTGGGATCGCAGCGATCCACAATTTGCAGATCGTGAATGGTGGACAGACCACCGCGTCCATCCTTTACGCCAAGGACGTAGGCAAGGCCGCGCTTGATCGGGTGCACGTTCAGATGAAACTCTCAGTCGTTCCGTCGGAACTCATCGAGGAGGTGGTGCCGAAAATCTCTCGCTTTGCTAATACGCAGAACCGGATTTCCGAGGCAGACTTTTTCTCGAGTCATCCCTTCCATCTTCAGATGGAGCGCTATTCGCGGATCTTGGCTGCGCCGCCGCAGGATGGCGCGATGACAGGCCATAAATGGTTCTACGAGCGCGCGCGCGGCCAGTACCGCGACGGCATGGCCTACTCCACGCCGGCTGAGAAAAAGAAGTACCAGCTGCAATTTCCGAAGGACAAGCTGATCGAGAAGACCGATCTTGCTAAATACGTCCTCACTTTCGAGCGTAAGCCGCATATCGTCTCCCGAGCCGCTCAGAAGGCCTTTATGGCGTTCGCAGACGAAACGGCCAAAGCGTGGAAGACTTCGCCAATCCAGTTCAACGAGACATGGTACCGCAATGCCTGCGCCATGGCGTTGGTGTTCCGCTGGACAGACAGGTCCATCGCCGGGTCCGAGTGGTACAAAGTGGATCGTGGCTACAAGTCGCAGACGGTCGCCTATACGCTCGCCTGGCTGGCACAGCGTGTGATCGATAATGGACATGCGACCTTGAATTGGGCGCAGATCTGGAACACTCAAGCAGTGCCCCCCGAGCTCCAGCACTGCATCGTTGAGCTCGCGCCGCAGATCGCTGCGGCGATCCGACGGACGCCATCAAACATTCGTAACGTTGGTGAGTACTGTAAATTCGAAATCTGCTGGCAGACGCTGAAGGCTGAAGAGTTCGCCGTCCCGGCACTTCCCGATTTCCTGATGCTCGATGTGGACGAGGCGAAGGAAGAGAGAAAGGACGCGCGAGCGACTGCGAGGATGGATGTCGAACTCGATATCGACGTCCAGCTCCCCGCCATTGCTCTCAAGGCCGAGATAATCCGGCGGACCGTGGAGCGCAAAGGCCTGCTGTCGCCGAAATCTGACGCCGGCCTCCGCAAGCTTGCAATGATGAACCTCAACCTTGCGCGGCCAGAAAAAAACGCGCTCAAGCTGCTACTCAAAAGGATGGCGGACGAAGGTATGGCTTGGCAGGATCTCTAGACATGGACATTCTGACACCAAGGAAACTGGTATGAGTGCCACCCCTGTTCAAACTGCCTCGGCCGTAATATCTCTCGGCGATGCCCGGCATCGCTACTCTCAGTCAGCTTCAGAGTTTTCTCCGGGACCAAGGCGTCCGCACAGCCTATGTGAAGCTGCTCTCAGAAAAGCAGGATAACGACAAGAATCAGATTTATCTCGGTGGTGGCCTCGACGGCGTCACCAACCTGTTTCCAGCAACCATTGAAGCGCGCTCGGCCAGCGCCAGCACCGCAAAACGTAAGTCTGCGATCGGGAAACCCAAACTGGAAGCGAGAATCGATTTTGCCTGGCTCGGCGGCAACGGGGCCCGCTACGATGCACCGAACACCCGGATCATCGACTACTTCCAGTATCCGGAAGTCCGAATGTCAGGCTTCCTCAATGGCTGCGAAGCAGGGCCTGACGCGCTTCGGCGCCGGCTGCTGGGTGAGTTCGGACGACGTATCCTCGTCATGGGCACCGCCTTTGACGGCAAGGTTGTGGGCGTTGTACTGACCGAACGGGACGATCCGCTGGTCGCTGAGTTCCCCGACCTGCCGTTGGTTGGCGCCCGAGGCGTACTGCGCGTCCTTTTGGTCGATGGAGAGGCTGGCGCTGACCCAGCCGAACTGCTGCGGCATGAACTGGCGGCCATAGTACAAGGCGGCTGGCACAGCTCCCGGATCAACCGCGGCGGACGGATCGAGCCCTTCACCGGAGCGCAGGGTGGCGGATACACGCTCGAGGCACTCCTGGGCGTGGCAGCGAATGCCAAGAAGGCGCCTGACCGCCACGGCTTCGAGATCAAGAGCTTCTCGGGGAGCCGCATCAGCCTTATGACACCCACACCCGATCTGGGCTTTCAGGGCACACACAACTTCCGGGAGTTCATGGAGCGGTTCGGACATCCCGCGGTGAATGGCGATGGCTCCCGCCGTTTCACGGGCCTGCACAAGTCCGGCACCGTGAACGCCAAGACCGGTCTCGAACTTCGGCTCATTGGCTATGATCGAGAAAAAGACAAGTTCGGGGATGCGGCAGAGGTCTCCGTGCAGCTGTGGCATCCAGAAACCGGCGAGGTCGCTGCGGCCTGGTCGCTCGAGAAGCTCGCCAATTGCTGGAACGCCAAACACGCGAGTGCCCTTTACATCACATTCAGGAGCCGCGAGGGCGAAGGCGGCCTTGCAGAATACCAATATTCGCCAACCTGGGTTCAGGGGCGCGGCACGGACGTATGGCGGCTCCTTCGGGCAATTGACCGCGGGATCGTGTTCTATGACCCGGCCGACACGATCTACGCCGACAATCGTGCCAAGGTGCGACCGCAATGGCGCATCAATTCCAGTCAGCTGCCACAGGCCATGGCCCTGCTCTACGCTGAGGCCACCACCGTCACGGTCTGATCGCTGCCGATGCTCGCCCGTATTTCATTCCCGTCGAGGAAAGCACCACAGCCGGCAAGTGCATCTTCAAGGGGCAGTTTCGTGCGTCCCTTGAGCATACACTCCCAGATATCCAGAACCCGCCAGCCCTGATCGAGGAGCAGCGTGGCAGTCTTCCGGTCCCGGTTGATGTTCCCTGCAATCTTGTCACGCCAGAAATCTTCGCGGGTCGCCGGCCAGCGAAACAGGGCACAATCATGCCCATGCCAGAAACAGCCGTGCACGAAGATGGCGGCTCGCCTTCCAGGAAAAACCAGATCCGGCTTACCCGGCAGTCCCTTCACATGGAGCCGATAGCGATAGCCCAGCGCATGAAGCCCACGACGGATCAGCATCTCAGGCTTCGTATTCGCAGGCCCGATACCAGCCATCATTCGGCTGCGGACCTCCGGTGTGACGTTGTCAGCCAACCGCGCGCTTTCTTGCGGACTGGGACTGCACCTTATCAATCTCCAGCATTCGCTTGATCGACGGCTCCATGAAGCGGGCGATGGCCTCCACCACCGGTACCACCACAGCATTGCCAAACTGCCTGTAACCCTGGGTGTCAGATACCGGGATATGCCACTTCCGGTCGCCATGCTCGAAACCCATCAGGCGCGCGCATTCCGTCGGAGTCAGACGGCGCGGTCGGGTTCCCTTCTGGCCGATCAGGATCTCGGAACCATCCTTGTGGTAGCGAGCCGACAGCGTCCGGGCGACGTCTTTCTCGCCGAACAGGCTGTATCCGAAGCCGTTCCCCGCCTTTTCATGCTTGGCGCGGTAGGCCTGCAGGTAATCCCAGAGCTTGGGCGTCAGTGTATATTTGGAATCCACCTCGTTGTGCGACAGAAGGATGTCACCCAGTTTGGGCCAGGATTTCTGTGGCGGGATCATCTTGTCGAAGTCCTCGAAGCTGAACCCGACGTCCTGACGGAAACCCGCGATGAAGATGCGCTCGCGCTTTTGCGGCACCCACGGCTCCGAACTGACCACCCGATAGCTGATTGCATAGCCCAGCTCATCTTCGAGGGTACGGCGGATCACCTCAAAGGTGCGCCCCTTGTCGTGACGCTGAAGGTGCTTGACGTTTTCGAGCAGGAAAGCTGGCGGCCGATGGTGACGCAGGATTGCCTCGATGTCGAAGAACAGGTTGCCCTGCTTCTCGTCAGCGAAGCCATGCGCACGGCCCAGCGAATTCTTCTTCGACACGCCAGCGAGAGAAAACGGCTGGCAGGGAAAGCCAGCCAGCAGAACATCGAACTCAGGGATCTTCGAGGGATCGGCACCATATGGCCTGATGTCCCCGACCATGACATGGTTCTCGTGCTCGGCAAAGTTCTTGCGGTAGGTCTCGTTTGACCAGCGATCCCATTCGCTGGTGAACACGCACTCGCCGCCGATCGCTTCAAACCCGAGACGCAGGCCGCCGATTCCGGCAAAGAGGTCGATGAAGCGGAATGCAGGCTCAGCCCGTTTGGTCGAGCGCTTGCCGGCAATCTCCCGAATGCGTTCCATCGCCAGCTTTGTCGGGGCGACTTCATTCGCAATGTAGCGACGGATCTGGCGGGCGGACACACCCAGCTCCGCTTCTGCTTCCTCCAGCGAGAGGCCTGACCGCTTGAACAATTCCTCGAACGTCGCGGTCCAGTCGTGCATGCGGATCCTTTCAAATCACTCCCGGAAAAACCGGGTCATTTTTTGACGAAGTGACACAAAGATTCCCAGATCGCAAGTGTGATTTGTTCTCATTTTGTTTTTGTTGTGGATCGTTTCTGCGCGATGCGCTGGACACACGACTACATCTGTCTCTGCTGATTTCCCTCTGACGCTACCGCCATTTCCCGGGCCTGCCTTTTGGCTCCCTGCCTCAACTCGGAAAGGGGTGTGCAAAACGGATGATGGCGGTTGTCCTGAATGTTCAACGGCAACGAGTGTCTGAGAAGGAGTTCATGCTCGAGCAGCCACGGTTCGGGATGCTCGACCCAGCATACATAGGCGTTCTCCGTCATCCATTCGTCCAGCCATTGTTCGCCCAGATGCATGAAGGTCATCCTGCGCCCGCTGCCCACCCGGCGGAGTGGGAAGTCGCTGTCATTGGCGAGAAGCGTCCCGAGCGTCAGCCGGAGTGTCGAACCTTCCGCGTTACCGCGATAGTGATAGGTGATACGCTTGCGAAGGTTCTGACGGCTGCGGGCGTTCTTGGGGGAAATCCCGATATAAAGGAGCGTCAGACCATCCCTGATGTAACATCCGTCGACGGGGACGGTCGCAGGAGTTTCGCGAAAGAACCATGCATAGACACCGCGAACTGCAGGAATGATGTCTGGCGTGGCCAGAATGTCGGCTCTACCGAACAGTTGGGCATGATCGAAAAATGGCATCGAACTCTTGCTTCCCTTGCTCCACGCCTCGGCTAGAATGACCACATGAGTGATGCCTTTACCAGTCTCGAGCATTTTATCCGCAACGAAATGCGGATGTCCCATATCTATCAGCCCGTGATGTTGCTCGAGTTGCTGCGGTCACGGGGAAAAGCTTCGGTCAACCAGATAGCCCAGGCGCTTCTGTCCCATGATGCTTCCCAGATCGAGTATTATGAGCAGATCACCAAAAACATGGTCGGCAAGGTGCTGACCAAAAATCGCCAGATCACCGAGCGGGACACCGATGGTTTCCGTCTCCGGGGTTATGAAACGCTCGACACGGAAGAGGTCTCGGCACTGATTGCCTTGTGCCAAGGCAAGATCGAGGAATATGTCGGCAAGCGAGGCGAAGCCATCTGGGCGCACCGCCGGAAATCAACCGGATACGTGCCCGGCACGGCCCGCTATGAAATCCTCAAGCGAGCCAAGTTCCGCTGTGAGCTATGTGGGGTATCGGCCGATGAGAAGGCACTGGAAGTTGACCACATCCTCCCCCGGAACCGGGGCGGTAGCGACGAGGAGTATAACCTCCAGGCGCTGTGCTACTCATGCAATGCCACAAAGCGGGATCGCGATGACGCCGACTTCCGTGGCATGGCAGACGCCTATGACAGCCGCAGCGAAGGGTGCGCCTTCTGCGAGCTGCCCCCGCAGCGGATAGTTGCTGAAAACGAGTTGGCTCTCGCGTTCCGGGACGGCTTCCCCGTCACAGAACACCACACCCTGATTATCCCGAAGCGTCACGTCTCGGACTACTTCGACCTGTTCCAGCCAGAGCGGAATGCCATGCAGGTACTGATGGAGCAGCAGCGCGCCCTGATCCTTGAAGGCGACCCTTCAGTCACAGCGTTCAATGTTGGCATTAACGCAGGCGCAGATGCGGGGCAGACTATCTTCCATTGTCACATGCACCTGATCCCACGCCGCAAGGGCGACGTCGAAGAACCTCGTGGTGGCGTGAGAGGCGTCATTCCTGCAAAGCAGAAGTACTAGACTGACCGGCTCCCGCCAAGTGGTCCGCGTTGATTGTTAGTGCAAGGTTGACACCGCAGCCATGGCGGTGTCGCCGCTTCCGGCGCCTGAGGCCGATAGCCCAACGAGCTTTGCCGCCTGACGGTGTTGTAATGCCGCGTGCAACTGGCAGCTGAAATCCCTCAATCTCCTGCGTCGCTGGGTGACGATTTTTGTTGAAAGAACTCGGTCTCGCCGGGAAGAACGCTGAATAGCGAACGCGGCAGGAGAACCTTTCACCCAGTTTCACGGCTCGCTGGATGGATATCCCAAAGGTCGCCGCCTGAGAGGCTATTCGTCCTCGGCAAGTTTCCGAAAGAATTCGATATCGTCGTCAGGCTCATCCCAACGATCGGCAAGCCGTGCCCAGCGATCGACTCGATCCCTGAATTCCTCGTCATCGATAGAAATGTAGAACGTGTAGACCCGGTTCACGATCTCTTTCATCAGCGCGCGCATCTGGTCATCGTCGAGGTGGGATGCATCATTCCACGCCAACTCCCGCCCATCAGCATCGATGACGCGGACGTCCGAATAATCACCAGTATGGGTGACCGGGACTACGCCAGCATGAAGGGTTTCGAGGCCCGTATTGCGGACGCACATCATCGCGAGCGTTTTCGCCATCTTGGCAGCAATGCGCTTTTCGTCGTCCCGGTTCATCTGCCCACTATAGCTGGAAATCTCCCGCATAGTAGGTCCGAACCGATTCTGCTTCGTCCATGGTCAGCTCGGGCAACGGGCCTGCCGCGGCATTGATCTGCGGGATATCCACCGAGACACCATTCCCGCCGAACCAGTCAACAATCTCCCGTAGCCCAGCCTCGTAGTCTACAAAGGGCAGCACGGTAACTTGAGGATCATCCAGCCATTCCGACTGCGGCCGATAAAAACTGAGATTGCCGCCCCGGGGCTGGCGCAGAACACCTGGCACAAGAGGCGGCGACAATGCCGCAAGTATCTCTAGCGGCGGGACGTTGTCGATGACCGCGCGCATATCCAGATCAACGGCGTTGGGATCGGGTTCAAACCATCGTGGATGCGGCTCGATGCCAACGAACCGATCGGGGAATAGCTGAATGAACGAATTCGGCAGGCAGCGTTTGTGGAACTCGACTGCTGAGCAGAATCGCTCGACCGGATCCCGCCAGAAAGCATAGATCGTCGTTGGCGCAATCGCCTCGTCTGGGAAGCGAGCCTCGGCCAGCGTGATCGCTTCGGGCACTGTCGGATGCCGCCCCAGCTCGCCAACCAGATCAATCTCGAACTGACCAAGAACAGCCCGCGCAGTCTGCGATCCGTTCTTCGGCACGCCAATGAACAGCGTCTGGCGGTCATGCGAAATGATCATGTGTCAGATCCCGGCCGTGGTGTTGGTGTAGGACCCGGCCGTAAAGCTGTAGGCTGGTGTCCCCCCGGTTAGAGTGCGGCTCAGCAACGAGAAGCTGCGGAAGGTCAGCGACCAGAAGGTGTTGCCGATGCTGGGGGATGAGGCGATGTAGGTTACGCCCTGCGTCGAGGCACCGGCCACAGACCATGTCCCGGTCTTCGAACCATCGACTGGCACTTTGAAGATGGCGCCGCACAGATCCATGTAACCGTAGGGCGAGAAGTCCATCATGGTGTAGATGGAGAACACCATAGCCGTTGAGCTAACCGCCAGACCCGTGAGGCTGAAAGAGTTCGCGCCATTGCTCGTGTCGAGGCCGATGGAGCGGGACAGCAGCAAGGTGCCGTCGGTTGAAAACTGATAAATGTCTGCCCCGGCATAGATCGGCGCAAAAACCCGCAGGCTGCCATCGGGCACGAGGTTCACCGAACCACTGCCGTAGCTGGAAGGCAGGGACAGCTGCCACTGGATCACGGCGCCAGAACTGATCTTGAGCAGGCTCAGCGTGCCGTTGATGCCTGCGAGCCAGTAGATGTTGTTGCTGCTGTCTACCGCAACGCCATAGCCGTAATCATAACCCGTACTCCCGATTGAGCGCTGCCAGCTCACCGAGGGGGTGGCGGTGCTGATGACGGTGATCAGGGCGTCGATATTTCCGGCAGTCGACGTCGAGGTGTTGCCCGAAAGGACCAGCAGACTGCCGTCCGGGCTGAGGGCCATCTGGCTGGCATATTCGTTGCCGGAGCCACCAATCGACCGCTGCCACAGCAGGGTGCCGGCGCTGTTGTACTTGGCGATCAGCGCGTCGGCATTTCCGGAGCCACCGCTCGAGGTTGAATAGCCGGCCACATAGACGCTGCCGGATGCATCGACCGCCGCATTGTACCATATTTCCTGGCCCGAGCCGTTGAGGCTGCGCTGCCATTGCAGGGTTCCCGAGGTGTCGAGCTTGGCCAGCCAGCCATAGTAGTTGCTCGAGTAGTAGGCCCCGGCAAGGTAGATATTGCCGCTGGCATCGACCCAGCCGCCATTGATGAAAGGCCCAGAGACGTTGCGGGCCCATATGAGCGCGCCGTCCCGGTCCCATTTGAAGACCGCGCTCGTGGCACTGGCGTAGATGTTGCCGCTGCTGTCCGTGCCCAGGATCAGAAAATTGACCACGGTCGAGCCAAAGGTCGCATACCAGAAGCTCTCGTTCGACTTGCCGTAGAGGTTGGAGAGGGAGATCGGCCCGGATGCGACACCAGCCAGTGTCCGCACGGCTGCCTCGCCGAGCGAAGTCGTTGAGGTAGATGTGCGGCCCAGTTCAACGGCGACATTGCCAAGCGAGATCGGCCCCGAACTCTGCAGGGTCATGGTTGGGCCTCGAGGCGATCGACCTTGTCGGCCAGGTCCTTCACGGCCTCGATCAGTACCCCGACGAGATTGCCATAGGCGACAGACAGAAGGCCATCCTCATGGGTCATGACCGCCTCGGGCACAATGGCTGCCAGCTCCTGGGCGATAAGACCAACGCCGCGATTGCCTGTGTCGCGCCGACTAAAGGTAACCCCACGAAGTTTCCGGACCCGGTCCAGCGCGCCAGTGATCGTCTCGATGTCAGTCTTTAGGCGGGCGTCGGAATAGGCGGTAATGTCGCTCGTCGCGGTAATCGATCCCGAAACGGAAATACTGCCGGTGAAGCTGTCGCCGGCCTTGTTGGCAGGCGTATAGCCAAGAGCGCTAGTGACATCGCCGGAGGTCATCGATGAGCCCGCGGTGACCCGCCCTTTGGCATCAACCGTGACCTTGAGATAGGTCCCGGCCGTCACGCCGCTATTCGCCAGCGTGGTGGCAAAGGACAGGGCCGCCGAGCCGTCAAATGCTGCGCTAGTGCCGCTTACATCGCCGGTCAGCGCAATGGTGCGCCCGGTGGCCCACCTGGTCGCTGTCGCTGCATTGCCGGTGCAGGATCCTGACGAGCCCGTGATCGACCCACTGGCCGTGATGTAGCCGCTGGGGTTGGTCGAATTGTAGGGCGTGAAGCCGAGCGCGGTCGTCACCATCGCCGAAGTCAGATTGCCAAAGCCCACCTGCACGATGGTGCCGCCCGTAGTCTTCGAATAGAGTTTCTGGTCAGCCAGATTGACCGCCAGTTCGCCCGCCTGCAGCGATGCCGCCGCAGGCACGCTAGAGGCGGTCGACGACCGTTTGAGCAGAATGGTGCTCGGCATCAGAAGGTTCCACCGTCCAGCGTCACGCCATCAATCGAGCCACCAGTGATCGCGACGTTATTCGCTGCCTGGGTCG
>Ga0315904_10005136_pt1 | contig 18282 bp, 20 predicted proteins | sample LakEriMetagenome_6_FD_203529 | JGI IMG/M metagenome (GOLD analysis project Ga0315904, IMG submission 203529) | Freshwater fungal communities from buoy surface, Lake Erie, Ohio, United States - Buoy 12 MA120 | ecosystem: Environmental > Aquatic > Freshwater > Lake | place: USA: Lake Erie, Ohio...
CGCCTATGTCTAGCCACGTGTCTGCACGATTCAACATGAAGTTAACGTCTACCGGTTCACCCATGCTCTTTGCAACAAATGGCTTGATGTATTCTCCGCTGTTTGGTCCTCTAGACACGTTTGTTCCAACGTTATAGGTAACCTCATTGAATCCGCGTCGAACCCAAAACTGGAAGTCCGCATATCGGGTCTTCCAGTCAATGAGTTCAAGCTGATTGAATTTTTTTGCAGTATTAAAGTCTATTCTAGTATCCATCAAGGGTTGTTTAGTTCTTATACTGTCTCAGCCTTTTGGGTTTCGCCCGCTTTTTTAGTCTTCATGACAGTAAGAACGCCGCCTTTAAAGGAAGTCTCAACCTTAATCTTGTTGCGTCTGCTGAAATAACTGATCCCTGCTCGTAAGTTACGAAGCTCTCTAGAATCAGCTAGGCCTTTAACTTCAAAGAAGTTGCCGATTCGCATTTTCTTTAGGTTTTCTTGGATCTTAGTCGCAACCGTGTTGCTAACTGTTGGCTGAGCCTTTTGGATCGGGCCTACTACAATTGTGCTTTTCATTTAGAAATAATTTTAAGTTTGAGACTATAATACTATAAAAAATGAAAAATAAAAAATGGGCGCTAAAAATAACGCCCATTATCAATAAATTTAATAGGTTATTAGATGTTCTTTTTTACTAGGTCTAGTCCTACATAGTCCTGCTTTAACGCATTCATAGTTGCTTCAACAGATTCTTTGATCTTTTCTAGCTTTTTGACTGCGTCTGAATCCATATCGGGATTGTGGATAGCTGATTGTAACTTGTCTAATGTAACTTCTAACTTGCTTACGTCTCCTAAGATTTCTTTTTTCTTTGTCTCGATGTGTTTGTATTTCTCAACCTTCTCATCGATCTTAGTCTTAAAAATAGGGCTGATGTCGTAATTGAACTTGTGTGCAAAGAACTCGTACATTTTATACTCGTCCATCTTAGTCCATTCGTATTCTGCAGCGTTAAGCTTTTCACAAACGAAATATTCATCATTGATCTTGAATACTTGAGCCTCAGCTAAAGTACGATCGTTAGTAACTTCTTTAATGAAGTCAAAGTTAAAGATGTTTTCGGTGTTTTCAAGTAAGCTTCTTAGTCTTTGCTTAGTGTCTGCTGTCTCTAATGAGATTGCCTCGTTTAGGCTAACGTCGTTAGTGTCTTCCACTAGGTTACCGTTTAAGTAAAGGTCTATTGCATTTTGCTCGTTTACGGAAAGTCTAAGGTTAAAGTTTCTGATAGAGTTTGACTCTACACCAGTTCCATCGATGTTCTTCTTAAAGCCTAGCGTAGCAAAAGCCTCAGCTACCTTATAGAATCTAGGAAACTTTTCTTTAACGTAATTAGGATCAACTTCTGCGATCTTAACGTTTTCGTTTACGTAAATCTTTGATTCTTTACCAGTAAGAGACTTAGACTCACGAATTGAAACGAATCGATCGTTAGTATAAACGATGAAACCGTCCTTTGCTTGAGTAGCAGGAGCGATCATGTTACTGATTGATGTTACTGAATCGCCTTCTCCTAAAGTAAAGTATCCTTCTTTTTTAGATTCAAGCAATCTTAAGTCGTTCACCAATTGGTTTACGATAGGAATAGTAGTTCCGTATTTTATCTTAAGGATGTCTGAAGTATAAGACTCCTTAATCAACATGTTTTTTAGGTCTGCACTAACGTTTGAATATTGTCCATTAGGCATCGCGTCCATGTTGTAGACAGCAGCCAATATTAGGTGCTGACTACGATTCTCATTCAAGTATTTTGAGATAACTCTCATGTGCTTAGTAGCAACCTTATCATATTGGTGAGAACTTAACAGGTTAACAAAAGACTCACATAATAGAAAGTCTGGAGTTCCTTGAACCAAGTAATTCTCAAATAAGTCTAATTGGGAAGAAACTACAGGATTCTTACCAAGCTCAGAAGACTTAAGTTCAGATATTCTAGAGGAAAGATTGATCTTCTTAGCGATCATATTAATCTTTGTGTCTGGAGTAGATTCAAACTTAGTAAACTGCTCAGATATCGAGGTTAACTTAGGGTTCTTTGTGCTCTTAGCTAGAGCATTGACGCCTTCTTTTAATTTATCATAGATTGCAACTGGGTGCTCACCTAAAAGAATAGACTTATCTGTTGATTCAATAAGCATTTTAACCAATGGCTGTTTGCTTAACTTTTCATCAGATTTTAATGAGTTAAGTAGTTGGTTTACGAAACCTTTCATTTCTTACTATTATTTTTATTATTTATCTTTTTTAGACCATAAAAATTCACTTTAGAATATAATGGTCAATATTTGGCCTGGCGTTATTTCATTTGTAGATAAGTCGTTTGCGTTCTTGATGGATTGAACAGACACTCCATACTGCAAGGCAACGGTCTTTATAGTTTCTCCTTTAGCAACAGTGTGGTTTATTTGTTTTCTAGTAAGGTTAGACGAACTAGTGGCAGGGGAGCCGTTAGAAGCTAACGCATTGCCTGAACTAAGGTTTTTATTGCTAGTCTGTATTGATTTACCAGACTTTACGCCGAATCTATTAACGGTAGGTGCGACTCCTTTGTTAAGAATAGGAGACACCGAATTTGCTGATGCTTTTTCTAATTCTGTTGATTTTGAAAGGTTTGCTGCGTTTATCTTGTCTAAGATGCTTTGAAGGTTCTTCTCCTTGTTAGATTCAGCAATTATTGAATTTACTGCAGCATCTACATCAGACTGCTCACTAGGCTTTCTCCATTCTCCAGAATACATAAAGGTTTCCTTACCGTCTTGTGCAACCGACGTTATGTAGACAGTCTTATTTTTTGAACCTATTATGGCTTCACTCTCTTTTTTAGAAACGTTGAATGCGACTACTCCAGTTGAAAGGTTTTCTATTTGTGAGTCACCAGTGTTTTCTATAGAAACTTTTCCGCTATTTGTTTCAAAGACTATCTTATAGGTTGCAGCATTGATATTCAAATCTAACGGAATTGGATTCTTGATTGAAGTCGATGTGCTTCTAGTATAGACCTTAAATTTTAAAAGGTTATCAAAAGGAGAGAGTATGAACCTAAGTTTTCCTGGGCCAAACACGATCTCTTCAGTGGTATCAGATGTCGATACTAATCCGCTTATTTGAGAAACAGATATGTTATTGTTATTGAAGAAAATAGGAATGTATTCTGTTCTAATGACTTCGGTAGTAGTTGAAGTAGGAGTTACTTGATTAGAGTTAGATATCGGATTAGGCTGTATGAAGAGATTAGTCGCTTCAAAGCTGTTCTTTAATATCTTGTTGTATATCGTCTGAGAGCCTGGTTTATCTAAGATTGGAAGCACGTTTAGCTTCTTTCCGTATTTTTTAGGAGATATTAGATTAAAGGAAGCTTCTCGTATTATCTGTTCACCGTTTCTACGATTAGTCAATCTGCTTATTAGGTCGATCGACATGCTTACCGCTTGACTAGCATTTTTCAATACTGGTCTAAATATGTTAGCTTCGTCAAAGCTGTCTTCTTGGAAGAATATCTGTCTTGTTGTGTTTATGAATGAACTTCCGATCTGTTCAAAAACGCTTAATTGGTGAATGATGATCCAATCATCGGCTGGGTTTCTTCGGTTTAGGATCGAAATGAGTTCTTCAGGAAATCCTGAATTGAAAGTCAGATAAAACTCTATGTAATCACCAACTCCTGATTCGTTGATGTATGCACCTACGTTATCAAACTCATTGCTCTGAGAAACGATAGCAGTATACAGCTCTGAAACCTCATATGAATCGTAGTTAGTTGAAGTTCCAGTAGATATCGTCTTCTTCTTACCACACTCAGCCAAGCTTACTTCTATAGGGTTATTGTAAATAAAACCAGTGGAAGAAGTAGCATTTGGAGTTATCGCAGCGACAAATGTGTTTGCAGGAACTGCTGCTATCTTATAGTCTTCGTTTATGTTTTTTATTGAAGGTACCATTATGTCAATGTACCTATCGTATAGAGCATTTGCGATGAACAGAGGTTTTGCATTAAATATTATGAGTTCTGCGATTGTTTCAGGTGCCAATAATATGCTTGCAAAAAGGCTCTTTTTTCCATCGTTTTCAGTATGAGATACACCTAAGACAAGAGCAACGAATTGATCAAAGTCAAATCCAGCAACAAAATGGAATCTTACTTTATCCATTACGACGTTGTAACCAGTTATCGAAGTGGTCGTAAGATCAGAATCATAAGTCAAATAGTCAGGAATCTTTTCACTGTCTAAGTAGGCAAATGTGTTGTTTCCTATCGGAGCAACGGTTAGGTCCTTGATGTTTTTAGTGGTGTGATATGACGAATCATCGTTAAATATCTGATGAGTGTCAGTCTTAGCGTTTTCCACTAAAACAAAGTCATCAGCATAGTAATTGGTAGAACCAAGCGGCTCTGCCATGTACTCTGCCATACAATATGACGTAAGATTTACGAACCTGCTTTGTGCCATCTTATTTTTTCTTTGAAGATTTTAATTTGAAATAGTAACCTACTCCTACTTGGGATTGGGAGTTTGCACTAAATATTATGTTATGCTGATCAAAAAGGTTAAGGCCTACTCCAATTCCGATCGAACTATATGAAGGACTTAATAGTGAGTGATTGTACATTCCACCAACTAACCATTGTACTTTTCTAGGAGTCAAGGGATTGTATTCAGCTGGAGGTAAGCTATTTACTTGAAGTGAGTCTACTTTTAACCATTCTGGTCCGACTATTCTGTGTTTCCAAAGACCTCTAGAGTCTTCGGTTACGACTATTTGAATAGGAAGCTTTCCAAAAGTAAATTCTCCATTATATTGAGCAGTGTTTCGGTTTATCCAACCGTCCCAGAATACAAACGGATCCTCTTTAGAAGGATATCTAAGAGCAACATTAATCTTATTTGTATCGACTCCATCAATGCTTCCAAAGCCTTCAGTTACCTTTGAGTCTAAGGAGACAATCGAATTAGTTATGCTAAGTAGTCTTTCGTTTTGGTCTTTTACTACGTCGTATAAGTCTCTATTCTGTTCTTTGAGCTGGTTCTTAAGATCCTTTTCAGAGTTGTAATAGTTAACGAGCTTTGCATAACGCCCATCTGCTTCCTTAACGAGTTTATCAGCAGCGATTATTGACTTCTTGAGTTCGTCAGTCTCATTTAGTGCTTGGTTTTGAGCCAGTCGACTTTGCCAAGCTAAAAAGATTATGATTATTAGGGCTGCACCTATAAAAATCCTATAGAATAGATCCTTCTTCATGGTTTTGAATTATTTCCAAGATGTCAGTCGGACCTAGGGTTCTACCTAACTTCTTTTCTAGTTTATTTATTATTTCTTTTTCCTCATCTCGAGTTCTATCAAGAACCTCATTAAGTTCGATACTCATTTTATCAAGTTTCATTGTCTCAACGGTCAATTCACGGATGGCAGCGTGTACGTTTGAATACACGTTAGTTAACTGTTTAAGTCTTTCTATTTCGTTTTTCATAAATTATGATTCTTTTATTATTACTTCTAATGGGTTAGTCAGTGCCTGTTCTATTCTCTTTAGTCTATTCTCTAAAGAGGCAACATCAATCATTGGAGGAGCTTGAGAGGCAGCAGGTTGATTGGTAGGTGTTAGCGAAATTGGCTTTTGGGGCTTTACTTCTGCCATGCTCGGCGAAGATTGAGTAGGTGTAACAGGAGCAGTAGGCTGACTTATCGCAACGTCAGTCTTAGGTTCTGGCTGAGCCGTAGTCGGATTACCAGCAACGCTAGGATTCAACTTCTCAACGTTAGATTCAATAGGATTGGTAATATTAGACTGAGTTAGCGAAGTATTAGAAGTAGTTGAACTTCCAGAGCCATCAACGTTTGTTGTCGATTGAGTGTTATTTGTTGCCGTGTTTATGGCCGAGTTAGTAACTCCTACTTCAGACTTTTCCTTTTTTCTTTCTCTAACACGTTCAGCAGCCTTTCCAAGAAGATTTATTGGGATTCCCATTCTTTCTAATTGGGATCCAGCCACTCCTAAAAGGTCCTTACCGTCTGACATAAGCTTCTCTCCAATTGGGCTTAGTGCTCTACCTGCAGCTGCTTTAACCTTATCTAAAAACTTTGGACCTCCACTCTTTGACTCAAGAGTCGATTGGTTTATAGTCGAAGAGCTTGCTACATTCTGTGCATTGACTGTTTCTGAAACGGCTTGGGTAGCGTTTGTGGTCGGCGAGGAAACGTTTGTTTCATTAGACTCGCTTATATTTATGTTTTGTTGGGTCACAGAAGGTGCAGGCGGCTCGACGCTAGCTGCAGGAGACGGTGTGGCTTCTGGCTGGTTAATCGGTCCCATCACAGCAGACGGTTCACTTGCAATTGGACCTAAGTTAGAAGCCTCTTCTTTCTTTTCTAGATTTAGGTTTATGGTAGATTCGCCCGGTGTCACCCCTTCAGTCTTCATAACTTCAGGCTTACCTTCAGTCACGGTTGCAGACTCGCCAGTAGTTTTTTCAGCAGTTCCGTCTTGGACACCTTCTGCTGCATTTATGCCACTTTCGGTAGGGGCAGCAGCGGTCGCAGACTCAGTAGACTGTTCATTTATTGGAGAAGCTGCTTCTTCTTTCTTCTCTTGTTTGAACAACTCACCGGCTTCTAGTTTTTCCTTTAAAACATCATATGCCTCTTTGCTAGTGTTGACTAAGCGTGGACCAGCAACGCCGTTTGCCTCATATTCTATGATCTCTGCAAAGCCTTCATAGTCATCAAAGATCTTTTTAAGAATAGAGTCTGTATTATTTCCGCCAGTTGATGCAGTACGGGAAGCAAGTTTGACTAGTTCAAACCCCAACATGCTTATGTGTTCTTCGGGTTTTCTGGCTGAAAGGGCCTGCGCCTGAGCTAAGTATTGGTTTGAGTAATCTAAGCTTTTCTTAGCGTTCTTTAATTTAAAAAGCTCTTTTACTGAGCTTTCAAGAGGGTCGCCGTAGCTTAAAAGGCTTGTATAGTTTGGATTTGCAGTCACACCGTCGGTTAACACGGCGGCTCCGCCAGGTTGAGGAAAGACCGATGTAAACTTTTCAAATATCCCTAACTTTTCAGTCTCTATCTTAAGAGCTTCCCACAGTTCAATAGCCCTTTTTAACTTTCCTTCAGACTTAGCAACATTTTCTTTTTGTTTTTCAACATCAGCTGCTGCTTTTTCAGCATATAGGGCCGCGAATGCAGACAGTTTCTCGCTCACTTAGATCAGGTTTTTTGTTATTTATTTGAGTTTTAAGTGATCAGGTAAATTGACTTTTACTGGCCCAGTCGGAGAGTCAGGTATAAAGTCTGTGCTTGTTGAATTATTAGCGTCCTCAGTATCCTTATTGACTATGTTAAGAATAAGAGAATATTCGTTGTAATCCATGTTGTATAGTGTCTCAAAGCTTTGATTAAGCTTCACCGCCAATCGAGTGTTAACCTCAAATAAGTTCATCAAGTCCAGCTGAAATAATGAAAATATCTTTGACAGTGAAGCTTCCTCCCAAAAAAATGTGGCTCTCCGTGATGTTTCCACATTTTTCACACTTACAGCCAGCTTTGTTTAGACTCGCGTCCTTTAATGCCTTTGTAAATTTGTGGATGAAAACAAACTTGTTTTGTTGCCAGTTTTGAGAGCCTATCTTTAAGTTAGATAAGTAGCCACCGTCACACGTTCTCCATTCACCTGCTAAATAAGGTGCGAATTCATAGAACGCGTCGTCTATTTCAGTACCTGAATTTAACTCTGCAGTCTTTCTTTGTTTTATCTTAGTCTCTACTCCAAAGCTTGGTAAATAGATTCTAATCGTTTCTTGCAATTTATCTGAGACCACCTTAAAGCATCGTTCTTCAGGCGAATACCATTTCATTAGTTCGTCTGGACATTCAAAGCCCTTTAGGTTTTGGCTTCCTACTTGGATTCGATTTATGTGACCACATCGATCGTTATCACATTTTATGTTCGCCCAAAGCTTATTTTCCTGATTGGGAAAGGTGAGCTCATATATCCTAAATAGTATGTGGTATCTGTCGATCTCTAAGAGGTCATTAAAGTTTAGAGGACGACCTCCTTTAACTTTAAACTTTGTACATGCATTCAGGACAAAGTTGATCTTTTCCTTTACATCGATCGGGTCATTTTCATCTATGGTAGACCAGTGACGAATCTCCTTAGTTTTTGCAGGTCTAAGCAATAGCTCAGAGTTTTCAGGATAGAACATTCCCTTAGAAGGTAGTCCTCTAAGATCTAATATCTTCCAAGAAGACTCGGCTGCACCAGACAATTCGTTTAGATCTTGGTAACTAGCAACGACTCCTAAGCTTTTTGGTTTTTCTTCCTGTTTTTCAACTAGTGGTTCGACTTGGTTTACACCGTGTGTACGATCCATTTCATCTAAAAAACGAGTAGCTTCTTCTTCATTTATTCCTTCGGACATAACTCACTTCTTTTTTATATTATATCGAAAAATGAAAAATGGTTCTAAGAGTTAATGAATTGCTCGAAACTAAGTGCGCGACTCTCGTAGATCCTTTCGATAGTATCTACATAAACCTCAGTTATCTTTAAGGTCTTTGGGTCTCTTATCCAGACACGAACCGTACCGTTTTTATAGTTTGGTGCCATTCTATGAAGTTTTCCAGTTATTACTCTAGGTTCTCCCTTAGTCTGAGAATTGACTATGACTCCTCTGAGCCTATCGCCAGGTTTAAAGAATGTTCTTAAGGTGCTCAATTTTATGTCAAACTGGCTAAATCCAGGATCGCCTTTAATTGACATGTCAGTCAAGGGTGACTGTTTTACAGAAATTCCTGGGGTAAATTGGCTACGGCCAGTCGTAAAATTAAAGTCGCCTTTTGTTCCATAGAAAGGTAGACCTCTTGCGAAGTCTCTCTGACCTAATGCGCCAGGCATGCCTCTATTTTCGTTTAGTTTACTCATTACCAAGCAAGAGGAAGGACTCTTTTCTTGTAACCGACTACTACGTAATCTCCTACTGGATCGATCGGCTCACCTGCAGAGTCGCAAAAAAGAAACTTTTTAAGGTATACGTGAATTATGGGATTGTTGGAAAAATAGGCGATTGGATAGATTGGAGCGTCGTTGTCTTGATTGTCTACGCCCCATATCTTTACGTGAGTGACACCAGCATCAACCCCAGTAAGGTCTACGAACTCTAACTTGAACACCGGTCCTCTTGAAAACCCATACTGTTGAGTCTCGCCGATCTGCCAATAGCCAAGAGTGGTTGGTGCTGAGTTGGGCTGTCTTTTATCTGTGCTTACAAACGTTGGTGCATAGACCGTGTCGTTTAATAATGTGATTAGTTCCGTACCGCTTTCTAACATTTTGTGTAAATTTTTTAGTCTGCTTTTCCAAATAGGACTAGGGCAGACACCTTGATCACATAATCCAAATTAGGATTTATTATCTCTATCTTATTTATCAGATCCTCAGGATCATTTGATTTAGGATTTGTGAACATCACAAATAAGTTGTGAAGCGGATACTCTAGCGACTGCATGTCGCTTGCCCTTTCTATTGAGATCTTTACTGATTTTTTGCTTAGTGCAATCTCCTCAGAGTTATTGTCGTAGATTGGATAGGTCACCTTAATCAGGACTCCACGAGCATAAGCCTTTCCGCTTTCTAGTATTTGGCTTGGGGAGTTGACTATGACTTGATTGTCAAATATAGTCATAGTTCCGCCGCCTGCTTCTAAGTTTAGTCCAACACACTGATATCCATCAACTGCTAAAGATACATCACCTAGGCAGAATTCGCCCATGATATCTTTCTTATCGACTATCTTAAAACATTTATCGTTAAATAATTGAATGTATGGTTGGTTTTCATAACCCCCACAGCAGTCGCAAATATCATTTAGATTGGGAATCGCCATTTGGTCTTATTTTTTGTGCTTGATTTTTTTTATTTATCTCAAGTCTTATTTACCAAATCGCTTCATCTTTGCACTTAATGCTCCTGGTCGTCTAGCTGGTTTAGCAACTGACTTAACTACTATGTCTTCCGGCTTTTTTGGAGCTATCTCAATCTCAGTTATTTCAGGAGTTTCTTCAAGCTCAGCCAAGCTTTCGTTTGCCTCTTCGACTTCTTCTTGTAGTTCTTCGGTTTCCTCAGCAAGTTCTTCTTTAAGGTCCTTTATCTCTTCTACCAATTCTTCTATTCCTTTGGGTTTACCGTCATATTGAATGAAGAAGTGTAGACAAGTCAATGAAATCAAGGGTAATAGTCCACCCTCAAGCAATGCAAGGACTCTCTTTTGAGATATGACGTTAGTTATGTCTACGCCTAATGAATCCATTACAGGTTCAGTCAATTCTACCCATTGTTTAAAAAACCTAGAAGTCTCGTCTATCTCAGTATAACTAAAATAGATGTTACCTATGAATTGAATGAAGGTCACGATTAAAAAGACAAACCATACTGAAAATCCTTTTACTTTCACAGAAGCAGCCGCGATTGCAGACATTGCCGCTATCTCAACTGCTATTGATAAGTATATAGCCCAGCTTATTGGGTTTGCTAGATCATACCAACTAACTACGTGAGATATCGAGATAGCTGCTACCGAAATTATCGGAATTAAGAAAGCTAGCTTGATGATCAGGTTTTGGTTCTTGTTAAACCAACTAGTCATTTGCTTCTATCTTATTTTTTACGTCAGATAGGCTACTTTTTCCCTTATCTAAATCGTCTTCATATATTAGATAGTTGAACATAGTTCTTTCCATTTCGTCTCTGACTTCCTTCTTAGTAGAAACAGTCTCTCTTAAAGAATCCAAAAGAGCTTGTGTCTTTTTTGAATCTTCTAAGTATTGTTTCTCTAATTTAGATACTCTAGAATAGGTACAGCCTTTCGCTAAATATAGGACTAACAAGATTGCTGTGCTAACCTTCCAGGCATGAGTCTTTAGTAATTCTAACCAGTTTTTCATGTCGTTTTATTTTTTTTATTTATCTTACAGGATGATTGCTAACGCTGCACCGACTGTTCCTAGAAACAAAACGGACAGGTAAGATATTCCCCAAATCACCTCTTTTTTGCTAAATTCACGATCATTGAATCTGATCTGTAGGATATAGCCGTAAAACTCCTCGCTCTTGATTCTATCATAATCGACAGTTATCACGTCTAAGATTCCTTCCTTTGTTAAGAAGTCATTGTACTTAAGCATCTTTTCAGATATCATCTTAAGTTCGACTGACTCTTGAGAGGTGTCTGAGTAGAGAAGCAGCTCAGGATTCAAGTTAATTCCCAAATATAGGTTTGCGTCTGAATCTGATCTAAATCCTATTTCTTCAAGCTTACCAGCAGCATTGAGGTCATATATTATCTTCTTATATGTTTGATGCTTCCTAAACTCGTTTAGGTTTTTCTGTAGGGATTTTACAACCCATAGTGGGTTTATTTTTTGTAGGATCATAGTAATGCCTTTATTTTTTCTTCGAATTGAGGATTTTTCTTAAGTATAGATACTCTTAAGTCAGACCTAATCTTTCTAAGCTTGGTCTTGACGGTGTTTTCGTTCATCTCGTACTTTACGGCGATGTCCTTTACTTTCTTGTTTTTGATCATCTTGTCGACGGCTATCCCCTTTAATACTGGGTCATGTATCTCATGTATTTCTGAGATTGTCGTGTTGTAGATCATGTCTAGGTCGCCTGCACTAACCTTGACTTCGTCAAAGTCATCAGGCCTTTCGATCTTATGCTGGATGAGATCGATATCGTAATGAGAGTTTTTCTTTTGATGGTACAGATAGAATAGGGTCTCGTTCCTAGCTATCGTGTATATCCATGTAGTGAACCTGCCTTTCTCATAGTTAAATTGGCATATGTTCTTAAAGATTTTCTTAAGAGTCCACTGTAGGGCCTCTTCTGTGTCAAGATCGTTTTTACAAAACTTCCAAATGAAATATTTTAGCTTTGGATAGATGAGGCTAGCTAGCTCATTTCTATCTGATTCTTTTACGTCGCTTAATAGTAGTCTTTCGGATAATTCTTGGATTCTTGCATTAGTTTTAGCGTTGGTTTGTTCGTTCATATTAGTTTACTTCCATTTTTTTGCTGTTTATTGAGTTAATCATTTTCAAACACTTTGCACACTTTTCATACTCCTCAAGCTCTTCATAAAATGAGATTGCTTTCTCCAGCCCATTCACAAACTTTTCTTGCGAAAGGTTTATTGTGTAAATGTCGTCATTGATGCTTATCTTTACGATTGTAGTCTCAGTCTTTTCAAAGTCTTCGTAAGACTCTTCGATTGAGTTGATAAGGTTGTCATAAATCACCTTTTTGTGGTGGTTAAACACTTCGTCTAACGTGATGTCACCTTGAAATTTTAGAGTCTTCATAGATTTTTGTTTGGCACAAGACTATAATACTAAGATTGTCCTAATCTTTAAAAAATTTGGAGTTAATTCTTTTCATTTTTTCCAAAGACTCTAGATCGAAAACGTTGGATGCGTTTGCCTTATTTGATTCTGCCTTGTTTGAGGGTGCGTTTACCTGTCGTAAAGTATCATAATCATATAAAGGTTTGGTAGACCCTGTCCTAAAAAGACTAAATATCTTTTCTTCTACTTCCTTACGATAGTCTTCACTCGTTGCCTCATAGGTGGCTATCGATAGGTCCCACATTTGAGAAGATTCAAAGACTGGAGCCAAGTTGACGCTTGTCATAGCTAAGTCATCGTTTCCGTTTTGTCCCCTATAAGTTCCGCCCTTAGATCTTCCGAAGGACATTAGCTCTGCGATGGTCAAATAATCGTTTGGAATTATCCTAATTACTTCAATCAGGTATTTGAACTTTTCACAATACTTTATCTTATTAGTAGGGCCAAGTCTTATTCCAGGCTTTGCTTGCGCTGCCATTTCTGTGTGTTTAGTGTGGATTAGCTGGGAGTTCCAAAACTCTTCGTTATCGGCAAGCCTGTTCTTTATTATCTCTCCCTTATGATTCATCTCCAATACTATTCTTACCTTTTCGGGATTAAACAGATCGTATGTGATGTATTCAACGGCCGCTGCAAACTGGTTGACATCGACTTCATTGGTCCTAAATGTTGCGACTTGAATCAATGAGACAGTGTCCTGTTCACCGCGAATAGCTTCTCTCTTTTTAACGAGTTCTTTTACAGGTAGAGCGACTGCCTTGTATATGTTGAGTACAGAATAGTCTCCTCCGACTCCGTCTGCAGTATCCACAGAAAACACATAAAATGCAGGATCGTTTTTGTATTCGAGAGGACTGCGTTTGGCATAGCTAGGATGGACAGTAAAATAGTCATTGATCCACTGTCTTTCTTCGCTCAACATAAAAGAGGTGTTTACATAGTTTGCTCTTATTCCATACAACCTTTTTAGCTCGTTAGAATTAAGGAGCAATTGGTCTGATGAGAAGAACTGTAGACCATACTCTTGGTTAAAGTCTTCAACTGATCCCATGTTCGCGATGACCTTTTGTTTCCACTCTTCATCGCGACCCTTAACCTGCCACCAGTCTACTCTTAAAGGAACGTATTCGCTTATTCCGCCTATCGCATCTTGCCAGATCTCATAGAACTTATTTCTACCGTTTGGCGTAGAGGTTATGATGACCTTTGCATTAGGGTCAGCCGTGATTGTAGGTAAGATTGCTCGATAGAATTCGTCTAAGTTAGCCTCGTTGATGTGGGCAAACTCATCGATGTATAGCAAGTTAACAGTAAGACCGATACCTGATTTCTTAGTAGTCGTTCTACCAACGATACGACTATCGTTATCGAACTTGATGTTTCCTGAGTTAATGTGCTTGATTCCAGGTTTCATAAAGAACGGAAGACCGTCTAAACAGATCCTAAACTTGTCTAATAGCTCTCGAGTAGTAGTAAAGTTATCGGCAACGACAAGAGCAGTCTTTTCTGCATGGAACAATAGGAACCATAAGATGAAGATTGCTGAGGTCACCGATTTACCAGTCTGACGACTAGCCATTAGGATGTTGTACTTGTTTCCTTTAAATGAGGTGAGGATCTCTTCCTGAAAGTCTCTCAATCCTGGAGTGTCCTTAATAAACTTTATTCCGTCATCTGTTTGAATCTTACAAAAGTTTACTGCAAAATAGAGAAGATCGTACTTGCAACGCTTCATCATTTCCCATTCTTCAGGCGTGTATTCAAAGGGTAGGTTTGCGCGTTTTAAAGAAATGTCATTGTCCTTAAACGGAGAGTTATGGATTCCTTTGATATCGAATCCCTCATTCTCAATCTCATCCAATAGCTTATTGATTCTAACTGTCGTCCATACCGATGTGTTAGTATCTTCATCGCCACCAGACATTGATGATATTCTTCTTGGAGTAAACGCACCCCTATTTGACATTATATCTTTCATCGACTTAGAGTATTTCGTTAAGGTCTATAAAATCGTCGCTTTCATCATCCTCTTGGATCTGAATGTTTCTTTCACGCATCAGATCGGCTTTCTTAGTAGGATCGATTAGGCTGCCAGTAGGAACTTGAGTTCCTTCAGTCTTTGGTTCAGAAGGTAAGCTCTTTATTAGGTTTTTAGTACCGACAGTGATAAAGAACTGGCCTTCTTCTGGACTAGAACCTATCTGTTGAGAATCCGGGTTCACAGGAGCCTCACTATTTAGCTTCCTATAAGTATCTTCTAGAAATAGAACATAGTTCGCCTGCATCTTCGTGATAGACGCCATTTTGTCTTGTAACTGACCCATGACTTCAATCAACCTAGGATGAGTGTTTCCGGAAGTTATTTCCTCCATCACCTTGATTATTGTGATCTTAATCGTCTTTAATTGAAAGAAAAGGTTTGAGATGTTTATGGTGTCAAGCTCCTTCTTGTGTTTCGCATAATCGTTTTCTTCAAAGATCCCAACGTCAACAAAATTCTTGAATAAAGAATCGGTTATCTGCCTAGCCTTTTTGGTGAACTGATTACTCATCTCCTCAAAGTCATATGGGCTTTCTTTTTTTGTCTGCTCTGAAACGACGTCATCTACTACCATGTCAGTGTGTGTTTCCTGACCTATTGCGCTAAGTAGACTGCTTATCTCGTCTTTCAAGTGGCGACGGTTTTCTGGGCTCATGCCGCTTTTTCCTTTGGCCATACGTTTATTATCTTATCTTGTTTTCGTGTTTATCTAGCGCAGGGTTAGCAAAAATCTTTATCTGTTTTACTGACTCTGCCCATTCATAAACTATTTTATCTAACTGTCCTATAAAATAGTCTAGGTTATCATTTACTCCAAACATATAAGATGAAATGGAGTTTTTCATGATCTTATCCTTGTAATCGTAACCAGTATTAAGCCTTTGTTCTTTTCTGGTGTAAATCGGTCTAAATATGCTGTCTTTTACCATGTTAAGCCTCCTTTCTTCCTATTATTTCTTTTATCTGTATGTTGACTGGTCCTAGTGCGTTCTCAGTTATTCCAGTAGAATATACGTTTCCGTAACGGTCAGTGAATCCTCCTCTAACTAAAGGTAGTTCTTTTTCTGATATTATCATGTCATTGAATTCATCGACTCCAATATCAGTAGCGTTTGGATTTTCAATTTTAGATATTTCGTTTTTCTTACAAACGATTGTTATCGCGACTGAGTCTACGCCGTTAATCTCTTCTATTATCTTTATTATGTCACTCTTTGGAATACGATTCCTTCTAGTAGTTTGTATAAAGAACGTTGCTATGTTATTTAAGATGTCTCTTTTTATTATGTCTGTAGTAACGTCATCGTATGCGATTATTGAGACGTTTATGACATACTCACTAGGAATAGGGTCAATTATTTGGATGTCAGTAGATATTAACTTGCTTCCACACTTCTCTATGTATTGTAAAAGGGAGTTCTTTTGGAAATCGCTCATTATGAACTTATCTATGTTTGCGCTAAAATAGTCCTGAGGATTAGTAAAAGTCTTACGTATGTCTGGGACTAAGAAAAGGTTGATGACTCTGTTGTCTAACTCATTCAAGTAAACCTGAATTATTGAGAAAAGCTTTAGCCTTCTAAGAACGCTCTCATAGTGGTCAACGTTTACTAAGGCAAAGCTCTTGGACTGTCTAGGTGCAAGCAGTTTAGTCAATTGAGAATCTTCTGGATTTACTCCAAAAAATGGAGGATTCGTTGTCGCGATCTCAATAAACTCATTTAGATCGATCTCATCGCCTAGGATGCTAAAGCCAGTGTCTACAAAATCGAACTTTACTGAATTGACATCGTCCGTTCTTATGTTACCTAGCACTCCATCGTTTATTATGTACTCCACGATTATTTCAGAACCCTTAGGTGGAATCTTTCCATAGTTATAGTTTCCAAAGTATATGTCTAATCCGCTAGTTATTCCAGTCTTTGCGATAAACCCGTTCTCGTTTCTTGGCATGTCTAGAATCGATTCATACTTTTTCCACTTTTCTCCATTAACATAAACGTTAACATAAAAGTTATCGATGTGGAAGTTTTGAGGACTACCTATTGAGAAACTAGTAACTGGTAAACCTGTACCTGTAACCGTTTGCTTTTCAACAGTTCCTTGTCGTATCGCTAGTTTCAAACCGTTGCTTGAACCATTGAAGTTAAACTTGATCTCGTCTTGAGGAAGATCGATGACATAAGGCAAACCGTTATTTAAACAACGAATCTTGGTGAGGTTTGGGATAATTACAAGATCGGACGGAAATTCAGTCTCTCCTGCAAGTATGGATAGACTTATTTCTCCAGTCGCTGACACTGATCTACTTGGATTATGTCCAGCCAATGATGCTAATGAATAGATCGATGTTAGACGAGTTGCTTCGTTAACGTTTAACTCTGTTATCGAGTCTTCGATGTAATAGAAAATCAATTGAGTTAGGTTTTCTGTTACCAATAATAACTGACCAAATGGTGAGGCTGACGTAAATATGTTTCGACTCTGACTAAATCTAGCAGTTAAGGTGTTTATCGTCTGACCCAATATGTCTTGAATATAGGTAGAAAGTCTGTTTAATACCTTGAAATTATCAGTAGCGCTTGCCATCTAGTGTCTAAATTTATTTTATTTATCCTCCTTAGAAAAGAACAAAACTATACCTTTTAATACTCTAACCTAATTTTAATAAGATAAATAACTCAAAGACGTTACTATGTTTAAGTCACTAGATAATAAAAGTGTTTATGAGAGCGTAAAGCTTTCCTTTAATTTTGACTTCTTTTCTCCTCTTTCAAGAAAAGATGCGGCTTCTAAGTTAGCAAAAGCTTTAGGAGTAAAGGTGATGTGGTCCAATAAAATGGCAAAGGCATACGAGTCTAACGAAGGACAGTTTAAACTAGAACCCACATATTCTAAAGGATATAAGGAGCTTTCCTTTTCAACTAAGTTTTTACCTTATAACGAAGCAGTTCACCTTTTTTTAAAGGCCATGAACGTGATAGACGAGATCGGCTTTACTACCGATCGTTGTGGAGTAAAGACTTCAATCTTAATGAATGAAAAAAGCCTAGGACTAGGAACAGGATTAGATAAACTAAATCGTTTAAAATACCTAATTAGTCTTAATGAAAAACAGATATTTGAATGGTGGCCACAATCTGAAAACGATTCAAAGCTAGTATATCAAGGCCAATTGAAACACATAAAGATCAAAAGAGCATATGAGACTATGATCTCTACTAAACTTTTAGAACGACTTGATCCACACCACCTAATTTTATCTGAATCAGAGTTTTTCGGAAACGATTTTTCAAACCTAGGTAAAAAGATCATTTCTATAAACTATATAGGAGGAAAGTCATATACTAAAAAGAAAAGAGAATCAGTAGACACAATAAACCTAGTGATAGAAAATCTATATGCTACTCTAAAAGAGAATCTAAGATATTCTGAAAAGGAACAATCTAAGATAGAGGAACTTTCAAAGTCTTTACAAGAAGCATTAAACAAGACTAGATCTTATACTAGCTTTAAGTCAGCTTTTCCAAATGCCTCATTATCAATGGACCTAAGGATGGATGAAATGCTAATCGAGTCACAATATTCAACGATGCGAGAGAGATTATTTGAATTCGCAGCGGCTGGCGGAATAGATGAAGCTGCGTTTAATTGGGATTCTAAAAGAAAAAAGTTTCAAGTAAAGGGTGCAAAGTTTGAAAACAACCTAATGGTAGAGAATGCTGAATTCTTCGATTGTAAGATTGAAGGTGAACTAAAAAACTGTCTGGTTGAGAGCAGCATACTCAGAAACTCAAAACTAGTTG
>Ga0315904_10005139_pt1 | contig 18281 bp, 13 predicted proteins | sample LakEriMetagenome_6_FD_203529 | JGI IMG/M metagenome (GOLD analysis project Ga0315904, IMG submission 203529) | Freshwater fungal communities from buoy surface, Lake Erie, Ohio, United States - Buoy 12 MA120 | ecosystem: Environmental > Aquatic > Freshwater > Lake | place: USA: Lake Erie, Ohio...
TGCTGCGCGAGCGCTTCGACGGCATCGTCGAGGACCCGGCCACGCTCGGCCTGCTGCTGGCGGCGGTGTACGCGGTTGCCTCGCTCGCCCAGATCGTCGTGGGTCGCCTGATCGACCGCTACCCCCTCAAGCGCATCTACGTGGCGGTCGTGATGCTGCAGGCGCCGCTGCTGCTGGCCGCGGCCAATGCCCAGGGATGGTGGCTGTTCGCGCTGCAGATCGCGATCATGGTCTCGATCTTCGGCGCCATCCCTTTCACCGACGCCATGGTCGTGCGCTACGTCGACGATCGCATGCGCTCGCGCGTCTCGGGCATCCGCATCGGGGTGTCGTTCGGCGTGAGCTCGCTTGCAGTGTGGGCGCTCGGCCCGCTGGTCAAGGCGTCGGGCTTTTCCTGGCTGCTCGGCTTCATGGCCGGCATCGCGCTGGTCACGCTGGCCTGCGCGCTGCTGCTGCCCGACGCGCGCCAGACCACACCCGTCGCGCAGCCTTCCTGAACGCCAACGGAGACGGCCCATGCCCATCTACGAAATCCGCACCTATCAGGTCATCGTCGGCAAGATGGCCGAGGTGGTCGAGCTCTATCGCACCGAGGGCTATCCGGCGATAGAACGCCATCCGAAGCGTCTGGTGGGTTACTTCACCGGCGACATCGGCGCACTCAACGAACTCGTCCATCTCTGGAAGTTCGATGACGATGCCGACCGGCGGGCCTTCTGGAGCGCGCTGTTCGCCGACGAAGCCTTCATGGCCTTCGCCCGCAAGCTGCGCCCGCTGCTGCATGCCCAGGACAACAAGCTCCTGATGGCCGCGCCCTGGGGGCCGCACCCCTAGACCTGGCCACGCCGGCGCTGCGCCGCGCGCGGCCGCGGCGGTGGCCTCGGCCGTGGACATCCGAGCCTGGCACTCGGATTGCTTCAATTCCCGCGTACGCCCTTGTATAGTGCAAGGTTCGTCCGCGTTCGCTTCGCTGCACCGCCGCATGATCGGCTGGCGCAGCCTGGGCGGGCGCGCACCATACACAGCTTGGGATTGCGCGGAGCGCCGGGATGCACAGCACGCACCACCACGGGTCGGAATCGGCCGTTCAGCTTTCGTCGGCGAGAGCGCCTGAGGCGCATGGTCTTTACGATCCGGCCAACGAGCACGATGCCTGCGGCGTGGGTTTCGTTGCCCACATCAAGGGCAAGAAGAGCCACCGGATCATCGAGCAGGGTCTGCAGATCCTGTGCAACCTCGATCACCGGGGCGCGGTTGGTGCCGACGCCCTGATGGGCGATGGCGCGGGAATCCTGACCCAGATCCCCGACCAGTTCTTCCGCGAGGAGATGGCCCGCCAGGGCGTCACGCTGCCGCCGGCCGGGGAGTACGGCGTGGGCATGGTCTTCCTGCCCAAGGAGCACGCTTCGCGCCTGGCCTGCGAGCAGGCCCTCGAGCGCGCGGTGCGTGCCGAGCGGCAGGTGCTGCTCGGCTGGCGCGACGTGCCCATCGACCTCGCGATGGCGATGTCGCCGACGGTCAAGGCCAAGGAGCCCGTGATCCGCCAGATCTTCATCGGTCGCGGCCCCGACGTCATGGTCACCGACGCCCTGGAGCGCAAGCTCTATGTCATCCGCAAGATGGCCAGCCACGCGATCCAGGCGCTGAACCTGAAGTACGGCAAGGAGTACTTCGTGCCGTCGATGTCGGCGCGCACCATCGTCTACAAGGGCCTGCTGCTGTGCGGCCAGGTGGGCCAGTACTACCGCGACCTCCAGGATCCGCGCTTCGTGTCCGCGCTCGCGCTCGTGCACCAGCGTTTTTCCACCAACACCTTCCCCGAGTGGCCGCTGGCCCACCCCTACCGCCTGATCGCGCACAACGGCGAGATCAACACGGTCAAGGGCAACTACAACTGGCTGCGTGCCCGCGAGGGCGTCATGCGCTCGCCGGTGCTTGCCGACGATCTCGCCAAGCTCTACCCCATCGTCTACGCCGGGCAGTCCGACACCGCCACCTTCGACAACTGCCTCGAGCTGCTGGTGATGGCCGGCTACCCGATCGCGCACGCGATGATGATGATGATCCCCGAGGCCTGGGAGCAGCACGCGCTGATGGACGAGAAGCGACGCGCGTTCTACGAGTTCCACGCCGCGATGATGGAGCCCTGGGACGGTCCGGCCGCGATCGCCTTCACCGACGGCCGCCAGATCGGCGCCACGCTCGATCGCAACGGCCTGCGTCCGGCCCGCTACTGCGTGACCGACGACGACATGGTGATCATGGCCTCCGAGGCCGGCGTGCTGCCGATCCCTGACAGCCGCATCGTCAAGAAGTGGCGCCTGCAGCCCGGCAAGATGTTCCTGATCGACCTCGAGCAGGGCCGCATCATCGACGACGCCGAGCTCAAGCAGCAGCTGGCCAACAGCAAGCCCTACCGCGAGTGGATCGAGGCCATCCGCATCAAGCTCGACGAGATCGACGCGCAGCGCGCCGACGTCCAGGTCGACCTCGCCGCCAACCGGCCGGCGGCCTCGCTGCTCGACCGCCAGCAGGCCTTCGGCTACACCCAGGAAGACCTCAAGTTCCTGATGAGCCCGATGGCGCAGGCCGGCGAGGAGGCGGTGGGCTCGATGGGCAACGACTCGCCGCTGGCGGTGCTGTCCGACAAGAACAAGCCCCTCTACAACTACTTCAAGCAGCTGTTCGCGCAGGTCACCAATCCGCCGATCGATCCGATCCGCGAGCAGCTGGTGATGTCGCTGGTGTCGTTCATCGGGCCCAAGCCCAACCTGCTCGACCTCAACAACATCAATCCGCCGATGCGCCTGGAGGTCTCGCAGCCCATCCTCGATGCCGAGGACATGGCCAAGATCCGCCACATCGAGCACTACACCGACAACAAGTTCAAGTCGTTCGAGCTCGACGTCTGCTACCCGCTGGCCTGGGGGGCCGAGGGCATCGAGGCGCGCCTGGCCTCGCTCGCGGCGCAGGCCGAGGACGCCGTGCGCTCGGGCTACAACATCCTGATCGTGTCCGACCGCAAGGTCGCCGCCGACCGGGTCGCCATTCCCGCACTGCTGGCCATGAGCGCGGTCCACCAGCACCTGGTCGACAAGGGCCTGCGCACCAGCACCGGTCTGGTGGTCGAGACCGGGTCGGCGCGCGAGGTCCATCACTTCGCGCTGCTCGCCGGCTACGGCGCCGAGGCCATCCATCCCTACCTCGCCATCGAGACGCTCGGCGAGCTGTACCGCGCTCAGGGCGAAGCCGGCGCGCAGAAGGCGGTCAAGAACTACGTGAAGGCCATCGGCAAGGGCCTGAACAAGGTGATGTCCAAGATGGGCATCTCCACCTACATGAGCTACTGCGGCGCGCAGATCTTCGAGGCGATCGGCCTGTCGCGCGCGCTGGTCGACAAGTACTTCACCGGCACCGCGTCCAACGTCGAGGGCATCGGCGTGTTCGAGGTCGCCGAGGAGGCGCTGCGGCTGCATCAGGCGGCGTTCGGTGGCGACCCCGTGCTCGCGCAGGCCCTCGACGCCGGTGGCGAGTACGCCTTCCGCATCCGCGGCGAGGCCCACATGTGGACGCCCGACGCGATCGCGCGCCTGCAGCACGGCACCCGGTCGGGCAGCTACGCCACCTACCAGGAGTATGCGAAGCTCATCAACGATCAGAGCGTGCGCCACATGACGCTGCGCGGTCTGTTCGACTTCCGCTTCGACGCCTGCGCGCCGGTACCCATCGACGAGGTCGAGCCAGCCGCCGACATCGTCAAGCGCTTTGCCACGGGCGCGATGTCGCTGGGCTCGATCTCCACCGAGGCGCACACCACGCTGGCGATCGCGATGAACCGCATCGGCGGCAAGAGCAACACCGGCGAGGGCGGCGAGGACGCGATGCGCTACCGGGCCGAGCTGCGCGCCGGCCGCTCCGTGATCGCCGACGGCGACACCGTGGGCAAGGTGATCGGCGCCGATCGCATCGAGGTCGACATCCCGCTGAAGGCCGGCGATTCGCTGCGCTCCCGGATCAAGCAGGTGGCCTCGGGCCGGTTCGGCGTCACGGCCGAGTATCTGGCCAGCGCCGACCAGATCCAGATCAAGATGGCTCAGGGCGCCAAGCCCGGCGAGGGCGGCCAGCTGCCCGGCCACAAGGTGTCCGACTACATCGGGATGCTGCGCTATTCGGTGCCGGGCGTGGGCCTGATCTCGCCGCCGCCGCACCACGACATCTACTCGATCGAGGATCTCGCGCAGCTGATCCACGACCTCAAGAACGCCAACCACCGGGCCTCGATCTCGGTGAAGCTGGTTTCCGAGGTGGGTGTGGGCACGGTCGCCGCGGGCGTGGCCAAGGCCAAGGCCGACCACGTCGTGATCGCCGGCCACGACGGCGGCACCGGCGCCTCGCCGCTGTCGTCGATCAAGCACGCAGGCACGCCCTGGGAGCTGGGCCTCGCCGAGACCCAGCAGACCCTGGTGCTCAACGGCCTGCGCAGCCGCATCGTCGTGCAGGCCGATGGCCAGATGAAGACCGGCCGCGACGTCGTGATCGGCGCGCTGCTGGGCGCCGATGAGTTCGGCTTCGCCACCGCCCCGCTGGTCGTCGAGGGCTGCATCATGATGCGCAAGTGCCACCTGAACACCTGTCCGGTGGGCGTTGCCACCCAGGATCCGGTGCTGCGCAAGCGTTTCCAGGGCAAGCCCGAGCACGTCGTCAACTTCTTCTTCTTCGTCGCCCAGGAAGTCCGCGAGCTGATGGCCCGGCTGGGCATCCGCCGCTTCGACGATCTGATCGGCCGCGTCGACCTGCTGGACACGCGCCGCGGCGTCGATCACTGGAAGGCGCGCGGCCTCGACTTCGCGCGGATCTTCGCCGCGCCCGCGGTGCCCGCCGACGCGCCGCGGCGCTGCGTCGAGTCGCAGGACCACGGTCTGGCCACCGCGCTCGACCAGCGGCTCATCGAACTCGCGCGGCCCGCGCTCGAGCGCGGCGAGAAGACCTCGTTCATCCTGCCGATCCGCAACGTCAACCGCACCGTGGGCACGATGCTCTCCGGCGAGGTTGCGCTGCGCCATGGGCACGACGGCCTGCCCGACGACACCATCCATGTGCAGTTCAACGGCACCGCTGGGCAGAGCTTCGGCGCCTTCCTGGCGCGTGGCGTCACGCTCGACCTGGTCGGCGAGGGTAACGACTACGTCGGCAAGGGCCTGTCGGGCGGGCGCATCATCGTGCGGCCCACCAACGATTTCCGCGGCCCGGCCGAAGAGAACATCATCGTCGGCAACACCGTGATGTACGGGGCCATCGAGGGCGAGGCATTCTTCAGCGGCGTTGCCGGCGAGCGTTTCTGCGTGCGCAACTCCGGGGGCACCGCGGTGGTCGAAGGCACCGGCGACCACGGATGCGAGTACATGACCGGCGGTACCGTGGTCGTGCTCGGGTCCACCGGCCGCAACTTTGCCGCCGGCATGTCGGGCGGCATCGCCTACGTCTACGACCCGTCCGGCGACTTCGACAAGCGCTGCAATCTGGCCATGGTCGCTCTCGAGCCGGTGCTGTCCACCGCCGAGCAACTGGTGGCCACCGACCCGGCCATCTGGCATCGGGGCGAGTGCGACGAGATCATCCTCAAGGGGCTGATCGAGCGCCACTTCAGCCTCACCGGCAGCCGTCGGGCGCGCGAGATCCTCCAGGACTGGGACTCGGCGCGCGCGCGCTTCGTCAAGGTCTTTCCCACCGAGTACAAGCGCGCGCTGGGCGAGATGCACGCCGCCCGCGCCAAGGTTCCTCCCAAGGCGCAGGTGGCGGCCTGAAGCAGGGCCGGCGCCCGCGAGGCGGCGCGCCGGCCGACCCGACCAGCACCGACCCGAAACGCATCGACCCGCCACGCATCAACCCGAGATACAGGCACCAGGATGGGCAAAGTCACCGGCTTCATCGAGTTCCAGCGGCTGCAGGAGGCCTCCGAGGACAGCGCGTCGCGCGTGCGGCACTACCGCGAGTTCGTCCTGCACCTGACCGACGCGCAGGCAGCGCAGCAGGGCGCCCGCTGCATGGACTGCGGCATTCCGTTCTGCCAGAACGGTTGCCCGGTCAACAACATCATTCCCGACTTCAACGACCTGGTCTACGGCAACCAGTGGCAGGCCGCCCTCGAGACGCTGCACTCGACCAACAACTTCCCCGAGTTCACCGGCCGCATCTGCCCGGCGCCCTGCGAGTCCGCGTGCACGCTGAACATCAACAGCGATCCGGTGGGCATCAAGTCGATCGAGCACGCGATCATCGACAAGGGCTGGGAGATGGGGTGGGTCGTGCCGCGTCCGGCCGCCACCCGCACCGGTCGCAAGGTCGCGGTCGTCGGCTCCGGGCCGGCGGGGCTGGCCTGCGCCCAGCAGCTAGCCCGCGCCGGTCACGACGTCACGGTGTTCGAGAAGAACGACCGCGTCGGTGGCCTGCTGCGTTACGGCATCCCCGACTTCAAGATGGAGAAGACGCACATCGACCGCCGCATCGAGCAGATGCAGGCCGAGGGTGTCACCTTCCGCACCCGCGTGCTGGTTGGTGACAAGCCGGCCGCCGGCTCGGGTGTCACCGACGACTCCGCCGAGCGCATCGCCCCGTCCGAGCTGCTCGCAGCCTTCGACGCGGTGGTGCTCGCCGGCGGTTCCGAAGTGCCCCGCGATCTGCCGGTTCCCGGCCGCGAGCTGGCCGGCGTGCACTACGCGATGGAGTTTCTGCCGCAGCAGAACAAGGTCGTCGCCGGTGACGTCGTCCAGGGCCAGATCATGGCCACGGGCAGGCACGTGGTGGTGATCGGCGGCGGCGACACCGGCTCCGACTGCGTAGGCACCAGCAACCGTCACGGCGCGGCCTCGGTCACCCAGTTCGAGGTGATGCCGCAGCCGCCAGAGCTCGAGAACAAGGCCCTCACCTGGCCCTACTGGCCGATCAAGATGCGCACCTCGTCCTCGCACGAGGAAGGCTGCGAGCGCGACTGGGCGATCACCACCAAGGCGTTCCGCGGCGACGCCCAGGGGCGCGTCAAGGCGCTGGTCGGCGCGCGCGTCGAGTGGGTACGCGACCCGGCCTCGGGCCAGATGCGCATGAGCGAGGTGCCCGGATCGGAGTTCGAGATCCCGGCCGACCTCGTGCTGTTCGCGATGGGCTTCGTCGCGCCGGTGGGGTCGGTGCTCGAGGCCTTCGGCATCGACAAGGACGGGCGCGGCAATGCGCGCGCCGACACCGAGGGCGCGCGCAGCTACCACACCACCGTGCCCAGGGTCTTCGCAGCTGGCGACATGCGTCGCGGGCAGTCGCTGGTGGTCTGGGCCATCCGCGAAGGGCGCCAGTGCGCACATGCCGTGGACGCCTTCCTGATGGGCGCCTCGACGCTGCCGCGCTGAACGGCTGACCGCGCGCCGCCCCGGCGGCTGCGCGCGCAGGCTCCGGGGCAGCCCTCGGCGGCCGGGCCCGGCCCATCGGACCCGCGGCGGGAGCCCACCCCACGCGGCTCGCGCCCTACCGGGGCGGCTCGCGCCGCGAGCCGGGCGCTTCGTCGCACGATGCCCGCCAGGAGAGGCCGTCGCGCGGGCGCGGGGCTACACTGCCGCCATGACCGCCGCGTCTGCTCCTCACCCGGTCCTGCGCTCGCTGTTCACGGCCTGGACCTTGCCGCACGACGGCCCGCCCTGGGCTCCCTGCGCCTGGACGGCGCTGCTCAACCTCGTCATCGCGCTCGTCCTCACGCTGACGCTGCCCGAGCGCCCCGACGAGCCGACACTGAGCGGCTTCCTGGGCCACCTGCTCGTGAGCCAGGCGATCGGCCTGACCATCCACAGCCTGTTCCACTGGAGCGGCCGCTGGCTGGGTCTGAACATGTTCGCGCTGCCTCTGGCGCTGCGCGTGGGCTATGTGCTGGCGGTCGGGGTCGCTGGCACCTGGGTCGGCTACTCGGCGGCGGTGCTGGCGCTCACCGGCGCCGACCTCGATCGTGTCGCGGTGGTGCTGGGCAGCGCGAGCCGCCACCTCGTGGTCATCCCGCTGTTCTGGAGCCTGTTCTCGCTCGTCCTGTTCGCCGCGATCGGTCGCCTGCGCCTGCGCCAGCTCGCCGCCGAGCGGGCCCGCGGCGACGTGGTCCGCGCCGAGCGCGAGGCCATCGCCGCGCGTCTGGCCCTGCTCAGTGCGCAGATCGAACCGCACTTCCTCTACAACACGCTGGCCCATGTGCGGGCGCAGGCGGGCAGCGATGCCGCGGCCGCGCAGCGCATGCTCGATGCGCTGATCGCCTATCTGCGAGCGTCCTCGCGCAACATGGCGCAGGCCGTGGTGCCGCTCGCCGACGAGCTCGCCTCGGTGCGCGGCTACCTGGCGGTGATGCAGCAGCGCCTGGGCCCCCGGCTGGACGTGCGCTGGGAGGTGTCCGACGACGCCCTGTCGGCGTCGATGCCGCCGGCGGCGCTGCAGACCCTGGTCGAGAATGCGATCAAGCACGGCATCGAGCCGCTCGCGGCGGGGGGCGCCATCACCGTGCGCGCCGCGCGCGACGGCGCGGCTGGCTGGCTGGTCGATGTGCTCGACACCGGCGCCGGTTTCGACACGCCGTCCGGCCGACCCGAGGGCACCGGTCTGGCGAATCTGCGCGAGCGGCTGCGTCTGGCCCTGGGGCAGGACGCCTCCGTCGTCCTCGAACGCGACGGCGGGGTCACCCGCGCCCGCCTGCGGCTGCCGGCAGCGGCCGCCGAATCGAGTCGACCATGAGCCTGATTCCGAGCCGCGCGCCGCGCGCCCTGATCGCCGAGGACGAGCCCGTGCTGGCGCAGGCGCTGCGCGAGCAGCTCGCGCAGGTCTGGCCCGGGCTCGAGGTGGTGGCGATCGCCGGTGACGGTGACCAGGCGCTCGCCGACATCGCGCGACTGGCGCCCGAGGTGGTCTTCCTCGATATCCGCATGCCCGGACGCAGCGGTCTGGAGGTGGCGCGCGCGCTCGCGCAGGCCGAGCCCGGGGCGGCGGGCGTGCCGCTGGTGGTGTTCGTCACCGCCTACGACCAGCATGCGATCGAGGCCTTCGAGTCGGCAGCGGTCGACTATCTGCTCAAGCCGGTGGCTGCCGATCGTCTTGCCCGGTGCGTCGATCGTCTGCAGGCGCGCCTGGCTGCGGGAGCGGCGGCGCGCGCGCCGGGCACCGACCTGCAGGCGCTCGCGCAGGCGCTGGCCGGGCTGCTGCCCGCCGCCGCGCCGGCCGCGGGCCCGCTGCGCTTCATCCGGGCGAGCCTGGGCGACGTCATCCGGCAGATTCCGGTCGACGAGGTGCTCTACCTCGAGGCGCAGGACAAATATGTGGCCATCGTGACCCGCGAGGCCACTGCGCTGGTGCGCACGCCGCTGTCGGAGCTGCTCGCGGCGCTCGATCCGCAGCGCTTCGTGCAGATCCACCGTTCCACGGCCGTGCGGGTCGATGCGATCGACACCATCCGCCGCGACTTCGCCGGCCGGCAGTTCGTGCACCTGCGCGAGCAGGCTGGCGGGCGCGAGGTGCGGCTGCCTGTCAGCCGCGCCTACGCCGCGCAGTTTCGCGGGCTCTGAGCGCGCGGCCCGCAGGTCACCGTCGGGGCCGGTGGACCGGGCGCGCGCCGTCGGCTCGCGGCCTCAGACGATCGGGATCATCACCACGCGCTGGAAGGCCGGCCTCTGCGCGAGCCGCGCGAACCATCCGGCCAGCCGCGGCAGTTCGGCGGGTTCGTGACCGGCCTGCGCCCAGGGCAGCTCACGCCACCGGTAGACGTGCATGCCGAGCGTGATCTCGGCCAGCGTGGGCCGCTCGCCGCACAGCCAGGGCCGATCGGCCAGGCGCGCCTCCAGCACGCGCAGCGCCGCGCCGGTCTTGTCGCCACTGGCGCGGATCGCCGCCGGATCGCGCTCGGCCTGCGGCGTGCGTATCAGGCCCCAGAAGCCGCCGAACAGCGCCGGCCCGAGCAGACTCTGGCTCCAGTCCATCCAGCGTTCGACATCGGCCCGGGCCTGCCAGTCGGCGGGATACCAGTCGTGAAGGGAGTGGCGGTTGGCCAGGTAGCGTACGATGGCGTGCGACTCCCAGAGGGTGAAGTCGCCATCCTGCAGCGTGGGCACCAGCGCGTTCGGATTCATCGCGAGGTAGGCGTCGGTGCGGGTGCCGCCGTAGGGGCCGCCCACCTCGAGCCGCTCGTGCGCGATGCCGGCCTCGTCGAGCAGCCAGCGCACCTTCTGGACGTTGGACGAGGTTCCTCTTCCCCAGACCTTCAGCATCGCCGCGTTCTCCCCGATATGACCGCACCGCGACGCCCGCGCCGCGGGCGGCCAGTATGCCTAGAATCGGAAGCCATGTTCGACGCCGACTACATCAAGCGACACATCCGCACCGTGCCCGACTGGCCCGAGCCGGGCGTGATGTTCCGTGACATCACCCCGCTGCTCTCCAACCCGCGCACGCTGCGCGTCCTGATCGACCTGTTCGTGCACCGCTACATGGACGCCCGCCTCGATCTGGTGGCCGGCATCGATGCCCGTGGATTCATCCTCGGCGCCATCGTCGCCTATGAGCTCAACCTGGGTTTCGTGCCCATCCGCAAGAAGGGCAAGCTGCCCTACACCACGGTGGCCGAGGAGTACGAGCTCGAGTACGGCAGCGCCACCGTCGAGCTGCACGCCGACGCCTGCAAGCCCGGTGACCGCGTGCTGCTCATCGACGACCTGATCGCCACCGGCGGCACCATGATGGCGGGTCGCCGCCTGCTCGAGCGCCTGGGCGCGGTCGTCGTCGAGGGGGCGGCGATCGTCGATCTGCCCGAGCTCGGCGGCTCGCGCCGGCTGCGCGAGTCGGGGCTGGCGCTGCACTGCCTGGTCGATTTCGCCGGCCACTAGGCCCGGCTCTCCCACCGCGCAGGCCCAACCATGGACGATGGCGAACTGCGGCTCGACAAGTGGTTGTGGGCCGCGCGCTTCTTCAAGACCCGCGGCCTGGCGCAGCAGGCGATCGAGGCCGGCCGCGTGCTGGTCGGCGGCGCGCCGGCCAAGCCCGCGCGGGTTCTGCGCCCCGGCGATACCGTGACGCTGCGCGGCGGCGAGACGCCGCGCACGGTCGTCGTCCTCGGGCTGTCGGAGCGGCGCGGTCCGGCGCCGGTCGCGCAGGCGCTCTACGAGGAGACCGGAGAGTCCATCCGTCTGCGCGTGGCGGCGCAGGCACGACGGGCCCTCGCACCCGAGCCGGCCCACGCGATCGACGGCGGCCGTCCTACCAAGCGCGACCGGCGCGCGCTCGATCGCCTGCGCGGCGGCGGGGCGAGGTGAGCGCACGCTCCCGCGGCTTCGGCCCGCCCGCGGCATTCGGCGCGCGGCGCCGCCTGGCCGGTCTGCTGGCTGCGACGGGGCTGCTCGCAGCCGGCCAGCTGACCCTGCCGCGGCGGGCGCAGGCCGCCGGCGTCGGCCTTCCCGAGGCGGCGCGGCGCCTGGCGCGCGGGCCGCACGTGCTGCTGATGCGTCACGCCATCACCGAGCCCGGCGTCGGCGATCCGCCCGGCTATCGGCTCGACGATTGCGCCAGCCAGCGCAACCTCTCGGCCGAGGGGCGCGAGCAGTCGCGGCGCATCGGCGCGGCCCTGCGCGCGGCCGGCGTGACCCTCGGCGAGGTGCGGGCGAGTGCCTGGTGCCGCTGCCGCGACACCGCGCAGCTGGCCTTCGGTCGGCACGAGGTCTGGCCGGCGCTGAACTCCTTCTTCGACGACCGCGCGGCCGAACCGGGGCGCACCGCCGCGGTGCGCGCCTTCGTGGCCGCGCACCGCGGCGGCACGGTGCCCATGATGGTCACCCACCAGGTCAACATCACGGCCGCCACCGGCCTGTACGCGGGGTTCGGTCAGGTCGTGGCCGTGCCGGCCGACGGCGGGCCGGCCTTCGCGCTCGCGCCGATCGGCTGAGGGGCGGCCGCCGGGGCCCGGCGGCTTGCGTGGGCTAGGGCTGGGGCAGAACGCGATCGCGCGCAGCGATCGTGCGTGCGGGCCGCTCAGCGCCAGGCGAACGCCGGCTGCTCGTAGTGCGCCACCCGGGTGTCGAGGCCGCGCAGGCAGACCTCGCGGAACTGGTACAGGATGGCCGCCGTGGGCGCCGCGATCCAGTCGTCGCCCACCGGCATGCGCAGCACCGGTGCGCCGCCGCCCTCGACCGGATCGAGCAGCGGGGCGTCGGTGCGCATGAACTCGGTGACCGGGATGCGGTGGATCGAGGCCACTTCCTCGGGGTTGGGTTCCAGGAGCGTCTGCGGCCCGGCCCACACCACCACCGGCGTCATCACGAAGCCCGAGCGCGTGACGAAGTCGTCGAGCCGGCCGACGACCGCGCTCTCGTCGAGCGCCAGGCCCACCTCCTCGCGCAGTTCGCGCAGCGCCGTCTGCTCGGGCGTCTCGCCGGCGTCGATGCGCCCGCCCGGCAAGGCCCACTGGCCCGGGTGATTGCGCAGCTTCAGCGAGCGGCGCGTGAGCACCAGCGCCGCGCCGGGATGCCAGCTGGCGTGGCTGGGCATGCCCGAGAGCTGCGAGCCCAGGCCGGCGTCGGTGACGGTGACCGCGACCGCGGCGGCGCGCGCCGCGCTGTCGGCCGCGTGTACCGGAAAGGCGGCAAGGTGCCGGACGATGGTGTCGCGCAGGGTCGGGTCGCAAAGCATGGGGCCATCATAATGGCAACGCGTCGGCTGCCCGTTCCGCATCGTCGTGGCAGCCCGCTCCGGAGACCGATCCCATGCATGACATCCTGATTCGCGGCGCCACGGTGGTCGACGGCCTCGGCGGCGAGCCCTACGTCGGCGATCTTGCGATCACCGGCGGCCGGATCGCCGCCGTGGGCCCCGGCGTTGCCGGCGGCGCCCGCCAGACCATCGACGCCGGCGGCGCGCTGCTCGCGCCGGCCTGGATCGACATCCACACGCACTACGACGGGCAGGCCACCTGGGACGACACGATGGATCCCTCGGCCAGCCACGGCGTGGGCACCGTCGTGATGGGCAACTGCGGCGTGGGCTTCGCGCCGGTGGCCCCTGGCGGCGAGGCCGCGCTGATCGAACTGATGGAGGGCGTCGAGGACATCCCGGGCACGGCGCTGCACGAGGGCATGCCCTGGGGGCAGTGGCGCTCCTACCCCGAGTACCTCGATCTGCTCGCGCGCCGTGAGTACGCGCTCGACGTCGGCTCGATGATCGCGCACGGGCCTTTGCGCCACGCGGTGATGGGCGAGCGCGGCCGGGCCAACCTGCCGGCCAGCACCGACGACGCCCGCGCGATGGCGGCGCAGGTGGCCGAGGCGCTCGCGGCGGGCGCGCTGGGTTTCTCGAGCTCGCGCATCGTCGGTCATCGCGCGGTCGATGGCGCGCCGGTGCCGGGCACCTTCGCCGAGGACGACGAGCTGCTCGCCTTCGCCGGCGCGCTGAAGCAGGCGGGGCACGGCGTGTTCCAGATGATTCCGGCAAGCACGTTGGGCAGCGCGCCGCAGTTCGGCGGCGAGCGCCACACGCTGATGGACGAGGTCGAGCGGATGGCTCGGCTGTCACGGGCGAGCGGCCGGCCGCTCACCTTCACGCTGATGCAGTCCGACGAGAGCCCCGGGTTGTGGCAGCGGGTGCTCGAGCGGGTCGGCGAGCTCAACCGCGACGGCGCGAAGCTGTTTCCGCAGGTGGGCGCGCGCCCGGTCGGCGTCGTGATGAGCCTCGACACCTACCACCCGTTCATGCGCCGGCCCACGTGCCTGGCGCTGCGCGAGCTGCCGGTAGCGCAGCGCGCGGCGCGCATGCGCGAGCCGGCCGTTCGCGCCGCCATCCTCGCCGAGGACAGCGTGCCGCACGCGCAGCCCGGGCGCATGGAGAACCTGATCGCCTTCGCGCGCACCAACTATCCCCAGACCTACGCGCTCGCCGATCTCGACGACGCCGAGCCGCCGCCGCAGCGCTCGTTCGCCGCGCGCGCCGCAACCGCCGGCCAGGATGAGACCGCCTTCCTCTACGACTTCCTGGTCGCCGGCAACGGCCGCGACTTCTGCGTGCGCTACTTCGCGAACTACAGCGAGCACGACCACGAGGCCTTGCGCGCGATGCAGGCGAGCGACCTCACGGTCACCGGCCTGAGCGATGCGGGCGCCCACGTGAGCGTGATCTTCGACGCGGTTGCGCCCACCTTCCAGCTCACGCACTGGGTGCGCGGCCGCACCCGCGGGCCGCGCCTGCCGCTGGCGCGGGTGGTGCACCGCCAGACCCTGCGCAACGCGCAGCTCTTCGGCCTGGGCGACCGCGGCTCGCTCGAGGTCGGCAAGCGTGCCGATCTCAACCTCATCGACCTCGACCGGCTGGCCCTGGGGCCGCTCACCCTGCACCGCGATCTGCCGGCCGGCGGCGCGCGGCTGCTGCAGCCTGCCACCGGCTACGTTGGCACCTGGATCGCCGGCGTGCGCACGCGTCGCGACGACCGCGACACCGGCGCCAGGCCCGGTCGGCTGGTTCGCGGCGCGCGGGCCTGAGCGGCCCGGCGCAACGGCGCTTGCCGGGCATGAGCGCGCGTGGCTGCTGCGTGCCACGGACTGCGACGAGCACGCCAGGTTCGGAAAGGCGCGCTGGTGCGGCGTCCGCCACGGCCGCCGTGCGGGTGGGCGGCGATGCGGCGGTGATTGCCCGTGGCGCGGAGCCGGCCGAGATGGTGCTGCTGCCCGGTGGCGAGTTCCTGATGGGCAGCGATGCCGACGAGGGCGAGCCGGGCGACGGCGAGGCGCCGGTGCGACCGGTGACGCTGCGGCCGTTTCGCATCGCCCGCACGGCGGTCAGCAACGAGGAGTACGCCGCCTTCGTGCGGGCCACCGGCCACGTGACGCTGGCCGAGGAACTGGGCGCGAGCTTCGTGTTCGCCGGCCTGCTGCCCGACGACTTCCCCGCCACCCGCGGCGTGGCCGACGCGCCGTGGTGGCGCGAGGTGCCCGGTGCCTGCTGGCACAGCCCCGAGGGGCCGGGATCGTCGCTTGCCGGCCGCGAGCGGCATCCGGTCGTGCACGTGGCCTGGCACGATGCGGCGGCCTATTGCGCCTGGGCCGGGCTGCGCCTGCCCACCGAGGCCGAATGGGAGTACGCGGCCCGTGGCGGGCTCGCGCAGCGCCGCTATCCGTGGGGCGACGAACTCGCGCCCGACGGCCGGCATCGCTGCAACATCTGGCAGGGCCGCTTCCCGATGCACAACAGCCGCGACGACGGCCACTACGGCACGGCGCCGGTCGATACGTATCCGCCCAACGGCTACGGTCTGCACAACGTCTGCGGCAACGTGTGGGAGTGGTGCGCCGACTGGTTCACGGCCGAGCACCCGCCGGGGCGGCTGCGCGATCCGTCCGGCCCGGCGCATGGCGAGCGGCGCGCGATGCGCGGCGGCAGCTACCTGTGCCACGAGAGCTGGTGCTTTCGCTACCGGGTGGCCGCGCGCGGCGCGAGCCCGCCCGAGGCCTGCACCGGCCACCTGGGATTCCGCTGCGCGGCCGACGAGCCCGCGAGCGATGCCATCGAGGAGACGACATGACCGACCGCCCCAACCGCAACCGCCTGGGCCTCACCGCCAGCGAATCCGAGCCGCACTGGCCGGCCCCGGCGCGCCCGCGCGAGGGCGCGCCCAACGTCGTCGTCATCGTGTTCGACGATCTGGGCTTCGCCGATCTCGGCTGCTACGGCTCGGAGATCGCCACACCGAACATCGATGCGCTCGCAACCAACGGGCTGCGCTACACGAACTTCCACACCACCGCGCTGTGCTCGCCCACGCGCGCCGCGCTGCTTACCGGGCGCAATCATCACTCGGTGGGCATGGGCGGGCTGGCCGACTGGGATCTGGGCTTTCCAGGCATGCGCGGGCGCATCGCGCGCAGCGCCGGCACGCTGGCCGAGATGCTGCGGCCGGCCGGCTACAACACCTTCGCGGTAGGCAAGTGGCACCTGACGCCCACCTTCGAGACCTCGCAGGCCGGCCCGTTCGACCAGTGGCCGCTGCAGCGCGGCTTCGACCGCTACTACGGCTTTCTGGAGGGCGAGACCAGCCAGTGGCATCCGGAACTGGTGCTCGACAACCATCACATCGAGGCACCCGACCGCGAGGGCTACCACCTGACCGAGGACCTCGTCGATCAGTCGATCGGTTTCGTGCGGGCGCAGCAGGCGGTGGCCCCGGGCAAGCCCTTCTTCCTCTACCTTTGCCTGGGTGCGCAGCACGCGCCGCACCATGCGCCCAGGCAGTACATCGACCGCTACGTGCCAGTGTTCGAGAAGGGCTGGGACCGCACGCGCGAGGACAGGCTGGCGCGGCAGAAGGCGCTGGGCATCGTGCCGCCCGATACCGCGCTGCCCGAGCGCAACGCCGGCGTGAAGGCCTGGAGCGAACTCGGTGACGACGAGCGCCGGCTCGCGGTGCGCCTGCAGGCGGCGTTCGCCGGCATGCTCGAGCATGCCGACGCGCAGCTCGGCCGGCTGGTGGGCTGGCTGCGCGAATCAGGCTGCCTCGACAACACGCTGCTCGCGCTGATCTCGGACAATGGCGCAAGCCAGGAGGGTTCGCCCTTCGGCACGGTCAACGCGCTGCGCTACTTCAACGGCGTGCGCGACACGCTCGCCGACAACCTGCCGCACATCGACGCGATCGGCCAGGCGCATCTGAACAACAACTATCCGCTGGGCTGGGCGATGGCCGGCAACACGCCGCTCAAGCGCTACAAGCAGAACACGCATGGCGGGGGCATCCGCGATCCGCTCATCGTGCACTGGCCCGCCGGCATCGCCTCGGGTGGTGGCGTGCGGCCGCAGTTCCACCACGTCAGCGACATCACGCCGACGGTGCTCGAGGTGGCCGGCGTCGCGCCGCCCGCTGCGATCGCCGGCGTCGCGCAGCAGCCGATCGAGGGCACGAGCTTCGCCTACACCTTCGCCGCGCCCGGCGAGCCCACGCGCAAGCGCACGCAGTACTTCGAGATGCTCGGTCACCGCGGCATCTGGCACGAGGGCTGGAAGGCCGTCACGTTCCACCGTCCCGGCACGCGCTTCGAGGACGACCGCTGGGAGCTCTACCACCTCGACACCGACTTCAACGAGAGCCGCGACCTTGCCGACGAGCAGCCGCAGCGCCTGCAGGCGATGATCGCGCGCTGGTTCTCGGAGGCGGGCGCGTGCAACGTGCTGCCACTCGACGACACGCTGAACCGCTTCGTGAGCTCCAACCCGCACAGCATTGCCGCGCGCCGCCACTGGGTGCTGCTGCCAGGCGCCGGCCGCATCCCGCAGGCCGCCGCGCCCGACATCCGCAACCGCTCGTACCGGATCGTCGCGCACGTCGAGATCCCGCCGGGCGGCGCCGACGGCGTGCTGATCGCGCAGGGCGACTGGTGCGGCGGCTACGCGCTCTACGTGCGCGACGGCCATCTGGTGCACGACTACAACTTCGTCAACCGGCACTACGTCGCGCGCTCGGCGCAGCCGGTGCCACCGGGCGCGCACGAACTCGCCTGGGAGGTGCGCAAGACCGGCGAGTACCGCGCCGAGGGTACGCTGAGCATCGATGGCGTGCCCTGCGGCGCGGTGGCGCTGCCGCAGACCTACCGCGCGCAGTCGTCGTTCATCGGTCTCGAGGTGGGCCGCGCGCCCAGGCCGGCGGTCGGCGATTTCGAGGCGCCGTTCCCGTTCACGGGCAGGCTGCTGCGCGTCGAGGTCTTCCTCGGCGACGACCAGCGCACCGACGCCGCAGCGTCGCTCGAGGCGGCGCTGCGCCGCCAGTAGGTCGCGCGCGGCAGGCGCCGCGGCCCGTGGCCGCGGCGCAACGGTTGCGCAGGCAACCAATAAACGTCCTGGACAAACGCTTGCCATCGGGCCGTCGGCTGGGCCCGCGGGCACCCCCTTGACGTTTGTCAATGCACCGCAGCATCGCGGTGGCTAAGGTGCCTGGGCTGGCGGGGTTCCCGTCGGTCGATGCCATCGAAAAAGAACGGGAGAGGCACCATGGGCAGTCAGCCTGTCGCCCCCAGCACCGAAGCCTACAACTACGGAGTCGTGCGCCAGTTCGCGGTGATGACCGTGATCTGGGGCATCGTCGGCATGCTGGTGGGTGTGATCATCGCCGCGCAACTCGCGTGGCCGGCCCTGAACTTCGACATACCCTGGCTCACGTACGGCCGCCTGCGTCCGCTGCACACCAATGCGGTGATCTTCGCCTTCGGTGGCTGCGCGCTGTTCGCAAGCTCCTACTACGTGGTGCAGCGCAC